>JAAUXZ010086144.1_pt1 | contig 31391 bp, 24 predicted proteins | sample 7278131 | NCBI WGS metagenome assembly JAAUXZ01 (sample SAMN14350119, study PRJNA611818) | marine sediment metagenome | isolation source: surface marine sediment (3m) | place: French Polynesia: Moorea | collected 2018-08 | reverse complement strand
TATGAGCAAATCCTGCAGGGCAAGGACCCACGTGACGCACTGGTTTATACCCCGCGCATCTGCGGTATCTGCTCGGTATCCCAATCGGTGGCCGCGGCGCGGGCACTGGCTGCGGCCCAGGGTTTACGACCCAGCACTAACGGGCAACTGTCTACCAACCTGATCCTGGCGGCCGAGAACCTGGCCGACCACCTGACCCATTTTTATCTTTTTTTCATGCCCGATTTTGCCCGCGACTGTTATCGCGATCGGCCCTGGTTCGAGCAAAGCCTCGCCCGGTTCAAGGCCCAGGTCGGCAGTGCCAGCAAGGATGTGTTACCCGCCCGCGCCAGCTTTTTACACCTGACCGGTATCCTCGCCGGTAAATGGCCACATTCACTGGCGATCCAACCGGGAGGCAGTACCCGTCCGGTAGAATTCCAGGAACGCATACGGCTTTTGAGTACGATCAAGAACTTTCGTCACTTCCTCCAACAAACCCTGTTTGGCGATGAACTGGAACAGGTTGGCGAACTGCAATCGGAGCAGCAACTGCTGGACTGGGCAGAGCAACATGCGCAAAGTGATTTCGGCATGTTCCTGAATATTGCCGAGGATCTGGGCCTGGTTAACCTGGGCCGGAGTAGCGATAATTTTCTCAGCTATGGTGCTTATGCGCAGGACACTAGATTTTTATTCGACGACGGGGTGTGGAAGCAGTCCCTGCAGACTTTCGATGCTGAACAAATCCGCGAGGATGTTTCCAGCAGTTGGCTGATGGCCCAGCCCGAACCCAAACATCCTTTCCATGGCGCCACGATCCCGGATGACGACGAGGCTTCCGGTTACAGCTGGTGTAAAGCCCCGCGCCTTGACCAGGCGGTGATGGAAGTCGGCGCACTGGCCAGGCAAGTGGTCGATGGTCACCCGCTAATCCGCGACCTGGTGTCTAAAAAAGGGGGCAATGTACGGAACCGGGTCGTCGCTCGCCTGCTGGAACTGGCTCTGGTGGTACCGGCGATGGAAGACTGGGTGCAACAACTCGAAATCGGCGAGACCTTCTGCACCCATGCCGAGGTACCGGACGAAGCCCAGGGCGCCGGATTGACCGAGGCGGCGCGCGGCAGTCTCGGCCATTGGGTCCGGATCAAGAATGGCCGGATCCTGAATTACCAGATCATCGCCCCTACTACCTGGAACTTTTCACCGCGTGATGCCGAACAGCAACCGGGGGCACTGGAACTGGCATTACAGGATACCGAGGTAGATGATGAACCCGGCGCCGCGGCGGCAATTCAGCACATCATCCGTTCGTTCGATCCCTGCATGGTTTGTACGGTGCATTGATATGAAACAGGCTCAACAAACCCCTGGCATGATTACCGAGCGGCTGCGCGTGCGCGGCCAGGTGCAGGGTGTTGGTTTTCGCCCCACCGTGTACCGGCTGGCCCAGCAACTAATGCTGAAAGGCGAAGTATTGAACGATGGCAAGGGTGTGTTAATCCTGTTGCAGGCCGAACCGGCCAAGATTGATTTATTCATTGATCATTTACACAAGCAATGTCCACCCTTGGCGCGGATTGACGAGGTTGAGCGCCAGGTATTGGCAGCCGGCCCTGCCTTTGGTGAATTTTCCATCGTCGCCAGCGCTAACAACAGCATTGACACCGGTATCGTAGCGGATGCCGCAACCTGCCCGGATTGCCTCGACGATATCAACGATACAAACAACCGGCGTTACGGTTATGCCTTTACCAACTGCACCCACTGCGGCCCGCGCCTGAGCATTATTCAGAACATTCCCTATGACCGCGCCACCACCAGCATGGCCAGTTTCACCATGTGCCCCAGCTGCCAGCAGGAATACGACGACCCACTGGACCGGCGTTTCCATGCCCAACCCAATGCCTGTCCTGACTGTGGCCCGGTTTTATCCTTAACCGATCAACATGGCAACCGCATCCTGTGCCAGGACCCGTTGCAACATTGCGCGAACCTGATCAGGCAGGGCCACATCGTCGCGATCAAGGGTATCGGCGGTTACCAACTGGCCTGCGATGCAGGCAATGACGAGACGGTCAGCGAATTACGCAGACGCAAACATCGCCCACATAAATCCTTTGCCCTGATGGCCACAGATGTCGGTCAGGTAGCGGAATACTGCGTGGTCAACCAGCAGGAACAGACCGAACTTGGCTCGCACCAGGCGCCGATCGTGATCCTGCAACGCAAGGCTGGGGCTAAAGGCCTGTCGGAACATATCGCCCCCGGTCACAATACCCTCGGTTTTATGCTGCCCTATAGCCCGCTGCATCATTTATTGATGCAGCAACTGGATGGCCCCATCGTGTTGACCTCGGGTAATGCCGCGGAAGAGCCGCAGTGTGTTGATAACCAGCAGGCATTGGAGCGCCTGGCCGGGATTGCGGATAATTTTTTACAGCACAACCGCGATATCGTTAACCGGATCGATGACTCGGTGGTACGGGTGATCGCTGACCACACCCAGATTTACCGGCGCGCACGTGGCTACGCGCCGCAACCGATCAGGCTGGGCCAGGGCTGGAATAACAATCGGAAGATCCTGGCCTGCGGTGGTGAGTTGAAGAACACTTTTTGCCTGCTAAACCACGACCAGGCAACCCTGTCCCAACATATGGGCAACCTGGAAAACGCCCAGACTTATGACGACTATCTGAAAAACCTCGAACTCTACCAACGCCTGTTCCAGTTTACCCCACAAGTCATTGCGGTGGACAAGCACCCGGAATACCTGTCGAGTAAATGGGGCCGCCAACTGGCCGCGGAACGTGACCTGCCGGTAATCGAAATCCAGCATCACCACGCCCATATTGCAGCCTGCCTGGCGGACAACCAGTGGTCGCCACAGCAGGGCCAGGTGATCGGCGTCGCTCTGGATGGACTGGGCTTTGGTGAGGATGGCAGCATCTGGGGTGGTGAGTTCATGCTCGCCGATTACCGGGATTTCCAGCGCCTGGCCCGGTTCAAACCCGTCGCCATGCCCGGTGCTACCCAGGCCATTGTTGAGCCCTGGCGCAACCTGTTGGCCCAACTCGATGGCCATCTGCAATGGACGGAAGTCAGTCAGAGTCACCGTCAGCTTGAGCTGTTCCAATACCTCGCGGACAAGCCTGTGGAAACCCTGCGCCAGATGATCAAACAGCAAACCAATAGTCCTATCACCTCTTCCTGCGGGCGGTTATTCGACGCCGTGGCTGCCGCGGCAGGATTATGTCGTGACCGTATCAGCTACGAGGGGCAGGCGGCGATAGAACTGGAAGCACTGGTTGATCCGCAACTGCTGCAGACCCTCAGCCCCTATCCATTCGAACTCGAACACAACGAGTTGATCGAAATTAACCCGGCCCCGATGTGGACAGCCCTGCTCCATGATATCGAGCAACGGCGTTCTGCCAGTTACCTTGCCAGCCGTTTCCACCTGTGCCTGAGTCGCATCATCGGCACCATCGTTGAACGCATCAGCGAACAGCACGGCAGCAAAACAGTCGCACTTTCGGGCGGGGTATTTCAAAACCCGACCTTGTTACAATTGACGGTCGAAGAATTACGCCAAAAGCAGTTCGATGTGTTGATCCACAAACATGTGCCGAGCAATGATGGTGGATTATCCCTGGGCCAGGCAGCGATTGCCGCGGTCCGAACAACGGAGAAACTATGATATGTGTTTAGGTATCCCCGGACAGATTATTGAAATCACCGATGCCGAGCGCCAACTGGCCAAGGTTGACGTTAGCGGCGTGCAACGCCAGGTCAATATCGCCTGTATCATCTCCGACGAGCATCCACTGGATGACTGTGTCGGTGACTGGGTGTTGGTGCATGTCGGTTTTGCGATGAGCAGAATCGATGAAGACGAGGCCCAGAAAACCCTGGATATCCTGTCCGAACTGGGCGAGATGCAGGATGAACTGGATGCAATGAGACAATCGGTGACCCATGAACGATAAAACCGACGCCCTCGAATCACTTTATCCATTTTTGCATGAGCGAAAGAAAGATCCGGCTAGCGAAAACGAGGCCTTGCTCGAATCGGTAAAGCAAAAAGCGCAACACAGTGTCGATGTCAAACAAGCCTTTTTCGCAGCCAATGCCCAGGCCCTGGTCGATGCCGCGCAGACGGTCGCCAATAGCTATCGCCAGGGTGGCAAGTTGCTGTCGATGGGCAACGGTGGTTCAAGCTGCGACGCGTCACATATCGCGGTGGAATTCCAGCACCCGATCACCGCCGGACGCCCCAGCCTGCCGGCCTTCAACATGAATAACGACATTGCAGTTTTCAGCGCGGTGGCGAACGATGTTGGCATCCAGCATGTGTTTGCGCGCCAGATCGAGGCGCATGGCAAAGCCAACGATTGTGTCATCGGCTTTTCCACCAGCGGTAATTCGGCAAACCTGTTGGCCGGTTTCCGCAAGGCACATGACATGGGATTGTCCACGATCGGTTTTGCCGGCGGTAATGGCGGTGAAATGCTCAGCGGTGGTCTGCTCGACCACTGCCTGGTGGTGGACACCGATTCCATCCACCGCGTACAGGAGGTCCACGTGGCCTGTTACCACATCCTGTGGGACCTGACCCATACCCTGCTGGCGGATTTCCGCGGCAAGTTGAACGAGGAGGAATGACATGAAATACGTCGATGAATTCCGTGACCCTGAGATGGCCAAATCCCTGATGGGCAAGATCGCTGACATCATGCAGACCCTGCCCTATAGCAAGCAGCAACCCCTGCTGATCATGGAGTTCTGTGGTGGTCACACCCATACCATTTTCCGTTATGGCATCGAGCAAATGCTGCCGGACAATATCGAAATGGTGCATGGCCCGGGTTGCCCGGTCTGTGTACTGCCGATGGGCCGGGTGGATGACTGCGTGGCGCTGGCCGAGCGCCCGGACGTGATCTTCACCACCTTCGGTGATGCGATGCGAGTGCCCGGCTCGAAAAAAAGCCTGCTCCAGGCCAAGGCCGATGGTGCGGATGTACGCATGGTCTACTCGCCGCTGGATGCGCTGGAACTGGCGCGCAACAAGCCGGATCGCCAGGTCATTTTCTTTGCCCTGGGATTTGAAACCACGATGCCCAGTACCGCGTTGACGGTGATGCAAGCCAGGGCTGAAGGGATCAAGAACTTTTCCCTGTTCTGCAATCACATCACCACGGTGCCGACGATCAAGGCAGTACTGGATTCACCGGATATGCAGATCGACGGCTTTCTTGCGCCCGGCCATGTCAGCATGGTGGTGGGCGAGGATCCTTTCCAGTTCATCCCGCAGAAATATCACAAACCCATTGTGATTACCGGGTTTGAACCACTGGATATCCTGCAGTCCATTTACATGCTGGTGCAGCAATTTGCCGATAAGCGCTGTGAGGTGGAAAACCAGTATGCACGGGTCGTCGCACATGACGGCAACCAACCCGGTCTGCAGGCCATCCACGAGGTATTCGAGTTACGTGAATTCTTTGAATGGCGGGGCCTGGGATCGATCGATCACTCCGGGGTCAAGATGCGCGAGGCCTATGCCGACTTCGATGCGGAACGCAAATTCCAGGTACCCAACCTGAAAATTGCCGACCCCAAGTCCTGCCAGTGCGGCGAGGTCATCAAGGGTGTCATCCGGCCCTGGGAATGCAAGGTATTCGGCACCAGCTGCACCCCGCAAACACCGATGGGTGCGCTGATGGTGTCCTCCGAAGGCGCCTGTGCCGCTTATTACAACTTCGGCAACCTGCCTGAGCTCCTGGAAAAACGTAACCACCAGCAACAGGGAGGTACCGCCGCATGAGTACCAACAAGCCGATGCATAGCGGCCAATTGCATGACGAGATCATCACCCTCGCCCATGGTAGTGGTGGCAAGGCCATGCGCGACCTGATCGACCACATGTTTGTCAGCGGCTTCGACAGCCCGGAACTCGATCAACTGGAGGACCAGGCCCGTTTCGACCTCGCCGGCCTCACCGCGCAGGGCGACCGCCTGGCGCTGACAACCGATTCCTACGTGGTGGACCCGCTGTTTTTCCCCGGCGGTGATATCGGCAAGCTGGCGGTCACCGGTACCGTCAATGACCTGGCCGTGGGTGGCGCGATACCGCTCTACCTGACCTGCGGCATGATTATCGAGGAAGGCCTGCCGGTATCTCAATTACGCCAGATCGTATCATCGATGAAACAGACCGCGGATGCCTGCGGCGTGCGCATAGTCACCGGTGATACCAAGGTCGTACATAAAGGGGCCGCAGACAAACTGTTCATCAATACTGCCGGTGTCGGCATTATCCCGCAAGGGATCAATATCAGTGCCGATCGGGCCCAGGCCGGGGACCTGGTCATCTGCAATGGTTATATCGGAGATCATGGTGCGGCGATTGTCGATGCCCGCGGTGAGCTCGCGATCGAGAGCGACATCGTAACCGATTGTGCGCCATTGAACAGCCTGATCCAGGACATGCTGCAGACCTGCCCGGATATCCACTGCATGCGTGATGCCACCCGTGGTGGTATCGCCACGGTACTCAACGAGTTTGCCCAGGCCAGCGCCTGTGGCATCCGGATCGATGAAGACAAATTACCGATCCGAGATGAGGTACGCGGCATCTGCGAGATTCTTGGCCTTGACCCCTTATACCTGGCCAACGAGGGCAAGGTCATCAGTGTCGTACCTGCTGACCAGGCCGAACAAGTCATCGAGACCATGCAAAGTCATGCTACCGGCAGGGACAGCGAAATCATCGGAGAGGTTGTTGAACAACCGGCTAATCGCGTGGTCATGACCACCCGGTTTGGTGGCGATCGGATCGTCGATATGCTGGTGGGTGAACAGTTACCACGGATCTGTTAGGAGCATAACGATGACCAGTCTGCTATTTCTTGGGTTCCTTATTGGCATGCGTCACGCGCTGGATGCCGATCACCTCGCTGCGGTCGCTACCATTGCCAGCCAGCAGCAGTCAATCAAATCATCGATTCGCCATGGCGCGGTATGGGGACTGGGACATACCATCACCCTGTTCCTGTTTGGTTCACTGGTGATCTTGATGGATACCGTGATCCCGCAGCAACTGGCAGAATTTCTCGAGATGGCAGTCGGTGTCATGCTGATTGCCCTGGGTATCGATGTTATTAGCCGGGTAATCAGGCAACGCATTCACTATCACGTTCACCGGCACGGAGATGGCCAGGCCCATTTCCATGCGCACTCACATAGCGGTGAAGGCAAGCATGCCAGCAGCGCCCATCAACACAGCCATGATTCACGTTTTCCATTGCGCACGCTGTTTATCGGTCTGATGCACGGAATGGCCGGCTCGGCGGCGCTGATCCTGTTGACCATGGAGACTATCGATTCTATGTGGTACGGCATGTTTTATATCCTGTTGTTCGGTATCGGCTCGATGCTGGGGATGGCATTATTATCCTTCGTCATCGCCATTCCGTTGAAGGCCTCGGCCAGCGGGTTGACCTGGATGCATAATGGCCTGCAATTATCTATCGGCCTCTTCACCACAGGGCTCGGATTAATCATCGTGCTCTGATCGGTAAATCAATCAGACACCTGCGACTCATTCATTTTTTTCCGTTCTTACTAAATCTTCATACAAGCTTCACAGCTTCTTCACAAAATTGACGTGAATTTCACGGGCTCTTAACGGGCTTTTTACGGCTCAGTTCCTAGAGTACACCATCGCTGAATACTGTTATATACAGCGATATTTTAATTACAAAACACTCAGGAGCTTAGTAATGAAAACCCCAATGAAATTGTTTTATGTACCCCTTATTATGTCGTTGGTATCGGCCTGTGCCAGTGATGATGACGATGCCGACAACATCGTCGAAGTAGCTCAGGACAATGGCTCATTCACCACCCTGGTAACCGCACTCGGGGTAACCGGCCTGGATGCAGTGCTGGCAGACGAATCGCGTGACTTCACCGTGTTTGCCCCTACCGATGCCGCATTCGCCAAGCTGGACCCGGCAACATTGACCGCACTGTTGAACGATCCTGACGCCTTAAGTGATATCCTGCTCTACCATGTGCTGGCGGATACCGAAGTCGGTTCCACTGCCGCCATTGCAGCAGCTGGTACGACGCTGACAACGGCCAATGCGGACGATGTCGGCGTAGCACTCAACGGTGGCGATCTGTTTATCAACAGCTCTCAGGTAATCATCCCCGATGTCGACGCTAGCAATGGCGTTATCCATGCGATCGATACCGTGCTAATCCCTACCACTGACGATCCGGCCTCGGGAAATATTGCCCAGGTTGCCACCGCGGCAGGTAACTTTACCTCGTTACTGGGTGCATTGACCGCCACCGGGCTCGATTCGGTGCTAACCGATCCCAATGGTACATTTACCGTGTTTGCCCCGACCGATGCCGCTTTTGCTGCAGTTGATCTCAGTGGCCTGTCTGTCGATCAAATCGAAGACATTCTGCTCTACCACGTTATCGTCGGTAATGAAGTGAATGCATCTGCCGCCACCGCGATTGCCGGCAACAGGGTTCAGATGGGCAATGGCGACAACCTGGCACTTTCACTGAGTGGCTCTGAACTGTTCGCCAACCTGTCCGGCGTCAGCACCCCTGATGTGGATGCGAGCAACGGCATTATTCATATTATCGACACCGTGTTATTGCCACCGGCCGAAGCAACAATGCCAACCCAAAACATCGTTGAAACCGCAATTGCGGCTGGCGACTTTACCACCCTGGTTGCCGCTCTGCAGGCTACCGGTCTCGATTCAACCCTGGCTGATCCGAATGCGGAGTTCACCGTTTTCGCACCGACCGACGCGGCTTTCAATGCATTGCCCCCGGGTACCGTGACTGACCTGCTGAACGATCTTCCGACCTTGAGTGCTATCCTGACCAAACACGTGGTAACCGGCACGGTTGACTCGGTAACTGCCTTTACCCTGAATGGCGCGGATGTCCCGACCGTCAATGGTGAAACCGTGGCACTGGCCATCGATTCCAACGAGTTCACGGTCGACGGTGCTCAGGTGACAACCTTTGATATCCAGACTAGCAACGGCATCATTCACGTCATTGATACAGTGATTCAACTGGATTAAACCGGACATCACTGTTTAGCAAAAAGCAGGCCGTAACCGGCCTGCTTTATTATTTACTGCTAGCGAACAGATTCGTTACAGGATTCACTTTTCCGGAATAACTCTAGCCGCTTGCGGCCACCTTGTTACAAGGCACAACATCTGACCAGCAGCCACAACTGGCCAATTCACCAGACATTTATTCACTAACTGGCCACTGCTGACCAACATTGACTTGACACCCATTCTGTTTAACTGCAAACTGCTATATAGCACTAATGCGTCCTGCCAACACAACGGAATACAAAACCCAGAGAGGCCAGTCATGAAGCACAAAATCCTCGCACTTCTCAACGCTTTGGTCTGTTCTCTGGCTATCTTCATCCCGTCTGCCGCCCTGGCCAGTGCGGAGAATATTCTGAACGACTCTGGCTTCGAAACGGAGCTAAAATCCGCTCAAGGTGGCTGGACCCTGTTTGATCAGAGTCGCTTCTCTTCAGAGCACGCCCGCAACGGCAGGCAATCCATGTTCAACTGGGGGTTCAGTCGCATCCTGCCATCACCCCCGTTCATGCTTGGTACCGCGTCCGGCAGTTTTCAGCAGTTTGCCGCCAGCCCGGGATCACGCTGGCAGTTGATCGGCTATGCTATGACCCCGGACCGGCTGAAAGGTGCACCGGCCTATGGTATCGTTCAATTGTCCTTTTTCGATGATGCGGGCAATGACCTGGGCACAGTCGAGACCGCCGGTACCAAGATCAAGGCCCGGACTTCGAACCAGGTCAACAGCGAGACACCAGCCGGTGAATGGGTTTTTCTGGATACCGGCATCGCTACCGCGCCGGCGAATACGAGCAAGGTCCATGCCTTCACCCTGTATGTCGATTATTCCGGTAAAGGTCAGGCCCAGGGCGTTTATTTCGATGACCTTAAACTGTGCGCGCATGGTGCTGACGCCAGCGCGGATACAGCCTGCAGGTAACAGCCCGGTTAATCAGGTTCAGACGGAGGACCCATGAGCGTACAATCAGCCGACAGGAATATCAGCCAGTTAACCCGCAAGACCCTGGCCCTGGTGTTGGCTGGTGGCCAGGGTTCACGCCTGCATGAATTGACCGAGTGGCGGGCCAAGCCGGCGGTACATTTTGGCGGCAAATTCCGCATCATCGATTTTCCCTTATCCAATTGCGTCAACTCGGGGATCCGCCAGATCGGGGTGCTGACTCAATACAAGGCCCACTCGCTGGTTCGCCACCTGGTCAGCGGCTGGAGTTATTTCAGATCCGAGCTGGGCGAATTACTGGAGGTATTACCGGCTTCGCAGCGGGTTGACAGCGCCTGGTACCAGGGTACCGCCGATGCGGTTTATCAGAACCTCGACATCATCCGTAACCATCAACCGGAATACGTGCTGATCTTGTCCGGTGATCATATCTACAAGATGGACTATGGCCCGATGATCGCAGCACATGCCGAGAGTGGCGCCGATATGACCATCTCCTGCATCGAGGTATCCCTTGAGGAAGCCGCCAATGACTTCGGGGTCATGCAGATCGATGAAAACCTGCGCATTATCGGGTTCGAGGAGAAACCGGCATCACCGAAGCCGATACCCGGCAACCCGGATCTGTGCATGGCGTCGATGGGCAATTATCTATTCAAGACCGAATTTCTCTATGAACAGCTGATCAAGGATGCCGATAACGAGCATTCACAGCATGACTTCAGCAAGGACATCATTCCCAACATCATCAAGGAAAAGAAGGTCTACGCCTGCCCATTTCGTGATCAGCGCACCAACAAACGCGCTTACTGGCGAGATGTCGGCAACCTGGATGCGTTCTGGCAGGCTAACATGGAGCTGATGGATATCACTCCCGAGCTGAACTTGTACGATGATAACTGGCCGATCCTGACCGATCAGGCCCAATTGCCACCGGCCAAGTTCGTGTTCAACACCGAGGACCGGCGCGGTTTTGCCACCGACTCGATGGTCTCCGGCGGCTGCCTGATCACCGGCGCCTATATCAACCACTCGCTGTTATTTTCCAATGTGCGGGTGCATTCCTATGCCACGATCGAGGACTCGGTGATACTGCCGGAGGTTGAAGTCGGTCGCAACGCCAGGATTAAACGTGCCATTATCGACCGCGGCTGCAAGATCCCCGCGGACATGCAGATCGGGCTCGACCATGAGCAGGACCGGCAGCGTGGATTCCGCGTCACTCACGAGGGCGTGGTGCTGGTGACACCGAACATGCTCGGTCAACGCACGCATTTCATGCGCTAGCACAACGGGGGGACCCAAAATAAGGCTCGATAATTAGCTGATTTATTTCTTGCGGCCGAGGGGTATAATCAGGCAAACAACGAGTTCAGAATAACCGGCCGCATTACCCATACCCTCCAGTGGTTGCCGGATTCCGAACTTTACAATAATCATCATAATTATAATCGCGCACGCACAGGAGACAGACAATGAAAAGAATCATCATCACCACTGGATTGATACTCAGTATCGCCGGCTCCCCCGCGGCTTTGGCTGCCAAAACCCTGGTCTACTGCTCGGAAGGCAGTCCCGAGGGATTTAACCCGTCGCTGTATACATCCGGTACCACCTTCGATGCCTCGTCCCGCCACATCTATGATGGGTTGGTCCAATTCAAGCGTGGCACGACCACCCTGGAACCCGGCCTGGCCGAATCCTGGTCGATCAGCAACGATGGCCTGGAATATACCTTCAACCTGCGCAAGGGGGTTAAATTTCAAACCACCCGCGGGTTCCGTCCGAGCCGTGATTTCAACGCCGACGACGTACTCTACAGCTTCAATCGGCAATGGGATAAGAATCATCCCTACCACAAGGTCTCGGGCGGCAGTTACGAGTATTTCAACGGCATGTCGATGCCGGAGCTGATCAAGGACATCGTCAAGGTCAATGACTACACGGTCAAGTTCGTGCTTAATCGTCCCGAGGCACCGATGATTGCCAACCTGGGCATGGACTTCGCATCGATTCTATCCGCCGAGTATGCGGACAAGATGCTGGCAGCCGGCACCCCGGACAAGGTCGACCTGGAGCCGGTGGGTACCGGTCCGTTCCAACTGGTGGCCTACCAGAAGGATGCGGTGATCCGCTACAAGGCCCACCCCCAGCACTGGCAGGGCAAGGCTCCGATCGATAACCTGGTGTTTGCGATCACCCCGGATGCCTCGGTACGCTACCAGAAACTGAGAACCGGCGAGTGCCATGTCATGCCTTACCCGAATCCGGCCGATCTCGACAGCATGCGTTCCGATCCCAATATCAAGCTGCTGCAGCAGGAAGGCCTGAATGTCGGTTACCTGGCCTATAACTCCAAGATGCCGCCGTTTGATAATGCCAAGGTGCGCAAGGCCTTGAACATGGCGATTAACAAGGAAGCGATCATCGAAGGCGTATTCCAGGGTGCGGGCAAGGTAGCCAAGAACCCGATCCCGCCAACCATCTGGTCTTACAACGAAGCCACCAAGGATGACCCTTATGATCCCGCAGGCGCCAAGGCGATGCTCAAAGAAGCCGGCATCAGCAACCTGGAAACCAACATCTGGGCGATGCCGGTACAGCGCCCCTACAACCCAAATGCCCGGCGCATGGCAGAACTGATCCAGGCTGACTGGGCCGCGATCGGGGTCAAGGCCAACGTGGTGTCTTACGAATGGGGTGAGTATCTGAAACGCTCCAAGAACGAGGACCGCGATGGGGCGGTGCTGCTGGGCTGGACCGGTGATAACGGCGACCCCGATAACTTTCTCGCGGTGTTACTGGGTTGTGACGGGGTCGGCGGCTCCAACCGTGCGCAATGGTGTCATAAACCGTTTGAAGACCTGATCCAGAAAGCCAAAACGATCAGCGATGTCAACGAGCGCACCCGACTTTATCAACAGGCGCAGACCGTGTTCAAGCAACAGGCACCCTGGGCTACCATTGCCCATTCGGTGGTGTTCATGCCGGTACGCAAGGAAGTCATGGATTACCGCATCGATCCGTTCGGCGGGCATCCATTCTACGGCGTCGACCTGCAGTAACGGATAGACAGTGGACCGGGGATTGTACCTATCCCCGGTCTGTTGCATCCCGATAGCGCTCATTTGCTGATCATTAAAACCCGATGATTCGTTTCGTCTTAAGCCGTGTCGCTTTGGTCATACCGACCTTCATCGGTATCACCCTGTTGACCTTTGCGATGATCCGCCTGATCCCCGGTGACCCGATTGAATTACTCGCCGGCGAGCGCGGGGTCACCCCGGAACGGCATGCCGAGCTACGCGCCGAGTATGGTTTCGACAAACCGATGATGGTGCAGTACTGGGATTACATCTCGGGCGTGGTGCAGGGCGACCTGGGCAATTCCATCGTCACCCGCCAGCCGGTGTTGAACGAGTTCTTTGCGCTGTTCCCGGCGACCGTGGAACTGTCCCTGTGTGCGATGATATTCGCCGTGTTCATTGGCATACCCGTCGGCATCCTGGCCGCGGTACGCCGCGGTTCGGTGTTCGATCACAGCGTGATGGGAGTGGCCCTGACCGGTTACTCGATGCCGATCTTTTGGTGGGGCCTGCTGCTGATCATCCTGTTTTCCGGGATCCTGCAATGGACCCCGGTGTCCGGGCGCATCTCGTTGCTGTTTTATTTTGAACCGGTGACCGGGTTCATGCTGATCGACAGCATCCTGTCCGGGCAGGAAGGCGCATTTACCTCGGCACTCAGCCACCTGATCCTGCCCACCGTCGTGCTTGGCACCATTCCACTGGCGGTCATCGCGCGCCAGACCCGTTCCGCAATGCTCGAGGTATTGAACGAGGATTATGTACGTACCGCCCGCGCCAAGGGCCTGGCGCCGAGACGGGTCATCGGCATCCATGCCCTGCGTAATGCGCTGATCCCGGTGATTACCGTGATCGGACTGCAGGTCGGGGTTTTATTCGCCGGCGCGGTGCTGACCGAGACCATCTTTTCCTGGCCGGGCATCGGCAAATGGTTGATCGATTCGATCAGCCGGCGTGATTATCCCTCGGTGCAAGGCGGCATCCTGTTGATCGCCACCACCATCATCATCGTCAACCTGTTGGTGGACCTGGTGTACGGCTTGATCAATCCACGCATCAGGCACCAAAGATGACCGAATCGACCCAAACTATCAGCGCCAACGATACGCCATCGGCGCCCGGCCCACTGGCCGAATTCTGGGCCGATTTTTCCCGCAACAAGGGTGCCTTATCCGGTCTTATCGTGATCGTGTTGATTACCTTCGTCGCCCTGTTTGCCGACGTCATCGCCCCTCACCCACCGGCCGAACAATACCGCGATGCGTTCCTGGTACCACCGGCCTGGACCGATGAGGGGACCAGCAAGTTTATCCTCGGCACTGATGCGGTCGGCCGCGATATCCTGTCGCGCCTGATTTACGGTGCGCGCTTCTCCTTGAGTATTGGCGCCATCGTGGTCACCCTGTCCCTGACCGTGGGTATTGCCCTGGGCCTGCTCGCGGCGTTCAGTCGCGGCGCGGTCGAAATCGCGATCATGCGTATCATGGACATGATGCTGGCGCTGCCCAGCCTGTTGCTGGCGGTGGTTATCGTCGCCATCCTCGGTCCAGGCCTGTTCAATGCGATGCTGGCGATATCCATCGTCTACCTGCCGCACCTGGTGCGCCTGACCCGGGCCGCCGCGATCACCGAAATGAGTAAGGACTATGTCACCGCCTCCACCGTCAGCGGGGCCGGGGTGTTGCGTCTGATGTTCATCACGGTGCTGCCCAATTGCATGGCGCCGCTGATCGTGCAGGCCACCCTGAGCTTTTCCAGCGCGATCCTGGATGCCGCGGCCCTGGGCTTTCTCGGCCTGGGCGCGCAACCACCAATCCCGGAATGGGGCACGATGCTGGCCGAGGCGCGAGAATTCGTACTACGTGCCTGGTGGGTCGTCACCTTCCCCGGCCTCGCGATCCTGATCACGGTATTGGCCCTGAACCTGTTGGGCGATGGTTTGCGTGATGCCCTCGATCCCAAACTGAAGAAGCAATAAGCATGGCGCTGCTGGAAATCGAAAACCTGAATGTGACCTTCGACCGTTTTCGTGCGGTCGACCAGGTTTCGATCCGCCTGGACCAGGGCGAAACCCTGGGCATCGTTGGCGAGTCAGGTTCAGGTAAGAGTGTCAGCATGCTGGCCCTGATGGGGCTGGTGGCCTACCCCGGGGTCATCGAGGCCGACAGCCTGGTGTTCGACGGCCATGACATGACCCAGATGAAACCGGAAAAACGGCGCAAGATCACCGGCAAGGACGTGGCGATGATCTTCCAGGAACCGATGACCAGCCTCAATCCCTGTTTCACCGTTGGCTACCAGATCGGCGAGGCGCTGAAGGTACACACCGGCGGCACCCGCAGGGAGCGGCGCGAAAAGTCCATCGACCTGCTGGACAAGGTCGGTATTCCGGATCCGGCCAGCCGCCTGGATGTGTTCCCCCATCAGTTGTCCGGCGGGATGAACCAGCGGGTGATGATTGCAATGGCGATTGCCTGCAGCCCCAAGCTGCTAATCGCCGACGAACCGACGACCGCGCTGGACGTGACGATCCAGGCGCAGATCCTCGACCTGCTGCTGTCGCTGCAGGAAGAGACCGGCATGGCCCTGATCCTGATCACCCATGACATGGGCGTCATTGCCGAGACGGTAAAACGGGTCAATGTCATGTATGCAGGCCAGGTTGTCGAGGAGCGGGGAGTGGACGCCCTGTTCAAACAGCCTTCGCATCCCTATACCTCTGCCCTGCTCGAAGCTTTACCCGAACGCAGCCGCGGCAGCCGGCGCCTGCCCACCATTGCCGGGGTAGTACCGGGGCCGTATGACCGCCCGACCGGTTGCCTGTTCAATCCCCGCTGCAAACTGACCGAGGATGACTGCCGCGCGAAGGAACCATTACTGAAAGCCGATACCGGCGGCATGGTGCGCTGCTGGCATCCACTGGCGGGGGCCGGCAATGGCTGAGCACATCATCAAGGCGCAGAATCTCAGCCGCTACTACCAGGTCAGCCAGGGCCTGATGGCGGAACCGCGCACGTTGAAAGCCCTGGACGGGGTCAGCTTCTCACTCGACGCGGGCAAGACCCTGGCGGTGGTCGGTGAATCGGGCTGCGGCAAGTCCACCCTCGGTCGTTTGATCACCTTGATCGAACCACCCACCGGCGGTAATTTATGGATTCATGACAGCGACATCAGCCAGGCCGAGAAGCAACAGCTCAGCCAGGTCAGAAAAGCGGTGCAGATTATCTTCCAGGATCCCTATGGCTCGTTGAATCCGCGCAAGAAGATCGGTTCGATCCTGGAAGAACCGCTGAAGATCAATACGTCCATGACCCGGGCCGAACGCATGGAAAAGAGTTATGACTTGCTGGAAAAGGTCGGCCTGAGAAAAGAGCATTATACGCGCTACCCGCACATGTTTTCCGGTGGTCAACGCCAACGCATTGCGATCGCCCGCGCGCTGATGCTGAACCCGGATATTATCGTCGCCGATGAACCGACCTCGGCGCTCGATGTCTCGATCCAGGCCCAGGTGCTCAACCTGATGATGGAACTGCAGGAGACCTACAACCTGGCTTACCTGTTCATTTCACATGGTCTGAGCGTGGTCGAGCACATCAGTGACGAGGTGCTGGTGATGTATCTCGGAAAGACCGTGGAACAGGGCGATAAGCATCAAATCTTCAGCCAGCCCCAGCATCCCTATACCCAGGCCTTGCTGGCCAGCACCCCGTTTGTCGATCCGACCAAGCGCAGACAACGGATCGTCCTCAAGGGCGAACTGCCATCACCGCTCGATCCCCCCAGTGGCTGCGCGTTTCATCGGCGCTGTCCAAAAGCCGAACTCATTTGCAGCGAAACCACTCCGGAATTGAAACCCACGGCTAATGGGGTCGAAGTCGCCTGCCATCTGGTTTGATCTGGCATTGGCTCTATCAACCACGGCCATCAGTCCAGCCTGGATAAACCTGCATGAGCCATAACAGTAACCAAGCTTACTCGATCTGGCTACTGCCCGAGACGCACAGCGCGGATGTTATTGAGTCGATCATTGGTAAATTAAGCCATCGCTTCGATACACCCACTTACACCGCACATGCAACCCTTTGCTCGGGATCATGGGCCGGTGAACTATCTTCGCTGTTAGCCGCCGTCGATGCCATCGCCCGGCAGTCCTCGCCCTTGACCACCACTACCAGCGGAATTCGTTACATCGACCGCCGGTTTCAATTCTTTTTCCTCAGCCTGGTCACCGATAATTTTCTAGCGGTACAGAACCTGGCTCAGGACAGTTTACCCGGCTCACGACTACCGGAAGTCGGCCCGCATTTAAGCCTGATATACAGCGACAACTTCGCTGGAGTTGATCGCGCGCAACTGCGCGCAGAATGGCAATCACAGATGCCGGACACCGCGGGCTTCGATCGCCTGGCACTGGTACTACCCAGCGATAATGGCTGGGACGATATAGCAGGATGGAAAATTGAACACCGGACAAAGTTAGCTGGGTAAATATTGGCAGTTCTTGAACATTAGACACAGCAAACTAAAATCTATACTGTCTAAGGATAAATAAACGGCTGTCCAGGCACTGAAGCCACATTTAGCAGCCGACATAGGTCATGAAAAAATTCTGGTATGCGCTGATTGCGGCAGTTCTGGGAGTTACTGCTGTGATCTACTTTCTGCTACAGGCCAATGTACAGGATCAAAGCCTGTACTCCGTGATCAATGTTGGCGTGTTACCGGATGAGAGCATGGATCAGCTCAACTACCGATACTCACCCCTGATCGAGTACCTGTCGCAACAAACCGGCCGTTCGTTCGAACTGGTCCCGGCGACCGACTACAACCACCTGTTGACCCTGTTTATCGAACAAAAGGTGGATCTGGCCTACCTAGGCGGCCTCACCTTCCTGCAATCTGCGGCTCAACAAAATGTCGTCCCACTGGTGATGCGGGATGTGGATATGCGCTTCACCAGTTATTTCCTGGTCGATCAGGATAGCAGGGCGCAGGATTTGTCCGATCTCAAGGACATGCCGTTCAGTTTTGGCAGCGAACTGTCCACTTCCGGCCACCTGATGCCGAGACATTTCCTGCAACTCAATCACCAGATCGTTCCGGAGGATTTTTTCAGCGAGGTGCGTTATTCCGGGGCCCATGATAAAACCGCTTACCTGGTACGGGATGGCCAGGTCGAACTGGGTGTGGCCAATTCAGAAATCGTCAGGTCGATGCTCAGGGACGGACGCCTGGGTGAACAGGATATCCGTATCATCTGGGAGACCCCGCCCTACCCGGACTATGTTTGGGCAGTTCATGAACATTTACCCGCGGACATCCGCTTGCAACTGCAGGAGGCTTTTCTGCAACTGGACAGTAACGACGATCAACACCTGGATATTCTGTCACGAATGGGGGCGCGCGTATTCCTGCCTGCCGGTATCGGCGATTTTCAGTCATTGCGCCAGGTGGCTGAATCTCTCGACATCCTGACGCCGAATTAAATGAGTACTTCCATCAAAGCCAATTGGGCACGGCTGATACGTCAGTATGTTTTGCAACTGATCAGCCTGTATCTGATTCTGGGCACCATAGCCATCAGTTACAACGCATTGCAGAGAATAACCTCAGACCAGTTGCGCCAGATTGCCAATGACTATCACCTGAAGAGTAATAACCATCTGCTCAAGGCAATCGATGAAATCCGCCTGATCGAATATCAGTTGTCCTTTCACCTGGCAGAATCCGAGCCTGAGCGGGCACGTCTGCCGGAGAGCCTGCAACCCGATCAACCGCTCAATTTATCATCGTCAATGTATGTGCTTGATTCGCAGATAGAACAGGTGCTCGAACTTCATCGTCAGTATCCGGACATCCTGTTCGATGGCATGGTCCTGCGTATCGAGCAACAGTTGGCTAATTTACAGCGGGCGGTCACCCGGTTTTCGGCTAACCCGCAATTTGCGCCGGATTTAATCCGCGGCCTGACCGGACTACATACCCCCCTGTCACAGCTCGAGCGACTGCATGAAATCCAGCGGGATAATCAATTAACCAGACTTAGTGAGCGCGAACAGAGAGATTCCCTGATTTTTATCCTGCTGGTGTGTATTGCCCTGCTGGCCGGTGTGATCAGCACCTGGCGCATGATGAAAGCGATCAACATGGTCATCGCCGATCAGTTACAGGCCGAACAACGGATCCGGGTTTTCTCCCAGGTCATCGAACAGATTCCGGTATCGGTGGTGCTTACCGACACCGACGCCAGTCCGATCTATGTCAACAAGAACTTTGAGTCTGCCAGTGGTTATCAGTCTGATGAGATTCTGGGTAAGAAATCGGGCCTGATTCAATCCTGCTATACCCCGCCGACAACCTACCGGGAAATCCTCGAGACCCTGGCCGATGGCAGGACCTGGAAAGGTGAACTGCATAATCTGAAGAAAAACGGTGACCCCTATGTGGAAGATGCTCACTTTGCCCCGGTATTCAGCGATGACGGTGCGATCGAGCATTACATGGTGATCAAGGAGGACATCACGCTGAAGAAAATGCAGGAGGAAAAGATCCTGCGCCAGGCCCATTATGACAACCTGACAGATCTGCCTAACCGCTTTCTTGCCCTCGATCGACTGTCACAACATTTAAGCGAGGCAGAACGTAAACAAGAAAAGGTGGCGCTGTTATTCCTCGATCTCGATGATTTCAAGAAGGTCAACGACACCCTGGGTCATGATACCGGCGATAAATTATTGATCGAGGCTGCGGAGCGCCTGATCCATGTCGTCCGTCATGGTGACACGGTGGCCCGGCTCGGCGGGGATGAATTCATTATCCTGTTGTCCGGCTTGCACTCGGCGGCGGATGTCCTGCCGGTGGCGGATAGCCTGGTCGAACAGTTTCGACGTTCCTTCAGTATCGATGGTCGTGAAATGATCCTGACCGCCAGTGTCGGCATTGCGATCTATCCCGATGATGGCGACAACGCCTCCGATTTACTGCGTAACGCGGATTCCGCGATGTACAGTGCCAAGGAACATGGGCGCAATGTTTTCTCCTTCTTCACCGAGGATATGAATCAGAAGGTTTCGCGGCGGCTGGCTCTCGAGGAACAGATGCATGGTGCACTGGAGCGAGGTGAGTTCAACATTGTCTACCAACCGCAGATCGACCTCAGCGATGAGCGTATCATCGGGGCGGAGGCATTACTGAGATGGGACAACCCGGTGCTCGAGCAGGTGTTACCGGATGAGTTTATTCCGATTGCCGAACAAACCGGATTGATCGTGACGATTGGTGAATATGTCATTGAACAGGCCCTGGCCCAGGCCGTTACCTGGAATCAATTAAACCCGTCAGATTTCACGATTGCGATCAACCTGTCACCACGCCAATTTCGCGATCCGAACCTGGTGCAATTCATTACCGAAACCATCGATCGATCCGGCCTGCCGGCGGATTGCCTGGAACTTGAGATCACCGAGGGTGTATTGATGAGCGGTCACGCCTATATCGATGAAGCGATTAACCGCCTGAGCAAGCTGGGCGTGGAACTGGCGATGGATGACTTTGGCACCGGTTATTCATCCCTGAGTTACCTGCAAACCTATCCCTTCAATACCCTGAAGATAGACCGCGGTTTTGTCAGTGATATCACCGAAGATACCGCCGATCGTGAACTGGTCAATGCGACGATCGCGATGGCGCATGGACTCGGACTTAAGGTAGTGGCGGAAGGTGTAGAGACCCTGGGTCAGTTGCAGCATCTTAAGACCAAGGGCTGTGAGTTTGCCCAGGGCAATTATTTCAGCCCGCCGATATCCGCCGATCAGCTGACCAGCTTGTTGCAAGACCAGGCTGCGAACCGGGCTAGACTGGATCGCTAAATATATCCAAATCATCTTCCCCGATCTCACTTGCCAACGGTCTGACCGGGCCCAGCAACTGTAACTGCAAGCATTAGCCTGGATGCATTGACACCGGCTGACACGCACAGAAGTCATGCATCGACATCGTTTGCTGCACCCCAATAGTGCGAAACAGCCCGCTCAGGACCGCCCCGATCATGCTCAAAGCCGTCTTTCAGCCGGGTTTTGCGGTTTTCTTAATATTGGTGTGTTATTTGTATGCTTAGCTACTATTGATCAAGTAGCGCAACTGTCGAATTCAATCGGATCTCAATCATCACGATATGCATAAGATGTCATTAATCAAAGGTGTGCCGCGTAGACCCGTGTTGCTGGTCATCCTAGATGGTTTCGGGATCAATCCCAGCAAGCGTAATAATGCGGTGGCCGAGGCGGGAACACCCCGCCTGGACGCCTATTTCAGTCGTTTTCCGCACACCACCCTGAATGCATCGGGTCATGCGGTTGGCCTGCCCGATGGCCAGATGGGTAATTCCGAGGTCGGTCATCTTACCCTGGGTGCAGGCAGTATCATCCGCCAGGACATGGTGCGGATCGACGATGCGATCAGCAATGAAGAATTTTATGCCAATCCAAGCCTGCTATCCTCAATTAAAAGGGCCAAAGCCAGTGGCCGCCCATTACACCTGTTGGGCCTGGTGTCGGATGGTGGGGTACACAGCCAGCTGGGCCACCTGTCGGCCCTGATCGAATTATGTCGTCGGCACGCGGTACATCCGCAGTTACACATGATCACCGACGGCCGCGATACCCTGCCCCAGTCGGCATTGAATTTCCTGCCCCGGATCGAGCAGGAACTGCATGAGGCCGGCGGCGCCATCGGCAGTATCATGGGCCGTTATTACGCGATGGATCGTGACAAACGCTGGGACCGTACCGAACTGGCCTGGCGGGCCCTGATCCTCGGCAAGGGCGAGTCAGGAAAATACGCGGAATCGGCGATCTCGGGTGCCTATGCGGCCGGTGACAGCGACGAATTTATCAAGCCGGTGTTGTTACCCAGCTTCGAGGCCATGCAAGCCGGCGATGAAGTGATCTCGTTCAATTTCCGCAAGGACCGTCCGCGCCAGATCGTCATGGCATTAGCGGGCAAGAAATTTGACGGCTTCGACCGCGGCGATGCACCCAGGCCCAACATGACCTGCATGATGCCCTATGATCGCAGTTATCCTTTTCCCTATGCCTACGAACCGGAGGCACCTCTGACCACCTTGGGCCATGAAATCAGTTTACAGGGATTGCAACAGCTGCATTGCGCAGAAACCGAAAAGTATGCTCATGTTACCTATTTCTTTAACGGCGGTCTTGATAAGCCATACCCCGGGGAAGACCAGATCCTGATCCCGTCACCGCAAGTTGCGACCTATGATCAACAACCGGCGATGAGTGCAAGCAAGATTACCGATACGGTCATCGAGGCCCTGCAAACAAAGCAGTATGGATTCATCGTGGTCAATTTCGCCAATGGCGACATGGTCGGTCACACGGCCAAACGACATGCGGTACTGGAGGCCGTGGAGACCCTGGACCAGGAAGCGGGACGTTTGCTCGACGCCGCTTACCAGACCGGCTACTCGGCCATCCTCACCGCGGACCACGGCAACTGCGAAGAGATGGTCGATCCATTTACCGGTGAACCGCACACTCAACACACCACCTACCCGGTGCCCTGCCTGATCATGGACGAGAATAACTGGCGCCTGTCCAGCAATGGCGGATTGTCGAATATCGCACCGACCATCCTCGAGTTGATGGGATTACCCCAGCCGGAACTGATGACTGAAAAATCCTTGCTGTTGCAGCAGATGCCCGGGCAAAGACCCGAGATATCAGCGCCGGTCGAATTAAAAGGTGTAGCCTGATAAGCAGCTAGGCCTTACAAACTATGCTGCCTTATCGCATCTGTTGCGACCTGCAGATTTGGCCATGTACAGCGCTTCATCGGCCCTCGCCAGCATCGTTTCGAGATTTTCATCCCCGCGTCTGTGGCTCAATCCAATACTGATGGTGCAGTTGACCACGCTATTATCATCGGTTGTCACGGTCAGATTTTCGACCAACTCACGTAACCTTTCTGCCACCATATAAGCCTGGTCTTCGGTGGTCTCGGGCAGCAAGATGACAAATTCCTCGCCGCCGAAGCGGGCAAAAATATCAAAATCACGCAGATTGTCCTGGATGACCTTGGCGACATAGACCAGGACCATATCACCGGCTTTGTGGCCAAAGCCATCGTTGACCTTTTTAAAGTGATCCAAATCTATTAACAACAGGGATGGGTTGTGATTCGACCGGTTGGCACGCGCGAACTCGATATTGGCCTGGGCCATAAACGAACGCCGGTTATGCACCCCGGTCAGGTAATCGGTGTTCGCCAGCTCCTGCAATTTCTGTTGGAATTGATCTCGCTGCTTTTCATGACTGACAAAAATCAGGCGTACCAGAAGCGCCAGGATCAACGTGATCAGGACCAGGAATACGATGATCTTGGCCAGGTAGTCAGACAGTTGGGTATGCTCCCAACCGACCTGTAACAGCTGCTGCCCTGCTGGGTCGGCTAACACCAGATGGGTTAAATCATCTGCGTGAACGTCATTTTCAAGCAAGGCCAATGCCGGCAGTTTATACAGCTCAGCCAGGCTATCGATAAAATCCTGATCGATCAGCTTGGCAATCATCATATAAGAATTATCATCTCGCCTGATTTCGCTGGCCTCATCATGAAAATAATCGATACCGACCATGAATACCTGGCCGTTGTATTGCAGGTAACTCACGCTATTCGATTTATCCCCGGCTGAAAAACTCTCATTTTCCAGTAGATTCCGCAGCCCATTGTTTAACAATTGCTGAACATCTATTTCGGCATAATCACCATCGATGACCGCAAGCGCCGGCTGATGGTCGCCGCTGGCCGCCAATGCCATGCCAATACCGTAACTTTCATGCAGATAAAGCCCGGTATTAAGCTCCACCCAGTCCCGGTCGAGGTTTTGAATTTGCTTTTCATGGGCCTCGTCCCAGAAGGTGTATTCCTGCAATAAATCCTGCTGGCGCTGATGCTCGACCTCGAACGCAATGGCTATCCGCTGATAAAGATTTTCTTTTTGCGATTGATCGAGCACCTCGAAGGTATACAGCATCATCGAGATGACGCCGAACATCGTCAGTATCATCAGAGCCAGGATCGTGGGGAATACCGGTCCTGCCTCACCAAAATGGTTAACTTTTAGTCGCATGTATTGAATAGATTCCTGTGGCAATAACTCGAAAAATAGCTTATCTGGGCCTATCGGCAATAATTCATTTTTCTTTAAGATAGTTTAAATATGGCACGGAGGAATCGTATTCACGCTATGGACCAGAAAAATGATGGTCATGACTTTGGAGCCAAAGTCATTCAGCATCAGCTATTGTGAAGTTGACATACCTAGATGGCCTTGCGACCAATTGTTCGAGACCGTGGCCAGTTCTAAAATACGTTCTGCCGCTACCGGCTTACTCAGTAGAAAGCCCTGGATGACATCACATTTGTGCTCTTTCAAGATGCTGAGTTGATCCTGTCTTTCGATGCCCTCCGCAACCACTTTAAGTTTTAAAATATGGGCCATCGCAATTATCGCCGACACAATAGCAGCATCCTCGTCTTTTTTACCCAGATGATCGATAAAACTTTTATCGATCTTCAGCGTATCAATCGGGAAACGATGCAGATAACTGAGAGAAGAATAACCGGTACCAAAATCATCCAGGGCGATATTGACACCCAGGTCCTTGACTGCTTTCAGCTTTTCGGTTGCACTCTCCGGTTCGCACATGATTGTACTTTCGGTAATCTCAATGGCTAACTGACTGGCTTCGAGATCGTGTACGGTCAGTAGGGAACGGATCATCTTGGAAACATCCTGTCTGGCGAACTGAATATTGGAAATATTCACCGAGACCGGCAGGTCGTGCATACCTTGTTGTTGCCATGCTTGCATCTGGCGGCAGGCCTCATTCAGCACCCACTCACCAAGAGGAAGAATCAGACCCGTTTCCTCTGCCAGGGGGATAAACACCGCGGGTGAAATGATACCTGTGTCAGGAGCATTCCAGCGAACCAATGCCTCCATCCCGACCATCTGTCCACTCTCGATATCGTATTGTGGCTGATATTCCAGATACAGCTCATCATTTGCTATGGCCTTACGTAAATTGTTCTCCATTTCGAGTTTTTCATGAACTGCTCGGTTCATGGATTCGCGATAATACTGGTAGTTATTCTTGCCCTGTTCCTTGGCGTGATACATAGCGATATCCGCCATTTTCAATAGTTCATCCGGATCCTGTCCATCCAATGGAAATATCGTGATCCCCAGACTCGCGCCAATAAAAAATTCATGACCTTCAAGATCCATCGGTTCGGATAATTTTTCGATCAAGCGCCTGGCTACCGTACCCGGTGCAGAGTCGTTAACGATATCGGGTAACAACATGGTGAACTCATCGCCACCAAGACGTGCCAGCATGTTACCTGCCTGATCAAGCGTTACCGGCATTGGCATCATGTAGTCACTTTTCCTGAGTGCATGCGAAATACGCCTGGATACCTCTTGTAATAAAAGATCACCAATATGATGACCCAGGCTGTCATTGATGCGTTTAAAATCATCAATGTCCAGGAACATGATGGCGAACTCTTTTTCATTACGCCTGGAATATTCGATCAGGTGCTCCAGGTTCTCTCTGAACATCGCCCGGTTGGGTAGGCCGGTGAGACTATCGTGATAAGCCAGGTAACGAATCTGATCATCCGAGTGGCGTAGGCTTTCCGCCATCTTATCGACCGAGCCCGCGAGTTCACCGATCTCATCCATGTCATTCACATCGGATTTTATTTCCAGATTGCCCCTGGTGATTTCCCGGGTCACATTGGCAAGTTTATGGATACGCCGGATGACCAATCGATGTACCAGCAAGTAGACGAATACGGTTGTCGCGGCAATTGCCATGAATACCAGAAACAGGACGGTTAACGCCAAGCGGGAAGTGATTTCATTCAATTCATCGGCAGAGAAATTGGCGATGATATTAAAATTTGGCTGTGGTCGGGACACGCGCGAAAAGAAAGTGTATTCATCATATGATAATGAATCTCGTCGTCCCGGGGATTGTTCAGGCGCAGTGGTCAACTGTAATTGCCTGGTTTCCTTACTGACCTTTTGATCCAGCCAGCTTGGCTGGAACAGGCTGGAACCATCATCTGTTACCGCGACCAGGTGCCCCCGCTTTCCAATCACCTTGTTCTCGATGTACTGGCCAATATCATTTAAGGCAACCGTGAGCACAAGATATCCGCGGAGTTCGGCATGTCGCGCTAGCGGATCAAGGTGATGATCACTCAATACCAGTGGCTTTCCGACAAACAGAGATATCTCACCATTATCCGAATTATTGGTGATAGTGGTAAGTATCTCTTCACGCTTGGTTTCACCGAGTTGTCGAAACAGATCGCTGTCGGACTCATCTTCGCTCACGTTTTTGAGAAACATGTTGGTTCTGCGAATATCCTCACTGCCATCTGGCAGAAGTACCCGGATTTCGTAGTAATCCGGGTAGGCCTGCTGAAACCCCTGGAATACGCGCATTAGCGGCCCATGAAGCAGGCGATACCGCTGCCGTTTATCATCATTCAGGACGTATTTTTTCAGTACATTGTTGGTGGAAAAAAGTTCCACATTGGCAATGGCGGTGGAAACCTTGGTATTAAGTTGCGCGGCCAGCCGTTCGACATCCGCCTCCATTTCATTAAACTTGCTTTGTTCAGCGGCATGCCGGAACTCGCCATAAGCAATCCACCCCAATATGAGTAGCGGGATAATAATCAGGGGCAGCAGGAACAGCAGGATTTTCAGCGGTAACTTCATGATATAGAAAATCTATTACTGCAATAATTCAGACATGGCCGTGTTACGAATTTTCAGTACATCTATGGGAAGCTCGCGATAGAATTCCGATTTGCCGAGGATCTCAGCAGGTGGATAGATGATTTTATTATTGAGTATCTCAGCTGATAGCAACTTTTTGGCGGCTTTATTTGGAGTTGCATAATAGACATACTCCGCCAACTGGGCAGCATTGTCCGGTTCGTTGAGGAAATTGATAAAGTCAAAAGCGAGTTGCTTGTTGTCAGACTTTTTCATCACTGTCATGTAGTCAATCCAGATGTAACTACCCTCTTTTGGCGCAACGTAATCGATATTATCGTTATATTGCCCCACCATGATGGCATCACCACTGTAAAATAACGCCATAGCAATATCATCGCCTTTCACCAGCGCAGATTCCCGGTCCAGAGTTAAATAATTATAAGTCTTCACATAGGGCTTCTGTTTTTTCAACAGGTTAGCAGCGGCCTCATGTTCCTCTGGATCATCGCTGTTAAGCGAATATCCCAAAGCTTTCAAAGCGGCGCCAAACACATCTCGCACATCACTCGTCATGCTGATTTTTCCATGCAGGTAAGGTTCTGGCTGGAACATATCCATCCAGCTTTCTGGAGCCTCTTTCACCAGGTCTTTACGGTAGGCGATACCAACATCACCATAGAAATAGGGTACTGCATGGGTCTCGGCATCAGCAAAAGCGTTACGCATTCTCGGCATAATGTGCCTAAGATTGGGTATCTTCTGTGCGCTAATCGGTTCCAGCCAACCGGCTTCTTTGTAATCAGATATCACGATACCGTTAACTACCACTATATCGATCCCGGATGCATCAGTTGATACCATCATGTCATCCCGTGCGGCGCCGCTCTCATAAAAGATTTCGCTGATTTTGGCGTTGTACTGATGTTCAAATTTGTTGATCAGATCCGGATCGATATATTCAGACCAGTTCAAAATCACCAGTTCGTTTTTGCTATTTTCAGCACTGGCCTGGGCGCTAACAATCAACGGGAATAGAAATGGTAAAACCAGAAAAGGGAATGACAACATTCTGCCAAGTTGAGTGATCATGAGATGTTAACCTACCTTATATTTGAATATTTTATCCATTTAACGCCAAATTCAGGGGGATCTTTAGCAAGATATTCGGCTTGTATGAGTATAGAACAGCTATTTTGGTAATCTTCAACCGATCAAAGTAAACACAAGGGCCGCTACTGGGAATCTGAAACGATGCTTTGGTCCCGGCCCGAACTACTTTTGCCGACCCGGATCCCAATGCTTTCAATGATCACCTGAAGATGCTGGATGCGGTGAACTCGGGATTCCGCTGCTATGCCGCCAGGCGCCAGGGCTTTATCGATGCCCCCGCGGCCATTCCGGTTGTCGCAAGCAGGCTGCTTAGCGAGCAACACCCGGATGTCCGCAATGAATACACGTAAGCCATCTAGAGATTGCAGGTAAAATTGGCGAAAGGCCTAAACCTGCCCAAAGCCACGTGAAATAGCAGTTTCGACCTGGCGATACGTGACACTTGAGTCGATAAACTCACGCCTTTATTTATATAAAAACAATCAGGGTCTGGTTGTTGAATTTTTTCAAAATAAAAAACCTGATTACATAGCCTTGCCCTCTGCAGGGAAGATTCATAACCCTAAACCGCTACGGAATAACACCTGGAAGGCTGCCAGGTCGATTAAAATATCGAAATACCAGGGAACACTTCAAGTCAGAATCGGTCAATCTGAAGAGGCTCAAGGCTTTGAGTGGTTACAGATGTCTGGCCCTTTCTGTTACTGAAACACCCTGTTCATTCTCTTTTTACTTACAGGGCATCAGCCGGTACGGGAGAAAAATGCACAAACTGGAACAACTCAGGGGAATAAAAATGATTGTGGCCGATACTGGCGACATTGACTCTAGCGAACAATCTCGCCCCACCGATAACACTGAGCAAATACGCCAGGCATTGGATGGAATCATGAAATTTTTCGGCATCTGCTCAGGCCTGGTCGCAATGACCGTGATCGGCGCCACTCAAGCAAGCGCGGCAGAGTTGATACATGTTCGTCTGCAGGACCGGCTGGACCGTCCTCAAGATGGTTATTGCCTGGACATATTGGGCAACGCCCGTAATTTACGCGTAGATTTACCCCTTTTCGCCCACAATTGTAAAAGCGGTCCCACAGCTGACAGCAGTATGATATATACCCAGCAGGGTCAGCTTGTTTTTCCTGAAGCGAACGTCTGTGTTACTGCATTTGGCGTGAACACTACAGTGTTGTCCGGAACATCAGTGCTGTTGCGTCCCTGTGCCGAGCAAACGCCTTTTTTCAACAGCAGTAGCCTGCAGAGATTTGATTATCAGGCAAACGGTCAGTTTGAATTGCGTGGCTATGGATTGTGCCTGGCGGTGGGTGAGGAATCGTCCCGTACCTACTCACCCTTCGATCGCTGGCGCGTGTTATCCCTTGAATCCTGCGAAAAAATCTCGTTGCAATTTTCCGCCTGGGAAATGATTCAGCTCAACTGAAATATTAAGTTTCTGTCTTCAGCTGTCACCTGGATTGTGCGGCTCAATAAAGACGTTGTAAAAGTAGAGGCCCACACTGTGCGCGGGCCTTTACCTGTTCTTGGGATCGACTCTGGATCCTTAAACTTGTTTTAGGAGTTTAACGATTTCCTGAGGCTCCAGGCGCTGGGTATAGTCAGCATTGACGAAATCGAATTTGATAATCCCGTCCGATCCCACAATATAGGTGGCTGGTACCGGCAACAGAAATGTGTCGTCTCCGTTGTATGCAGGAATATCGAGTCCGGCGCCGAGGTAAATAGGACGTAATTCTTCGGCCAGACTGAACACCAGCCCCATCTGCTCGCTGACCGCATTACCGGCGTCACTGAGAATCTCGATACCGATGTTATGGCGAGTAGCGGTGTCCTGTGCATGATCAGGGGTTTCCGGAGACAGGCCCACCAGACGAGCACCGGCGGCTTCAATCTCAGGCAAGGCGTCAGCCAATGCCTTCATCTCGAAGTTGCAATAAGGGCACCAGCCGCCACGATAGATATTCAGCACGACCGGGGATTCGGCAAGAAAATCTGCGAAGCGACGCATTTCACCGTGTTGGTTGGGCAGACTGAAATCGGGTAGGCGGTCGCCGGTGCGCAGGACTTTATTCTCAATACCTGATTCCTTGAGCTCGGACGTGGCCCTGGCCATGGTCTCAAGTACCTCGGCTGGCATCTTTTCTTTCTTGGCGGCGTTGTATTCATCGATTGCGGATTGCAGATTTTGCATGTTTAGCTCCTATTGGTTGGTTTTACAGCAGTTATTGAATGAACGTTCATGAATCCTAATTATTATTGAACAAACATTCAAGTATTTATTTGAATAATCGTTCAAAAACTTTAGAATAGGCACAACGAACCCTGACAACAGTGGAATCCACATGGCAAGACCAGCACAATTCGATCGTGGCGAGATTTTGGACAAGGCTATGCAGGCCTTCTGGGAGCATGGCTATTGCGCAACCAGCATGGCTAACCTGGTGGAAACGACTGATCTCAAGCCGGGCAGTCTTTATGCAGCGTTTGAATCGAAGCAGGGGCTGTTCCTCGCCACCCTGGATCGCTATGGAGCGGGTAGCACAGAAAAGCTGCGGCAACACCTGGAAGGTGCTGATTCTCCCCTCAGGGCCATTGAAACCTATTTTGACCAACTGGTAGAAAGGATCGAAACCCAGTCCGAGCAGACTAGCTGTTTCCTGGTTAATACCGTGCTGGAACTGTCCCGGCGCGACAGCGAGGTTCGAGAGCATATCAATAAGCACTTCGCGCAGATCGAATCTATTTTTGTCACTGCATTGGAGCATGCCCGAGCCAAGGGTGAGTTAGGGACTGATACCGATTGTGAGGCGTTAGCAGCGTTTCTGATGAACAATATCTGGGGCCTTCGAGTGCTGGCCGGGACCCAGCCAACACCGGGCAGAGCGCAGCAGGTCGCTGGGTTTGTGAAGCAGGCGCTCAGGCAATAACCCCGGTTTAGCAAACTGACCTTTTTCTGTTTCGACACATTCATTATGAGGGATTTAGACCGCCCTCCAAATTCTGCTTACTTTGATACCGGCCCTGAAGAGCTCTTTAAGATTAATCAGCGGGTAACCTGATGGCATTAGAAAACTATCCGATGTGGCGGAAACCACAGCACCACCATGATATCGATGATGTGCATGATCATGTGCACTGGACCGAGTTGTTTTACGATTTGATCCATGTCGTGACTATTTTCCTGTTAGGGAATTATTTGTCGCAACATCTGGACTTTCAGGGTTTTCTCATTTTTACCGCGGCTTTCATAGCGCTGTGGTACGCATGGG
>JAAUXZ010005780.1_pt1 | contig 31450 bp, 32 predicted proteins | sample 7278131 | NCBI WGS metagenome assembly JAAUXZ01 (sample SAMN14350119, study PRJNA611818) | marine sediment metagenome | isolation source: surface marine sediment (3m) | place: French Polynesia: Moorea | collected 2018-08 | reverse complement strand
GACCTGGAAACAGGCCTCGGCCGAGGCATGCTGCCGGACGAAGGCTTCACGTACCTCGCTGCCGACCTCGAAATTGTGTGGGCCGATCGCCGGTCCCAGCCAGGCCATCAACTGCGCGGGTTCGCTGCGCATCGCGCTGACGCTCTGTTCCACTACCCCGCCTACCAGGCCGCGCCAACCGGCATGCGCGGCGCCGACTTCGCTTCCATCACGGTTGCACAGCAACACCGGCAGGCAGTCGGCAGTCAACACCGCGGCAATAGTGGCTGGCCTGGCAGTTATCGCTGCATCGCCCTGGCGAGTTTGCGTACGGTCCAGATCGATCACCGTGGTGCTATGGATCTGCTCCAGCCATTGCGGCTCGGCCGGCAGTTCGAGGCTGGTGACCAACTGCTGGCGATTCTGTGCCACGAGGTCCGGGTCATCATCGACATGCGCGGCCAGGTTAAAGCTGGCATAGGTACCGGCGCTCACCCCACCGTTGCGGGTGGTGCAACAGGCCTGGATCGACGGCGGTGCCGGCCAGTCGGGGTGGATGAGTTCAAGCTCCGGCGGCGTCTTCACCTAATACCTCGATCAGTTGCTGCATGTCGGTCGGCAACTCCGCCGCGAAACTCATCGCCTCGCCGCTTAGCGGATGCTGAAAGCTGAGGCGCCAGGCATGCAGGGCCTGGCGCTTGAAATTCCTCAGCACCTGCTCCAACCCGGGCGATATCCCTTTGGGCAGGCTGAGGCGGCCTCCGTAAACCGGATCGCCCACCAGCGGATGATGCAGATAAGCCATGTGCACGCGGATCTGGTGAGTACGTCCGGTTTGCAGCTGGACATCGATCAAGCTGTGGGCGCGGAATCGTTCGCGCACGCTGAAACGGGTAATCGCCTCCTTGCCATCGGGTCGTACCGCCATGCGTTTGCGGTCTACCGGATGCCGCGCGATCGGCTGCTCGATGGTACGCCCGGCGGTGATGACGCCCTGGGCGATGGCGACATACTCGCGCTTGACGTCGCGTTGTTGCAGGGCCTCGACCAGCGCACTATGCGCCTGCAGGTTTCGCGCCACTACCATGACCCCGCTGGTATCCTTGTCCAGTCTATGCACGATGCCGGCACGCGGCAGTTGCTGCAGCGCCGGGTCCCGGTGCAACAGGCCATTGACCAGGGTTCCGGTCTGATGACCGGCCGCCGGATGCACCACCAGCCCGGCCGGTTTGTCGATCACGAACAGGGCGTCGTCCTGGTACAGGATCCCGAACTCGATCGCTTGCGGCTGGTCATAGGTTTTGATCGTTTGTGGGATATCCAGTTGCAGTCGATCGCCACTGTAGACCTTTTCCCGTGGTTTGGGATTGCTGTCATTGAGGGTGATAAACCCCTGTTTGATCCAGTCCTGGATTTTACTGCGGGAATATTCCGGCAACAGCTGGCTCAGGGCCTGGTCCAGACGCAGGCCGCTGGTTTTGTCATCGATACTGAGCTGTTGCTGTAAAATTTTCATATACTGGTTATACTGCGCTGGCTTTTTTGATTGGCACAGACATGGTTATCCCGATTAAACACTTCGTCGTTATTCTAACATTACTGATTGTGGCTGGTTGTTCCGGTGAGAAGGTCGATCCGACCGAGGGCATGTCTGCCGCCGAACTCTATTTCAAGGCCAAGGAGTTCATGAGCTCCGAGACCTACACCCAGGCCATAGAGTATTACGAAATTCTCGAATCGCGCTACCCGTTCGGCGATTACGCGATCCAGGCCAAACTGGATGTCGCTTATGCCTATTACCTCTATAGAGAACCCGAATCCGCGACCGCCGCCGCCGACCGTTTTATCAAGCTGCATCCGCGCCACCCGGCAGTGGATTATGCCTACTATCTCAAGGGCCTGATCAATTTCGGTCTCAAGACCAGTATCGTCGATAGCATCTACACCCGTGACCTGGCCGATTACGATCCAACGATCATGCAGCAGTCTTATGATGATTTCTCGGTGCTGGTCAACCGTTTTCCCGACAGCATTTATAGCCAGGATGCGAAGAAACGCATGGTCTATCTGCGCAACCAGATGGCCCGGGCCGAGATCAAGGTGGCCAAGCATTATCTGTCGCGCCGGGCCTGGGTCGCGGCGGCCAACCGGGCGAAGAACCTGCTGCAGCGGTTCCAGGGCAGTGACTCTATCATGACCGCGTTGCAGATCCAGATGCTGGCCTATGAACAACTGGAGTTAACCGACCTGGCTGCCGATACCCGTCGGGTGCTGGTGCTTAATTATGGAGAACAGGCGGCATCGATCAGCCTGCAGGAAATCACTTCCTGATCCTGCCGCGGCGCGCCACGCATTCAATCTCTTCATCCTCGGTCTGCTCGATCAGGCGCCTGAGGTCATTGGCGAAACCCCTGCCCGCCTCGGTATAGATGTTGAAAGTGCAATCCACACCCAGTGCTGCCAGGTCCTCTTCCTCATCGATATACTTCGAAGTTGCGGCGATCCTGCCCTGATAACCCAGCTCCCGCAGGCGGGTCACCGCGGCCATATTGGCTGCATGACTCGGCAGGGTCAGCAATACCCATTGCAAGCCATCGATCAGGTTGGGTACCCGGGTCCAGAAATCAGGGTTGGTCGCATCGCCGCGGATCGCATTTCGCTGCTGCCTGCGATGTTCCTTGGCCTGTTCGCCGTCTATCTCGACCCCGAGGATGCGGTTGTTGAAATCCGCTTCAATGGCCAGGTAAGCAGCGGTGCCCATCCGCCCCATGCCAAACACCACCGCCTCGATATTGCGTAAATCAAGCTCCTCTTCCTCACGCAGGCGATGACCGCGTTGCAGGATACCGAGCCGGTCACGCCAGGCGTGGTAAAGGGTGTCGCGATAATTCGTCAGCGGCGCCGAGGCGGTAAACGACAGGGATAACACGATGGCGAACACCGCCAGCCATTCATTACTCAGCCAGCCGGCGGATGCCGCCAGCGCACCAACGATGAGACCGAATTCACTGTAATTGGCCAGGTTCAACGATGACCGCCAGGCGGTACTCGCGCGCAGGTAAAACAGATTGAACAAGCCGAAGTAAAGGGCGACCTTGATCGGCAGGAACAGGATGAAAGCCAGCGCTACCAATAATTCGGTCCAGCCCGGCAAAGCCGTCATACCAATACTGAGAAAGAACCCGACCAGGAACAGTTCCTTGAAACTCAACAAGGCCTTGGCCAGTTCCTCGGCTTTCGGATGATTAGCCAGCAGCATGCCGAATACCAGCGCGCCGACATCGCCTTTCAAGCCGACCAGCTCGAAGATATCGGCGCCGCCCAGGGCCAGGGTGATGCCGAACAGTACCAGCAACTCGCCGTGACCGCTGCGTTCCAGCACCTTGAACAATAAATGTCGTAACGGGAATAACAGCACCAGCCCCAACGCCCATAACGAGGGCAGTTTGCCGGTGGAGATGGCGAGGAAACCCACCGCGACGATATCCTGCACCACCAGTACCCCGATCGATATCCGACCATGTAGGGAGCCGCCGGCGCCCAACTGATCGAGCACCTTGATCGCGAACACCGTGCTGGAAAAGGACAGCACAAAGCCGATCAACAGCGCGGTCTGCAGGTCCAGCTCGGCAAACATGGGTAAATTGAAAAGCCCCAGTAACAGCAGAAAGCCCATGGTTACCAGGGTGATTAGTACCATGTGAATGACCGCCACGCCCCAGACCTGTGCCTTGGCCAGGGTTTCCAGCTTAAGTTTTAAACCTATCGAAAACAGCAACAGGGTGATACCGAGATCGGCGGTTCCGCGCAGGAAATCGCCGCCCTCGGCCCCCAGCGCATTCAACATGAAGCCGGCCATCAGGAAACCGATCAACGGCGGCAGGCCAAACATCATCAACGCAAAACCGCAGATAAACGCGATCGCAATCCATAATGGATCGCTGGGATGGATAGAGAGGAGCAGTGATTCCATGCAGTGTTCTCCGGTTTAGCTCTGCCTGAATCCCGAGGTAATCGGATAGCGACGTTCCTTACCGAACGCCCGGTGGGTGACCTTGACCCCGGGTGGTGACTGGCGGCGCTTGTACTCATTGACATCCACCAGCCAGGTCACTCGTTTAACTACATCCTGATCATAGCCGAGACGAATGATTTCCTCCACCGACCGGTCCTGCTCGATATACATCGCCAGGATCGGGTCCAGTAATTCATAGGGCGGCAGGGAGTCCTGGTCGATCTGGTCCGGCGCCAGTTCGGCCGATGGCGGGCGTTCGATGACGCGTTCGGGGATCACCGGGCTAAGCGTATTGCGATAACGCGCCAGCGCATAAACCTTGAGTTTGGATACATCCTTGAGCGGGGCGAATCCGCCGGCCATGTCACCATACAGGGTGGCATAACCTACCGACATCTCGCTCTTGTTGCCCGTGGTTAGCAATAAGGCACCTTTTTTATTGGAGATCGCCATCAGAATCACCCCGCGGCTGCGCGCCTGCAGGTTTTCCTCGGTAACATCACGGCCGAGCCCGGAAAATTCCCCCTCGAGTGAATGCACAAAAGCCTGGACCGCTGCGCTGATCGGGATCTCGGAATATTCCACGCCCAGGCGCCTGGCCTCATCTGCCGCATCCGTCTTGCTGATGTCGGCGGTATATTCATAGGGCATCATGATCGCCTGTACCGCATCAGCACCGAGCGCATCGACCGCGATCGCCAGCACCAGTGCACTGTCGATACCACCGGATAAACCCAGCGCTACTCTCTGGAAACCATTCTTGATCACGTAATCACGGGTCGCCAGCACCAGGGCCTGGTATAACTGCTCGATGGAACTGTTCTCCGCAACCGACAGGGTCAGCGCAGTCAGTTCTCCCGAAGCCTGGTACTGCACCACCGACAAGCCCTGCTCGAACCCGGCCGCCATCGACAGCAGGTTTCGCTCGCGGTCGATGACGAAACTGTGGCCATCGAATACCAGCTCATCCTGGCCACCGACCAGGTTGACATAACACACTGGCACCTTATTTTCGGCGATACGCTGCTTGATCTCGGTAATACGCTCGGAAGTCTTCAGGTCATGAAACGGCGAGGCATTGATATTGATGATACATTCGGCACCCGCCGCGACCGCCTGCGCCATCGGCTGCGGGAACCAGATATCCTCGCACACCAGGATCCCCAGGGTTACCCCCTTCACCTGCAATGTGCATACGTCATTTGCCGGGACGAAATAGCGCTGTTCATCGAATACCCCGTAATTCGGCAGATGTTGCTTATCGTAGAATTGCAGCGGTTGCCCCGGCTGCGAGATCACCGCGCTGTTATACAGGCAATCCTGTTGATGCCTGGGTGCTCCGAACACCAGGCACAGGCCCGGATTTTCGCGATGGATTTTGTCCAGTGCAGCTTCCACCAGGGCGATGAACCCCGGGCGGAACAACAGGTCCTCGGGCGGATAGCCGGTTAATACCAGTTCCGGAAACACGACAATGTCGGCGGCGAATTCCTGTTTAGCTTGTGCGGCCCACTGCAAAATCAGGTCGGCATTGGCATCGATAGCACCCACGGTGGGATTGACCTGCGCCAGAGCGAGAATCAGGCTGGTTTGATCTGTCATTGGAAAAACTTGGTTCAAAGTGCTGCATTGTAGAATATTCCGAATTGTTCTGTCATTCGGTTGGCGCAGCTTTCGGCAAACCGCGCGGCGCTTTACATCCCTGCCTTACCTGAACCATTATAAGCCATCAACCACAACTCTCTGTGAGGCTCCCATGGCAGGCAAGACCATCAATGGCAGTTGTCTCTGCGGTAGTATCGGCTATCGTGTGCATGGCGACATGGGCATCTTCCAGTACTGTCACTGCTCACGATGTCGTAAATTCACCGGCAGCGCATTTGCTGCCAACCTGTTGGTGGCCCCGGCAGATTTTGAGTGGATCCATGGCGAACAACTGCTCGGCCGTTACGAACTCAGTGAAGCCAGGCATTTCGCCACCGCGTTTTGCACCCTATGCGGTTCATCCCTGCCGTGGCTGGGGCAAACCGGCAAAGCCGTGGTCGTACCCTGCGGTAGCCTCGACGACGATCCCGGCATCAGGCCCTCACAGAATATCTTTTGTGACTCGCATGCCAGCTGGTACCTGGAGCCCGCCTCCCTGCCGCAATATGCCGAGTTGCCCGATAAGGCGAAATAGCCGAGTTGGTGATCATGATCTACCAACTCCTGGCCGATCTGGTGGTACTGGTGCATTTCCTGTTTATCGTCTTTGTCTTGCTCGGTGGTTTACTGGTCCTGTACCGGCGCTGGATTATCTGGTTGCATCTGCCGGCTGCGCTCTGGGGTTTTGCGATCGAGCTGTTCGGCTGGTACTGCCCATTGACACCACTGGAGAACTGGCTGCGTGCCCTGGCCGGCAGCGGGGTCTATAGCGGAGGCTTCATCAGCCACTACCTGCTGCCGATCATCTACCCGGCCGGGCTAACGCGTGACTGGCAACTACTATTGTCGCTGGTGGTGGTTATCTTTAACCTGTTAATTTATCTTTGGGTATGGCAGCGCTACCGGAAACGGCAGGCGCCGATGATTTAGGTCATTAAGTTGCAGCATATGGCTTGCCCTGACCCTCGAAAAGATCAACACTGGGGATGAAGCAGCGGAACGGGAGATCATCATGGAGATCAATGCCACACCCTATTACGACAGCTCTGATAACCCCACCCATTGCTGCCCACGGTTCAATCCGGAGGGCTGGGATAACCAGCAGCTCCACTTCCGCGACAAGCTGTTCGTCAAGGCAGTAACGCGAGGTCTGTTCCATATCCCGCTGAACATGGGTTCGGTGTTCCCCAGTACGTTTGATGCCATCGAACAGGCGCGGGCACAGGATATGGATCATATGCTGGTGTTGTCCTACGATCCGTCGCCCTGGAAAGCGGAACATTATTTCGCGGTGACCGGGGAAGTCCCGGAGCAGGAAATGGTCAGACTGACCGGAGACTACCTAACCAAGGTCTTCGAAGGGCCCTACAGGAACGCGCCCAAATGGGAAAAGCAGATGCAGGCCATTGCCCATGAGCAAGGCAAACAGGCGTTGAAAACCTATTTCTTCTATACCACCTGCCCCAAGTGCGCCAGGGTTTACGGCAAGAATTATCTGGTCGCGGTGACCCAGACCACAACCCGCAGTTGATCGTTCAATTGGCGGCACCGTAACCGGCTGCGACGGGTTACAATAGATGGCTCTGTCAACAGTCAGCAATGGGAGGGGGCATGCCCTTAGTCAATATCAAGATTACCAATGAAGGGGTTACCGCGGACAAAAAAGCCCAGTTGATCCAGGGCGTTACCAACCTGCTGGTCGAGGTACTGGATAAGAACCCGGCGACCACGGTGGTCATCATCGAAGAAGTGGAGACCGATAACTGGGGTATCGGCGGCGAAGCAGTCACCGAGCGACGCAAGCGCGGCCTGTGATTTTTTACCAGATAGCAGGATTAACCCCGGGCAGCTAAGCGGGGCCATCAGCATGTATGCCGTCATATTTCGCGCAAGCATCCGCCAACTGGATGCCGAATACAGCGATATGGCCAGCCAACTCCGGCAACTGGCTCTGGCTGATTATGGCTGCCTCGAATTCACCGCGCTCACCGAGGGCGACGAGGAAATCGCCATTTCCTACTGGTCGGATCTGGAGCAGATCAAACGTTGGAAACAGGACCCCCTGCATCTCCAGGCCCAACGCATGGGCAAACAGCAGTGGTACCGCGACTATCAGGTGCAGGTTGTCGAGATACTGAGGGATTACCCCAGTGAGGACCGTGATTGACGATGCCGGCTCAGGCCTTGGGCAGGGTCACCCCTTTCTGGCCCTGGTATTTGCCACCGCGGTCCTTGTATGAGGTTTCGCAAACTTCGTCGGACTCGAAAAACAGCATCTGCGCCACACCTTCGTTGGCGTAGATCTTGGCCGGCAGTGGTGTAGTGTTGGAAAACTCCAGGGTCACATGCCCTTCCCATTCCGGTTCCAACGGAGTGACATTGACGATGATACCGCAACGCGCATAGGTGGATTTGCCCAGGCAAACCGTCAGCACGCTGCGCGGGATCCGGAAGAACTCTACCGTACGCGCCAGGGCAAATGAATTGGGCGGGATGATACAGACATCGGATTGGAGATCGACAAAGCTGTCATCGTCGAAATTCTTGGGATCGACGACCGCGGAGTTGATATTGGTGAAGATCTTGAATTCGTTCGCACAGCGCACGTCATAACCGTAACTGGAGGTGCCATAGGAAATGATGCGCCCCTGCTCCGCTTCCCTGACCTGGCCGGCCTCATAAGGTTCTATCATCCCCTCGTTCTCGGCCATGCGCCGGATCCACTTGTCTGACTTGATTGACACCCGAATTCCTCGTGCATAAAGCGCGCGATTATACCCATCGCGGGCATGGGTGAAAATACCCGGGTTTTAGTCAGGATCTATCCAGCTTTCCGATTATTAGGTTATTGATCAATCAACGCCGACAGCCTGTCGTTTCTGGTTGTTCAACGCACGATGGATAACCCGGTAAAACAGGTGCGCCAGCGACGAAAAGATCACGCGGCACTGGGGGTCGTGATTATACTGATGATAGCAGTGATCGATTCTTTTGAGCTGATGCTTGAAAAAGGCGATTTCCGTCTCGTTCAGCACATCCCCCTGCTGCATATGTTTATTGATTGCATGGATTCGCGGCAGCGTGTGCAGAATCATATCGTCCAGTAACACCACCATCATTTTGTCCGCAACTTCTGGTTGCATGCCCTTCCCTCCTGTTGTCCTTTGTCTCTACCATCAGTGGCGACGACAAATTTGCCCTGCGGGCCGGTATTTTATCGTTATGCGGCTATAGTATGCCTTTATCCCACACCGGGCAATCTCCATATTGATTTTGCAGGTAATCGGTCAGGGCCTTGGCCCGACGGGGAATCAGCCGACCCGGCGGAAACAGGGCATAGATGCCCAGTTCGCTGCGATTGAATTCCTGCAGGATCACCCGCAGCTGGCCGTTGCGAACATACTCATCTACCAGGAAGGTTGGGCATTGATAAACCCCCAGGCCCTTGAGCGCGGCCCGGGTCAGGAAGTCACCATTATTCGCCCGCATTCGTGGCTGCGGAACCACGCTCAGTGATTTGCGTTGGTCGGAGAAGATCCACTGCTGTTTATCGCTGATATTGGAATAGAACAATCCATCGTGTTGGCTCAACTCCGATGGATGCTCGGGCAAACCCTTGCGCTCGAGGTAACTGTCACTGGCGACAGTGACGAAGCGGATCACTCCGAGTTTACGCCCGATCAGCGATGAATCCTTGAGTTCACCAATCCGTATCGTCATGTCGAAACCCTCGGCGACCAGGTCGATCTCGCGGTCATTCAGATCCAGCGCCAGATCGATGTCCGGGTGCTCGATGGCAAAATCCGCAATCGCCGCGGACAGGTGACGATAACCGAACGACAGCGGCGCGGCTATTTTCAATCGGCCCGTTAATGCCAGCTGTTCCTCGGAAATCCGCTGCTCGGCTTCCAGCAGTTCCATCAAAAACACCGAGGCCTGCTGATACAGCTGCTCGCCGGCATCGGTCAGGGACAACTGACGGGTGGTGCGATTCAACAGCTTCACGCCCAGGCGGGACTCGAGCTCACTGACCCGACGACTCAATACCGATTTGACCAGACCGAGCTTTTCCCCGGCGGCACTGAAACTGTGCTGATCGACAACCTCGACAAAGGCTTGCAGTTGCTCATAACGACCCATAGAGATTTAACCTGTAGCTGTTGCTGGGATGGTGGTTGATAACTATGACTGGATCCAGACTAAATAATTCATTTTGTCATTGTTGTCAATTTGAGAACAATATTTTCTTAATTTGATTCTTTAATTCTTATATAAAAACAATAATATTGGCGTTGTCATTCAACCGAACCATTTTTTGGAGAACCCAGATGAGCTATCAACTGCTAAGAATTAATGCCAGTGCCAACCCGCAGGCCTCGACCAGCAACCAGTTGGCTGATCATTACCAATCGCTGTTGCAGCAACACCACCCCGAGATGCAAACCACCCTGCGTGACGTCGCCCAAGGGCTACCGTTGATCGATCAGGACTGGGTCGCGGCCTCGTTCACCCCTGCCGAGCAGAGACAGGAAAGTCAGCGCGAGCGCCTGGCAATATCCGATCAACTGGTGCAGGAACTCGAGGATGCGGACCACATCCTGCTATCGACCCCGATGTACAATTTCTCGGTACCGGCCTCGCTCAAGGCCTGGATCGACCTGATCGCCCGTGCCGGCAAGACCTTTCAATACACCGAAGCCGGTCCGCAGGGGTTGTTGCGCGATAAATCCGTCACCATCATCGTCGCTACCGGCGGCACCCCGGTCAACAGTGAAGTCGATTTCCTGACCGGCTACCTGCAACAGATCTTCCGTTTTATCGGTCTCGACGACATCAAGCTGATTGCGGCCGATCGTATGAGTGTCGACCCCGAGGCCAGCTACCAGCAGGCCCAGGCCGAAATCGATGCCCTGTTCAGCAACGCGGAAAAAGCCGCCTAGGAGATATGATCATGAATAACACTATGCAGCAAAACCTGATTACCAGCAGTGGACGCGTATTACTGTCCATCATTTTCATCATGGCCGGATTCAGCAAGATCGGCGGTTATGCCGGCACCCAGGGCTATATGGAGAGCATGGGCGTACCCGGCATGTTACTGCCGCTGGTGATCCTGCTCGAACTGGGTGGTGGTCTGCTCCTGCTGGCAGGCTGGCAGACTCGCATCATTGCCTTTTTACTGGCGGGCTTCACCCTGATCGCCGGCTTGATCTTCCACACTAACTTCGCCGACCAGATGCAGATGATCCTGTTCATGAAAAACCTGGCCATCACCGGTGGCCTGTTGTTCGTGGTCGGTTTTGGTCCCGGCCAATGGTCGGTCGATCAACGTCTGGCGGGGGCGGCATAAATGCAGAGAAGCATTCGCCAAATTATTAGGGGCATGCCAGCCACCGATGGCGCCGGCGTGGAACTGGTACGCATGATCGGCCAACCGTCACTGGATATGCTGGACCCGTTTCTGCTGCTGGATGCATTCCGCTCGGATAATCCGGATGACTATATTGCCGGTTTTCCGCCGCATCCACATCGTGGGTTCGAGACCGTCACCTACCTGTTGAACGGGCGTATGCGCCATAAGGACAACACCGGCCGCGAGGGCGTGATCGAACCCGGTGGCATCCAGTGGATGACCGCGGGCCGTGGCATCGTCCATTCGGAGATGCCAGAGCAGGAAGACGGCCTGTTGGAAGGCTTCCAGCTCTGGGTCAACCTGCCGGCGGACCACAAGATGGATCAACCGGGTTACCAGGAATACAGCGCTGAGCACATTCCGCTGGAGACGCGTGACGGCGCCGAGGTCAGGGTGATCACCGGAACCACCTGCCAGGGTACTTCCGGTCCGGTAGTGCAGCCATTGACCGAACCCTTGTACCTCGATGTCAGCCTGCAACCGGGCAAGGCCTTCAAGGAGATGATCGACCGTGAGCACAATGCCTTTATCTACGGTATCGAGGGCGAGACCCTGGTCGAGTCGACTGCCTCGGACACAGCGACGGTCGGCAAGGACCAGCTGGCCATCCTGAGCCAGGGCGATGAGGTCAGGGTCACCGCCGGTGATCATGGCAGCCGCTTCCTGCTGATCAGCGGTAAGCCGTTGCGCGAGGCGGTGGTGCGCGGTGGGCCATTCGTCATGAACACTCACCAGCAACTGCGCCAGGCGATGCTTGATTACCAGTCGGGAAATTTCTAAACCAGGTGCTGACAGCAAGGCGCGGGCTGACCGGTCGGATCCCGGCCCGCGTGCTGCTGGCTACAGGGTCAGGGCAAATGACTCGAGCAATATCCCCGGACACTCGGTCAGTCCTAGCCCGCGACTGCCATAGGTCTCGACATCCGGAATCAACTGTAAGCTACTGGACACCGCTTGCAGATTGTCACCGAAGAAATGATAGAAACTGTCATCGAAACGCATGTTGGCAATCGGTCCCTGGATCTCTCCGTCCGCGACCCAGAAACAGGCGTAACGGGTCATACCGGTGATCCGGCCGTTGCTGCTGTCACTCCAGTTCAGGTAATGCAGATTCGACAGGTAAACCCCTTCCCCAAGGCTGTTCAGCACATCGGCCTCGTCCAGTTCACCCGGCGCCATTCGCGGTGAGCGCAGGGCTTCATGCTCGGCGGCAAAGTTTGACTCAAGCCCGTATTCCCTGGCCGTGCGTGAGCTTACCAGGCTGTTCTCTAGCTGCCCGGCCCGGATTAACTCAAGGCGCTGCGGGGCCACCTCACCGATGTCATTAAAGCGAGGCACCTGGCCATGGCTGAAATCCTCGGCCAGGGAAAATAATGCTGATAGGGTCTCACCACCCTCACGCATGCGCAGAAATGCCGATTCACCGGTGCGCAGGCTAAGTTCGCTGAGACCATGCCATGAAAACATCGACAACAGATCAGCGACCCCGGCTGCAGCGATGAAGGTCCGGTACTGGCCCGGCTTGATCGTGATCGTCGGTTTATCCAGCAACCGCAACCTGTTAACCGACGCCGCGATCGAAGCCTCATACTCGGCCTGATTCCAGTCACTGCCGGCATAGGTGGCCTTGACCATTTTTTCCTGCGGGCTGACCAGCGAGTAATCCAGCGCAAAGCGGTCGGTTTCAAACCAGTGCCGGCTACCCAGCGAATTGGCATGGCCACGATAGATGCGCCCGCTGGCCCAGATCCCGGCCAGATCTATGCCCTGGATTGGTGGCAACAGATGTTGGGTGCTGGTTGCCGGATCGAGCAACTGGCCATGACTGATGCTGCGGCTGGCCTGACCACTGGCGGGTAATACGATATAGGGATCCTCCAGCAACTGCGGGATCTCTGCACGCAAACGATTGAGTTCGGCCAGCGCATATTGCATATCGAGGTCCGCATTGCCACTCAGGCTTATCGCCGAGCTGGCACGACGCTGGCCTATGATCAGCTCCAGATCAAGACTGCTATCTTCCACCAACCCGGTCTGGCGGATCCTGGCCGCGTTGAAGCGGCAAAAATGACTCGACTCGCCACGCAGTGACAGGGACAGATGCTCATCGCTGCGCAGAGCGTCGATCAACCCCCCGGCAAGCTGGTCGAATAACTGTTCGATGGCGCCTCTATCCATCGCCGCCAAACACCTCGACATCGGCAAACAGACAGGGCGGTGACGCATGCCCTACCCGGATCACCTGGTTGGGTTCACCCTTGCCACAGTTTGGCACGCCAAACACTGCAAAGCTGTCGCGGTTACCCACGGCCTTGAGACTGTTCCAGAAGCTGCTGGAAATCCCCCGGTAATTTGGATTGCGCAGGGTTCGGGTTAGCCTGCCGTTTTCGATCAGGCGCGCGTATTCACAACCGAACTGGAACTTGTTGCGGTAATCATCGATCGACCATGAACGGTTCGACTCCATCAATACGCCCTTTTCCACCGACCCAATCATGTCCTCCAGGCTCGAATCACCCGGTTCCAGGTTGAGATTGGCCATGCGGTCGATCGGTGGCCGATTCCAGCTGCAGGCACGTACATTGGCCACGCCGGGCAGCCCCGAACGCTGCTGGCTTTCCAGGCCACCCAGTCCACGTTGCAGAATGCCATCCTTGATGATGTATTGACGTTGTGTCGGGTTACCGGTGCAGTCGAAGCGATAGGAAGCCAGTTGCCCCGGCACCTCGGGATCGAAGGTGATATTCATCAACTCGGAGCCATAACGCAGCCGCCCGAAATCCTCCGGCCGGACAAAACTCCAGCCCGCATAATTACGTTCATCTCCGAGGATGCGGTCTATCTCCAGGGGATGGCCAACCGACTCATGGATCTGTAATAACATCTGATCGGGTGCCAGTAACAAATCCATGCTGGTGTTGGGACAGTCCTCGGCGGATAACAACTCCACCGCCTGTTCACCGGCCTGCCGGCAACGCGCCAGGTGTTGATCCTCATCCAGGATCTCAAAACCGGCCTGCCAGCTGCGCGCGAACATGCCGTTGACCGAGCGCTGCTGCACCACCGGACCATCCTGGGCGATAGCCTGGGATGCACTGGACAGGATGAAAAACTGTTGTTCGATATTGCTGCCATTGCTCGACACAAACTGGTGTTGGCTATTGACCCGGCGCAGCATCGCATGGGTTGCGACGACCTTGTCCGACACCTTGAGGCTGGCACAGGACTTGACCAGTAGCTGATTCAGTTCGGCCGGAGACAGCGAATCCGCGGACTGCTCGATTGGTGAAATATAACTACCGCTGGCGGGAGGGCGTACATCGCTGCTGAAGTGATAAACCGCATGCGCGGAGGCTGCCCTGGCGATAGCGGTGGCCTTGACTGCCGCCTGTTGCACGGCTGCTGGATCCAGGTTGGCACTGGCAGCATAGGCAAACTGACCTTCGGCCAGCACCTCGACCATGATCCCGCGCGAGCGATTATGCTGATTGAGCTGAGGACGACCATCACGCACCCAGCGCCAGGTCGAGTGATCATCCACATAACGCAGGCCAACCCAGTCGGCATTTACGTCGAGTCGATCCAGGATGCCTGCCAAATCCATTACCTTCTCCGCGGCAAACAACTAGCCAAAATAATTGTCATAGATAGTGATGACTCCAGTTCAGACTATCGAGTTATATCGATTTCGTCTCGCAGATACAAGCGTTTTGCTTTGACAGCTGCGACCCTGACTGGGTTACCATAGACTAACTAAACCAATTGGATGTTGAAGATGAAAACCAGCCTGTTTATAGCATGCCTGCTAATCCTGACCGGCTGCGCCAGTGACAAGGCCAGCCAGGACCTGTACCGCGACAGCGAGATTGGAAAAACCAAGCGGATCCTGCCCTGCACCGTGATCTCCGCACGTGAGGTCAGGATACGAGAGAGCGAGTCGGGCGAAAAAGGCGAAGCGATCGGTTTCGTCGTCGGGGCACTGGCGACCTCGGAAGAGAGTGACAGCCCGGTGGTGCGCTACCTCGGCGGACTGCTCGGTGGCGCTGCCGGCCGTGCCGCATCTGACCAACTGAACGAGCGGCCCGGGGTGGAATACACCGTGTTGCTGGCCAGCGGCGAAGAACGCCAACTGGTACAGAATATCCTGGATGATGAAACCATGTTCCAACAGGGTGAAGCCTGTCGCCTGCAGGTCAGTGGCGAATTCAACCGGGTGCTGCCGGCCGCGCATTATCCGCAGGGGGTCAAGCGGCAACAGAAAACCGGTTTCAGCGACTAGCACCGTTGACTTGGCTCCAGGCCTTAAAGATATTCATCTAAATCAAATTGATGATTAGATGGTAAGCTGCCATCAATTGGCAAAGGCTTTGAGAATCACGAACTTGGCATTTGATGCCACCAGATCGACACGAGAAAACCAGCGTCGCAGCTTATTGTGATAACCGAGATGGCGATTGCCGATTACCCATAATTCACCGCCTGAGCGTAATACCCTGGCGGACTGTTTGAACATGGACAGGGCGATGGTATCGGCGACACTGTGTTGCTGATGAAACGGCGGATTGCACAACACCAGATCGGCACTGTCGGCAGCGAATTCAGTCAGTCCATCGGCACAGTGAAAACTGGCCCGTCCGGTCTCAGCCCCGAGCTGGCTGAAATTAATCCTGGCAGAATCCACGGCCATGTAGGATTCATCGACAAAATGGATTGATGCCCGCGGGTTTTGCCTGGCCGCCATCAAGCCGAGCACACCATTGCCACAACCCAGATCGATGATATCCAACTCGCCCTCGGTTGGCGGTAAATGCTGCAGCATAAAACGACTACCGATATCCAGACGTTCGCGGGCGAACACATTGGCATGATTGGTGATGATCAAATCGGTACCCTGCAGCGGCCAGCGGGTCGGGAAAGGGTTCGGCGTTTCAGCTCTGCGCGAATCGGCCAGCACTTCAATCAGCTTGGCCTTTTTCCATCCCGGCCGGGTGCTGGTCGGGCCAATAATCTGCTCCAGCGACTTCCACACCGATGATGGCATCGACTTCTGCATACCGCCAACCAGCATTCGAGCGCCACTATCCAGCAGTGGTTGCAGCCTAATCAATTGATCCTGCAGCAAGGCCAGGTTTTTCGGCAGTTTGACGATGACCAGTGGCAAGCCGGATGGAGGGAGCTGTAGGCTCTCCAGGTATTTCACCGCGTCCGTCGGCAGACCGTTAACCCGCAGGTTGTGCTCGCAAGCGCGATGGGCCAGCCAGGAGTCTGACCAGCTCAGTGGTTGTTGTTGATGCAGTGACACTGCCAGTGCCCCGAACTGATCATTACACAATAAAGGATGCCGCGGCAGCGCCCCAGCCTCGGCCAGTACCTTTAGCAGGTATTCGTCAGCGGCATCCCAGGCACGCAACTGTTCACGCTTACGCCGGGGCAGGCGGTACAGAGCAAACGAGCCAAGGGCTGAATTGAATTGAGTTTCGGTCATCGCGGCGACTAAAGATTATGCGCAGGATGCCGATAGGGGAAACAGAGCACCGGGGAAACTGCTGGCTGGCCACCCATGCCTGTAGATTTCTGCTTTATAAACAATAGGTTAACCACTAGCGTAATCCAGATTATGGCACAGACTTCCGCCCAAGAAATCAAGATGAAGCCCGACGACTTCATCGTCAGCAAGACCGATGCGAAAGGCAAGATCACCTATTGCAACCGGATTTTCATCCAATTCTCCGGCTATGACGAAGCCGAACTACTCGGACAGCCACACAATATCATTCGCCATCCGGATATGCCACGCTCGGTCTACCGTTTCATGTGGCAGACCCTGCAGGAAGGTGATGAGTTCTTCGGCTATGTCAAGAACCGCTGTAAAAATGGTCAATACTACTGGGTGCTGGCCAATGTAACGCCCAGCTATGATGCGGACGACAAGCTACTGGGTTACTACTCGGTAAGACGCTGCCCGCAACGTAGCGCGATCGAACTGATAGAGCCGCTCTACCAACGCATGATCGAGGAAGAGTCCCAGCATACTAGCGCGCAACAGGCGATGGACGCCTCCTTTCAGATACTCAATGATTTCGTCGAGGAATCAGGTAAGGCATATAATGAACTTATCCTTAAACTTGAAAACTAGCCATTACCTTGCGGCCAAAATGGGCTTGCTGGCGATCAGCAGCCTGTTGTTGCTGGCAGGCCTTGAGCAGTGGCTTTACCCGGTCTTCGCCTGTGCTGGTATTCTGTTTGTCCTGGCCTGGCTCAATGATCGTAACGACGAACGACTGGTGGCCAAGATCGAACAGCTGGCCAACCAGGTCCACCGGGGTAACCTGGAACACCGTATCACCCGCATTCCCGAAAATAGTCGCTTTCATGAGGTGGCATGGCGACTCAACGAGGCTCTGGATCAGTTCGAGACCTTCATGCGCGAGGTGGATACCACCTTCAAGGCCACCAGCCGCCATGATTTTTACCGCACTACCCTAAGCTGTGGCATGCACGGCCGCTTCGCCTCGGCACTCGAGCAATTCAACCAGTCGGTATTCTCGGCCAAGGAGTCTTACTGGCAACAGAAGATCGATGAGCTGTATTCCCAGCTAGGCCAGCTGAAGACCGCGAACCTGTTGCGTAACCTGGAGCAGAATCAGCGTGACCTGAATTCGATCATCGGTGAGATGGTGCAGATCGAGGATATTTCCAAGGTATCGTCGGATAATGCCACCGACAGCCTGCTCAACGTCAAGCAACTGCTCGCTGACCTCAACCAGGTCATCGAGAGAGCCATCAACATGCGCGGCAGCTCGCAGAACCTGGCGCAGAACAGCACCCGTATCTCGGAAATGCTCAGTGAAATCACCGGGGTCGCCGATCAGACCAACCTGCTGGCACTGAACGCGGCGATCGAGGCAGCGCGGGCCGGCGAGCATGGCCGTGGCTTTGCGGTGGTCGCGGACGAGGTCAAAAACCTGGCCGCTACCACCAAGGATGTCGCGGTACAGATTACCGATATCATGGCCGAATTCGTCAATGCCACCGAGATCATGGTTAAAGATACGGTCAACATGGCGGATATCTCGGAACAATCCAAATCGGTGATCAGTGATTTCGAGCAAAGCTTCGAAACCTCGGCCCGGGGCTCGCAGGATGTCTACGGTAAGGTTGGCTACGTCCAGGCGATCTGCCAGGCAGCCCTGACCAAGGTCGATCACCTGATCTACATGCAACGCACCTACCGCGGGGCGGAGCAGAGAACCCCGTCCGACGAGGTGAAACAGGCGGTCATGGTCAACTACCATCAATGCCGCTTCGGCCAGTGGTATGACAGCGGCGCCGGTCATGAACTCTACAGCCACCTGCCGAGTTATCAGTTAATCAAACCACCGCATAAAGAAGTGCATGAAAATGTACATGCCATCATGCATCTGCTCGAGCAGGACTGGCAAAATGATCTTAACCTGCACGCGAAGATATTGAATAATTTCCGCCAGGCCGAGGCTGCCAGTAAGGAATTGACCGCAATGGTGGAAAAAATGACCGAGGAAAAATTGAAATTCGAGATCACCTCTGCGGATGATGAACAGGGCGATATCGAGTTGTTTTAACCGTTAAGCCCGCTGCTGCAGGACCTTGAGCTGGAACAGGGCATCGCGCTCTTCCTCTTCCAGGGTGTTTTCGATAAAACTGATGCTACGCTGATAGCGCGGGATGATATTGTATTTAAGGGCATTGACCCGTTTCTGGGTCTTGCGCTGCTCTTCCAGCAACCGCCACAAGGCAGATTCCAGCTCCGCCAGTTTAGCCATCTGCACCGCCATCTGAGAAAAATCCTTGCGCGTTTTGTCCAGTGATACATCGGTACCCAGGATGCCAACCGGCTGCAAGGGATTGGGGCTGATATCGACCGACGGGTACTGTACCCCCATGTTGCGTCGCGGCAGGATATTCGCCTTGATCGCTGGCGGCATCCCCAGGGCCAACTGGCGTATGCGCTGGGTACCCATCCGCATCTGGGTGATACTGAGACTGCGATAAGCCTGGCGCAGACTCAAGTGCGCCTGGTGTTTCAATGCCTGGTATTCCTTGAGCTTGCTATACACCAGGCGGGTCAGCATTTCCCGCTTACGCTCGAGCAGCTGATAACCCTCATCGAGAAAATCGACCTGCTGGCGCAGGGCCAGCAGGTTGCTCTTGGTCGGTGCCAGGTTGAGCCGGTCCTCCATTACAGCTCCTTACCACTGTGGTACTTTTGAATGTCTTCCTCGGTTACCCGGCCCAATGCATCCGGTGGTAACAGTGACAACAGGTCCCAGGCCAGATCCAGGGTCTCGATGATGTTGCGTTCCTCCTGCTCCCCCTGCTTGACGAAGCGGTTTTCGAATTCGTCGGCGAACTGCAAATAGCGGCGGTCACGCTGGGACAGATCCTCGGCCCCGATAATCGACGCCAGGTTCCTCGCCTCCAGCGCGCGGGTATAGGATGCATACAACTGGCTGGCCACCCGCGGGTGGTCTTCCCGGGTATCATCCTTGCCGATCCCATCCTTCATCAGGCGTGACAACGACGGCGGTACATTCACCGGCGGATACACCGCCCGGCCCTGTAACTCCCGGCTCAATACGATCTGGCCCTCGGTGATGTAACCGGTCAGGTCGGGTATCGGATGGGTGATGTCATCGCTGGGCATCGACAGGATCGGGATCATCGTGATCGAGCCATGCCGGTCACGCACACGGCCGGCACGCTCATAGATCTCGGCCAGGTCCGAATACAGGTAACCCGGGTAACCCTTGCGCGATGGCACGTCGCCCTTTTCCGTCGCCACCTCGCGCAGCGCCTCGGCATACTTGGTCATGTCGGTAATCACCACCAGTACGTGATAATCCAGGTCGTAGGCCAGGTACTCGGCCGCGGTCAGCGCGGTCCGCGGCAGAATCAGGCGCTCCATCGGCGGATCGTTGGCCAGGTTCATGTACATCACGACCTTGCCCAGCACCCCACTGGTCTCGAACTGCTGCTCGAAGAAATTCGCATCCGAATGCGAAACCCCCATTGCCGCAAACACAATAACGAAATCCGAGGTCTCACCGGATAACTTGGCCTGGCGCACGATCTGGGCCGCCAGCTTGTTGTGCGGCAGGCCGGAACCCGAGAACACCGGTAGTTTCTGGCCACGCACCAGCGAGTTCAGGCCATCGATGGTGGAGATGCCGGTCTGGATGAATTCGCGCGGATAGGCCCGCGCGGCCGGATTGACCGGTGACCCGTTGACGTTGCGGCGCAGCTTGGAAATGATCGGCGGACGGCCATCGCGCGGCTCGCCGATACCATTGAAGTTGCGCCCCAGCAGGTCCGGCGACAGCGCCATCTCAAACGGCTCGCCGAGGAAGCGCACCCAGGTATTTTCCCGGTCCAGCGCATCGGTGCCTTCGAACACCTGCACCAGCACCATGTCGCCGGAAGTCTTGATGACCTGGCCATTACGCCGGTTACCAGCGCGATCACGAATCGCTACCCGATCACCCGCCGCGACCCCGGCCACGCCCTTGACGAACATCAGCGCGCCATGGACGGCGCTGACCTTTCGATACTCCACCGAACTCATGCTTCTGCCTCGCGATTATTGGTCGAATACTCGGCGCGCATGACCCGCAGCGTGTCGTCGATGGTCTGGCCGAATTCGGTAATTTTATCCAACTCATCACTGCTATAGCGGGATTTCAAACGTTTCAGTTCACCGATCAATGGCAACGACTGCAACTGTTCCACCGGTACCCCCAGGTTAATCAGGTCCGCCCCCTCATCGTAGAAACATAAGATGATATCCAGCAGTTTGAATTGTTTATGCGGGGAACAATAGCTGTCCACCGGGTCCAACGCACTTTGCTGCAACACCGCCTCCTTCAGCAGTCCGGCGCTTTCCAGCATCCAGCGCTGGGCACTGGACAATGCTTCCGGGCCCACCAGGTTGACGATGCGTTCCAGTTCCTGGGCGGTGGTGAGCAGGCTCAAGGCCTGTTCCCGCCGGGCCGACCAGTTGACATCGACATTGGCCGCCCACCATTCCGCGGCCCGCAGCTGGTATTCGGAAAAACTATCCAGCCATGACACCGCCGGATAATGCCGCGCATCGGCCAGCGGCTTGGACAAGGCCCAGAAGGTGCGGATGATTTCCTTGGTATGACTGGTCACCGGTTCGGAGAAATCTCCGCCCGGGGGCGACACCGCCCCGATCAGGGTAACCGAACCATCGTCTCCCGCCAGGGTCCTGACCGAACCGGCGCGTTCGTAAAATGCGGCCAGGCGCGATGCCAGGTAGGCGGGATAACCCTCTTCCACCGGCATCTGGCCGAGCCGGCCGGATACCTCGCGCAAGGCCTCGGCCCAACGACTGGTGGAATCAGCCACCATCACCACATCGTAGCCCTGGTCGCGGTAATATTCGGCCATCGTGACCCCGACATAGATACTGGCCTCGCGCGCCACTACCGGCATATTCGAGGTGTTGGCAACGAGGAATGTCCGTTCCATCAACGAACGATTGGTATGCGGGTCAGTCAGCTGGGGAAAACTCTCGAGGATATCGACCAGTTCATTGCCGCGTTCGCCGCAACCGACGTAGAGCACGATATCGGCATTGGCCCAGCGGGCAATCTGTTGCTGCACCATGGTTTTACCGGCACCGAAGGGTCCCGGCACTGCGGCCTTGCCGCCTTTAAGCAGGGGAAAAAAAGTATCCAGCACGCGTTGCCCGGTCATCAGCGGCTTGTTAGAAGGATCCCGGCCCGCATAGGGACGCGGTATCCGCACCGGCCACTTGTGATACATTTTGAGCTTGGATACATGACCCTGCGGGTTGCGCAGCTGCAGGATCACCTCCTCGATGCTGTAGTCGCCCTGAGGTGCCGCGACCATGACCTCACCCTCGCAGTCCGGCGGCACCAGGATCTTGTGCTCGATGGTCTGGGTCTCCTGCACCGTACCTATGACCTGCCCCGGTACCACCTGGCTGCCCACCTCGATATCCTCGCTGGGCACGAAATGCCAGAGTTTATCCCGGTCCAGCGCCGGTACATCCAGGCCACGACTGATTTGTTGACCACTGAGCTCCAGGATCTGTTGTAACGGTCGCTGTACCCCGTCAAAGATCTCACCGAGCAGGCCAGGACCGAGTTCTACCGACAACGGATGCTGCAGACCAACGACCTCTTCACCGGGTTTCACCGATTCGGTGGATTCATAAACCTGGACCAGGGCATGGTCCTCGCGCAGATGGATGACCTCGCCGAGCAATCCCAGCTTGCCGATCTTGACCTGCTCGCCGTTGAGAATGCCCGGATGATGGATACTGACGATCGGGCCATTGATTTCGATGACTTCACCCATGGCCTGCTCCGCCTATGCTATGCACCTGGGAAAACAGGCGCTCAAAGATAATTCTCATCAGTTTCTCGTTATTCCTGGCGAAGATGCCATCGAAGGTATTATCGATCATCATGCTGCCATCGGTTGACAGCAGGCGCACCCCGCCGCTGCAGTCACAGTTGACATCCGATAACAGAATCTCCTTACCCAGCGGCGCGGTGAAATCATCCCAGCTATCGACATAGGTCTGGTGATCACGATGATTCAGTTCGGCCACCAATTTCGATGGCTTCAGCTCTTTGGCCCCATTATCCAGTAATTTGAACAGCACCGCCTCATAGTCGGTGGAGTGTTCGGCAAACTCCGCGGTCTGCCGCACCACACTGTCCATCACCGACTGCACCATGCCCCAGCGATTTCTATCGAGTTCCGACTGCAGGTGCAGCTCGCTGGCCTGGACCAGGCGCTGGTACTCTCTTTCCGCATTTTCCTTGGCCAGCAGCAACTCCTTTTTCTCCATCAGCTGGACCTTGTCCCGCGCATCCTGCATGATCCGGCTGCGCGTCATCTTGCCCTGGTTGACATGCTCCTCGGCCAGTTCGCGTGCACGCTGGATAATCGCTTCCTCGAGCGCGCTTATCTGTGCATCATCGTTCATGTTGGAAACTCCCTAGTCTGTGCATCATCATGACTGAAGCTCTCCAGGATATGCTTACCCATGACCCGGGCAATCAGCTGGTCCACCGAGGCCTGGTAGGCATCGGCCGACAGGATGTCCGGAATCTCGCTGATCAGGACCCGGCCACCTTCATTCCTCAGGTAGGTCAGAACGGGTAAATCGGCCCGGGCCAGATCCTGCTGCAAATACACCAGCGCCCGTTCATCCCGCCGCCGCAGGTCCATCAGTAGTTGTTCCAACTGGCTGACACTGATATCGGCATAGGTCTCGATGCCGAGTAGGGCAAAACCATCCATCAGTGCCTGGTTGCCAATCGCCAGCATGCGCATCAGATTTTACCCAGCATCAGGATGGTGATAACCAGGCCATAGATCGCGATACCTTCCGCCAGCCCCAGGTAAACCAGGGTTCGGCCGAAAATCTCCGGTTTCTCAACGATTACCGCCAGCGATGCAGAACCGACCGAGCTGACCGCGAGGCCGGCGCCGATTGCCGCCAGGCCGGTGGGCAGGCCGATACCGATCAATGCGAGTCCGTAGCCGACACTGATCTCACCCGCGGCCTGGCCTGCCTGCTGCGCAGCCGCCTCGTTGACCCCGGCAAACAGCAACAGCGCCACCCCGCCGACAAACAGCAGCAGATTGACCCCAACGCTGCCCTTGACCCAGCGCGGTATCTTGCGCTTTTGTACCGCGGGTTGCATCTCGAGGTAGATGCCGAGCAGGATCATCGCCAGCAGGCTAATAGTTAACACGATGGTTATGCTTGTCATTTGCTTCTCCTAAATTTGTTATTCATGATGGCTTAATACACTTCTGTTTGCAGTGGCCGGAAACGTTGACCCTTGCCACTGAAAAAGCGGGAAAAACCCTCGTAAAATTCGAGGCGCAGGCACTGGATGGCGACGATGGCACCCTCCAGTACGATGATAAATACATTGCCCAGCAGGATGGTTACCCAGTGGCCGAAGGTGTCGAGCATCGCGGCGATCGCAAACACCGCGGCGGCCAACGCGACATGATTGAGGCTGAACGCGGCAACCCGTAAGAACGACAGGGTAGCGGACATATTGCTGATCAGGTATTCCAGGCCCTCGATCAGCACGATAACGATACGCTCGACGAAGGTACCGGATGCATGCTGCCAGCCCTGGAACAGGATGGTCGCCATCAATACCAGCATGATCAGGTACTGCCAGGCCGCGATCTCGCGTTCGAATTCAAACATCAGGATAAGTGATAGCACCGCGGTCACGTAAAATAACAGCCCGACCAGCCCATGCGCACCATACAGTGCCTGTTGGCGCTGGTTTCTAACCCACAGGTTGCGAATCGACAACAGGTTGGCCAGGATCAGAAAACCTATTCCCCAGTAAAGGGCCAGAGTCAAAATATGCCCGGGGTCATGCATTGGCGACATCCATAGTGGATGCAGGATATGTTCATAGCCAAATATACTGCCGTATAAAAAGCCGAAAATAATGGATGACAGTCCGGCCAGGCTGCCTACCACGAGGATGGGCTTGAGCTTGTTACGCAGTAAAAAAGCCAGGGTGATGATGACAGCGCCGTGACCGACATCGCCGAACATCATGCCGAACATCAGGGTATAACTGAGTGCAAACAACATACCGGGATCGAATTCACAATATTGCGGCAGGCCATATTGACCGATCAGCGATTGAAACGGGGTAATCCACCAGCTTTGCTTCAGTTTGGTGGGCACCTGCTCCAGTTCATCCGTGGTAGGTGTTGCAAAACTGACCTGGTAGGGGTAGTCCAGCGTCTCATCGAGTGCCTGCTGTATGCGCGCTGTTTCCGACTCCGGCACCCAGCCCTGCAGGCTGACCAGGCGTCCCCTGCCCTTGAGATAAGTTGACAGGCTGGCATAGGCGCTGGCCCTGGGCAGCAGTCGATGCACCATGGTTATCAGCTCACTATGCTGTTGCACCAGGTTATCTATCTGTTCACTGTTGTCGACCAGGCTGGCCTCGACATCCTGCATTTGCTGCTGCAGTTGTTGTTCGATCAGTTGCGGTTCATCCTTGAATTCTTCCGGCAGCGACAGCTCCCTGAAATCAGCGGACTTGAGCAGTCCCTGCACCTCTTCCTCCTGCTCCGAGGACCCCACGATCAATACATAGTCGCTACCCTCACCGCTGTAGAACTGGGTCAGGGCATAACCGACAATGGACAGCGCCTGTTGCAGATGATTGCGGTTCTTACTGGCGATGGTGCCGGCGATGACATTGAGGAACTGGCTCTTACGCCCGAGCCTGGACAGCTGGATATCCAGCGACAGGAAACGCTGCAGACTGGCCCGCAACTGTTTGACCGCCTGACTTTTTTCCTTCAGTCGTCGTTGTTCCTCCTCGAGCGACGACATCTGGCCCCAGAGCTGCCTGAGCTGGTCATCTATCCCGGTCAACTGGTCGAGCGTAATATCCATCTTCTGCTCGAGGTTAGTGGAGGCAGTCATCATCGGCAGGCCGGCAAGGCCAAGAATCTTACGGTAACGCGATTTGATTCGATCATAGATCTGGGCAAACTCGGCGGCCGGATATTCCGCCAGCTCATCCTTGTCCATGACCTGTAGATGGACCACCGACATCCCGGCCAGGGTATTGGCCGCCGCTTGCGCGTCGTCGCTCAACAGGCGTAACTGCATGCGTTGCATCGGTAGCGGGATCCGCAGCATCAGACAAGCCCTCCCACCGCTTCACTGATCAGGTCCTGGTCGAAGCCCAGTTGCTTACCCTTGATGATGGCGATCAGGTAGCGGGTCTCTGCCTCTCTGAGCAACAGGTAGGCAAAGGTCCTGGTCAGTAACCGGTTATTCTTTTTCAATCCCCGGCGGGCGGCATCCAGGCTGTACAGCTCCATGATCTGCTCGACCAGGTAGATATCCTGCTGCCCTGCTAACAGGGCCCTGAGTTTAGCCGGCAACTCATCGATCACGCTTTGCAGTGATTCCAGTTTAGCCAGCTTCATCAATTCGGCAGTCACCAGCAGGTTACCCGTTGCCGTCAACAGGTAATAGGATTTTGCCGGCGACAGCCCGTAGATAAACCGGTAACGCAACAACCACAGCAGGTTGTTACGATCCAGCAGGGCACCGAATACGCTGTTCAGTTGTTGCCGGTCCGCCAGCGAAAGAAAGTGCGCGCGACCGACCAGTTCGAGAAAAAAATTGCGGTCGAGCGCGGAATCCAGGGAAAACAGTTCCTGGCCCTGCTCTTCGAAAATCCCTCTCGCCTGGCGCACGATGCCCGCGTAGCTGGTCTGTTCCAGCAGGCGGAACATTTCAAACGGATCATCGGTCTGGATCAGTTTCTGCAAGGGTAATTCGGCCAGTTCGCCGACATCGATCAATTGCTCGGACAACGCCGATTCGCTGACCCCGCTGAATTTACCGCGGATGAGCATTTTCAGGTTGAATAATTCGAACCAGTGAATGGCATGTTTGAGGAAACGGTATTCATGCCCGTTGAATGCCCGCAGCAGCATTTGGAAATCGGTGTACATACGCAGGTATAACCAGTTTTCGATACTGGTGGTTGCCGGGTCCAACGGCTGATCCGGAAACTGCTGCTCGATACGCTCGATAATCTGTTGCAGATCGTAACCGATCATGTCCTGCAGATGCTCAATTGACAACAGTCGATCCGCCAACAGGCTGACGCGGGTATGCAGGTAAACATGTGCGCTGGAGGATGACTGCATGGCCTGGCTACCGCTCGAGCACCAGCTTCAGGGCCTGTTCAACCGCCTCATCGCTATGCTGATCGGCCAGCTCGCGTAATGCCTTGTTCCGTTCATCGTAACGTAACTTGATTTCCGCGATGGTTTGTTCGGCACGCTCTTGCGCCCGATCGCTGAAGGATTGATACATTTCAGGCAGGCGCTGGATAAACTGCTGCTCGATAGCCTTGGCATCCTCCAGCGCCTTGCGCGAGATTTCCGCACTCTCTTCCTCGCCCTGTTTGACGATCAGTTCCGCCTGTTTCTCTGCTTCGAGCAAGCGCTTGAGCGATTCATCCATAGCAAGGTTTCCCCGTTGATAATTATTATGTTGCTGATTCTAGCCGAATGCGATGAATTCTGTTTGACGTGTATCAACAGCAGGGTCTGAAACCTATCAACCCAAACCCTAAATAATCGAGAAACGCGCCAATATATGGCAGGAGATGCATTGTTTTGGCGCAAAATGCACTTGATTAGCGCGTCGGCAAGTCAGTGGGATGAGCCTTACCCGGATAGAAGCCCGCTATAACCGGGTTTCACTAAGTTGGCACGGAATCTGAATAGTAATACCTGAAACGCTATGTTTCTATCTACCTCCTCCAAATAGGATACTCATGACCTTTCCGCCCCTTCTAGCAAGGGGCTTTTTTTTGTACAGGGACGTACTTATGCTGCGGGCGCATGGATGCGCAGGAGCAGCGCTTGCACATGGATGTGCTTATACCGCGAAGGCCAGGGATGGCCGAGAGCGGTGCTTGCACAGGGATGGCCTTATACCGCGGAGCATATGGACGTGCGTGAGCGGTGCTTGCACATGGATGTGCTCCGACAATGTGCTCCTGCATTGTCTAACCACGGCCATCCCTGGCCTGGTATACCGCGAAGGCCAGGAATGGCCAAAAAAAAATCCCGGACCAGCCGGGATTCTTGATTCGAGTTGTCAGCTGTAAAGCTTAATTATTCTGGATCACGATACTCGGGAACGCGGCCGAGTGATCCTTGGCCTTGGTGGCCAGTTTGGCCGCGGTCTTGCGCGCGATCTCGCGGTAGATCAGGCTGACCTGGCTGTCCGGCATCGCGGCAACGGTCGGGTTACCACCATCGGCCTGCTCGCGAATCTTGATATCCAGCGGCAACGCACCGAGAAAGTCCACACTGTATTCCTCGGCCATCCGGTTACCACCACCTTCACCGAAGATGTGTTCGGCATGGCCGCATTCGGAACAGATATGAATCGACATGTTCTCGACAATACCGAGTACCGGCACCTCCACCTTCTCGAACATCTTCAGGCCTTTGCGGGCATCGAGCAGGGCAATGTCCTGCGGGGTGGTGACGATGACCGCACCACTGACCGGGATCTTTTGCGCCAGGGTCAGCTGGGTGTCACCGGTGCCGGGTGGCAGGTCGATGACCATGTAATCGATATCTTTCCAGTTGGTGTCATTCAGCAGCTGCTCCAGGGCCTGGGTCACCATCGGGCCGCGCCAGATCATCGGCGTGTCCTCTTCCACCAGGTAACCGATCGACATCGACTGGATACCATGCCCGATCATCGGCTCCAGGCTCTTGCCATCGACCGATTCCGGCTGACCGGAACAGCCCAGCATGCGCGGCATGCTCGGGCCGTAGATATCGGCATCGAGGATACCGACGGTGGCGCCCTCGGCCTGCAGGGCCAGCGCCAGGTTGACCGCGGTGGTGGATTTACCGACACCGCCCTTGCCGGAGGCGACGGCAATAATGTTCTTGATGCCTTGCTGCGGTTTCAGGTTTTGCTGCACCGCGTGGGACACGATCTTGCTGGAGACATCGACCTCGACGCTGTCAACGCCATCGAGGGCCGTAACCGCATCCGTGACAAGTTTCTGCATTTCATCGAAATAGCCCGCGGCCGGGTAACCCAGCACAATCTTGATGCTCACCTTACCACCCTCGATCTCAACCCCTTTAACGGACTTGGTCGTAGCCAGGCTCTTTTCGGTATTGACGTCGATCAGATCATCGACGGTTGCTTGAACTTGTTGTTTGGTAATAGCCATTATTAAACCCTTTAGTTAGGTCACCCACTGAAGGCGGTGCATTCTACATTAGCTGGAACTGATATTTAACCTTTAATTCCTGATGGATTTGGTCAGGTATTCACTTGGATAGCGAGCAGACCCTATACAGCGGCCTGGTCAGCACATAAAATAGCCAGCTTTTATCCATCACAATCAATCCGCATGAATTCCACCGATCCGAAGCACCGCAGAATTATCGTTACCAGTGCATTGCCGTATGCCAATGGACCCATCCATATCGGCCACATGGTGGAATATATTCAGACTGACATATGGGTGCGCTTCCAGAAATTGCAAGGTCATGAATGCATCTACGTATGCGCCGATGATGCCCATGGCACGCCGATCATGCTGCGGGCGCAAGCCGAGGGCATCACCCCGGAAGAATTGATTGAACGGGTGCAGGTGGAACACACCACCGACTTTGCCGATTTCCATGTAGGTTTCGACAACTATCACAGCACCCACTCCGAAGAAAACCGCTATTTCTCCAACTACATCTACCAGAAGGTCAAGGAGGCCGGGCATATTGCGACCCGCACCATCTCCCAGGCCTACGACCCCAAGGCCGAGATGTTCCTGCCCGACCGCTTCATCAAGGGTGAATGCCCCAATTGCGGCTCGGCTGATCAGTATGGCGACAACTGTGAAGTTTGCGGCGCCACCTATGCTCCGACCGAGCTGAAGAATCCCCGCTCGGTGGTGACCGGCGAGACCCCGATCGAGAAGGACTCCGAACAATACTTTTTCAAGCTCGGCGATTATGCCGAGATGCTCAAGGAGTGGACCCACGCCGGCCATATTCAGAAGGAAATCGCCAACAAGATGGACGAATGGCTGGAGGAAGGCCTGCGCGACTGGGACATTTCACGCAACGCACCCTACTGGGGGTTCGAGATCCCGGATGCACCGGGCAAGTATTTTTACGTCTGGCTGGACGCGCCGATCGGCTACCTGGCGAGCTTCAAGAACTGGTGCGACAAGACCGGGCATAATTTCGATGACTACTGGGCCGCCGATAGCAGCGCCGAGCTGTACCATTTCATCGGCAAGGATATTGCCCGCTTTCATACCCTGTTCTTTCCGGCGATGTTGCATGGCGCCGGCTTCCGCAAGCCGACCGCGGTCTACTGCCATGGGTTTCTGACCGTCGATGGGCAGAAGATGTCGAAATCGCGCGGTACTTTCATCAAGGCCCGCACCTATCTCGAGCATCTCAATCCGGAATACCTGCGTTATTATTTCGCCGCCAAGCTCAGCCATGGGGTCGAGGATATCGATCTCAGCCTGGATGACTTCATGGCCCGGGTCAATTCCGACCTGGTCGGCAAGGTGGTCAATATCGCCAGCCGCTGCGCTGGTTTCATCGTCAAGAAATTCGATGGCAAGCTGAGCCAGAGCCTGGCCGACCCCAGCCTCAGTGATAAATTCATCGAGGCCTCGACATCGATCGCGCAGGAATACGAGGGGCGTAACTTCAGCAAGGCGATGCGCGAAATCATGCAGCTGGCCGACCTCGCCAACCAGTACATCGACGAGCAGGAACCCTGGGTCCGGATCAAGGATGAGAAGCTTCAGCAGGACGTGCAGGACACCTGTACCGTCGGCATCAATTGCTTCCGCCAGCTGATCATCATGCTCAAGCCGGTGCTGCCCAAGCTGGCGGCCGATGCCGAGGCGTTCCTCAATGTCGGGGACTTACAATGGTCCGATCTCGGTAGCAACCTGACCGATCACGCGATCAATAAATTCAAGCCGCTGATGACCCGGATCGAACGTGACAAGATCGATGCGATGATCGAGGCCAGTAAGGAAGCGCTGAAGGAAGAGCCCAAGGTCGGTCAACAACCGGCCACGGACAGCAATATCGACCCAATCGCCGATGAGATCAGCTTCGATGATTTCGCCAAGCTCGACCTGCGGGTGGCGCGCATCGTCGAGGCCAAAGCAGTGGAAGGCGCCGACAAGCTGTTGCAGCTGACCCTGGATATCGGCAGCGAACAGCGTAACGTGTTCGCCGGCATCAAGTCCGCTTACCAGCCGGCAGACCTCGAGGGCCAGTTGACCGTAATGGTCGCCAACCTGGCCCCGCGCAAGATGCGCTTCGGGGTGTCCGAGGGCATGGTGCTGGCAGCCGGGCCCGGCGGCAAGGACATTTACATCCTCAATCCAGATGATGGCGCAACCCCGGGTATGCGGGTTAAATAAATTAATCGTCATTGCGAGCGCAGCGCGGCAATCTTTCCATCATTAGTATGGGCTATAGATTGCCACGTCGCTGACGCTCCTCGCAATGACACTACATTTACAGGTGACGACATGAAAGAAATTCTCGCCCCCTACCTGGGAAAGGAAATCGGCATCAATATCGAGCGTCCGCTACGGATTGACTCTGCCACCTTAAAATTCGTCGCCAACGAATATTTCTCGGTCGAGGACCATGCCAAGGGATACACCCACCATTTTCCGTTCGGCAGCATCGTCCAGATCATCGAACATCCGGAAGGTATCGATGTCGGCGGCCTGTTCGAGCACAAAAAGCATTTCAGCCTG
>JAAUXZ010018389.1_pt1 | contig 31453 bp, 33 predicted proteins | sample 7278131 | NCBI WGS metagenome assembly JAAUXZ01 (sample SAMN14350119, study PRJNA611818) | marine sediment metagenome | isolation source: surface marine sediment (3m) | place: French Polynesia: Moorea | collected 2018-08 | reverse complement strand
TTGGCCATGGGCACGGCCTCATCTATATTATATAGTTTCACATTGATGTCCGTAATATAGTTTTCGGCTTCACCCTGGATGCGCTGTACTGTGTTGAGGTTGGCATAGCTCTGTATGTTGTCAATATCTGCAATCCCGCTTTGGTATAATCCGACTATCTTAAGAGGGAATATATCTCCTCTGACAGTGCTTATCTGTACCCGGTCGCCAATATTAAGCGACATTTTATCCGCAAGACCGGCTCCTAATAAGATGCCGTTATCTAAATTTAATAGGGCTTCGGCACTACCAGCGACAATGTAGTCCTGGAAATTGGAAAGCCGTACCTCTTCCATTACATCGATTCCAATGAGATTCCCCCCGATTTCTATAGAACCCGATAAATAAAAGATCTGGGCACGCAATTGGGGTGTGGCGCCCTTTACATTCTCCCTTTGCTTTAAATAAGACAGAATAGGCAAGGCGTTGTGGATTTTGCTTTGACTTTTTTTAGGCTTTATGGAATGAACTATATTTAGCGCATCTTCAAACTCATCGTAGAGTGCTACGGGCTGTACACTCGATGGCTCAATCTCATTATATAGGTGAATATGAGGGGTTTGGTTAAGAATCAGATCGTCGAGCATCTTATTGAGACCAGTCATAAAGCTTACCAGCGTGATATAGGCACCGATCCCAAATGTAACACCCAGAGAAGCAGTCACTGTCGATTTCATCTTGGTGAGAAGATGAGTTTTGGCAATATGCAATATTACCTTCCAGTTTGTCATTATTCCGGTCTTAAGATATAGGTATCCGCATCGATGCCTGAGAGCACCTCGACAAATTCCAGATTTTGCAGTCCTAATTCCACGTTAACTAAACCATCCTCTGTCCTTACCTTATTGTTGTCAATAACGTACTCTCTAGGGATGGTGAGCGTATTCTCTTTCTTGCCCACCACAATATTACCTTCACCCGCAAGACCAGGATACAGAACACCTGGAGGGTTTTTAAATACAGCTTCCACCATAAATGTTTGTGTGCGCTCATCTTTTCTGGGATAGATCTTACTTATCACAGTTTCAAAAACCTGATTTTGGTATGCATCCAGGCCTACAATGGCCCGGTGACCAATTTTAATTTTTACTATATCCACTTCATCGACCAACATCTCAACAACAAAATCCTTGGAACTACCTATTGCAGCCAATGGCTCCAGGACGCTGATAGATTCGCCATGATTTTTATACAGCGCGTAAACTGTACCATTGATCTTACTTTCAACTGTAAAGTCGCCGGTTGTGATCTGGGCTGTTTTATAGTTGTTTTCTGCTTGAATTACTTTGGTCCTCAATTCCTTTTTAGTTCTTGCATAGTTGCTTAAGAGCAGGGATAAATTATTACTGGAAAGCTCGTAAGCCAGTTTTCGGGTATCGTATTCAACCTCCGACCCTATATTCTGTTCCCACAGGTTTTTTTGCCGGAAATAGTTCACCGAATCGTTCTGTACCTGTAACCTCGCTGCCCTGATCTCATCCTCCAGGGTACGGATAACAGCATTGTTGCCGCTGTAGTTATCAATAGCCAATTCCAGGTTCAGTTTGGCATTTTCCACGTTCAACTGTGGAGCATTGTTGATAATTTGTGCTATGGGAGTTCCTTTTACCACAGAATCTCCTTCCTCAACAAGATTTTGGTCTAAAATACCGGATACTGCTGCATAGACCTGGTAGAGGCTATCCGGTTGAACAGTTACTGATGAATAAACCGATTCTGAAATTGTATTCAGACTGGGTTTGATTCGATCTCCATCAGAGCCACATGAGATAAAAAATATTAGAAGAGCAGGTAGAGATATGATAAATACACAATGCTTAGGAATCATAAAGCTATTCTTTTGCCATATCAATTAATCCGCGCCTAATTCCGGATTATTCATAGGGCTGTAAAACTTCTTCCAACCTGGTTTTCCGCTTTCTACTCATGGGTAATTCATTACCTTCAATTTCTACATTGGTGTGGGAGAAATTTTCCACCTTGTTTAAATTTACAATATATGACCTATGAATCCTAAGAAATTTATCTCTTGGCAAAGCTTCTTCAATAGATTTCATAGTGGAAAGTATCAAGAACCTTTCAGTATATGTTACAATCTTTACGTAGTCGCCCAGGGCCTCGATCCATCGTATATCAGAGAGCGCTATTTTTTTAATCTCGTGATCACTTTTGAACCTTAGGCTGGGTGCATCTTTACCCACATCAGTGCGCATATCCCTATTTGTCCATGCTTTTCTAATTGCAACCTGAAACCTAGCAGGTTGTACTGGCTTGAGCAGAAAGTCGGTTACTCCTAGATCGAAAGCCTTAAGAGCATAGTCAGGATTAGCAGTCACAATTATTAATTGCGTGTGATCATGAAGATTTTTTAAGATTTCGAAGCGATTTACATCGGGCGTATCCACATCCACGATTATAAGGTCTGGCGGTGAGTTGCTTAACTCACAAATAGCAGTGGAGGCATTATTGTAGTTGCGAATAAGCTTAAGATGTTGATTTTTGCTTACCAAATGGCATATTAGCTTGCGCTGGGTATCGGAATAGTCAATTATCGAAGTCCTCAATTTTCTTTTCATGGATACCTGGTTATTAAATTGATTTCATAAAAAAAGCAGGTAAGTTCCTATTGGAACAAGACCCGGGGCAGTGTAATACCAAAGCTAATAGTAGCTGAATTTGGATAAAATGATAATCGTCATGAATTGTAAGGCAATTTCCACTTTAATAATTAGGATTTTGACACCCTATTGTAAGGATTAGGAGGCGACATATTTAACTGATTTGCCATGGTAGAGAATAGAAACAATTCCGGGAATCATGACAATTATCATCTTTTTACTCTTGATGGTCGTTTAGATTAGCCGGCTCAACTAACTGAACAATGAAAGAACTACTATTTGATTATCAGAAGAAAATGGCCCGGTTGCCAATTGTTCCGATGAGTATTGGACTAGTCTATCTTTGGTTTGGAAGCCTAAAGTACTTCAGCGGTGTAAGTCCGGCGGAAAAACTTGCTCAGGATACAATAGACCAACTTACTTTTGGACTCTTGTTGCCTGAAATATCAATCATTTTACTGGCCATCTGGGAGACATTAATAGGAGTATTACTAATATTTAATATATGGTATCGTTTTGCATTGAATATTGCGGTCGTACATATATTATTCACCTTTTCACCATTTATATTTTTTCCTGATATTCTGTGGACAGATGCTCCATTTGGTCTGACACTTCTGGGCCAGTATATTGTTAAAAATGTCATTATCCTCGGGGTTCTAATGGTCTTACTTTGGAAGTTCAAACACAGTCAAACCACCTTATAGTAAGCTATCCCTAATATTTGTTTGACCAACGATACTATATGGCTATCTTGTAATGATAAAAGTCATAGTTTTCCAGCAAAAGCTCTGCGAAATTTATCTATATCTTAAATCTTTGTACTTATGACCATCAATTTTCAATACATTCAAATGCCTACAAGTGAGGCCATGAACGTTCTGATGACTAATAAACTTAAAAAACTTGGCCGAAAATTCGATTTTATTATCAGGGCCGATGTTTTCTTCAAATATGAAAAAGATCCTTCGGGCCGGGGGAAAATATGTGAGATTCGACTAAGTGTTCCTGGTCCCAGGATATTTGCCAAATCAAATCAGGATGATTTTGAAAAGGCGGCAGCTAATACTATTAAGGAACTGGAGGCTCAATTGCAAAAACGCAAGAACGTCTTTAGGAAACACTGAGAATTGTCTGGTTAACTTTTTTAACTATGAAAAGAATACTTGTTCCAATTGATTTCTCTGAACATGCGGGTTTCGCACTGGAAGTGGCGGCAATCCTGGCAGATAGGCACAAAGCAGAGATCATTGTATTACACATGCTTGGGCTTTCTGAAGCTTACCTGACAAAAGATGAGTCACAGGAAGCGGCGGAAGCACATTACTATATGAAGCTTGCCAAGAAGAGGTTCAATGAGTTTCTGGACAAGCCTTATTTAAAAGATGTGCCCATTAGTGAAATGGTTCAGAACTACCGGATATTTAGTGAAATAAATGAGGTGGCCAGGGAACACAACGTGGATCTTATTGTTATGGGATCACATGGAAGCGGTGGTTTGAGTGAACTCTTTGTTGGATCCAATACGGAAAAAGTAGTACGATCTTCTAAGGTCCCTGTCTTGGTCGTCAAGGTAAGACGGGCAGGATTTAATCCAAAAAAGGTAGTATTTGCAACAGATTTCAGTTCAGATAGTGTTACTGCATACAAAAACCTAAGAGCAATTACTACTGTCTGGAATGCAAAAATCACTATGGTATATGTAAATCTGCCGAATGAACGATTCAAAAGTTCAAAGGAAAAACGCGAGGCAGTCGATCGCTTTTTCGATGCAGCCCATGGCGGTCAGGTCCCAGATGATACAGAAGTAGAATTTGTATCTGACTACACAATAGAAAATGGGATCTACTATCTGGCGGATCAAATAAAAGCCGACACTATTGCCATAGCTACCCATGGACGTAGTGGACTGATGCATTTTTTCAAAGGAAGTGTAAGTGAAGATCTTGCTAACCATGCCAACCTGCCAGTCCTGACATGTAAAATATGATCATCTATGGTTGAAGAGGAGCCTTGTCTTCGCCAATAGTACGATCTCCGATTTATTTTGTTTGCTGTATGAGGAAGCTATCCTATTTAAACTGGCAAGGATCTGATCTTTAAGTTCCCGGCTAAATTCGTTTCTGTGCGCCTCGTAATACTTTTTAAATTCTGTGAAATGAGCCCAACTATCCTTTGATTCCTCTCTGGCACTAGTTAATATTTTGTCAGCCGTGTAATTATTAGAAGATTGCGCAGATAAGCTTCTGGTCACTACTGTTTCTTTGTATTCCATCAATGTTTCTTGCAGGGTAATGAGCTCCTGTTCGTGAAGATTACCATCACAAATAGCTAGTGCGTAGAACAAGCGTCCTACATGATTAAGATGTTCTTCAATTGAGATCACTTCACGGGAAATAGTTTAGATTTTTTGAAGTTCAGTTCCTTAATCGAAACTGGCTTCCCAATTGTCGTATGAAGATCTCATTCTTCTTTTTTTACCACTGATCGTGAGAAGAACTTTTTCAATGGGATGTCCTATTCTTTTCAATTCCTTTTTTACATCTTCATACGCCTTATTATTCTGATAAAGAAAAGACAGTACCCGTTCTTTCAAATCTATTTCCACAATTCGAATGTCCATGATTCTACTCAGGTTTCGGATAATGGTCATTTTTCCCCGCTCGGAACTCAGATTGGAGAGTTGTACTCGAGCCTTCATGGCAGATTTTTATTTGGCGTTTCGCTAAACATATATTTTTGATGAAGTTTATAAAATGATATTCATCATAGTTCCTGAGATTCCTTTTCACAAAATTTGTTTAGGTTTTAGCAATTCACTTAGAGTTAATAATGGTTAATTCCTTATTAACCAAAAAGTTATACTGGAATTAAGACAATTCTGGTGTTATATGAAAGCTATTCTAGCGCGGATATCTCCACGCCCTGTCTCTATAGCAGGCAAATACCTTAAATTTGATATATGCGGGTGTTTAAAAAGAATAGCAACATTTTTCACATGCTTTCTGAGGCTGTGATGGAAGGCACGATTGTGGTAAATCAGGAATTCCTGATAGTTTCCATGAACAAACGTGCGGAGCAACTCTTTGGATATGATCCCGAAGAACTCATAGGAAAGCCTCTGTCATTGATTATCCCTGACGAGCATAAAAAAGCTCACGCCAAGCACGTAAACGAATATTTTACCTCGGGTAAGAAAGGAAAAATGGCCCAGGGTAGGGTCCTGAAGGGCTTGAAAAAGTCAGGTGACGAATTCCCTTTGGAAGTTGGTCTGAATCCTTTCAAAATCTACCAGAGGACATATGTACTGGCGCTCGTCTATGATATGACCCAAACGGTTGACTATAAACGCAAGCTGAGCATAAGAGGTCAGGCCCTGGAATTTGCGCTTAATGGTATTGTAATAACCGACGCCCTCAAGGAAGACAATCCGATAATTTACTACAACAATGCCTTTCAGAAATTAACGGGTTATAAAAAGGAAGAAATTTTAGGCCGCAATTGTCGTTTCCTGCAGGGGAAAGACAGGAATCAGGAAGGCGTAAAAATAATCAGAAATGCGATTAAGGAAGGGCAGAGCTGTAGAGTACAGGTAAGGAATTACAAGAAGGACGGTACGCTATTTTGGAATGAGGTTTCTATTAACCCCATTAGAGCCATTAATGGAGAAATCACACATTTTGTAGGCATTCAAAATGATATTACAGAACGTGTAAAGGCAGAACAGGAGATCAATCACCTGATCAAAATATTTAATGATTCCCTAAATGAGATCTATGTTTTTGATGCGGAATCATTAAAATTCACCCATGCCAATTTCGGAGCACAAAAGACTTCTGGTTATAAGCTGGCACAACTTTACGAGATGACTCCTACTGATCTGATGTATGAATTTACACCAAAGGAGTTCAGGAAATTGATAGAACCGTCCATATCCAATTCGAGAAGGAAGGTAGAATTTGAAACTAATCATCGCAGAAAGGACGGCACCACATATCCTGTTGAAGTTCACCTCCAATCATCATCGCTAGAGGACAGAACTTTGATGGTGGCTATCATAATGGATATATCACATAGAAAGGACTATACGCAAAAACTTGAAAATACCGTTCGTGAGAGAACTGAGCAACTGCGAAAGGCACTGGTAAAAGAAAAGGAGTTGGGGGAGCTTAAAACCAAGTTCCTCTCCTTGGTTTCCCATGAATTCAAAACTCCGTTGAGTGCCATTTTAACTTCGGCCACTCTGGTGGGTAAATACCCCAGAGAAGACCAACAAAACAGACGTGATAAACATCTTAAATCTATTACAGCCGAGGTGCAGCATCTTACATCTATTCTAGATGATTTTCTATCAGTGGAACGACTGGAGAAGGGCAAGGAAGTCTACAATATGACCGAGTTCTTTCTCAGTAAGGTAGTAAACGAAGTATTGTATAGCGCGAATATGCTCTTAAAAACCGGACAAACGATCAATTATCCATTAAATATTGAGGAGATCAGAATATATCAAGATCAAAAGATCGTAGCTTTAACTCTTACCAACCTATTGCACAATGCCATCAAATATTCTCCTGAAAATACAACCATAGACCTGGAGGTTGAATTGTGTGATGAAAATGTTACTTTTCGTGTCGGAGACCAGGGAATCGGGATACCTGCCGACGATCAGAAACATATTTTTGAAAGGTATTTCAGGGCCGAAAATGTGCTGACTACGCAGGGCACGGGCATTGGACTGAATATAGTTAAGACACATCTTGAAAATTTAGGCGGCAGTGTTAGTTTTGAGAGCAAGGAAGGCAAGGGAAGTATCTTTACAGCTATATTACCTTTGGAGATGAAGCCGGTCAAATGAATCCATTGTTACAGACCATTGATCACCAGATTCGTAAATTTAGATGAATTCAAGAGTGCATGAAGCGAGTATTGCTCATAGAAGATGATAAAGTGTTGCGGGAAAACACCGCCGAACTGTTGGAGCTTGCAGATTACAAGGTTTTCACTGCAGCCAATGGTAAGAAGGGTGTCGAAGCAGCCAAGCAATTCAACCCCGATGTCATCATATGTGATATCATGATGCCCGAAATGGATGGTTATCAAGTCCTTGAAAAACTTTCAGAGGATCGTGAGATACAGATGGTGCCCTTTATTTTTCTGTCGGCCAAGACGGAAAGACGTGATGTTAGAATGGGAATGGAACTCGGAGCTGATGATTATATTACAAAGCCCTTTGAGGAATCAGATCTTGTAGGCGCCATAGAGAGTCGTCTGGCAAGAACTGCAATACTTAAAGAAATACGAGATAACGGTCATTCAGACGCGCTGGCCGAGCAGCGAGATATAAGGAACATTGAAGAATTCAAGAACTTTATATATGACAATGGAAGGGAAGAAAAGTATGAATTAGGAGAATCCATCTATCGTGAAGGTGACAATTCCAATATGATCTATCTCATACTCAATGGAGTGGTGAAAACACATAAGTTGGATGAACAGGGAAAAGAACTCATTACAGGTATATATAAAGCCGATGATTTTTTTGGTTTCACCAGTTTTACTAAAAACATTCCTTATAGTGAGTATGCCACAGCCATTGAAGATTGCAGGCTCGCAGGTATAACCAAAGTACAGTTAAAGCACGCCCTGGAAAACAATTATAACCTGATCATGGAATTAATGCAATTGCTGGCTGAAAGTCTCTCAGACACCAGGGATCAACTACTGCAAATGGCTTATGGTTCCGTTAGAAGGAAAACAGCTAATACCTTACTTCGCTTCGCAGATAAATTACAGGAAGACGATCGGGGGAATATACATATCCTGCGGAGCGATCTGGCAGGAGTTGCCGGAATGGCTACCGAGACGCTCATCAGAACTCTTTCCAGCTTTAAAAAAGAAGGTCTGATAGACATTAAAGACCGCAATATCAGGATCCTTGACCTAAAGAGGCTTCAAAATATCCAATAACGCAGGTAGCAAAGCACTTTAAGAACATGATGGGGGTCATTTACTGTATACGTTACCCACAATAAATTTGTGTTCTAAGTAAAGTACAAACCAAAATGCAACGTATACTTATCCCAACAGATTTTTCGGATAATTCGTGGAACGCTATCAAGTATTGTCTGGAATTGTTTAAGAACGTGAAGTGTACCTTTTTTTTACTTCACGTTAATCCTATACCACCTTACTCTGCTGCAGGCAGCTCTGTTCGTACTACCACGGCAGTGCTAAAAGACGCCATGATCAAAGACAGTAAGGTAGAATTGAAGAAATTACAAAAGCGCATTATAGATTTCTCTGATAACTCAAATCACGCATTTACTTCCAAGGCGCTTTATGACTACTTTGTAGACAGTGTAAAAAGAGAGGTGCAGGAGAATAAGATCGATATGATTGTTATGGGTACCAAAGGTGCCAGCGGTCTTAAAAGAGTAACTGTAGGAAGCAACACCGGTGACGTAATTACCAAAGTGAAATGTCCATTACTTGCCGTTCCTGAAAATGCTGTATACAAAATACCTAAAGAGATTGCCTTCCCAACAGATTATCACATTGCCTATGACATGAAAGTACTCGATACACTTATTGCGATGATTCGAATGAATGATTCTACTTTGCGGATAGTCCATATCTCTAAAAAAGGAGAGGACTTAAGTGAAGAACAAATCGATAACAAGGACTTTCTGCATGAATATCTGAGAGGAGTCGGACACAGTTTTCATTCTCTAACCGGAACCAGGCTGGAAGCAGCTATTCAATGTTTTGTTGAGAGCCGTGATATTGATATGGTGGCCATGGTGGCCAAGAACCTGAATTTCTTTCAACGAATACTCTTTAAGCCTGCAGTAGAAGAAATCAGTTATCATACAGATATCCCTTTCCTCGTTCTGCATGAATAGGATTACTGGCGGCTATAAGATTTGTATTAAACAGAATATAACTATCTAATTGTTGAAGTTTTTATGCACGTATGGCTTGTATGATGGCATCTTTGCCTAAAACACCGGATTGCCTCCATACAACTTCGCCATCCTTAAACAAAACCATGGTGGGTACACCACGAACCTGAAATTTTTTGGCAACAGAAGGGTTTTTGTCAACATCTATCTTAACAATCTTGATGGCATCACCCAATTCCTGTTTAACATCCTTTAGAATAGGGGCCAGGGCTTTACATGGAGCACACCAATCTGCATGGAAATCGATTAAGACGGGTATATCTACAGCTATGATCTTTTTGAAGGTACTTTTCATGAATAATTTGGTTCAATAGTGTTTATAATATTAATAAACGTGAATTTCCTTTGAAATCATATGTGAAAATTACTGAATTTCCGAATCTGCCTAACTGATTTTTATCATGGTTTATCAGACGCACTCAATCTAATTTTATGGTGTATCCTCTATAACCCTGTCATGAGAAAAGTATTGGTTCCAACGGATTTTTCAGACAATGCTTTTAATGCATTACAATACGCATGCCAGATTTTTAAGTACGAACGAAGTGATTTTTTTGTAATTCACGCCTATGCAGATGAGGTATATCAACAAGATAAGGTTGTACGCCGGAGTTTTCTCAATGAACTAAAGGAAGTGACCTTTCAAAAGTCTGAAAGGCGTTTAAAAGATACTTTAGACCGAATTCGTGAATACTCTCCTAACCCGAGACACAAATTCAAGATTATTTCAGCTTTTGGCACTCTGACGGATGAGCTAAATGACCTGGTGAATACTGAGAATATAGATGTTGTTGTAATGGGTACACGCGGAGAGACCAATGACCGGCAGATTACCTTCGGCAGCAATACTATCCAGGTTCTCAAATATGTTCAATGTCCTGTATTGGCGATTCCTGAGAACTATTCCTATCATCCCCCAAAAGAAGTACTTTTTCCTACGGACTATATGGTGCCATATAAAAGAAGGGAGTTGAAGCTTCTGTGTGAAATGTCCGGGTCATTCAGATCTACCATTCATATGCTGTATATAAATCCTCGAAAAAAGCTTTCGCTAAGGCAGGAGGATAACAAGGAATTCTTAAAAGGATGTTTGCAGAAAGCAGAATTGTATTTCGAAACTACTACTGAGGATGATAAAACAGTTGCCATTACAAAGTACATTGTTCATAAGCATGTAGATATGTTGGTAATGGTCAATTCCCAGCATTCACATCTGGAGGATATGTTATATCAATCTACTATTGATAGAATAGGTTTGCACATTAAAATTCCATTTTTGGTCTTACAGAACTTACCCCGCTAATTAATTGAACTTAAGAAAGATGAAACGTATTATTCTTCCCACCGATTTCTCAAATAACGCCTTAAATGCCATACGATATGCAATGGAATTGTTTAAGGAAGAGGAATGCACTTTTTATTTGATGAATACCTATACCCCAGCTATTTATCAGACAGAATATGTATTGCACAGTCCGGGACAGATCGGTCTGGGTGATATTTACCAATCTGAATCTCAAGATCAATTGGAAGCTTTGCAGAAGCAACTAAGTGAAGAATTCAATAATCCCAAACATACAATAATGACACACTCCGCATTTAATATACTTGTGGATGAGGTGATCTCAATGACGGAGAATGAAGAAGCAGACCTGGTTATTATGGGTACCCAGGGTGCCAGTGGAGCAAAGGAGATCTTCCTTGGAACACATACCGTGCATGTCATTAAAAAGTCAAAATGTCCGGTCGTGGCAATACCAGCCGGATTCGATTTCAATGTTCCCAAATCAATTCTTTTCCCTACAGATTTTGAGGTGGACTATGGCGAACATGAATTGGATAGTTTCCTGGAAATTTCTCGTATGACGGGATCCAGGATCAATGTATTGCATATTGCCTCCGGATTCGGTCTCACCGATACTCAGAAAAATAATAAGGCCAAACTTGAGAAATTGCTGGGCGATATTCCACATACTTTTTACGACGTTTCAAACCAGGCAATTATACAGGGGATCAACAATTTCCAGAAAGAACACCAGGTTGATCTTCTCGTGATGATTCAGAATAAACACACCTTTTTAGAAAGATTGTTCATTGAACCAATCATAAAGAAGATCGGCTTCCACGTAACAATCCCATTTATGGTTATGCCACATGCTTGATTGGAGGATCAACTCATGAAGAATATACTACTAGCAACTGATTTTTCATATGACGCATACAACGCGTTGTTCTTTGCCACTGAGCTTTTTAAAGATAGGGCATGCAATATTTATTTGTTGAATGCCTATACAGAGATGACACAAATTCTCACCCAGAAAGTAGGCGTTGAAGGAAAACGTTCTCTTCTAGATCAACTAAAGGACGAATCCATTGAAGGATTGAATGAAGTTTATCATAAAATTCATCTTGATCAAGGCAATCCATTGCATCATTTCAAAGCAATTCCTAAGAATGATCATCTGGTAGATGCCATAAAACATGCCCTTGAGATGTATAATATCGATCTATTGGTCATGGGAAATAAAGGCAAGACCAGTGCCAGGAATATTTTCTGGGGTAGTAATGTGGTAAAGGTTCTTAAAGAAATCGATAATTGTCCTGTGCTTATTGTACCGAAAGAAATTGAAAGTGAGCTGCCTAAAGAAATTGCTTTCGCAACAGACTATCAACGTCCTTACAACGCAAAATTATTATATCCATTATTGTATACCGCTAATCTATGTAAGTCTTCCATCTGTGTCTTACATATCAATGAAGAGGAACGCTTAAATGCGGTGCAAAAGTCCAATTTGTTTACTCTAAGGGAATATTTAGGCGAAATAAAACACTCTATTCACTGGATGCCAGATTTTTCCAGCAAGAGCAGGGTGATCCAAACATTTCTGGATGAATTGAGCATTGGAATGTTAGCGATGATACGTTACCACCACGGTTTTATATCAAGATTGATAAGAGAAGCTGTGATAGAAAAAATTAGTTTTGATCTCAAGATCCCATTTCTTGTCATACCATGCGGTGATGATATTTGATCGGGTATACCGGATCTCAACCACATTTTAACCGGTTCACTATGAATAAAAGAGTACTAATTCCAACAGACTTTTCTACAGCAGCCTTCAATGCCGTCAGGTATGCATTGGAGCTGTACAGGGAAAAGGCCTGTACTTTTTACTTACTCAATGCTTTCCAGATCAGCGGTTATTCCGTGGACAGCCCGATTGATCCTGAACCGGGAGATATTGCATATCAGACTGCAAGGAACGAGTCGGAAACAGGCTTATCTGAACTTATCGAAAAAATTACATTCCACCCTGATAATCCAAAACATGAATTTGAGACAATTTCCACATATAATTCGCTCTTGCATGCCGTCCGGACTACTATTGCCAGCAAAGATATCGACCTGGTCGTAATGGGTACAAAGGGGATTACCGGAGCGGAGAGCCTGATATTTGGCACCAATGCGATAAATATAATGGAAGGTATTACTTCCTGTCCGGTCCTGGCTATACCTAAGTCTTATGGCTTTGAACCTCCTCGTGAGATAGTTTTTCCAACAGACTTCAAATCGCATTACAAAAGGAGGGAACTAAATTATCTACTAGAAATTGCAACCTTGCACAATGCGTCAATAAGGGTTTTACATATTGTAAAGTCAAAGGAATTGAGCAGTAAGCAAAAGGGCAATAAAGAATTGCTTCTCGCTATTCTGGAAGAAACGGATCATAGTTTTCATACGCTAACAGACCACAAAACACATAGAGGTATTGGGGCCTTTGTTAAAAGCCGTGAAAGCAATATGATCGCTTTTATGAATAGAAAACATACAATACTGGACAATATACTGTCGCGTCCGTTGGTCAAGGAGATGGGCTATCACTACAAAATCCCCATCCTGGCCCTCAATGATTTACCCTGATCCATTGGTGGTAACTGATATTGATCATTGTGATCCTGATCAAGACAACCTAGATTTAGGAAAGGCTTAATCGGAATACAATTATGGAAAGAGAAACAATCGCAGCTAATGGACAAAATGTGGAGGCTCTGCACCGGGATTCTCAGAAGTGGATTTCGGCAATTCATTTTATACAAGATGAAATGAGTTTTATAGAGAAATTACTCCGTTCGTATGTATTTGAACCCACCACACCAAATCTCTTTGAAAGATTGCAGGACTACTTATCTAGACTGGGTCGTGCAAAACTCAATCTATCATCTCTGAGTAAGTGTATTCAAAGTTATGAATATGAATTGGGCGGTATCCTGGAATGCCATACTCTTCCTCCGGATATAGATCTGAAAAGTAGGCACGAGGATCTAAAGAGGGATATGGAGGAGTATCAGGGAAAATTTACCATGTTAAAATCCGAAATATTCAACTATGCAGGAGGGATCTTAAAAAGGAGAAAGGAGTAGGCAGAGACCTAATTACTTCTGGCTTATCAAAGCCGGCATATCTGCTAATAGTACAATTGAATTATAATCAAAATGATAACCCATAAATAAAATATACCATGAATGTAAAGGAAAAAACACACCGCTATATTGAATGGATAAGTCCTGACGACATGCACGAAGAATCAGTGCAATGGCTTTCTGAATTAAAGTTTGCCAGGGATGAACAGCTATTCCTCAACAGCCTGGTAAAGCATTACACCATACAGTTGGCGGATGTTGAAAACTATGAAAAGAGTAAGGAAATAGTTGGCCACATACTCGATGCTGAAAACGAAGTGAAAATACTGATAAAGAAAATACAGACTCACGAAAATCAACTCGAGATTATGATTGATGATATCGATCAGCCAAAAATGGAGAGGGCTTATAAAGAGACCCACAAGGAATTGATGACCTATATGCAAAATTATTTAGAGAGATATAGAGGTCTGAAAAAACAATTATTTACCTTAATTTCGAAGGTAATTAAGAAAGAGAAGCAAAAAAGGCTACTCAATTAAATCAAAACCGGTGAAAAAATTAATCATCATTCTGCTACTTCTGTTGATTGGATGCTCATCGGCCCAGTTGGTCAGCACATGGAAAAATCCCGATATCGTGATTTTCGATGCCAATAAGGTATTGGTTGTTGGCATGACACCCGACCCGGATGCACGGGAAATGTTTGAGACCAAGATGAAACGTCAGTTTACCAAACGGGATATCGAGGCAGTGCGAAGTATTGATGTATTTGACGTGGAATTTACCATTACAGCCAGAACGGAAGATGAATTGGATGATGTGGAACAACTTTTATTGGACCGCGATTTTGATGCTATATTATTTACCAAAGTTCTAGGTTCGGAAAACGTACAGAGTTTCAGGCAACGTATGGCTGAATTAGATAGCTACTACGGTAAGTTCAGGGATGATTATCTCACCCACCAGGATATTTATTACGACACCGATTATTACGATCAGTATACGGTATACCATGCCGAAACTTCCCTGTATTGTATCTGCGTGGGAAAAGAGAGAGAACTTATTTGGCGTGGTGCTATTGACATTACCGACCCCATTGATCTTAAAAAAACTATCGACGATTATATTAAACTGGTAGTCCTGGCAATGGGGGAAGAAGATGTAATATTCTGGGAAGAATCCGAGGTGGAAAGCACAATTCCGTAAAACTTACTTCTTAGATAAAAAGTACTTCGAGAAGAACAGGCGAACTGATATATCTTCTATTTTTGAAAATACCTGGTGATCTTTCTGCTGGTAGGCGAGGTAGTGCTGTAAAAGACATCTACTAAGTGCCCCTTAGGATCTATAAGATATTTTTGAAAATTCCAGTGAACCGTAGAGCTTTTCTTTCCGTTGAGTGATTTTTTTGTCAGCCACTCATACACAGGATGCTGTTTGGGTCCTTTCACTTTTACTTTTTCTGTCATTGGAAAGCTCACACCAAATCTTATATCGCAAAACGACTGTATTTCTTCGGCCGACCCTGGCTCCTGATTACCAAATTGATTACAGGGAAAGCCTATTACCACCAAATCTTCTTTGTATTTATCACTGAGCTCCTGGAGAGCTTTGTATTGCCTGGTAAAACCACATTTAGACGCAACATTGACCAGCAGCATAAACTTCCCTTCAAAATCGGAGAGTTTCAGTCTATCACCGGATATGGAATTTATTTCCAGGTCATGTATGCTCCTTGCTGCAGATTTTCCTTTTTTGTCCTGCATTTTTCCAATAGCACGTATACCGATACTGTTTGACATCCGCATAACCAGTTTATTTAGCTACTAATATACTGCTGAAGTTCGATAATTTTTTCCTGGCTGTTAAATACACCGCCATAGAATGATGTTACTGTGGTAGAAGTATCATCCTTTACCCCACGAGAAGATACGCACAAATGCTTTGCGTCAATTATAACCGCCACATCTTCTGTTTCCATTAGTTGCTGAAGTTCTACACCTATCTGATTGGTAAGCCTTTCCTGTACCTGAGGTCTCTTGGCAAAATACTGGACAATTCTGTTGAGCTTGGAAAGCCCGATCACCTTGCCTGATGATATGTATGCTACATGTGCCTTACCAACAATAGGTACAAAATGATGTTCACAATTGGAATAGAATGTGATGTTCTTCTCTACCAGCATTTGATTGTACTGGTATTTGTTCTCGAATAAGGCGACTTTGGGCTTATTCTTGGGGTTGAGCCCTGAGAAAATCTCATCAATATACATTTTGGCTACGCGTTGCGGTGTTCCCCGCAGGGAATCATCATTAAGATCGAGCCCCATTACATCCATGATTTGTGCAAATAACTGAGCTATGCTTTCTTTTTTTTCCTGATCACTTAGCTCAAAAGCATCTGGCTTCATAGGTGTGTCCAGGCCAGTGTATAGATGGTCGTCACCAATTTCTTCGTAGGTCAGACTTTTTATAAATTCTTCGGTTTTTACGAAAGATTCTAATGTGGATTCTGCAATTTTCATTTTTTAGCTTCTGGTTAAAAATAATAATGTGATGTGATGCCTCTTACTTTTTCCCAGAGTAAAGGTATTCATTTTGTTTAAGCATAAGTGTTAAAAATTAAACAAAATTTCATATACTCAGTTGCCCGTAAAAGAATTTTGTATCTTAAATCGAATTTCTTCCTCCTGACAGATTTGGTGGAACATAAAAACAAGCAATATGGAATTATCATGGATTGTCATTGCGGTGAAGATCTTTATCGCACTTAGTATTTTAAATGTTTGGCTTATAAGGTTTAATAAGGCTACACCCTGGCGTGGCGGTTCGGCCCAGTCAATGTCAGAGGAATTTCATACGTATGGATTGTCCAAAAACATAATGTACCTTATTGGAGGTCTTAAGATCTTATTTGCCTTAGGCTTGATTATCTCAATTTGGTATCCTTTTTTAACCACGCCGTCTGCAGCGGGGATAGCCATTCTAATGGCGGGGGCCGTTTCTATGCATGCTAGGGTTAAGGATAATTTGAAGAAGTCCCTTCCAGCTTTCAGTTTTATGGTGTTATCCCTGTTCCTTATTTTCTACAGTTCAATCTAATATTGACTAAGCATATTGGATCGTTCACAAATTCCGACTTGTTATTTTACCGTTTACTTATCTTGTTATTGGAGATCGACTTTTGTCGGTAGCTTTTAAATCTTCCATTGTCAAATGATCTTCTCTTTAGATGTTTGGTAGATCTTCCCTGCACTCGTTGTCGCCACCTGCGAAAACTTGATGGCTTCAATTCCTTTCGCATCAATGAGATTACTTCCTGTTCTCTTAAATGGAATTGAACAAAAATAGCATCGAAGGGTGTCCTGTCTTCCCAGGCCATTTCAATAATTCTGTCGATTTCCGATGGACTAAGATTTATCATGGATCAGTCATAAACTTTTCTTCTTGGCAGAGTATGTTTTTGCAAAATCCTTCTGTTCTCTGCCTTGACCAATTCATCACTTCGCAGCTTCCATAAAGATGCTGATGCGGTTTTCCGGCTGTTTACAATGTTAACTATTGGTTTTGGATAGTCCACGCCCAAATGAAAATTAAAGAACTTTTGTTCCAGTTCAGTCATTAAATAAGGCTCATGTACAAATTCTACTGGGATTTTTCGTAGCTCGGGGACCCATTTAAGAATATACTGGCCATTAGGATCGTGTTCCATGCTATTTTTAACCGGGTTATATATTCGTATCTGATTGATACCAGTCTCGCCAGCCTGCATTTGTAATTGAGGGAAGTGGATCCCCGGTTCAAAATCGAGAAACATTCTGGACAGATGTCTGCTTATTGCTTGCCAGGGTTGCCAAAGATGATGTGTAGCGAAGGAAACCACAAGTGCCCGCATTCTGAAATTAAGGTAACCCGTGGTATTTAAACAGCGCATACAGGCATCGACCAGTGGAATGCCGGTCATGCCCTCTTCCCATGCTTTGATATAGGCCTCGGATATATTCTTTTTTAGTTTCTGATAGCCCTTATTAATGCTTTCAAACTCCATGGTGTCTTCCATTTCAAATTTCTGAATGAAATGGGCCTGCCATCTAAGTCGGGATGTAAAGGCATCGAGATGTCGTTTGTGGTCTGAGTCTCTTCGTGTCTCTTTAGCTTTCTGCCATACTTCACGTACAGAGAGATTCCCCCAGGACAAGTACGGGGAGAGCCTGCTGCAGTTAATTCTGGATTGTTCTGGTTTACTTATATGGGTGTTATATAGCTGATAGCGTTCTTCAAAAAAAGAGCGCAAATACCTGTAGGCCATTGTAGTACCACCTTTTTGAAATAAGCTGTTCCCACTTGTCTTTAATGACATAGTTGGTAATACGGACTCTAGCTGAGAAATCTCTGAATGGTCCAGAAATGAGTTTTCTTCCGGCTCAAATGCAAAACAGGGTTCTTTCATGTAAGTCTCCCAGTCCTTTCGCCAGGACGTTCTGTCCTTTAAACCACGAAATACTCCATTGTTAACAGATTCTGTCCACACTATTGAGTTATTCCGGCAATATCGATTAAATTCCTTATCCCGCTCATAGGTAACTCGAATTCCGGTTTCCTGATGGGAATATATGTTCTCAATCCTGTAGTATTCCTGAATTTGATTACAAATTTGAATCAATTCTGATTTGACGGAAAGGACCTTTGTGTTGTAGGGTCTGAGCTTTGAGTTCAGATTCGACAGGGACTGTTTGATAAAATCCCAATGCCTTTCACTATAGTGATCATCGGAGAGGAGAAATGGCTCGAGGGCATACAAGATAAGGCTCCTATTCGGGTGCGAAATTGCATTGTGTAAAGGCTCATTATCTTGTAACCTCAGGTTTCTTTTCAACCAGATAATGTTTATGACAGGTTTAGAATCCATCGGGATCTGATATTATTTTTTGAGCTCGTTCCCGTATTTGATCCAATTCAGTCTCAGGGATCTTAGAAAGTAAATTATACATCATTCCCATTCTACGATTATTCTGCAGTTTGTCCTTTTTATCGTAAAGGAAATTCCAGTACAGGCTATTAAAAGGACAGGCATCTTCGCCAAGCCTTTTACTGCGGTCATACGAGCAATTCTGACAATAATTACCCATTTTATTAATATAAGACGCTGAGGATACATAGGGTTTTGTTGCTATGATACCCCCGTCTGCATATTGGCTCATGCCCCTGGTATTGGTGATTTCAACCCATTCTATCGCGTCTATATATACACCGAGATACCACTTATCCACTTCATCCGGATGTACCTGGGCCAGCAATGCAAAGTTTCCGGTGATCATTAAGCGTTGAATATGATGGGCATAGGCATTGTCCAGTGAATTGCCGATGGAAGTAGCCAGGCAGTTCATCCGTGTTTTACCGGACCAATAGAATTCTGGGAGTGGGTGGTAATTTTCCAATATATTTTTGGTGGCGTAACCGGGCATTTCCATCCAGTAGATACCTCTCATATACTCTCGCCAGCCGATTATTTGCCTTATGAAGCCTTCAACTTGGGATATCAGTATACTATCTCTGTGCTCTCTAAAGTGAGAAAGTGCCTTTTCTATAACAATTTTCGGACTCAAGATCTTAGTATTCATTGCAAAGGATAGCCTCGAGTGAAAAAGATATTCCTCCTCTGTGTGTAATGCGTCTTGATAATCCCCAAAATGTGGTAACAAGTATTGACAAAAGTAGTCGAGCTGCACTAAGGCCTGGTGTTTTGTTATTGGGAAAGAAAATATATCACCACTCCATTCTCCTATTGTTTCTATTCCTGAATCCTGAATATCCCGTACGATATCGCCCACTTCGTTTTCAAATGATATTGCTCTTGGCACAGCAGGTTTCCCGTTCCATTTCTTTCGATTGCTCTGGTCATAATTCCATTTTCCGCCTTCGGGTTGTGAGCCTTCCATTAAGATCTGATGCTTCTTGCGCATGTAGCGGTAGAAACTCTCCATCAAGTATTGCTTCTTGCCCTTGAAGAAATGTGCAAGTTCATCCCTGCTTGTGTAAAAGTGCTCGGTGTCAAATGATGAATAAGACAGCCTTAGATTATCACAGAATTTTTGAAGTTGTTCATCCAGTCGATACTCATCCGGTAATAGATATTCGAAGTGATCAATATCTTCTTCCCGAATGATTTTGAGAAGATTTTTATGAAGGCTTTGGGTATTCTTTTTATCGTTAATTTGGTAATAGATCACCTGGTGGCCTCTATTTCTTAATTCAGAGGCAAAATTCCTCATCGCCGCAAAGAATCCGATCACTTTTTGAATGTGATGACGTACGTAATCCGTCTCCTGCCTCATTTCAAACATGGCGTAGATGTATTGATCATCTACTTTTTGAAACCATGTATGATCTGCATTGAGCTGATCTCCCAGAATAAGTCGCAAGGTCTTCATCAAAACAGGGTTTTTTGTAACCAAAGATTTTGAAATTTAGCCCTGGGATCGTAGCGTTCTGCCTGAAGCCGAACATTGAATTTTCGGTCTCTCGGATCATTTCCAACGCCGGCTACATACATCCAGTTGCCATAATTACTGTGTACATCATAATCGATCAGCATTGACTCGAAATAAGCAGCTCCCATTCGCCAGTCTATCAACATATCCTTGGCCAGATATGAAGCTACGTTCTGCCTTCCCCGATTGCTCATCCAACCGGTTTTCATCAATTCTAGCATATTGGCATTCACAAAGGGTTCAGGTGTCTCACCTTGTATCCATTGCTGCAATTTGGTCTTCGACCTGTCCCAGGTGTAATTCTTATTCAAAATACCACCTAATTGGAATATACTATTGCCGTGCCTGAGGGATATATATTTAAAAAAATCTCGCCAGATCAGTTCAAAAACGAGCCAGTACGTACTTTGGTTTTTGTAGAACTCCTTTTCAAATTTTTTTACAGCCCAATAGATCTGACGTGCTGACAGGCAACCATGTGCCAGCCAGGCTGAGAATTTGGAGCTGTAGTCTGTGCCGACCAGTCCATTGCGCGTTTTCTTGTAATAACCCAGCCTTTTGGTGGTGAAGAAATAATCCTCCATTCGCTGATATCCAGCTTTTTCTCCACCCTGAAATGGAAAAGCACTTCTGTGGTCTGTTTCAAAGGGCTCAAATCCAAGTGTTGTCAATGAAGGTATGCTTCCTGATTCAGGGATCATGTTTTCCGGGTGACATGCCGGTGGTATAGACAGGCTGGATCTTATTTCAGCTTGTTTTTCGCAAGATTTACGAAATGATGTAAATACTTTCGGAATTGCATCAATTGCAATTGGAATGTCCTCGGGATGATACAAAAATTGATCAAAGGACTCAATAAATTCCACTTTATCTTCCAAAGCCTGGCCAGTGAGAATTGAGACATCCTTTTCCTCTTTAGTCCACTCTTTTTGGCAATAGATCTTGCCAATATCGTGTTCTACCACCAATTGAGGAATAATCAGTTCTGGTTTCTCAAAATGCACTAGTAGCCTAATGTTAAGATCGCTAAGCGACCTTTGAAGATCTTGTACTGATTCTAACAGGAAGCGAGCTCTGAATTTTTCGGTTTTCCTGAAGCCGTTAGAGGTCTTTTCAAAATGGCGCGGATCGAAGCAGTATAGTCCTATTATACGGTCATGGGCAGCACTGGCCTTGTGTAGCGACAGATTATCAGCTACCCTAAGGTCGTTTCTGAACCAGATAAGTGCAGTTTTTTGTTCCTTCGGCATTTTTGACTACAATAAATGACTTCTAACCAATTCTTCTCCCATTTTTTGCGCCAGGTAAATGGTCTCTGGCAAACAGGGCAAAGTTTTGAAGGGAGATAATGCTTCGATCTACCCATCAGGGATCAAGTAAGTTGATCGAGGCGTTTCATCACCTCATTCGCTTCAAAGACCTTTACATCGGATAGTTTTCTGTTTATATGAGAAAGTTTGTGCGCTTCTTCCATTAATTTCCTGTACTGATTTTGAAGCTTTTCTTTCTCAGACTTCTTTTTGAAAATATTAAACATAATCTCTGATTTTATAAGATTTAAGTACTCGAAAATTATTTTCAAGCAAATTTCGTGAAAATGTTTAATTAAAATTGTTAATAATTAAACAAAAAATCCTTCTAATTCAGATAGATCATCTATTTTTCCATGGATTTTTTAACAGTTTTTCAAAAAAAATGTCAATTGAATACTCTCATAGGCAATACCTATGTGCTCATAACCCAATAAGATTTTGTTATATGTCAACTGCCTTTTACTCAATTTAAATTTGCAGCAAAAATTAAATGCTATGACACTTGTAGGTAAAAAATTTCCAAATATTGAAGTTAATGCCATTGACGAAATGGGTGATACTTTTAGAATGAATGTATTAGAAGAAGCCAAAAATAAGAATAGAAAGATACTGTTGTTCTGGTATCCAAAGGACTTCACATTTGTATGCCCCACAGAATTACATGCTTTTGAGGCAGAATTAAACGAGTTTAAAAAGAGGAATACAATGGTTATTGGTGCCTCCTGCGACACGGCTGAAGTACATTTTGCCTGGCTCAACACCTCCAAAGATGATGGTGGTATAGAGGGTATTACGTATCCGTTAATCGCAGATAGCAACCGAAATTTGTCCTCAAATCTCGGCATCCTCGACATTAGTGAAGAGATATATGATGAAGAGACGGGCTTGTTGACGGTTGAAGGTGATAATGTTTCTTACCGCGCCACATATCTTATCGACGAAGAAGGCACGGTATTTCATGAGGGTATAAACCATATGCCTTTGGGTAGGAATATCAAAGAGTACTTAAGACTTATCGACGCGTATACACACGTCCAGCAAAAAGGTGAAGTCTGCCCGGCAAATTGGGAGAGTGGCAAGGAAGCTATGGAGGCCAACAGAGGAGGCGTTGCTAATTATCTTGCTACGCATGCTAATTAGAATATTAAGTATAAACGTGAAATAAAACACAATGATAATAGAATTAGAAAAAGATAATCTTCAGGAGATTGTAGATCAGAACGAAAAAGTGGTAGTGCAATACACGGCCTCCTGGTGCGGTAATTGCAGGATCATGAAACCCAAGTTTAAGCGGGAAGCATCACAGAATGAAGAAATAACCTTCGTCCTGGCCGATGCCGAAAAATTCCCTGCCTCACGAAAACTGGCTCAGGTAGACTATTTGCCAACCTTTGCGTCATTTACCGCAGGCCAGTTCAGGAATCAAGTTCAGACCAACAAGCATGAGTTGTTAAAGGAATTGATCGATGAAATTACCCCTAATTAAGAAGATACATTCTTTTATCGAAGAGAATGACAGGGACTTTGTGCTCGAAACCATAGAAGTGCTCGAGGATCTCTCGGAAGTACCATCCCTGACGGATGAGGAATTAGACCTGCTAGGAGAGCTAATTTCAAATATGTATGGAGCAATTGAGGTAGACGAAGCCGTCCAGTCTGGTACGCCTCCGAAAGAAGCTATGAACGGCTTCATGCAGCGCGTTCTCGGATCTATAGAGAAAGTTCAATAAATGGTATGGCACTAAATGTACTTGGTGGGCCACTGATTGGCTGCTGTTTTGAACCATTAACCGGTTACTTCAGGGATGGCTTTTGTAAGACCCTCCCTGAAGACACTGGTACCCACGTTGTGTGTGCTGTGGTCACAGAAGAATTTCTCGAATTCACTAAAAGAAGAGGAAATGACTTGAGTACACCTATCCCACAATGGTTGTTTCCCGGGCTTAAACCAGGAGATAAATGGTGTCTTTGTATAAGCCGTTGGCTTGAAGCAGAAAATGCCGGCGCAGCACCAAGGATAGTTCTTGCTGCCACTCACAAAAAGGCGCTTGAATTTACTTCAATGAAAAAACTACTGCAATACGCCATAGATATGAACTAAGCTGCACTGTGCTACATGTATTATTTTGACTACTTATGATTCAGTATTTCTTCAACAGACTGCTTTCAGATAAAACCAAGAAACGGAGTGAACGAGTGATTATCACAATTGCAATCCTCAGTTTTTTATTCCATTTGGTCATCATAATATTAAATAAAACAGGCATTATCAGCCTGAATCCATCAGGAGAATTGCTCCAGAGTCCTATCGCAGCAATCTACACTCCATTCTCATTTATCTTGTTATACGAAGTATATCTGTTGGTATACTACCTGCCCAAATCAATCTCACTCTACATAAGCAAACAATACGAAATTATTACCCTGGTAATCATACGAAGGATCTTTAAAGACATGGCGAATTTGGATCTGCAGTCTAACTGGTTTGCCAGCACCTATGATTTGCAGCTTACCTATGATATTGTTTCCACCTTACTATTATTTGGGCTCATCCTCCTTTTTTACAGGCTCAATGCGCGCCCAGCTAAGAAAAAATCAAACAATGAAGAAATACCTTCCGCGTTGAACAGATTCATCCGTCGTAAAAAGGTGCTGGCCATCGTACTTGTCCCGGTTTTTTTGACTCTGGCCGTGTACAGTTTTGGAAATTGGATATACAGTAGCCTATTCTTTCAAACTTCCTCCTCGAATGCTTTCGGAGATATCAATCAAATATTCTTCAATGAATTTTTTACAATCTTGATCCTTGCAGATGTCCTTTTATTGCTATTCTCCTTTTTTCACACGGACCAATTCAGCAAAGTGATTCGTAATTCCGGTTTTATTATTTCGACGATCTTGATCCGATTGTCCTTTGGTGTAGAGGGAATTACTAACAATATCCTTATTGTCGGTGCCGTGATATTCGGCGTATTGATACTGGCACTGCACAATGGATACAGCAAAGCGGAGTTAAGCTCAGTTTAAGAAAAAACTTTCCATCTAATTTCTAGATCACAGGTTTTTGCTTAGAGATAAACTTCATAGATTCTTAAGAGCTTCCAAGTAGTCCTCATAAACCGATTTAATTACCATGTAGGGCTTGAATGATTATTTACTAGTTCGCATTTATTAAGTAAATTGTAGGATTATTTTTTAAGCTTATTTGGAAGTATGAAAAACTCAGGAAAGTCGCTATTTGGCGTATTATTTTTACTTGTATTTGTTATGTCGTGTAAACCTCAATGGAGTGAATCCGAAAAGAAAGGAATAAATATCGTTAGCAATGAGAATGGTGCAACTTTGGGTTATTCGCAGCAGTCTGGATTAGCACTAATTACAGATGATGGATATGCTTTCAAAGACTTAAACGGCAACGGCGTCCTGGATGTCTACGAGGATTGGCGACTAGATGCAGACACGCGTGCCAGGGACCTGGCTTCTAAAATGTCTATTGAAGAAATAGCCGGTTTAATGCTTTATAGTTCCCATCAGTCTATTCCTGGTGGTAGTAATCCCTTTTTCGGTACGGTTACCTATGGTGGTAAACCTTTCGCTGAAAGCGGTGCACTGCCGAGTGACCTTTCCGACGCTCAGAAGAAATTTTTAAATGATGACCATTTAAGACATGTTCTGATTACCGGTGTGGAAAGTCCTGGAGTGGCTGCTCAATGGAATAATAATGCACAGGCATTTGTGGAGAAACTAGGACTGGGTATACCTGTAAATACCAGTTCTGATCCCCGGCACGGTAGTGATTCCTATGCGGAATTTAATGCGGGAGCAGGGGGTGAGATCTCTATGTGGCCCAGTACCCTGGGGCTTGCTGCAAGTTTTGATCCTGCCTTAATGCGACAGTTTGGGGAAATAGGCTCTTTGGAATACAGGGCTTTGGGTATTGCAACTGCATTATCCCCACAAATCGACCTGGCCACGGAACCCCGATGGAGTCGTTTTGACGGTACCATGGGAGAAGACCCTGACCTGGCTACAGATATGGCAAGGGCATATGTTGACGGTTTTCAGTCTTCTGAGAATGGCGATTGGGGAAATCAGAGCGTAAATGCCATGGTGAAGCATTGGCCTGGCGGAGGTCCTGAGGAAGGGGGCCGGGATGCTCATTTCGGCTATGGAGCCTACGCCGTGTATCCTGGTGATAACCTAAAAGATCATCTAAAACCATTTACAGAAGGAGTATTTAAACTTGAGGGCTCCACTAAGATGGCTAGTGCAGTTATGCCTTATTACACCATATCCTATGGCCAGGACACCAAATACGGAGAAAATGTTGGTAATGGTTTTAGCAAATATCTGGTTCAAGATCTACTAAGAGGAGAATATGGCTATGATGGCGTGGTGTGCTCAGATTGGTTAATTACTAAAGATGTATCGGCCGTTGAGCGTTTTGAAGGTAAAAGCTGGGGAGTTGAAACTATGACTGAAGCAGAGAGACATTATAAAGTGATTGAAGCGGGGTTGGACCAGTTTGGCGGGAACAATGAGATGGGGCCTGTCCTGGAAGCATATAATATGGGAGTAGAGGAACACGACGAGGAGTATATGCGCAAGAGATTCGAGACTTCGGCCATTCGATTGTTGAAGAACATATTCAGGGTCGGGTTATTCGAAAATCCTTATCTGGATGTGGCTGAAACCGAGGAAACTGTTGGTAATTCTGAGTATATGAAAGCGGGTTATGAAGCGCAATTGCGCTCAATAGTTATGCTTAAAAACAATTCCGATGAACTACCGAGGAAAACGAAACAAAAAGTATTTATCCCCCAGCGATATGTAGCAGGCGGCAGGGATTGGTTTGGCAGGGAGAGGAAGGCAGGATATGAAGATCCGTTCAATCAGAATGTGGTTTCTAAATATTTTGAGATTGTAGAAGAGCCGGATGAGGCAGATTTTGCACTGGTTGGTATCAAAAGTCCGGATGGTGGTGTCGGTTATAACAAGGAAGACAAGGACAAAGGTGGGAATGGTTATGTGCCTATTAGCCTTCAATACGGACCCTATACGGCATTGACTGCCAGGGAGACTAGTCTGGCCGGTGGAAGCCCTTTGGAAGATTTCACCAACCGATCATATAAGGGTAAATCGGTCACAGCTAATAATACTACCGATATGCAGCTGGTAAATGAGACCAAAGCCAAAATGGGTGCTAAGCCTGTGGTGGTTGTGGTCCATGTTTCAAAACCCATGATCTTCTCTGAAATAGAGGACAGTTGCTCTGCTATTCTGGTCCATATGGGAGTTCAGGACCAGGCTTTGATGGATATCATTTCGGGCAAAGCAGAACCCTCAGCTTTATTGCCATTCCAGATGCCTGCTGATATGGCAACCGTGGAAGAACAATTCGAGGATGTGCCGAGAGATATGAAACCTTATGTAGATTCAGAAGGCAATGCCTATGATTTTGCCTTCGGTTTAAACTGGGAAGGGCCTATTAGCGACGAACGGACTAAAAAATTCGGGGCAAATTAAATAATTGGTAAACCATTTATGATGAAAAGGATCAGGAAAGAAGACATCGACCAGGAAGTATTCGACCTTTATGACCAGTATGCTCATAACCGAATTAATCGAAGGCAGTTTTTAGACAGGCTGTCCGTCTATGCCGTTGGAGGGATCACACTTCCATCCCTCCTGAGTTTTATTATGCCAAACTACCTTGATACTCTTCAAATACAGCAAGATGACCCCAGGCTGAATTCGGAGTTTATTACATATAACTCTCCTGAAGGTGGGGGTACCATAAAAGGCCTGCTATCCAGGCCTGCTGAGGCGACAGAAAAATTACCCGGTATAGTAGTAGTTCATGAAAACAGGGGATTGAACCCGCATATAGAAGATGTGGGCAGACGTGCCGCCCTGGCCGGTTTTATATCACTAGCACCAGACGCACTTACGCCACTTGGCGGATATCCCGGAAATGATGATGATGGCCGGGCGTTGCAGCGAAAGCGCGACCGAAATGAAATGTTAGAAGATTTTATTGCAGCTTTTGAGCATCTTAAAAATCACCCGGAATGTACAGGAAAAGTCGGGGTGGTGGGCTTTTGTTTCGGCGGCTGGATCTCCAATATGATGGCTGCCAGAGTACCGGATCTGGCTGCAGCGGTACCCTTTTACGGGGGTCAGGCTCCTGTGGATCTGGTACCTGATATACAGGCCCCGTTATTATTGCAGTATGCCGAATTAGACGAACGTGTTAATGCTGGATGGCCTGATTATGAATTTGCTCTTAAAGAACACGGCAAGGAATACCAGGCCTATATTTATCCGGGCACCAACCACGGTTTCCATAACGATTCGACACCGCGATATGATGAGGCAGCTGCTCAGTTGGCATGGCAGCGGACTATTGAATTTTTCAATGAGAAACTTAGATAAACATTTAGGATTTTTACTATGAGGAGATTAAAATACAGCGTGTTACTGGGAATCTCCTTGCTGATGTTATCTACTGCATCAGCGCAGGAGTCTGATCTCGATCAAAAAGTAAGGAATTTTTTAGATGCGAACAGAAGACAATGGCGTGATATGAACATACCCATGTCAGACGGACAGCTTCTCTTTGATATCATTGTGAAAAATGACTATAAAGATGGTCTTGAAATTGGTACTTCAACTGGTCATTCGGCCATCTGGATAGCCTGGGCAATGAGTAAAACCGGCGGAAAGCTAATAACCATTGAGATCGATGAAGACCGTTACAGGGAAGCCTTGGAAAACTTTAAACAAGCCGGAGTATCTGAATTTATCGATGCCCGACTTGCCGACGCACACACGTTGGTGAAAGAACTTGAAGGGCCTTTCGACTTCGTATTCAGCGATGCAGATAAGGGCTGGTATACTAACTATTTCAAGGATGTTGACCCAAAATTGAAATCCGGTGGTTGTTTTACAGCACATAATATCAGGCCTCCCGGCAGACGTGGTATGGCAGGGACTAAGGAATACCTGGACTATGTGATGAGCCTGGATAATTATACGACCACCGTAGACAGCTCGGGTGGGGGAGTGGCCATTAGTTTTAAGAAACAGTGATCAGGACTTGCCAGGATCGGATGATTTTTTAACCTGGCGCTCATTTCTTCGGCTTTCCCTTTTATACTTACGTCTCTGATATCGGTATTCTTTTATCTCTTCGCGGTAATTGCTCAACATGCCTCTTTCTTCGAAGTATTTTTTGGGATTTAAATAAAGTTTATACTTTATAGTACCATCCTCTTCACTTTTAGCCTGGACATAGACCGTTTTCCCGGATTCTATATACCCTTTTTTGTCAGGCACGTTAGCCACGTCCCTCTTTTTCAGGTTAGAAAGTGGAATCGATGTCCAGATATTGGTATCTGCCGTATCAAAACCAAGGTGTCCGGCGACAAATAGTTGAATTGCTGTTGATTGGATCTCGATACGCGGTATCTCTAAAGTATTTTCAGACAGGTATACGGTATCACTGATAGGAGCAAATCTTATGTCCTCAAAACGCTCCCTTTTAAAAACTTTGTCAGCTACCTCAATCAAGGGCTCAAAGCCTTTTAATCTCATGTTGGAAATGTCAAAATCTATTCTCCCTTTCATAGAATAAGTTTCTATCCCGGTAGAATCCATTATATCGCCTTGTAATTCTGTGTTCACGGTTACATTACCACCTATTTTTTCAGCTTTTTGTAGTGATTCCAGTCCAAAAAACTCAAAGGACTCCAGTAATTTTTCCAGGTCCAAAGCCTCTGTAGCAAATCCGAAGGCAAATGGTGTATGACCGGACTCTCCGATATCAAAGTGGGCATCCAGTTCTACCGGTGCGTTGTAGAAGTCGAAAGTTGTATTTTCCAAATAGAATTCGTCTTCACCCTCAAAGTGAAAACCGCTGGCCATATTTTGAATGCTCAGATTATCATAGGTAAAGTCTTTGATGTTGACTTTGAGGCTCGGTTGGTATCGGGCGTAAAAGTCTCTAAGCGCTTCTTTTAGTGCACTACGCGATCTTTTCCTTGTCCCTTCATTAGAATTAGGTCTGAAGAGTGCCACAAATTCATCAAATATTAGTTCATCGGACTGTACTTTAAAATCTGATTGGATCGAAGGAGAGTCCGAAACATCCCTAAGGAATAGATTGGAGGCATTCTTCATTTCTGCAGAAAATAGTATTTCACGCCCTGATGGTAAAATGACGATGAACTTATCCAGTGATGCATTCTTGTTTTTCAGTCTTACATCGAGTATTCTACATGGAATATCTACACCACTGGGTCCATGAAGAAGCGCACTTTTTTGCACCACGAGATGACTGTTTGAATTCGCTATAAGTCTGTCGATTTGCATGATATCTCCCGAAACCGATGATTTCAGCCTGAATTTACCTCCTTGCATGGAAAATGTCCTTTCGTTAAAAAGCCATTTGAGATCACCAGGAACACCCTGGATCTCCAATTCCGCGACAACTGGGATCTCCAATTCAGATGAAATATCCAGTTCAGCCTGTAGTGAAACTTCACCCCGGTCACCGTATTTTACCTCAGTATCTTTAAAAATCAAAGTGCTCTCATCCTCGAAATAGATATCTGAATGAAATTGCGAAAAATCTAAATCATCTTCATATTGAAATTTATCGATGTTGACATTAAATACCGGATTGAATGAAAGATATAAATTACCCAATGTATTCTTAAGGCGTTTTATAGAACGATCTTTTTGCCGGGCTGAATCTAACTTTTTATTTTTTTCTCCAAATAGGAAAAGGAAGTTGTCCCATTTCAAACTCTCTGAGTAAATGTTAATTTGCGAATTCACATTTCCCCTACCTCTGTCGAACAACAGGGAATTGAGGTTTTCCAATTTGCCGGAGAGTGCTATTTGATCTTCTTCGCCCAGACCTACCAATAGTTTGTTCAGGGTTGCATAATTCCTTGTCAGATCAAGATCGATGATCTCGACGGGAATGTTTTTTTCCAGTGGTTTGTAAACGAACTCAGTATCATACATTTGAAATGCAACCGTCGATTGCCTAATAATGTCCGGTAATTGCAGCAAATTGCCATTAAGGGATGCATCCATGTTAAACGTACCACCCTGGATTGCAAATATCTCTTTATCGAAAATAGGTTCCAGCGTCGATACATCTCCTTTTCCATTCAATAGTCCATCCAGGCCTATGCCTTCAGCATGGTCAAGGTCCAGGGTTGCATTTAGTATCATATGGCCTCCATCAATGTCGAACCTGGTTTCCTTAAGACGCAACAAATTTTCTTCTTCAAAGGAAATCCCACCTTCATAGTTTCGAAGAGCTATGTCTTTGACTTGAAACTTCTCCAGGGATACCGAGAGCGAGAGATTAAAATTTTCGTAAATGGATTTAAGAGTCTCTTTGATCGTTTCCAGAGGTTTTTTGTCAGTTTTCGACTTATCATTTCTACCTAGTTTAAACAAGCCGTTCAGGTCTTTCCACACCACATTGTTGGACTGTAGCACTACGCTTGATTCAATGGAAGTGTTGGGAGTCTCTTTAACAAGGTCCGAAACACTCTCTACCTGACCGCTGAGCGAAACACGATCCCG
>JAAUXZ010018119.1_pt1 | contig 31459 bp, 30 predicted proteins | sample 7278131 | NCBI WGS metagenome assembly JAAUXZ01 (sample SAMN14350119, study PRJNA611818) | marine sediment metagenome | isolation source: surface marine sediment (3m) | place: French Polynesia: Moorea | collected 2018-08 | reverse complement strand
TATCCATTTTATGATTAGCAAGATCGTTACTAACGATTTCACAGCTGAATTCTAGCTTCAAATTGAGGCGCATTTAAACAGGAGCGCACCAAAAAGAGGCTATTAGGAAGCAGTCAGATTGGACTTTCCTCAAGGTAAAATCACAAAACCTCCGTAACCGATTGTAATTCAACAATTAATAAAAAACTGGCACAAAGCTTGTAGTCACTCCCGGCGTAACATTTATTTCCCTTATATTTGGAGAGACTACATGAAATTAAAAACCTTTAAAGTTGCTACTATGGCTTTGGCCTGTTCAGCGATGATGAGCGCTGCTCAAGCCGCTGATACCATTAAAGTCGGGGTGCTGCATTCCCTTTCAGGCACGATGGCCATCAGTGAGACAACCCTGAAAGATACCATGCTGATGCTGATCGAGGATCAAAATAAAAAAGGCGGGCTGCTGGGCAAGAAACTGGAACCGGTTGTGGTAGATCCTGCATCCAACTGGCCACTATTTGCGGAAAAGGCGCGCGAGCTGATTTCCAAGGAAAAGGTTGCCGCTACCTTTGGTTGCTGGACTTCTGTTTCCCGCAAATCTGTATTACCTGTATTTGAAGAACTCGACAGTATTCTGTTTTACCCAGTTCAGTACGAAGGTGAAGAATCTTCCAAGAATGTTTTCTATACCGGTGCAGCACCCAATCAGCAAGCGATTCCTGCAGTGGATTACCTGATGAATGAAGTGGGTGTTAAACGCTGGGTTTTGGCAGGTACCGACTATGTCTATCCTCGTACCACTAACAAAATCCTGGAGGCCTATCTCAAGGGTAAAGGGGTTGCAGAAAAGGATATCATGATCAATTACACGCCATTTGGTCATTCTGACTGGCAGAGCATTGTATCCGATATCAAAAAATTCGGTTCGTCTGGTATGAAAACTGCCGTGGTGTCCACCATAAACGGTGATGCGAATGTGCCTTTCTATAAGGAACTGGGTAACCAGAGTATTTCGGCTGAAGATATTCCTGTTGTAGCGTTTTCTGTAGGTGAAGAAGAGCTTTCTGGTATTGATACCAAGCCTCTCGTCGGTCATCTCGCTGCCTGGAACTATTTCATGAGTGTTGATGCTGCTGAGAACGATGAATTCATCGAAAAATGGCATTCCTTTATCAAAGATGAAAAGCGTGTGACCAATGACCCGATGGAAGCGCATTACATCGGATTCAAGATGTGGGTGGAAGCCGTTAAAAAAGCGGGAACTACAGATCCTGAAGCAGTACAACAAGCCATTATCGGCGTCTCTGTGCCCAACCTCACGGGTGGCTTGGCAACCATGATGCCTAATCATCACATTACCAAGCCGGTGTTGATTGGTGAGATTCAAGACGATGGTCAGTTCGAAACGGTCTGGCAAACCAGTGGCATGGTGCCTGGTGACGCATGGTCCGATTTCTTGCCGGGTTCTAAGGATATTTATGCTTCTTGGCGTGCACCGCTCAACTGCGGCAACTATAACGTCAAAACGTCCAAGTGTTCTGGACAGAATTTCTAATTAGATGATCCTTAATACAGGGCCGGTCATCCGGCCCTGTTTTCATACTGAGGGAAGTGGTTCAAGTGTTCCATAATTCCTGACATTGCTTACTTATGATCAAAACTAAATTACTCACTCTGGCTGTTTTCTGTTTTTGGAGCGTTATCAGCCATGCCAGTAACGAGACACTTGAACAGGCGTTCAATTTACTGACTGAACGCAGTTTCGATGATAAATCACAGGCCATCAAACTCATTGCGGAGAGTAATCACGTATCCTCGGTAAAATTGTTGGAGTCCATTCTTGCCGGTGATCTCTATTACCGCAAAAAAGATAAACGTATTGTTTATGCACAAAAAGAAGAATCTAAACTAAGAATTTTTGATGCGCTTACCGAAGAAGAATTAGATCTGGTCGGGAAACGCAAGGTTAAAAAAATTGGCATCAATAACCGATTGAGAGCAGAGCTTAAATTAGCGATTTCGAGTTTGGCACTGACTCATCCCGATGCCGAGGTCAGGCTCAAGTCTGTAGAGGGTATGATCGGAAAGGCAGATGCCACTATGGTTGAAAAACTTAATGGCATGAAGGCTATAGAATCCGATCGTCGTATACTAGAAGCGATCAGTGCTGTGATCGCTTTTTCTGTGTTAGCGGATGGTACCCGAGAACAGCAATTGGATGCCATCGAAGCATTGCAGGGTAATCTAAATCCAGCCGTATTATCAACGCTGAGGCAACTCGGTGAGACAACAGAAAGCGTTGAGGTCAGAAGAGCGGCCCAGAAAGCCGTTAAGAATATAGAATCCCAGGTCGATTTATATGGCTATATTGAAACCCTGTTTTTTGGGTTAAGCCTCGGCTCTATCCTGGCATTAGCAGCCATCGGGCTGGCTATTACTTTCGGTGTCATGGGTGTAATTAACATGGCTCATGGTGAGTTGATCATGATCGGTGCCTACACCACCTATGTGGTTCAGTTGATCATGCCGAATGCCATTGGATTATCCATCCTGGTGTCCATACCGGCTGCTTTCCTGGTATCAGCGTTGGTTGGTATCGCCATTGAACGTGGTGTTATACGATTTCTGTATGGCCGACCCCTTGAAACCCTATTGGCCACTTTTGGTATCAGTCTGGTATTGCAGCAGGCGGTACGCAGTATCTTTTCACCCTTGAACCGTTCAGTGGAAACGCCGCAATGGATGAGCGGCTCTCTGGAAATCAATTCATTGTTATCGATCACCTATAACCGCTTATACATATTCCTGTTTTGTTTGATGGTTTTTCTGGTGTTGTACCTTGTCATGAAAAAAACCTCATTGGGTTTAAATGTTCGTGCGGTATCCCAGAATCGGGCTATGGCAAGGGCCATGGGTATTAAGTCAGAGTGGGTTGATGCCATGACGTTTGGTCTGGGTTCTGGGATAGCCGGGGTGGCAGGTGTGGCCCTCAGCCAGATTACTAATGTCGGGCCTAACTTGGGGCAAGCCTACATCGTTGATTCTTTCATGGTCGTCGTCTTCGGCGGTGTCGGTAATCTTTGGGGAACACTCATCTCTGGACTCTCACTCGGTGTGCTCGGTAAGTTTCTTGAACCGGTAACTGGTGCCGTGTTAGCCAAGATTTTGGTTCTGATCTTAATCATACTGTTCATCCAGAAAAGACCACGTGGATTGTTTCCGCAAAAAGGCAGGGCTGCAGAACAATGATACGCGCTATTCTGACGAACGATTTCGGTGGCAAGGTTTTCCTGAGCTTGTTGTTTGTTATTACGGCCTATGTGGCCTTTGCTAACCTGATGTTACCAGCTGATCATGCGTTGCATGTATCCACCTATACCGTGACCCTGCTGGGTAAGTATTTAACCTATGCACTATTAGCGATTGCCGTGGATTTGGTATGGGGATATTTAGGAATTTTAAGTCTTGGGCACGGCGCTTTTTTTGCGCTCGGAGGTTATGCCATGGGCATGTACCTGATGCGCCAGATTGGTGATCGGGGTGTTTATGGCGATCCAGTTTTGCCTGATTTTATGGTCTTCCTCAATTGGAGTGAATTACCCTGGTTCTGGTTAGGTTTTGATCAATTCTGGTTTGCTGTGATCATGATTATCCTGGTACCGGGTTTGTTGGCCTTTGTTTTCGGCTACCTGGCTTTTAAGTCCAGGGTTACGGGTGTATATCTTTCCATTATTACCCAGGCTATGACCTATGCATTAATGCTGGCTTTTTATCGCAATGAAATGGGATTTGGCGGCAATAATGGCTTAACGGATTTTAAAGATCTCCTTGGGTTCTCATTACAATCAGATCAAGTCAGGGTCAGTTTATTTATAGCCTCGGCATTAGCTTTGGCGCTCGGCTACCTTTCTTGCCGCTACATCATTAATTCCAAGTTAGGACGCGTTAGTGTCGCCATTCGAGATAGTGAAGACCGCGTACGTTTTATCGGTTACCGGGTAGATTATTTCAAACTTTGGGTATTTACTTTTTCAGCGATTTTAGCAGGTATCGCAGGTGCCCTTTATGTACCCCAGGTAGGTATAATCAATCCCAACGAATTTTCACCGATTAATTCGATCGAAATTGTAATCTGGGTGGCCGTAGGTGGTCGTGCAACCCTGTTTGGGGCCGTGTTGGGTGCATTACTGGTTAACTATGCCAAAACCTATTTTACCGGCGCCTTTCCGGAAGTCTGGTTATTTGCCCTGGGTGGGTTGTTTATCCTGGTCACTATTTTTGCACCTAATGGCATTATTGGTTTCTTCAAACGAAGAAAGAAAAAAGAAACCCAGACTGCTGAAGCTCAGGAGGTTGAAGCATGAATAATGCTCTAAAAGAATTACGTCAGGTGACCCGGCGTGATCGAGTTTTTAATTTCATGATCAATGCCGATGAGTTAGTGCCGGATACTTCCAAAGGTGAAATTTTATATGTCGAAGATTTATCGGTCAGTTTTGATGGATTTAAGGCTATCAATGATTTGAATCTGTATATTCGTGAGGGAGAACTCCGCTGTATTATCGGTCCCAACGGTGCCGGTAAAACCACGCTAATGGATATCATTACCGGAAAAACACAACCCGATACCGGTACGGTCTATTTTGGCCAGGATATAGATCTGTTGCAGTTCAGTGAACCGGAGATTGCTCAGATTGGTATCGGTCGAAAATTTCAAAAACCTACCGTGTTTGAACATCACAGTGTATTTGAAAACCTGGAATTGGCAATGGCGGCCAATAAAAGGGTTTGGCATACGTTGACCGCGACCTTGACGGCTGAGCAGAAAGATCGTATCGATGACATTCTGCACCAGGCGGGTTTATTTGAGCTCAAGTTTGAACAGGCCGCATTGTTATCCCATGGTCAGAAACAATGGCTGGAAATCGCGATGTTGGTCATGCAGGAGCCACGTTTACTATTGGTTGATGAACCAGTAGCAGGTATGACACACCAGGAAATGGACAAGACAGCAGAGTTATTACATCACCTGGCGGGCGATCATTCCGTCGTTGTCGTAGAGCATGATATGGATTTTGTGCGTTCGATTGCCAGTGATGTCACCGTGTTGCACCAAGGTAGTGTGTTGGCAGAAGGGACCATGGACCAAGTGCAGGCAAACCCTGAAGTCGTGGAAGTGTACCTGGGTGAATAAACCATGTTAAAAATTGAACAACTGAACCAGTATTATTCCGAGAGCCATACCTTGTGGGATATAGATCTTGAGTTGGAAGAGGGCAAGTGCAATTGCCTGATGGGTCGTAATGGTGTTGGAAAAACCACATTGTTGAATTGTGTGATGGGATTGCAATCGATTCGCTCTGGCTCCATTATTTTTAATGGTGAAAATATCGCTCGAGTCAATGCCGAAAAGAGGGCCTCTTTAGGGATAGGCTATGTGCCACAGGGAAGGCAGATTTTTCCTCTGTTATCGGTAAAAGAAAATTTGCAGATTGGTTTGGGTGCTCGCGCAGATAAGGCCAAATCCATACCTGAATTTATCTTTGAGTTATTTCCTGTGCTCAAGGAAATGTTAAGCAGGCGTGGGGGCGATCTATCGGGAGGACAGCAACAACAATTGGCCATTGGACGTGCCTTGGTTGTGGATCCGAAGCTTTTAATATTGGATGAACCGACGGAAGGTATTCAGCCCAATATCGTTCAGGAAATCGGCGACATTATCAAACAATTAAGTAGCGAAGTGGGACTGACAGTTTTACTCGTTGAACAGAAATTACCAATTGTACGTAGAATTGCAGATAATTTTTCTATATTGGACCGTGGGCGTAAAGTTGCTTCAGGGCAGATAGATGATCTCAATGATGATTTAATTAAAGAATATTTAACCGTGTAACGAGGATAATGAAATGACAAAATCACCATCAATAGTTTTGTTGCTGCTATCTCCTGCCACGCTATGGGCTCATGCCGGGCACTCTGGGCCATTCAACTTATCATCAATGGCTCATTTTCAACTTTACGAGGCCATGTTGGTAGCATCCCTGTTATTATTTTTTGTATTATCCCGGCATATCGATGCCGCTTTGAAAAAGATAAAATCCCGTTTTAAAAGAGTTCAAAGCCGACATAAATGAATTTGTCTGCAACATCATCTAAAAACTGGAAGGCAAGTTTAACCTTAGATTTCATTGCTGCTGAACACAAGACCCATCTTGTACCGGTACAACGATATGGCCCCCTCTCGGTTCAGCGTGCTTTTTATCCAGAAGGCCCATTGTGTCATACCTATTTATTACATCCTCCGGGAGGTGTGGTCGGGGGCGATGAATTGAACCTGGAAGTTGATGTCGGTCCTCAAGCACAGACACTATTGACCACACCCGGTGCAACCAAGTTTTACCTCAGTGCGGGACAATCTGCTCTGGTATCGCAGGCTTTCAAACTCCATTCTGGGTCATCATTGGAATTTTTACCTCAGGAAAATATCTACTTTCCCGGCGCAAAAGTCCGTTCAAGAACCAGCCTGGTGGTAGACCAGGACAGTACAGCGTTAATCTGGGAAAAACACAGTTATGGACGTCCAGTTATAGATGAAGCTTTTTCCACCGGTGAAATTATCACAAGTATTGAATTATCAACCAGGGAAAAGTTATTGTTTACGGATACGCAGCGTATCCATGGCCAGGAGATTCAGTGCTCCAGTGGCTTACGAGGCTTACCGGTAGCGGGCACATTTTTAATTTATTCATCCTTAATCACTGCATCGTTGGTAGAGCAGTGCCGCCAACTAATCGGTGAACTGGGTTTTGTAGGAATAACTCAACCGCTTAAAAAGTTGCTTGTGATTCGTTATATGGGGCAGAGTATTCAGGATGCCAATCAATATTTTGTCAGTCTTTGGCAGCTACTCAGGCCCGCGGTCCTTGAGCGAAAAGCCAGTTATCCCCGCATCTGGAATACTTGATGCGGTTTTTATAGCCAATTTAACCAGGTCTTGTTATGGAACTATCTCCACGAGAAAAAGATAAACTATTAATTTTTACCGCGGCGCTGCTTGCAGAAAGGCGAAAAAACAAGGGACTAAAACTGAACTATCCCGAGGCAGTTGCCTATATCAGCGCTGAGATTATGGAAGGGGCCCGAGAGGGTAAGAGTGTCGCTGAATTAATGGACTATGGACGTACCTTGCTAACCGGAGACGATGTCATGGAAGGCGTTGCCGAGATGATTCATGATGTTCAGGTCGAAGCCACTTTTCCTGACGGTACTAAACTGGTGACCGTGCATGAGCCGATCGTTGCCCATCAGGCAGCTCCTGTTAAAGCGGGCGAGGTATTAGCAGAGCCGGGTGAGATCGAATTAAACTCTGGACGCGATAGTATCGAAGTCCAGGTATCGAACACGGGTGATCGGCCCATACAAGTTGGCTCTCACTATCATTTCTTTGAAACCAATGCCGCACTGGATTTTGATCGAGAAGCAACCAAGGGTTATCGCCTGGATATAGCGGCGGGGACCGCGGTGCGATTTGAGCCAGGCCAGAGCCGTAAAGTTACCCTCGTTAAATATGCGGGTGATCAAAAGATCTATGGCTTTAATGCCCAGATCATGGGGGAGGTCGAATAATATGGCTAAGATTAGCAGACAGGCTTATGCCGAAATGTATGGGCCTACAACGGGTGATCGGGTACGTCTCGGTGACAGTGAGCTCTGGATTCAGGTCGAAGATGACAAAACCATCTATGGAGACGAAGTCAAATTTGGGGGTGGCAAGGTTATTCGAGATGGCATGGGACAATGCCAGAAAACATCGGATGAAGTAGTCGATGTGGTAATTACCAACGCATTGATCATTGATCATTGGGGTATTATCAAAGCGGATGTCGGTATCAAAAATGGTAGGATCAACGGCATCGGTAAAGCAGGCAATCCTGATACCCAGGCTGGTGTTGATATTATCGTGGGCCCGGGAACAGAAGCGATAGCGGGAGAAGGGCAAATTCTTACTGCTGGAGGTATTGATTCCCATATTCATTTTATTTGTCCGCAACAGGTCGAAGATGCTTTGATGTCAGGAGTGACTACCATGCTCGGTGGAGGCACCGGACCCGCGACGGGAACCAATGCCACCACGTGTACTCCCGGTCCCTGGAATATTCATCGCATGTTACAAGCGGCCGATCACTTGCCCATGAATCTGGGTTTCTTGGGGAAAGGTAATGCCAGCTTACCCCAGGCCTTGGAAGAACAGATCAAGGCCGGTGCTATCGGCTTAAAATTACATGAAGATTGGGGTACAACACCGGCCGCAATTGATAATTGCCTGTCAGTAGCCGAAGCCATGGATGTTCAGGTCGCTATTCATACGGATACGCTGAATGAATCCGGTTTTGTTGAAGATACATTAAAGGCAATGAAAGGACGTACCATTCATACCTATCACACGGAAGGTGCCGGGGGCGGCCATGCTCCTGATATCATCAAGGCGGCGGGGTATGCTCATGTATTACCCTCGTCTACTAATCCTACGCGTCCCTACACGGTCAACACCGTGGATGAGCATCTTGATATGTTGATGGTTTGTCATCATTTGGATCCCAAGATTGCGGAGGATGTATCTTTTGCGGAATCGCGTATCCGTCGTGAAACTATTGCTGCGGAAGATATCTTGCATGATCTGGGCGCTTTCTCGATGATTGCATCGGATTCACAAGCCATGGGACGGGTGGGCGAAGTGATTACTCGTACCTGGCAAACTGCGCATAAGATGAAGGTCCAGCGCGGTACACTCGAGGGTGACTCCTCTGAGCATGACAATTTAAGGGTGCGGCGATATATTTCGAAATACACGATTAATCCAGCGCTAACGCATGGTATTGCTCACGAGGTAGGATCATTAGAAGTGGGTAAATTGGCCGATCTGGTTTTATGGAAACCAGCCTTTTTTGGTACGAAACCCTCTTTAATTTTAAAAGCGGGAATGATTGCCGCGGCTCCGATGGGGGATCCTAATGCCTCGATACCTACACCCCAACCCGTTCATTATCGACCGATGTTTGGTGCTCTGGGTGCCGCTAAACATGCCACCAGCATGACCTTTATGTCTGCGGCGGCCATTGAAGCCAATATTGCTGAAAAAATAGGTTTGGCTTCTCTGATAGGCAGGGTTAAAGATTGTCGGGATGTAAAAAAGAGCGCAATGATATTAAATGACTATCAACCAGATATCTCCGTGGATTCTCAAACTTATGAAGTCAGGGCCGATGGCGAATTATTAACCTGTGAACCCGCGACTGAGTTACCGATGGCACAGAAATACTATCTTTTTTAATAATGTTTCGGTTTGTAAGACGTTTAAATCAGGAAGCGAATAAGATGAGCGATCCTGTCATGAGCACACTGACCCTGGAACTGGATCAGCGGATAAAATCGCGTTTACGCGTCACACTCGATAATGGCGAAGAGGCTGGATTATTTTTACCCCGTGGGACCCAGTTGCTGGAAGGCGATCTGTTACAGGCAGAAACGGGTGAAATGATAAAGATCCAGGCTGCGCTGGAATCAGTGAGTACCGTTCCCATCAAGGATGCCTTGTCAATGGCACGAGCTTGTTATCATCTGGGTAATCGACATGTGCCATTGCAAATAGCTGACCATTTCGTTCGCTATCAACATGATCATGTACTCGATGACATGGTCCGCGGTTTGGGCCTACAAGTTATCATTGAAAAAGCCCCTTTTGAGCCTGAACCAGGTGCCTATGACGGTCATCAAGGCCACAATCATGCCCATGCAACGCATTCTCACGATCATGTTTGAAGTTGACGCCAGCTTGAAATTAAGTCGTTTACTGCAAATGGTCAGTCCTTCACTGCCCATCGGTGCATATACTTATTCTCAGGGTATTGAGTGGGCTGTTGAGCAGGGTTGGATAGCCACCGAACAGGACTTGATTGAATGGCTGGAGGGTTTGTTAAATAACACCATGGTCTATCTTGAGCTGCCCGTGTTTATTCGTATGCTACAAGCATGGCAGCAAGATGATCAGGACACGCTGCGATACTGGAACGAATACCTTCTAGCCAGCCGTGAAACTGCCGAACTCAGACAGGAAGAAGTGAATCGTGCTCGCGCTTTTTCCGAGATTCTTTTTTCTTTGCACCCTGCAGCCCAGGCAAAAGCGCTTACCTTGCGTCTTTCGCAACATTCGTGTCTCAGTTATGCCTGCCATGTTTGGCATATTGATCGTCAACAAGCCCTGGTAGCGCTGGTATGGAGTTGGCTTGAAAATTTAGTGTTGTCAGCTGTCAAGATCATCCCTTTGGGACAAACCGCGGGGCAACAGGTTGTGTTTCAGTTGAGTGAACGGTTACCAGATATTACCCGTAAAGCTCAAAGCGTAACCGATGCTGATATCGGCGCTTCTTCGATGGCGCTGGCTATCGCCAGTAGTCAACATGAAACACAGTATACGCGTCTATTCAGGTCGTGAGTTTTTAATTCAGGTTAAATTTATGATAGAAAATCATCCTCTCAGAGTAGGTATTGGTGGTCCAGTGGGTTCAGGAAAAACCGCTTTACTGGATCGTCTGTGCAAAGCCATGCGTGAAGACTTTAATCTAGCCGTTGTGACCAACGATATTTATACCCAGGAAGATGCAGAATTTCTGGTCCGTAGTGAAGCGCTGGAAAAGGAGCGTATTGTCGGTGTGGAAACAGGTGGCTGCCCGCATACTGCCATTCGAGAAGATGCATCGATGAACCTGGCTGCGGTGCAGGACCTGGTCGATCGCTTTACCAATCTGGATGTTGTTTTTATCGAAAGTGGTGGTGATAATCTGTCCGCGACCTTCAGTCCGGAATTAGCAGATTTGATGATTTACGTTATCGATGTCTCTGAAGGTGAAAAAATTCCTCGCAAGGGTGGTCCCGGAATTACACGTTCAGATTTACTGGTCATTAACAAGATTGATCTTGCACCTTATGTAGGAGCATCACTCGAGGTGATGGAATCGGATACGAAACGCATGCGCAAGGAGAAACCCTATGTCTTTACCAATTTAAAAGAGGATATAGGTTTGCAGGCTGTCATAGATTTCATTATTCAGCAAGGGATGCTGCAAGCCGCATAATCATCAAGTAACACACTGAAAAAGCTTTCATATAGTCATCATTTCTCAGGCTGGTCTTATGCCTTCAACCGGTTGTCTGTTGATGCTGTTTATTTGCTGTATCACACGCTATCCTTATTAAGGACTCGCTAAATCTCCCGTGACGAATGATAAGCGGACGTGTTAAGGTTCCACGAAAAGTGGCTAGCCTATAGTCACGATAAGGTTATGGAATTATCTCGATTAATATCTTTGCAACCCGGTAACTTTCGCGTTAATTTTCTCCGGTTAATGTGTCTCTGGTTGTGTTTTGCGGGTCTCAGTTTGCAAGCCAGCGCTGAACAACTTCCCGTTGCCGAAGAACTCGTCGTGGCGGTGCCAGAAAAATTTCCGCCTTATTATCAAACCAACCCTAAAGGCGAAACAGAAGGTTTTGCCATCGATATGTTCAATGCGGTAGCGGAACGAGCAGGGTTGCGTTTTCGTTATCAGGTTTACCTGAACTGGATGGACGTAATATCAGCTATTAAAACGGGAGAGGCTGATATCATTCCCATCTTTGGGATATCTCAGCAGCGCAGAGAGTTTCTCGACTTCACATCATCGGTGATGACATTCCCCATATCCATCTTTGTGCGCAGTAGTTTTCAAGAAATCGAATCTACAAAAGACCTGACTAATCGAAAGGTGGCCGTCATCAAGTCTAACGTGGCCGTTCCTGTGTTGAAAAATTTGAAGGATGTAGAGCTGGTTATCTTTAGTGATCTGGATATTGCTTTTCATGCGTTGATTCGAGGTGAAGTCGATGCCTTTGCGCACCCTGAACCGGTGACCTGGAATATGGCTCAAAGTATAGATTTGGACGATAAAATTAAAGCAATTGAGCCACCCTTAATGGAGGTTAAACATGCCATTGCTATTGGTAAGAAACGTGAACAGTTGATGCAACAACTGGATACGGGTTTGAGAGCTTTTTTAAATTCTCCCGATTATGAAAAGATCTATCAGCAATGGTTCGTGTTACCTGAGAAGAGTTTCTGGGATGCCAAGACTGTTTTTTGGACCATGACGATCCTGATGGTGATACTCACGATGCTGTTTCTCATCCTACGGCATCGAGAGTTGATAGCGTTGAATGCATCATTGCAACAACAGATTGATGATGCGACCAGTCAACTCAGCCAGAGCAATGAATTTCTCAAGGATTTAACCGTGACTGATGCCCTGACAGGAATTAATAATCGGCGCGCATTTGAACATAGTCTAAACGAGCTGATGACAAGGGCGCATCGATATCAGCAGAGTTTTTCCATGTTGATCTTCGATATCGATGATTTTAAAAAACTCAACGACACTTACGGACATGATATGGGTGATCGTGTATTGCAGGAAATCGTGGATCGAATCAAAAATACCGTGCGGGATGTGGATATCCTGTGTCGTTGGGGGGGTGAGGAATTTACGATCCTGATGCCAGAAACCCAGAAGGACGGTGCTTTAAAAATGGCCGAGCGTTGTCGACGGGCCATTGCAGAAGAATTGTTTGATGAGGTCGGCGTTCTGAGTATCAGTCTCGGGGGGACTTGTTATCAGCCCGATGATAATGAACGTAAGTTATTTAAACGCGCTGATGATGCTTTATACCAAGCCAAAGCCGAGGGCAAGAACAGGGTTGTCTGGAAATGATCATCAGGTAGCTACCCATTTCAGGGCTTTTCTGCAGAATTATTTTCCTCTAAATAGCGTTTGATCTGATCTTCCCCCAAAGGTTGTTTGCCTTTGACCTTTAAGCTCTCGTTCCATTCTTCGGCAAAATCACGTTGTAGTTTAATATTGATCAGGGCCGTTATCAGCATAGCCAGGAGCGCCCCCAGGCTCGCCAAACCCATATCCTTGTGAGCATCCCAGACATCTCCCTGGGTGCCCAGGTAAGCCATGCCCAGTTCACCACCAAAAAACTCGGCCGCTCCCCATTCGAACAATTCAAAGATCATTGAGGTCGACATGGTGAGATCCAGGGGTAGAAAGTAACCCCAGAATCCTCTGACATTAGCAATACGAATAAATACTTCGCGTATAGGGTAGGCCAGTAGGAGACCATATAAAAAGTGCACCATTCGATCAAAATGATTACGTTCAAACCCCAGGCTCTGGTTCAAACTATATCCAAACTGTTCCAACCAGAAGTCATCGTAAGGAACCTTGGCATAAGTGTAATGAGCGCCAATTTCATGCAATAGCAAAAACAGAAAAATGAGTGTCAGCGAAACCCGGGATAGTGGGAATTTTTTGTAGGACAAGGCAAATGCAATCACAAAAACTAGCACTAAAACATTTTCCAAGGCCCAATCAGCACGATCATGGGGGGCGATGGCTAAAACGATCCATTCTACAGAAAAGATGAGTGCCAGGATCAACAGGTAACGATTATGCGAGATAGTCATACAAAGCGAGAAAAAAATAGGTTGAATGGATTATATCCGAAGATAGACGTTTCAGGATGAAGAAAAAAATTCAGAGATGATTTAACCCCATTAGCATGTTTCGGCCGTTATCAGAATACCCATAACAATCAGGAGATAACGATGAATAACTCAGTGATATTAATCACCTGTATGCTGGTCTTGTCAGTCACTGCCTGTGTGCAGGAAGAGAAACCCATCAGTCAGAAGAACCCGGATTTTGGTGACACTACTATTTCTGCGAAACCTGGGGATGAAATCATTATGCATGACGCTGATATTCGGGTTTTACATGAACATGAGGCAAGTAGGGCGGACCAGGACAACAGCGCAAGGCTTTTGGCTGAAAAAAAGGAACTGGTTAAACAACCGATACCCCAATCGAGGTGGGTTGACACAATGGGTGTGCTTAAACATAAATCTCCGGTAGCGGCGGAATCCATGGTTGGACAGCCTGCATGGACTCAGATGGAAGTTAATCGAGATCGTTACGGTCAGATTACCTCGAATGCAGTCAAGTTGGTATCCGAAGAGCCCGTCTCTACCTTCAGTATCGATGTGGATACCGGTTCTTACGCCGTGGTCAGGCGACATATTAATGATGGATTGTTACCACCCGCTAATGCCGTTCGGATTGAGGAGTTAATTAATTATTTTGATTATCACTATTCTAAACCATTGGATAAAAAAGCACCGTTCAGTATTGCGACTGAGATGGTTGTAACACCCTGGAATCCACACACACGGCTCGTACAAATTGGTTTACAGGGCTATTTACCCGAGGCTGAAGAACGATCACCGGCCAACCTGGTATTCCTGGTTGACGTGTCCGGTTCGATGAAATCGGTTAATAAACTGCCATTATTGAAAAAAGCATTTCGGCTATTGGTCAATCAGTTAGATCAAGAGGATAAGATCACCCTCGTCGTCTATGCGGGCTCTTCCGGTGTTGTACTTGAAACCACGCCAGGAGATCAAAAAGGGAGCATACTGGCCGCGTTGGAAAAACTAGATGCCGGTGGATCGACTCATGGTTCTGCAGGCATCAAACTCGCCTATGAAATGGCTGAGCAGGCTTTTATCCAAGATGGCATTAACCGGGTAATCCTGGCTACTGATGGCGACTTTAATGTCGGGACCGTTTCGCATGATGCACTGATCAACCTGATTGAGCAGAAAAAGGCGCGAGGTATCGCGTTAACGACACTGGGTTTTGGTCACGGAAATTATAATGATCACCTGATGGAACAACTGGCAGATCACGGTGATGGTAACTATGCCTACATAGATAGCTTGAACGAAGCACGCAAGGTGTTGGTTGATCAGGCTTCAGCGACCCTGGAGACTATCGCCAGGGATGTCAAGATTCAAATTGAATGGAATCCGGCCTTGGTGTCGGAGTATCGACTAATTGGTTATGAAAACCGGCTGTTAAACCGGGAGGACTTTAACAACGATAAGGTCGATGCCGGTGACATTGGCGCAGGGCATAACGTCACTGCGTTGTATGAAATAACCTTGAATGACAGTGAGCAACGTCGAATTGAACCGTTACGTTATCAACAGGAACCTCCTCATACCGAATCGATGAGCCCCACTTCAGAGCTGGCATATGTGAAATTACGTTACAAGCAGCCGGAAGAAACACTATCTCGTTTAATACAGCAGCCACTCTCTATGAGTGATATCAAAACTGAATTATCTACTGCTTCAGAAAGCCTCCGCTTTGCCTCTTCGGTGGCGGCTTTTGGGGAATTATTGCGTGGTGGTCAGTCAGTAAATGCTTTCAATTACGAGGATGTCTTGCAACTCGCCAGAACTGCAAAAGGCCATGATGTTCATGGATATCGAGCGGAATTTATCCAGTTGGTTGAAATGACCAAGCTACTGGACTCTCGCGGATAAGCCATGTTTAATTCATTCCATTGGCACGATGCATAACATCGTGCCACCTTTTATATTCAAGCATGAAAGAACAACACATTACCGATGAATCCCTGTTTGCCACTTACCGAAAAGGAGATATGACGGCTTTCGAACAATTATATGCACGTTATCGTCAGCCACTATACTTATACCTGCTACGTTTAGGGCATGCAGAAGCGACCGCAGAAGATATTTTTCATGACTGTTGGCTTCGCATTATTGACCAGCACGCACAGTTCGATGGTAATCATTTTAAAGCCTGGGTTTATACCGTGGCGCGAAATCTCAGTACCGATACCTTCCGTAAGGCCCAAATCCGTAGGGCCGATGACCAGCAAAACCCGGGGGATCAACCAGGTATGATTTCAACGGAACGTCAACAGGAAGGAGAGGACTGTATAGAATTAATTAAAAACAGTGTGGCAGCCTTGCCGATAGAACAGCGGGATGTATTTTTACTCAAGGAGGAAGCCGGGTTGAGTTTACAGCAAATTGCCGATGTCATGGCGGTTGGACGGGAAACCATTAAAAGTCGTATCCGTTACGCGATGTCCCAGCTTAGGGTGATGATGGAAGAGTGTTTATGACAGATCCTCAAGATGAAAAATTGATCAAGCTGTACCAGCATTCGCGCCAGGAAGAACCTTCGGTTTCCATCGACCAGTCGATTCATCAGGCCGCTGAAAAAGCACTGTATCGCAAACGAAAACGCTGGTTATGGGGGCTTTCCACGGCGGCTATTTTGGTTATCAGTTTTAATGTCGTTCTGGAACTTATGCTCGATACACCCGAGGAACTGGAGGAGGTTATTTTATCCCAGCATGATCAATCAACACGTTCTCCAGCGGAAATGCCTTCAGCCATCAATGAGACCAGGTTTTCATCATCGGTAGCACAGGACGCTGCTGATGAAGCCGCTGTAGGGCGATCCGCAGGGATTTCCGTCGATAAAGAACTGGAGACGGCAGAGTCGGCACTTTCAGCGGACCCACAAAAGATAAAAGCTGAAGGTCCGCGTAACGATTACGACGAGGTATTAAAAGAACGACAGTTCGCAGTGCCAGAACAAAGCAAAGAAGCTTTAACCAATGCTGAATCTTTTCACCCAAAAGCCATGGCTGAAAAGAAAAAGCGGGCATTACCTGTTGTGCCGGTAATTCCTGAATTACCGAGTACGATGAATAGTTTATTGGCGATGAATCATCAGATCACAGGTGAGCAAGCAGTCAGTGGTTTAATGACATTTTATTATCGTGACAAGTTAATCCTAACCATTAAACCCACAAGTGAGCTTGTCCAATATAAGGCGTGGCCGGGATCCGAGGTCCTGGGTATTAAAATGGATTGGTCTATCAAACCGGTACAGAGCCGGGGTTGCATTAAGGGGCCAGTGTATCAATCCTGCAACTTAACTGATCAGGTCAAGGGCCTTTATGAAGATGATCGCCTGGATCATATTCTATGGAATAGGCCCAATGACTAAGACCTATGAACGTTTGTTTTTTGCCTTGTGGCCAGATGACGAGTTGAGGTCCAAGATAAATACAACTTATGAAACTTTCAGTGATATCCAGAAAAAAGGGAGACGAGTACCGCTATATAACCTGCATCTGACATTACATTTCCTGGGTAATATACCGCTTGATGAGGTTGATTGTTATATTGAAAAGGCAAGTGAAGTCAAGGTCAAGCCTTTTGAGTTATCAATTAATCATCGTGGTTATTTTAAAAAGCCCAGGATCGTGTGGCTGGGACTGGAACAGGTCCCAGAAGGCTTGGTCAATCTGCAGCAGCGCCTGGGGCAGCGTATTTCCGATTGTGGCTTTAATCCAGACAAAAGACTTTATAATCCACATATAACGGTTACCCGGAAAATAAGTCAAAATCCGGGGAGTCAGGTTTATCAACCAATACCTTGGGAGGTGAATCGATTTGTGCTGGTAATCTCGGAGCCGGTCGACAGTGGCGTCAGGTACCGTGTTAAAACATCCTATCCCTTGGTTTCGTGAGCGGTTCTTGATCAGAACTCGCTAGGACTGTGAAAAAATTGGATAGGATTTGCGCGTGCAGTTACCTACAATGATCTATATCTCTAAAAATGCCTAAAGGTTTCTGATGAACCGGATTTTAAGCAGTTTGATCGCCTTTGGATGCTTTCTCATTCTCTCTGGTTGTGGTGATTCATCTCAAGGTAATTCGGCAAATCTTCCTGTTTTTTCTGTCCTTGAACGTGATGTTCTTGAACAAGATCTGGGTCAACAGGATTTTATTATTGGGATACGTCTAGATAAGCCTCACAATGAAACAATTAGCTTCAACTATTCAACACAGGACCAGACGGCTGAAGCGGGTACCGATTACCAGTCAGTCAGTGGTTATATTGAAATCAATGCAGGTGAGACCAGTACTCAAATAACAGTACCTATTGAGGGTGATGAGAGCGTAGAACTCGATGAGAGCTTTAGCCTGCAGTTCAGTCATTTAAACCAGGTGATCGCTGCAGAGGAGACGATTTCGCTCTTTATCCGAAACGATGACGATACCCTGGTTCCTGCTTTAGTGAATCGTCCAGTCAATTCGACTTGTTATATTCCTGATCCACCCGCTGATAATAATGGCATCGAATTGACGCAAGTATTTTCAAACCTGGATTTTGAAAAACCCGTACTCATGTTGCAGGCACCAGGTAATAATGATCGCTGGTACGTGGTCGAACAGGATGGATTGATTAAGACCTTTGCTAGCGGAGATAATGCGACGACCCTCTTCGCGGATTTAACGGACCGGGCGGTCTACACGAGTGGGGGGGATGAACGAGGATTACTCGGTATGGCATTCCATCCGCAATTTCAAAGCAATGGACAGGTCTTTTTATATTACATATCGACACAAAATGGTCTACAAACCATTGTCAGTCGTTATATCAGCCCTGATAACGGTTTAACCCTGAATATTCCCGCGTTTAGTAACGAAGATCAGGTTATGGTCATTAATCAGCCGGCCAGTAACCATAATGGTGGCCATATCGCATTTGATTCGAATGGCTACCTGTATATTGGTCTGGGTGATGGCGGTAGTGCCAATGATTTGTACCAGAATGGTTTAAACACCCAAACCCTATTGGGTTCAATGCTCCGAATCGATGTTGATAGCGCACCCCAGCCAGGCGACTCTTATGTGATCCCGAATGACAATCCATTTGTAACCGATAATCAGGTATTGGATGAAATCTTTGCTTATGGCCTGAGAAATCCTTGGCGCTGGAGCTTTGACCGGTTAACTGATGAGATTTATCTGGGTGATGTCGGGCAGGGTGCACTCGAAGAAATAGATCGGATTGAGGGTGGCAAACATTATGGCTGGGGATGCTATGAAGGCAGCCTGTTCAATAATAACTATGCGGGTGATTGTACCGGAATCGTCAACACCTTACCCTTGCATGAATATCCACGTTCTGAGGGAGTGACCGTTGTCGGCGGTTATGTATACCGAGGTAGTAACGCCTTGCTTACCCATCTTCAGGGAAAGTATTTATTTGCGGATTTTGGCTTTGGCACTATTTGGGGCCTGGATCCAGCTGCTACCAATCCATCGTCAACGACTGAGGTATTAGCCAGCTCTGCCAAGCAGATCAGTGCTTTCGCTGAAGATAATAACGGGGAGCTTTACGTGTTATCCTGGTCAGACGGAGAAATTTATCGCATTGACCCGGCCATCGCATCAAATTTCCCTATACTCCTATCTGAAACAGGTTGCGTGGACCCCAACAATCCACAAAATATGGATAGCGCCCTGATACCCTATTCAATCAATGCGCCTTTCTGGTCAGATAATGCCGTTAAGGACCGGTGGTTTGTTTTGCAGGATAACACCACGATAACCATTGAAGCGGATGGCGATTGGACCTTCCCAATAGGCAGCGTCCTGGTCAAAAATTTCAGGTTGAATGATCAATTGGTTGAAACACGGCTATTGGTGCATCATGACGATGATAGTTGGGGAGGCTACAGTTACGAATGGAACGATCAGCAGACCGAGGCTACGCTGGTTCTAAACGGTAAACAAAAGACCATCAATGACCAGGTCTATGTGTATCCCAGTACAGCTCAATGTGCGGGATGTCATACGCCCGCAGCAGGGCATGTCCTGGGCGCTGAAATCGCTCAATTCAACCGCTACCAGCATTACCCGGCTAATGGTGATGCAATTGGCAACCAGATTATATCGCTCGACAATATTGGCCTGTTCTCCAGCGCTCCTGGAGCCATAGAAACATTAGCGGAGATGCCTGATCCTTTTAATACCCTGGTTAATGAGGAACTGCGCGTTCAGGCCTACCTCCATACCAATTGTGCACAATGTCACCGACCCGGTGTGGTCATTCAGGATGTTGATATGGATTTAAGGTATGCAACACTATGGGGTGATCGAGATCTCTGTAACGTGGCGCCAACCCGTGGTGATCTCGGAGTAGCAGGTGCGCAACGTCTGACACCAGGGCGTGCTGATGACTCTTTGTTATACCTTCGTATGAATCGGCGTGACGATGATGCCATGCCTCCGTTGGGCAGTACGGTGGTGGATCAGCACGGTGCAAGGCTGCTGTATCGGTTTATAGAAAATCTCAATCAATGTCCGGGTTAGATTCAATGTTATTCATGTATGAGACGAATCAAGTTCAATAAACGGACCAACTGTTCATTGGGCAATTGTATACCATACGTGTTAAGGAGCCATGCGGCAGCTTGGTCTAAATTGTCAGGTGGAGGTTTCATTTCGCGCAGGAAACCACCCACATCTTCTACAACCGCCCAGGGGTAGATGAGCCAACGCCATTCTTCCAGGTTCTCAGCGACATAATCAGCACTCACCGGTGAACATGTTTTTTCATGCAGTACGGCTATTCTGACTTCGGAGGGTCCCAGGCTCTGCAGATGATCACGTGCCGTTTTCAAGGTATCGCCGGTATCATTCACATCATCCACTAGCAGAATACGTTGCCTTGCGATATCCATACATAAAGGATATTTCACATAAGCCTGCTGATTGTGAACAGCGGCCTTGCGGTAATGCACGATACGAATACTGGTTAAATTAAACAGACCAAGTACATCGCACAATACTCTTGCCGGGGTAAAACCTCCGCGAGAAATAGCCACCACCAGGTCAGGGTGATAGTCACTGGCCGAGATCAACCCAGCCAGTTTATAAACTAGATCATAGACCGTTTCCTGCGAGACCAGTTCGCAGCGTAATTGTTTAGCCATGTCGATTAATCCAATTTGAGTTGTTGTGAGCAGGCTATCCTATTAAAAAAAATTCTTGCCTCTAATCATGAAGAAGGGAGAGGACAAAGCGACATCATTGTCTTGGCTTAAATTCAGTATTCGTTGCAATAAAACCTCAAAGTTTATGTTTAAATCATATGCATCCTTAATTTAATATTGACCAAGGTATGAAGTAATACACAACCCCCTTTAAGGCCTGTACCAATATGGATATTGTCATTACCCTCAATCTGATTGCCCTTTTTATTCTAATTTTGATCCTTGTTAGGATTTTTTATTGTCAACGATGCCTTTGTTGTAAAGGCGATGATTCTGAATAATCCATCATTGTTAGCGCCCAATCATCAGGTTTTCTTTTCGTAAAGAAATGCCTCGATCAAGGCCTTTGCTTCTGCAGAACTCCAATCCAGCATACCGAGAACACCTCCGCGCATGTTGCCATCTCTATCGATTAGAAAGGTGGTTGGCAGGGTTTCGATATCGAAAAGGCGCATAAACTGGGAATATGAATCATAATAGGTCGTGAGTTCGTTCAATCCGTGTTTACGAAGAAATGCTGCGGGTTCTTCATCACCCTGTTGGCCACTTGCGACGGGTACAACGATAAAGCCGTCATCCTTGTATTGTGCTTGCAAGGCATTAAGTTCAGGCATTTCCCTAATACACGGTGGGCACCACGTGGCCCATAGATTGAACAGCACCACCTTGCCCTGGAACTTGTCGAAGGTCACTTTGTGACCTGCTTCATCGTGCATCTCGAACTTGGGAACGGGTGGGTTATTGCTGAGCAAATTGAAACCGGGCAGCCTGTCAGAGGCGACCCGTATAGCATTCCGAGGCAAAACGGCAGTTTTTCTGTCGTTCAGTGTCGGAATGATCCCAGAGTCCTCGGGAGTAGGGTCCTGGCCGAAAGCATTTGCGCTATAAACAAGCATGAGCACAGCAAATACAACGAAAGGATTACACGATCGCATGAAAACATCCTGATGATCTTGTTTTACAAGTCTACCGGCACGTGAGGTGATGAACAACCAGTGCTTAAGGTACTTCAAGAAGTGCTGTACCTTTTCAAGAAGGCCGCAGCAAGATTTGAGGGCTCAAGAATAATGTGCCCAATTGATAATTTTGAATGATCCAATGGATTCATAACGATCTATGGGTATGAAACTATTGAATTAACTTCAAAATAGCGCTTATGATTGGCCTGTCCACTAAGCAAGATTGAAGCAGCAGTGATGACTATAAAAAAATATGACATTGAGGTTGATTGTAGGCATTGCATCTGCTCTGCGTCTGATACGAATAACAGTTTTGAAGTCACCGTGCCCGTATGCGACGTTAAGACTGGAAATTGTAAAAATGCCATTCTTTTCTGCGCTATCTCTTTAAATCAACACAAGGTTGAATTTAAAGGCTGGCAAGATCCCGCTGATAATTCTGAAAGGCTGCCAGAAGAATTAAATGCGCGACTCAATGACTTACTGGCTTTTATTGAAGACCATAAAACCTGTGGTAATGAAAATATCTGCCCTGCAGACGTCGTACAAATCGTAAAGCGTTTATCTGCTCACTAGAAGCGTGCTTTTCGTCAATTATCGATGTTTAATCATAGTGATAAATACTCAGCTTCTAGATAATTGCAGTATTTTGATCAATTATTTCTATTATGTTGCCGGGTTCCAGCCAAAAATACTTTTCTGTTTGAAGGCGACCATTGCTCAAAATTCCTTCTAAACCGTCATCTTATCGAATAATTTTAGGATTTAATGACTATTTGGGGTAAATAACTGGTTTTACGTGCTGAATTAGCTATATATCTACTCAGGTTCTAGAGGAAATGTTATGAGTAGGTTCTTAGCGGTTTTTTCCATCCTGTTATTGGGGCTATCCAGCACAGCCAGTGCACTGGAGTTTTCGCTGTCTATTCAACCCATCTTGCCCAAGAAACAAATTATTGAAGCCTATACCCCTTTGGCCAATTATTTGTCCCGTCAAACCGGCCATACGATTACAATTAAAGGTCATAGTAACTTTATAACCTATTGGGCGGATATGCGCCGAGAAAACGGTTTTGACCTGGTGCTGGATGCAGCGCACTTTACCGATTATCGCGTGAATAAGAAAAACTACGAGGTGTTGGCCAAGTTACCTGATACAGTCAGCTTTGCATTAGTTTCGCATGAAGATGAGCTGGTCTTTGATATCGAAGAACTGGTATTGAAAAGAGTCGCGACACTGGTTGCTCCCAGTGTTGGAGCCATTCGGTTACTAGATTTGTTCACCGATCCTTTCCGTCAACCCATGATTGTTTATGCTCGGGATTCAAAAGATGCGGCAAAAATGGTCATGGATAAAAGGGTCTATGCCGCGATTATTCCAACCGCGTTAGTGGGGAGTTATGAAGGTTTGAATACGATCACCACGACTGATTCATTACCCCATATGGCATTTTCTGCTTCACCTAAGGTGCCCCAAGAGGTTAGAGATAAAATTCGCCTGGCCTTGGTAGAAGCTAAAGATACCGAAGCAGGGCAGGAGATGCTGTCAAAAATTAATTTTACGGCTTTTGAAAAGACGGACACCGCGGCTTATGAGAATTATCACCTGATGTTGCAGCACGTATTGGGTTACTAAACAGGCTATCAATTACTAATGATTGATTAAATCAGGCCAGCCTTTTCCCTTAATAATGGCTTATTCAGCACGCCAATCTGGTTTTCTTTAACCTGTATGATTTGATCTTTACATAATTCTTTTAATAATCGAGAAAAAGTTTCCGGTTGCAGCGATAACAAGGAGGCAATTGCATTTTTGGGAATGTCCAGCTTGAATTCATCACCTTTATCTCGAGACAAATCGAGCAAATAGTTGGCAATACGCATCCGTCCTGTCTGCAGGCTCAAGTGATCGATCTCTCCAATCAATTCATGCAAGCGCTTACTTAAATCACCCATGATTAATAAGCAGGTATCATTTGAAGTGCGAAGAAGCTTAAGAAAGTGATGCGAGCTGATTGAAATGACGGTAGATTTTTTCATGGCGGCTGCACTGACCGGGTAAAAATTTAGGTCTAGAAACATGAGGGCCTCAGCAAATATTTTTCCGGCGCCCTCCATTTCGATAATTTTTTCCTGCCCATCGGCAGATTGGCGAAAAAGTTTAATCAGTCCTTCATAAACAAAATAAAAATTATGTACGGTATCGCCATAACGGAATAAAGTTTCGCCCTCTTTGAGTGTTATGACCCTGGAGTATTGGCACATGGAATCCAGTTGTTCATCAGTCAGACGACTGAACAAGATGTTCTGACGTAAATAAGACTCCAGTTGATTACAGTTATTGGTGCTTTTTTTGGTATCCATAACCGAATCCGTACGAATGTTAAAAAATAAGAATATTTTGTCTTAGTGATTAACGGGTTGATATTTATCAACTCTTTTATTCAAACTATTACAGAGCTTGATATATATCAAGAAAAGTTTTTAGTGGAACAAGCCACGGATCAATAACATACCCATCAGGATTTCAGATAATTAAAAGTGCCAGTGTAGGTAAGTTGATTATGGAAACTAAAAGATTAGATTGAAGGGGCTTGAAGTTTGTCAATGAATCGGTTGCGTCTCTTTAATACGCTGCCCCAAAGACCAGTGATCACGAGATTATTTATCCAGTCCCTGCCATCCCAGTACCTTGCCTTCGTCAAACCAGACATGGGAATGATCAATGGATGTTTTATGATAATACCAGGTGGTAAAGATCGCTTTTTCAATTCTGTTCGGTTTACCGAGTAACTTGCGCACATCGGATTCACTCATACCGGGCCTGATTCGGGACCACAAGATGGGATCCCTCCAGCGGTCATCAGCAAATTTTTCATCAAGCAAGCGCTCAACCTTTTGTAAACGGTTTTCAAGTTCCGTTATGCGCTGTTCAAGAGCAGCGCTGTCCGCCTGCAGCGGGCCGTAAATAAAAAGCAGTCCAAAAAAGACACTGAAGCTATTGGTTAACTGGGTCATGTGTTGTTAATGCTGTAAAATATCCAGCATACCCCATGCACCATACTTCCGGAAAAGTTTATTAGAAATATTTAATTACTCGGAAAGGCGCTTTTCCATGGAGTGCGGCTTATCCATCTTATGTGACGAGGTATCGGACTCCATTGCAATATTTTGCATATCCATCTTTTGCTGAATAGAAGCTTGGTAATCCTTGGCCAATTGCAGATCAGGGTCTAACGCTAGGGCCTCATTAAGGATGGCACTCGCATACTCAAGGGCACCCGAATGTTCATAAAGGATTGCCAGGGCAATAAACAGTTTCGGATCCTCAGGTGAAAGCGTGATGGCATTTTGCATGATTTGAATGGCCTTGGGGTAATCCCGCATTTGCAGGTACACACCCATCAGTTTCCGGTGTGCATCCAAAGAGTCAGGGTTTTTGGCTAAGACATCGAGCAGCATGGATTCAGACTGGCGCAACAACTGGGCGCGCTCACTCGATTGTGTATCCATCGGCGTTGCCTGGGTATACAGCTTCATGGCATCAGCAATCATGTTAGCTTCAGTATTCTGATTGGTTGATGCTGATGTGGAGGAGGCCATAACCATCAGCATGATAAAAATAATATGTGGAAACACCTTGAAGATTGAATTCATAACTTTTTCTCTTAGCTTCGTTTTAACTTGTAATCATTCCCTGAATTAAGCAGGTCAATATCGCTTTGGTTGTTCATGATAATGGCTTCTGGGCATCCATTACTCGATAAAAAAACCGTGCGTGCTTAGTATAAAAAAGCCCCCGTAATCACCCGGATTCCGGGGGCTTGTTTTACATGTAATGAGAGGTTTGTGGTTAGCGTCTACTTGCTAGTGCCCACCTTTCCTTCCATCTGATCTTTGAAGCGCTCAACTGCCGCTTTACGCATCTTCTTCTGTGCATCACTCAGCTTGTTGAGATACCACTTGTGATCATCAGAGTTCAGCATAGCATCCAGTTCTTTCTGAAGGTTCTGCGCAGCCGCCTTCTTTTTGCCGCCTTCCTTCATGCCTTTGGCAATCAGCTCTTCCAACTGTGGTACAAACTTCGAGTACCAGTGCTTGGCCAGATCATAAGTACCGTGCCAGTGAGTATAATCTGGACCCATCATGGCAGCTGCGTGACGTGCACGACGACCTTCATGGTGCCACAGTTCAAACCAGGTCCAGTCGATCTTGTTAGAAAACTTGGATGGCTTCAACAAGGGTTTAGCCGCCTTCATCAGCTTCAAACCAGGCTTCGCATACTTTTCGTTGTACAGATTGACTAATGCGTCATACTGGATATAAAAATTCTCTACCCAGTCTTCGCCGTGACAAGCCATACAAACATCTTTCATGTTGTCACGCCGTTCTTCCCACTTGATGGAGGCACTCTTCAAACCGTATTTCTGGTCAGAAACTTCAGGTCGGATGGATACTGGTGGACGATTATTCCAGGAGATACGGTTACCAATATCATGGGTGACATCCTGTTTCTTGGTGGCACTCATATGACAGGTCGCGCAGGTGGGTGCAGCCGTGTAATCTTCACCCACAACCCATTTGGAGCTATCGAGATTCATTTCATCCTTGTTCGCGTGGTAAGCGATACCATGTTTAGATTCCTCGTAGATCTCAATCTGGGGATGGTCCGGACCCATATGACACTTACCACAGTTCTCTGGCTGACGGGCCTGGGCAATGGAAAACTTGTGACGGGAATGACAGGCTGAGCAGGAACCCTCTGAACCATCGGGATTGATTCGGCCGATACCCGTGTTGGGCCAGGTGGCTGGATCAAGTCGGCCATCTTCAAGGACCTTGACCTGGGAACCATGGCATTGCCAACAACCGCTCACTGCGGCCGGGGATACGCCATCGGGAAAAGCCGGTGTTTTCAGAGAGTTATTACCTTCAACCACCTCAGCCAGCAGGTTGTCCAGAGAACCAATGATGCGTCCGCCCTTCGCATGGTGAGATTCGGTCATCTCTGTGGCCGCCTTTTCATGGCAGTTAGCACAATCCTTTGGCGATACAATAATAGCGATATGTTTCTTCACCTTCTTGTCATCGTGAAGATAGGCATCTTTGTCACTCGGATCAGCCTGGTGACATTCGTAACAGCCCACATTGGCACCGTAATGCTTACTCGATCCCCACTGCTGGACGATACCTGGATTATTCTTTTTATGACAAGCGACGCATTCTCTGGTTTCTTCAGACATTTCTTTAGGCGCCATTTTTACCGATGCAGGAGATAGTGTCCAAACCCCCATCAGTAAACATAGCGCGATTATTTTTTTAAACATGACCGAATCCTCTTCTTTTTAAGTATGATAGCAACCGCATGCTATTCCCATAGATACTCTATGGGCTTTGACATTTATCAAGTCATGCCTGCTGAGATGAAAAGTTTACGAGGTAGTCGTGAAAAAAAATGCTTTGAAATTGATCTGGAACAATTAGTATTTGCTTATGTGTTAATTTGCTGAATTTATTGCTTTGTCCCCTTTATTAGGGTAGCACTAAAACTTCTAGCGAATAGTTCACCCATCTTGATATAGATCAAGCCCTTAGTTTTTTTATGGGAATAGAATCCTTCCAACTATACCTATACCAAGAGGCTTTCATCATGACATGGTCCATGCGTGCGTCCATCCTGGCAATCTCTATGCTGGGATTACTGATCAGTACTTCCTCACAAGCCCAGGTAGATGCTAAGAAAGAGGGCTGTTTGTCGTGTCATAACGGCATTGAAGACATTCGTGATCCCAGTAGTGGCATGTTGGCCATGATTAAGGCGATTGGATCATCACATGGCGATAAAGAGGGCTGTGTGATGTGCCACGGCGGAGATCCTAAAGCCACCACAGCTGAGGCTGCGCATAAAGGTTCACCCCAAAGTCTAAAAGATAATCGGGGGCCGCAAACCTTTTATCCTGACCCTGGAGCCATGGATGTCAACAAATTCAGCTGTGGGCAGGGCGGCTGTCACGCGGGCTATGCAGAACGTGTTGAAAAATCCCTGATGAATACCGAGGCGGGAAAAATCCAGGGTAACTTGCATACTTGGGGATTACCTGAAGTCATGAATCACAAGGTGCCTTGGGGCAACTATGCGGTCAAGGATGGAGACGGTCCGATACCATCAGTGGGTACACCTGAATACAAAGCCTACATGACTGACATGGTCAAAGCCCACAAAGAACAGTTTCCCTCTGAATTAAAACAGATTCCCAACCCTACTGTGGCAGAAATCGAGAAAGATCCGAAACTGGCCGGCATTACTTACCAACGTCAGCAATGTCAGCGTTGTCACGTGACCGTAAAGGGTCGTGAAAAACGGGGTGATTATCGAGGGCAAGGGTGTTCTGCGTGTCACATACCTTATGGAAACGAAGGCATTTACCAGGGTAATGATCCCACCATCAACAAAAAAGAAAAAGGGCATATGTTGCTTCACAGCATTCAAGCCACCCGTAAATCCAAGATAGATGCGGGAACCGTGACTTATTCTGGAATCCCGGTTGAAACCTGTAATTCCTGTCATAACCGCGGTAAACGTATTGGTGTGACCTACCAGGGCTTGATGGAATTTCCTTACGGAAGCCCGGTGAATGAGGAGGGTAACAAGCAACCCAAGTTACATACTAAAAATTACCTGTTTATCTCGGATGATCTTCATCACCAAATTAAAAGTCGACCCGAGAATCCGAAAGGCGGCCTATTATGTCAGGACTGCCATACCTCGATTGATATGCATGGTGACGGCAATATTCCAGGAACCACGCTGGCACAAGTCGAAATCGAGTGTGAAGACTGTCATGGTACTCCGAAAGAGTTCCCCTGGGAGTTACCGATGGGCTACGGAGAAGAGTTCGATAAACCACTCTCAAATGAGGCAAGGGGTTTATCCGATGCGCCATCTTTGGAGACCATGCAATTTGCAACGACTTATCCCAAACGCGATGGTTACCTGAAAACGACCCGCGGAAATCCTTTTGGCAATGTGGTTAAAGATGGTAAAAAAGTAATCATGCATTCTGCCACGGGCAATGATTTTCAGGTGCCTTTGCTGAAACAGCTGTCCATGGACCATGCCTGGAAGAGCCCTAATGCGGAAGTGGCCATGTCCACGGTTGAAAAACATTCCGAAAGTTTGGAATGTTATGCCTGCCACGCCTCGTGGGCTCCACAATGTTACGGTTGCCATGTAAAAGCCGATTATTCCAAGGATAAAAATGGCAAGCAAAAGCATGATACGGACTGGATTGCTTCCGGTACTGCCCGTAATCCTGACGGATCAACGGCCGAATCACCACTGGGTGTCAAAGGTATTCAAAGCCCTGGCAAAATCTCTGAAACACGTTCTTATCTGCGTTGGGAAGAACCTGTACTGGGTATTAATGGTGAGGGACGTGTGACGCCTCTGATGCCAGGTTGCCAGGTTGTCTATACGGTCATAGACAGTAAAGGTGAGACCATTGCATTGAATGTCATCGGTACGGCTGAAGATGAACGGCAAGAACTGGGGCAGGAACGTGCACCCTTACTCATCGATATGGCACCAGTCCAGCCTCATTCAGCACAACGTAAGGCACGTACCTGTGAATCATGCCATGACAATGCCAAAGCCATGGGATATGGCATCTCCGGTGGGGTTTTCCAGACGCGCTATCCTCAAGATATCGTAGAAGATTTGATCGATCAGAAGACGGGACAGGTTATCCCAGGCACCTTCCAGGTACAGATCCCCAAGATAGAAGCCCTGGATTTTGACTGGTCCACGATCATCAAGGATGGCCAACAGGTGCAAACTGTGGGCACTCACTGGCCTTTATCTCGCGCTTTGCCCAAGGAAATGCGTGATGCGATGAATCGAACCGGATTATGCATGGGCTGTCATCGTGAAATGACCAATGAAGATCTGTGGAGCAAGGTCGCACAACCCGGGCGTTTAAATGATCAGCAACACATCGAGATGATGAATAAGTTGCTCAGGGCTTATGCCTCAGAAGTAAGTAACAAGAAGTAATACCCTTGGCTCACCCATTCGGGTGGGCCGCTACTTTTTCCTTTATACTCAACCACTCCATTTGGGTGATGTAGACATGACCTCGATATTTAAACTCACCATCTACGGTATGATCGCAGTTGCTTCGGTGTTGAATACCCTTCCCGCTGAAACTTTGGAAAAACCGCTCAGTATTGAAAAAAGACTGGTTGAAGAAAAGCCAATGCCGACGTTGCGACAGGGTGGTGCACATGGCAGTAAAAACCCCCACAGCCGTTTATCACCAGAGATGCATGTTCAGGTGGCCTTACAACACAAAGCTGAAGGTCGCATGGGTGAAGCCTTTAATTCGCTGGACCTGGCGATCAGGCATAATCCCATGAGTGCGGAATTATTTGCGGTTCGTGGTAGTTTTCACCTTGAACGGCAGAATGTGAGTGCGGCCTTGAGAGACTTTGAATCAGCCTTGAACATTTCACCAGAGAGTGCCGCAATCCTGACCAATCGTGCACAGGCCTATCGACATTTCGGTCGCATCAACGAAGCTCTGAAAGATCTTGATAAGGCTATAGAGTTGAAACCTGATATGTTGGCACCTTATTTCAACCGGGGTGCCATTCATTACAGCAGTTCAGATTTTGAACAAGCATTGAAAGATTTCGATTCCTGTATTGCTATCGACCCACATGCGGCTGGGCCATACTTCAATCGCGCTTCCACCAGGTATGCGCTGGGCGACTCTAAAGGGGCTATTGAGGATATCAGGCGTTTTATTGACATGGCCAGTAATAGTAGCTGGAAAGAGACTGCACAAAAATTGTTAAAGCAATGGGAATCTACTGCACCGGCTGATGATTCGAATAGCAACCAATCATAGTGTGTGGGCATGATTAGATTATCTTCATTCTTCGCTTTAATGTGGTGGGCTCTGTTGGTTCACAATGTGCATGCCGCGCAAACAGAAAGTGATTTTTCCCATTTGCTGAATGAAGCGGGGCTCATATTTGAGTTACCGAATGCCTCACATCCAATCGATATCCAGGCGAACGCACTGTTTCCTTATGAATATGCCGTAAGGTTGGATAATGACAGTATGGAAATTCATTATTCGATCAGGCCTCTGTCCAGAATCGAAATTGCCTATGAAGATCCACATAACGCGGCACCTGAACCTAATCATATATTCAACATGATGTTTACCGCACTCATAGGCCAATTATCGGATGGCGGTAACAGCCCTCACCGTGAGTATTCCCCCCAGGATGCCAAAGCAAAATTTAATGCTGACTGGGCAGGTCTATCCGTGTTTGATCTGGAGCCGGGTTATTCTGCGGACTATAAGCAGGCATTCCTGGTTGCCATGCATAAGAACAATCTGTCAGATGCTTACCTGGTGATTTTGTTTAATGACTACCAAAGCATTAAACCTGAGCTTGATAGGGTGATGCAAAGTCTGCGTTTCAAATAATGTCATTCGAACTTTTTGGGTTTGACATCGACAAAAGATTTGAACGTTGATCGCGCTTCAGTAGACTGTTGATGCATCATTAAGCATGATATCACGCTATAACCTTTATTCATTTTTAAGATTCCTGTTTTTATGATCAAGCCTCTTATTATTGCCAATAGCTTGTTGTTTGCTGCCGCAGCGCTAGCACAACAG
>JAAUXZ010122787.1_pt1 | contig 32348 bp, 48 predicted proteins | sample 7278131 | NCBI WGS metagenome assembly JAAUXZ01 (sample SAMN14350119, study PRJNA611818) | marine sediment metagenome | isolation source: surface marine sediment (3m) | place: French Polynesia: Moorea | collected 2018-08 | reverse complement strand
TTTCCAATGTTTCAACCCTTTCTCGTAAGGTTTCGTTTTCCATTCTTATGGTATTATACATTTCAAATACCCGTTTCATGTTTTCTGATAATTTCGTCGTCATAGCCCCTCTACATTTTTAATATATCTAACCGCAGCTTTAACCACTGGTTTATGTAAATCCCGTCCTTCTTCCTGAAACTCTTCAGGTGTCATCCATTTGGTTTCTGCAGTTTCATAACATGGATCACCAAACATGTCAGGATCTTTAACCTTTGCAACAAACATCGAAGTTCTTCCCAAGAACTTACCTAAGCGGGTTAAAACTTCAACGTTACCACTAAATAATCCTAATTCTTCTTCCGCCTCACGGAGCCCTGCTGTTTCAGCATCTTCTCCTTCTTCATGCTTTCCTTTTGCTATTTGAAAAGAATCCCCTCCAAACTTGGGATCAGATGGACGCATGAACAATAATTTCAATATACCTTCTTCATCAATATGATATGGTAATACTCCTGATCTATAAATCTTACTTTTTGACATTTTATATTCCTCGCATAAGCATTTTAATATACTTATGCTTTTTATCATTTATCAGAATTTGGTATCCTCCACACACACAATACTTTCTCTTCTCGGCCTTCAACTGTCCGTTTCCTAACAGTTACTTTGCCAGTTTCTGGAATATGATCAAAATGGGAGTGTCGACGAAGGACTGATAAACTAACATTGTACTTCTTCATGAACTCATCTACTGGCGTAGGTTCACTCGGAATTGCTTCATATGCAATCTTTATCTTGGTACCTTTTGGTCCCCTTTTCGCCTTTTGTGTTGGGGGCTTTATCGCCTTTTCTGCTGTAGGATCTATCGGCTTTGGTGCTTCTTCTTTTATCGGAACTTTGAAATCTTTGGAATATTCTTTAACTTCAATGTTGCCTGAATCAGGATCAAAAAAACCCTGAGACCTTAGTTCTCTCGCTGATTGTAACTCTTCCTGAGATATATTAAACACTTTACATATGTCTTCGTCTGACGGATTGAAATAATCAATAATAGCAAAGCGTTGATTCCAAGTTAATTCTGGCATTATGTACTATCCTCTTTTTTCTTCTTTTCAAACTTTAAAACTGTAGCTTCGTGGATCGGTTCTTCAACTATCGGTTCAGAACTTGTTGCTGAGACTGCCCAACCTTGTAATGATTTTTGAAACTCAGCAAATTGTTCCCAGAACAATTCCACTGAACGATTGTATCTTGCAATTGGATCTTTGTATTTAGACAACTCCTGATTCTGTCTCCAAACAAAGGCACGCAACTTCTGCTGTCTTTCAGGGGGGCATGATTCAATATACTCTTCCATGATTTTGTTACATTCTTCATCCAATCTCTCAGGATCGTTTTGGAATTTTAACAGTCTTTCAAAAGTGTCATCGTTCATATGTTTTCAGGGAGTAACATTGAAGTTACTCCCAGCTCCAACGTTAATGTCTATTTCTAAGATTTTCGTTATCTTCCGCACTAACACCAACATTAGCGAAGATTTTACGAGCCAATCCTTCATACCAAGAACGCATTCCTCTGGTCACCATAACAAAGGCACCACGAATATAATCGTTGAAAAATGACCAGAATATAACGGCAGGCCACCACATACCCCAAGAAACGATTTTACCAGTTTTATCTCTCCAACGCGGAATGATATATTCTTCTTTGCGATTAATGAAATCCTCTCGTTTAATATAAGAAACAAAAGAGCTATATTCTTCTTCCGATAAAGATTGTTTCATATTGGTTGTTTTGGATATACCCGTAACCTTTGTTTGTCCCTGATCTTCTCTTAATGTTTGATTATACCATTCCACCCAATCTTCTTTCAAGTCAGCATATTTCATAGAACGCACTTTCAAATAAGTTATCCATTTTATGGATGCCATTACAATACCCAATATCAGATAGCCAAACAGGAACCAGGGTAACAATGACCAATCAATAGTCATTGAATTGAAGTACATAAGACCTGTGAAAAATGCAGCAACCAAAATACCAGCCCACCAGTTTTCTTCATGGTCAGCTAATGCAACAAGACCTCCAAAAACCGCCAAGCAGGCGATATAAAACCAAAAACCGCCAAAAATAAAGAATGCACCAAAGAATGCTAAAATACCTTCCATAACAACTAATACCTCATATGTTTAAGTTTAAGACTCTGATGGATTACTCACCAAATCAGGATATGCTTTACGCCACAATGCTCTAGTAATACGAAACATTTCAACTGTCAGTTGAATGTCTTCCAATGCATTATGTGCTTTACGCTCTCCAAACCCCATCGTTGAAAACAGGTCATCTGAATTATAAGCTCCCACTGTACCAAAACTTAAAGAGTTAGAATCAAAGACCCTGGAACCAAATTTAATATTGATTCCATACCGTTGGAACAATTCCCGAAGGAATTGCATATCAAACAAAACATTATGGCCGAGTAACTTAATTGCGTTGTCGGTACCAAAATATTGTGTTATCAACTTTCCAATTTGTAAAACTGCTTCATCTTCTTCCACTCCATTTTCTTCCAGATATTGGAATGTCAAACCATGAACCTGTTCTGCTTTTTTCCCGAAATTAGGATCTTTCTCACGCTGTGCCTTTGAAGTTTCATTCCACTTGACTGGAATATAAACTTGCTCCTTAACCTCAAAAGTATCCGCATCAATAATCATGATACCCCAAGACACTGCCTGATGATGTTCTCCACTATCCGGGTTGTGTACAACATTTTCGTTGTATGAATAGTTCTTAAAACACAAACCTGTAGTTTCACAATCGACTGCAAATAAGTGTTTGAAATAACCTCTTATTACTCCTTTTTGTTTCATATTATTGTTCCTCTTTTATTGTTGGTATAAATTGTGGGTCAACTTCATTGAATGTTAATGAACCAATTATTGTATGTGGTTTGAGCTGAAGTCCTCCAAGAGGATTCAGTAACGTAAAACTAACAAACCCACCGTATCCTCCTTCAAACATTGTATTTGAAAGCAAGATACCATTTTCAGTAAGATAATTTCTGGGATTTAACACGGCAAAAGCATTATCAGGAAGTTCTAAATAAACATCACTTTGACAGAAATAAGCACTATCTCCCATATGCCAATATTCTTCACCACTTCTGCGTTTTGGAATAGGGTGCATATTATAATATCCCCGTCCAGTAACATTGGAGTCACTCATATAACATACATTGTCTTTGTATCCCCAAAGATTATCCAATGTTACCAAAAGAGTAAAATCCGAAGTTTGGATGGTGGCATCTCCATATATCTTTACCCATCCAACTTTTATGGCAAACTCTGGACTAATTATCATAGTTCTACTTTCCCGGCTTTCCACAGATTGTAAAATTGGAGTCGCTTATCAAGCACATCCTGACGAGCCCCTGTACAATCTTCATCGGCTTTAAATAGATCTTCGTAATGTACTAACTCTTCATGGCAATAGTTCTTTTCAGCCTGAACATACTCGGGAGGTACCATGACTTCCTCCTCACCAATTCGAATTTTAGTCAGATCATGTGCCATGCCTTCTTTCAAAGCATCAATCATCCATTCATTAAACATGGCTTGACCCAATGCTTCATAGATATCTTTATCAGGATCTTCCAGAGCTTCTTCAACAATAGAATAAGATGCTGGGGTGAATAGGGCAGATGCTTTCATTTGAATTATCTGGAGAATCAGACTAGCATCCAAATCAACATCAATTACTTCTATTTTCGGGGCAGGGGTTTCTTGTGACATGAAATATCCTCCAATGTTAGGAGGACATTTTATTCCTAAAATGGGAGTATGTCAAGAATTAAATTAATCCATCTTTCTTGGCAGCGGCTTCAGCTTCTTGGCGAGATTTGAATATTTCCAGATCAGGATACTTTTGATATATGTTACCTTTGGTGAGACCACGTTGATTGTTCTCACCCGCATAGAAATCCTCAGTGTTAAGCCACCAGCCTAAATCTGGAGCCTTCTGGAAGGTACGTTGCCCCTGGATCTTATAATTATCTCGCTTGATCTTGACGCGTTCTTCCCGACTTTTATCGTGTTTCTGGCGAGCATCGCTAATCTGAGCATCAAATCGAGGCATTGTTGGTTCTACAAAGGCGAGACGAACTCCCCGCATCCCTGCGGCGTTCGTAGATGGTTCAAACCATGCGTATTTTGGTGTTACTTTATATAGCTCAAATAGTCTCATCCTTTACTTTTTCCTCATACCAGGCAACCCTGTTGCGTCCTTTACGCTTCGCCAAGTACATAGCGGTATCCGCATGTCTCAGTACTTCGGTCGGTGTATGTCCATGAATGCCCAGTAGAGAGATACCGATACTAGCAGTAACGGTAAGTCGCTGTCCATCGTCAAGTTCCACTGACTTGTTAAGTGATTCCGTAACACGATTTGCGATTTCATTTATGGTATCTTCATCCTCATCGTTAACAAGAATGATGAATTCATCACCCGCATAACGACAGACCACATCTTGCTCACGGACACAATTGACCAAACGTTTGCTTATATTTATCAAAACGTTATCACCAACGTGATGTCCATAGTTATCATTGAATTCTTTAAAGTTGTCCAAATCCAGAAACAGTACCCCCACACGACTATTATGTTTAACCTTGTGGGATAGCCAGCTAACCGCGTATTCACGGTTGCACAGGTTTGTCAACGTGTCTCGCATGGCTTTGTTCTCATATCGATAGGCGCGCCTCTGATATTTGGTGCGAGCCTTGGTTTCAGCTTCCAAGTTAGAAACAATACGATATTTGAACAACATTACCAGGAAGAACACAAACAGTATTTCAAAAGTGTGTGGCATATGTGATGTCCAACTTGGTGAAAACATTAATACATTTAACAGGAATATACCTGATAACACACTTGCATAGATAACAAAGGTTGCGCCGTATCGGTATCCATATCCAAGGATAACCCAGGAAAAAAGTAAGAATACCCCCAAATGTTCAGGCCCCGAATAATACAGAGCGACAGAAATGGCAAAAATATCAAATATGAGACTAAAATATTTCCGAAGATTCAGTTTTGGAACATACTTAACCCAACCGAACCAAACAGCGGCGAATCCAAGATAACCCATGCTGATATACAATAGTTCATCGTGGTGTGCAGCAAATGTGTAGTACACTGTAAGTGCCAGCAATAAGAAGAATCTGGCAAGCGCTTGAGAATATTCGGTTTTCTTGGTTATTACATCAAGCACTGAAGATATCCAGGTAATGTTTTTCATTGACTTATGTGCCTCCATCGACACAAACATAACAATACACGTATCTTAATGCATGTATTTATCTTAGTCAAGTGATCCAGTTCACATCATTTCAAAATGACTTCAACGTTGAGTTGCTTGGCCAAATGATATAATTGATCGAGTTTCTTTTCCCGAAGTTCCTCAAAATGCCTTTTTTCGATTTCTTTGTAACCTTCTGAATCTACAACCTTTTCCCTCAAATTATTATATATTTGGATAAACTGATCAGGCTCTCCCCATATATAATCATCCAACATCCGTTCTTCGAACTGGTTGTTAATTTCTTTAGATATCTCAGCAACCAGATCTTTCACCATGATAGGAATAGCTTTCTCAAGTTCTGGTTTAAGATCAGTTTCTGTTTTTTTAACACTGGGCAAATCAGCCACTTCCTGATACTCATAGTCATATGCTAATTCTCCCATCAAATCATCGAGAATTCGGACATACGCTTCATCTACCAATCGTTCAACTGTTGCTTTCGATACTTTAAGTTTAATTTCATAAATTTCCATAATTTCGACATTCTATTGGATTTTAAATCCCATGTCAAGAAAAGATTGGTATTCCCATCAGAATAAGAAATCCTATAGATCCTGCGGTCAAAATAATAATCCCAAACGTAATAGAGAATATATTAAGCCCATGAGGCATCTCACCTCTATCTTCTTTTTGTGATACCATTTTATTATCTCCCAATATAAGTAAATGCTTATATTATATATTAATGAAAGATAAAGTCAATGATATTTTTCAATTCATTCTACTTCATTAAGATCGGAAATAGCGGATTTACGCGGAGAAAGAATTTCCACATCCGCAAGTACTAGTTACAGCGGGATTCGAAATAGCAAAATGTTCACCTTCAATATTTCTCACATAATCGATGGTAGCACCATCGAGATACATCATACTCATGGGATCGATGATAACTTTGATTCCATACTCGTTTTCAAAAACCGAATCATCCTCTTTAACTTCTTCGGCAAATTCAAAACCATATTGAAATCCAGAGCATCCTCCACCCTTAACATATATTCTGAGCCCAACGATAGCATCATTGTCCTCTTCTTTAATTATTGAAGCCAGTCTATCATATGTAGCCTCAGTTACAGTAAAATTCATGATTATTCCTCCAATGTTAATTCTTTTAATAGGTCATGTGATGTCATCACTTTAGCATATATTGGAAATACAGTGTTACAATAAAAATCTTGTTCGACTGCAGATCGTGCTGAAGTACAGTCAGAAAGTTGTATAACATTGTATCCATGTTCTACGGCAGATCTTCCCGTTGAATCAATACAAACGGAAGTAACCGCGCCAGCCAATATTACGTTTTCAATATCACATGATTTCAATACATCATCCAATTTTGTATCATTAAAAGCATCCAACCCAAGTTTACCCGGAATTGTTATGATACGTTCTCCATACTTTCCAATTTCTGATACAGTATCGGCACCATCGGTTCCAACAACACAACAACTAACATCCTTTATTGTTTTCAATATTCCGATAGGTTGCTTTAACTCTGGATGTCCGGGAGAAAACAAAATAGGTGTTGTTATGATTAACATATCAGTTTTTATCAATTGTTCTACCAACGAAACCGTGTTGTTTAAAACAATTTCTGGTTTTTCTATGTTGTTGTGCAATATTCCCATTTTAGAGAAATAGTCATTTTGATAACCAATCAATATCAGCACTGTATCTTTATAATTCATAAATTGTTATTCCTTTTATGTTCTAAAATTGGAGTATTACATTCTGTAAACATCTCTGAATATAATTCTTTTAGTTTCTCGGCAGACATTGGGTCTCCACGATAGAAACCTTGTATTTCATCACATCCCAGTTCTTCTAAGAGGTTTAATTGTTGCTGTGTTTCAACGCCCTCACTACACACTACCATTTCAATAGCATGACCAAGTGCGATAATACCACGCAATATTTCGATTCTTGAATGATCGTTTACTGTTTCATCAAGGAAACTCATATCTATTTTCAATTTATCTGCTGGTATTTTCTGCAGATATGATAATGAGGAAAATCCTTTTCCAAAGTCATCAATGTATATCAAAATGCCATTCTCTCGAAGTTCTTTGACCTTTTCGATTGCTTGGGCTTCTCGGTTCATCAATGTTGTTTCTGTTATTTCAATTGCAAACCTATTAGGATCAATTCCTTTTCTTTCGAGAATATCACAAACTTTATCAGTAAATTTATCATCTTCCAATTGTTGTATGGATGCGTTAACGGATATTACCAGTTCATTACATGTCAAATCAAATTTATTTGTTTCTTCACATGCTCGTTCTAGAATAGCCGCTCCCAAAGGAACAATCAACCCTGTGCTTTCCGCAACGTTAATGAGAAAATCAACATGCATGTTTGGGTAAATATCTTCGTTACAGCGGAATAATACTTCTGCCCCAACATACTTTTCCTGTTTAATATTCCAAACCGGCTGATATGAAATATTGAAATCATTAGTTTGAATAAAATATTTGATAGCGTTTTCATAAGTGATAAAATTATGAAATTCCGTCTTCAATGCATGGTTATAAAATCCAAAACAATTCTTCCCTTGTTGTTTTGAGTTAATCAAAGCAATGTCTGCAGTTTTCAAAAGTTGAGAGGTCACCATACCATGTACTGGAAATATACTAATTCCAATGTTAATATTGATGTGCATATCAAGGGATTGCCCTTCAATAATTGCAGGGACTTTGAATACATTTATGATATACAAAGCTAAGTCTTCAATACATTGTGTTCCATCTTTATCATATTCGACAAAAAACGCAAATTCATTTCCACTAATATTGTATAAATGCATTTTGGTAATACAAGTATTCTTTAAAAACTCTTCGTCATTCATACACCCTTTAAGAATCATTCCAGTTCGTTGTATTACATCATCCCCAACATAATGACCCAAGGTATCATTTATTTTTTTCAATTCCCGAATATCTATTAACATGAACGCTAAGTTATCACCACGGGCTCCTACAGCATCAATTATAGGCTGTGCCTCTTTATAAAATGATGTCCGGTTTGGCAAATGAGTCAATTGATCATAATATGCAAGATTGTGAATAATATCTTCTTTCTCTTTTCGATCCGTAATATCATGCAACAGTACGATTATCTTTTCCCTACAATAATTTGAAAAAACATTCTGTGACGATGGGCTTAATGCTATCTCTGTGGGTATTTCTCTTCCATCCTTTGTTAATATACTAAGATCCCTGCCCATACCCATGGGTCTTGTTTTTGCATCATTTTTAAACTCTTTTCTCAAATGTTTATGCATATCACGATATCGTTCAGGCATTAAATCCTCAACCGTTTTGGCATATAATTCAGATTTTGTATACCCAAACAAACGAGCTGCATTATTATTTGCTCTCAATATTTTTCCATCTCTGTCTACAATGAGCAACGCATCTGGAATTAATTCGGCAAGGTTAATGGTATGGAAAAACCTTGGAGATTTCCACCAAATTAATAATCCGAATATGACAAATATTGCCGCAATAATTAAATATATCATTGTGGTTACTTTGGTATTATAATGGTCACTTCTTTTTCTGTGCTGACCTGTTGTTTATAATCCGATTCACGGGAATCATCCCATTCATCTATTTCTTGGAGTAATTGTCGAGCAAGTGGTAAATTACCTTCTTGCTCATGCTTAAAGGCCATTTCTCGCTTATAAACTATAATCTCGTCCAACGCCTGTTGTTCGGTGCATCCAAATTGTCGCATCATCACACCTAACCATTCCTTTTCGGCAATGTTAAGATGAATGTTTTTCCCTATAATTCTCAAATGTTTATTCATATATTCTACCATTTTATTGGAGCGACACCTACGCTATCTAGGTATTTATTGGTGCGGGAGAATGGTTTAGATCCAAAGAACCCCCTATAGGCAGACAGTGGAGACGGGTGTGGAGACTTAATTATCTTATTATTCTTGGGGTTAATATATATTTCCTTACTTTGTGCATGCTTTCCCCAAAGAATGTAAACAATATTCTCACGGTATTCACTCAAATATTTGATAACTTCCGTGATTAATACCTCCCAACCTATCCCCCTATGACTCCCCGCCTTCCCTTCTTCTACTGTTAAGGTTGTGTTAAGGAGAAAAACACCCTGCTCCGCCCAATCAGAAATATCCCCATTAGATCTTTCTATACCCAAATCACTTCTCAATTCACTAAATATGTTATTCAAAGATTTTGGCAATGGGCGAACTCCAGGGTTAACCGAAAAGCAAAGGCCGCACGCATGCTCTCGGTTGGGATATGGATCTTGTCCCAAAATGACAACTTTAACTTTGTTAGGAGGTGTCAAATCAAAAGCACGCAACACTCTACGACTTTCAGGCAATATAACCCGTCCAAGACGTTTCTCTTGACCAATAATGGTTGCTACTTTATGAAATATAGATGATTTGAAAAACTCTAACTCTATCCATTCCATGACAACCCCCGCGTTAACCGATCAACATGGGAGTGGATGATATTGACTCGTTGTTCCAAATCCAACATATCCAAAACCATAAATCGAGAAGGATGAATCATTTGCTTGGTATACTCTAACATTGTAGTGTCTACCATTTTCGAATAATGTTGGTTAGCGCCTCGCACATCATCATGTTCAACTTGAAATAGTCCACCCTTTAGGTAATAAACCATGTGATACGATTGACTATACCGAAGACATGTGAGGTAATAGTTATTAACCCAATCGCTGTAGATATTATCCCGACCGAGGTCTATGAGGGCATAGACAAAGAGGTCTGCATGGGTTCTTTCCGTAAACCAGAGTTCACTATCCTGAATGGCTTCGGATTCATCCTCCCATTTCCTTTTAGTGATTTCATCTTGAAATCGTATAGTCAATGAATGGTCATTGTTAACCTGATCTAATGTTACGCCCCAATCATCCAGAATGGATCTCGCAGCTTTACGATGGACTACATTATATCCATATCCCTCCAGTTCATTGAGTACAGTGGACTTACCAGAGCCCTGGCTACCCGAGATAGCAACTAACATTGAAGTTCCTCCTATTTCTTATAGTTATAAATTGAAAGTCCAACCCGGATATTTCTGAGCTAATTTCTTTGCATGTTCGGATTTAGCATACATGATTTGAGTTGGTGTTAAATTCTTTTCATATAGTGTTATAGTTTTATTCAGTGTATCTTGCATGAATTCGTTGGTAAAGTGCATTTTAGTACCATCGCAATATGCCATGGCGATACCGAAATCGAAATTCTCGTCCACATATTTTCTGGGATCTTTATCCACGATAATGATTTTATATGATTTACCATAGGTCTCAAGTTCCCAGACAGCTTCTATATGACTATTAAATTGTCGGAATCGTTTATGATCTCCGAGGCATTTAATTGTATCAAAATCCTTCATGTTAAACATTTTGTACCAATAGTGAATCCAATCTTTAGTGGTATAAGAAGTGGTATCATTCCTTGACATTTGGTTGGATTTCTTCTTGGATTTGATGAAAATGTCAATAGATTGGTTAGGCGCTATATGCTTTCCATGATAGCTATCGGCGATAACAGATCCCGCAATGATAGCATCCCATCCTTTTGAACGGATAACATTTAGATTTCTTATAATTTCCGAACTTCTAGTTAACGAGGTCATACACTTTTATTGTTTTCCCAAATTCAAGGTAACTTAACCCTGACGGTTGTGATATATGAATGAGATCAAACGCATGTCTAACGGATTCTTCATTAACCTTTTCTGCATTGACTCCAACTACAATTTTATCATATTCAAACGAGACAAATTCTTTGGCCGTATTATATTCTGTTTTTATCAATTCTTTTGTCTTAAGGTCGATTTCATATATGTCATTTGTTGATTGCCATGCTTGATCCGCCGCTTTATCAAAAAGATATTGTTTGAGTGTTATCACCTCAATGTCTTTCATTTCATCTGAGGTTTCATGAACTGGTTTATTCAGAGGATTCTGGAATTCAATTTTAGTTACGGGAGTGCCAATGTTCATAGTAATTTGACCTCATCATCTGAATGTTTTTCTTGCATCAACTGTTCCAATTGGGCAAGACCACGAGCCATTGTTTTTTCAAGATCTGGACGACCCATGGTTCGAACAGTTAACATTCGTTTCTTAAGGTCGGAATGTTGTCGGAATAATTCATCATATCCCATGTTAGCCCATTCATTGGCGTTTATTTGAGGAATTGGTCTTCGGGTAACTGGGGTGATATCCCCATTGACAGATACTGACCCCTCCATCTCCTTATATCGTTTTATTTCTTCTTTTTCGGACATAATCATTCTCCTTATTATTCTACTTATTGTATAAGAAAAGTGATTGAAATCAGCCAGTTACAAACTCACTTATACTTTGTTATCATTATGGGTCAGATTGTACCCCAAACGAGATACTTTTGCAACTTTAATTCGCAAGACCAACAATATGTAACAATTGCGCATTGCCCATGGTGTGCAGGGTATATGATTGATCGCCATTCTCAGAGCGCGTGTGCCCGCGTGGGATATCGGTACCAGATAAGATTTCACGTCGAATGTTGAGGGAATCCTCTAACTTTGACCCATCAACTCTCTTTTTGTTCTCATCTTTGGCATCTCCAATGTTATAAATCCATAACTCTTCAAATGTGCCATCTTCCATTTGACGTTTGAACACTAGATGAGCATTGGGAACAGTACGGATAACGCCTTGAGCATTGGGGTCTTGAGCATCAATTTCTTCCTGGGAAAGTTCTTGGGTAGTGTCTCCGGGTAGTTGATCTACTGCACCTTCTTCATCATCTCCTGTCCCCCCTGGTGCTCCCATCCCTTCTTCATCTTTTTGATTCAATCCCATCTCACGAGCGATATCTTCGTAATATGATTTCGCGGTTTCTTCTGTGGTTGGGAGGCGTTTAATGAATTGTTCAATGATATCTTCACGGGTAACATTGGGGTTATTGACTAGTTGGCGCATTAAGATGCGGGCTCTTTCAATTTTAGGAACATCTGAGCCCATGCCCCCAATGGTACCTACAGCCTGTCCGGGTTCAAAACCACCTGGAGTATCTTCCTCCTCTTCTTCCCCCTGTTCCATACGATAAAAATCCATGAAACGACCGCTAGGTATATTATCTTCATCCTCCTCGTCATTCAAATCAGGGAGGGGGAATGGTGCTCGTTCATGATCTTCATCATCAAATTCGAGTTCTTTTTCCTCTTCGAAGTCATCGAATTCTTCAGGTTCATCTTCGTCATCATCTTCGTACCCGCAGCTTTCATCCTCGGGATCTTCATAATCATCGGATTCAAGTTCTGATACATCATCGTCGTTTATATCGTCCCAAGTCTCTTCCTCTTCCGCACGCGCACGCAACCTTAGCCAATCGACAAAGGATGTTCTTCCAGACTTAAGTTTTGGTGAATGTCTTCTATTTGCTTTCTTCATATCTTCGTCTGTAGCTGCAAGGTTAGGCACTTTCGCCACGACTCGTGCTGAAAATGTCCCTGGTAAAACTCCATCATGCATAACAGTTATCTCCTTAATTATACGTTTGTATTTATATCAGATAGTAAACACAACCGCATTAATTCATTTTATAAATAAAATCATGATAAAGAGAAGAATTAGAGGGAACCCAATTCCCCTCATTGTTGAAAAACATCCAGAAAACTACAATGGGTATCCTTTTATTACGCTGATTCAATATAAAGACCAGGATATGTTGGTCATCGTTGATAACGTGGATGACAAGAATATTGATGCCTATGTGTTGGATTTGTGTGGTCCGACTGGAGTCAATGAGGAAAATCTTATTGAAGTTGTTAATCCATGGTGGAATGAACGCAGAGAAAACTTCCCCATATCCTTTGAATTTTCAAGGTTAGGAATGACATCGATAGTGAGCCAAATATTTAGATCATTTCATATTGAATATGTGACACGGGTAATAGGACCACTTCCTATGTTTGAAATGGGGGATGTAGTTAAGATTCGTCGTCGCAAACGTAAACCATTACCACAAGGTATGGAAATACATACAAGCAATCTATCTTTGGATTAACCTTGGAGTTTTGACAAATCGTTGACAAACTTTAATATAGAGCTTTCCCCGATACCGCCTGGGGTAGTTTCCATTTCCCCACCTGCGGTTGGTGGTGCCATATCCATGCCTGTTGCGTCATTGGGGACATTATCCTCGGAGCCAGCGGTAGGACCCTGCTCTCCTGGGGATGGTTCATCCACATGCATTTGAAGTAACTCATTTCCTTTTTCGGTAACCTCTCCCATCTCGTCAATTAAATACTCATCACGCATAACTTCTTCACCTTCTGGAGTTATAGTTACGGTATTTTCACCTACTTCAACCAATCCAAGTTTAGCAAGCGTTTCCTTTGCTCCCTGCAAATTCGGTTCTATTTCAGAATCTTGTTTTCCAAGTTCAGCAAATGCTAACTCTGGAGTTGATGCTTGTTGAACAATCAGCATAAACATTGCCTGATAGTCTGAGAGGTGGATAGATTGTATAATTCTTGGCATATGAGTTCTCCCTTCAATGTTAGGTATTTATAGGATACCTGCACTAATTAGGTGTAACTGAAGAACTATAGTGAGGGCATAAGATATCGCATGCGGCTTTTTGAAATAAGGTTTATCATCTTTCGGCTTTTTATATAACCAATTTCGTGCGGCAACTCTATCCTTTAAATATTGATCCAGAAGATATCGCTTCCCTGGACGGATTAATGCAATACAATCGGCTAACTCAATAACAGATTCTGGTTTGACTTCTTTGATGACATCGTAATGTTTGTGAATTTGGAATAGTTTACTAACAACAGAGGGACTCTGAAGTAAACACCAATCAGGTTCTTTTCTGAGCAAAATTCGTATTTCTTCTTTACTTTCGAATTCATCCAATAGGGATAAATGGAGAAAATCAATTTTAAAATACCCCAAGTCTTCAGCTTCATGGAATGGAATAGCTGCCAAATCGGTCAATTTGTCTTTGGCTATTTTCTGAAAATATACACCAGCAGGATGGGGTTTTATTTGCCCATCCTGTATCCGGGATGCTTTTGTTGCTTCTTTGAAATATTCTAAAGGATCAAAATCTGTTCTTAGGTCAATATCTACGTCCATTTGCGTAGCGTATCACAGATTTCAAATTGCGTCAAGTATATTAATCGCAGATTTTGTTACGAGTTGTATTCCTTCTAAATCAGTTGTAGTTAGCACTGCATTCTTTCCACCAATTCTTTCCTTTTCAATAGTTGCCCCAACCGAAATCCACAAATCACGTTGAGCAACAATATCGTTTGCTGCATCAGTTGCCGTCTTCCCTGTTGCTTGAACTTCTGCTTGAACAAATGGATATGTTGAATAATCTACAGGATAGCCATCTGATATATATTTGGCGGCATCGTCTCCTTTTAATTGATAGGTCATAGCCTGTGCCGCTCCATCCGTAACAAATCGCAATCTTGCTTTTTCAGCAGATGTATCTATTCTATCATATGCTTTAGATCTTGCATCATCTAATTCCTCAGCGGTTGGTGCAGTTTCTTCTGGATTTATAAAGTTACCATTGCCATCATCCACCATACCCACTTCTAAATCAGTAGCATCAATCCAAGTATCAGCCCACAGGGGGACATTTTCAGGATCAAATACTGCAATTTGAGTAATAGTATCATTTTCAATTTTACCTAGTTTCATAAACAATATCCTCCTAAATTATATCAATTGTCCATACGAGGCAAAAACCATTTGCGCCGTCACCTGCTGAACCTGCATAAGCACCACCACCACCACCTGCGGGGAATCTACCATCTTGTGCATTAATGCCTCCTTGTCCACCATAGCCTCCATTACCGCCATAAACACTAAACCCACCAGCTGATGCGCCAACTCCTCCGTTATTACCACTAGCTGCGCCACCACCGCCACCATAAACTGATGATCCACCAATACGACCGTTACCAACATTATCTTGTTGACCACCGCCACCACCGCCACCAACAATACTGTTTCCTCCAATAGCACCTGCAGAACAGCCTTCACCACCGTCACCGCCATCAAAGTTGGCTCCAAGTGTTCCACCACCTAATCCATTAGCACATCCAGACGCATTGCCTCCAGCTCCGTTGAGACCGCCACCTCCTCCGCCACCTCCACCAGAAGTCGAAGCACCACCTCCACGACCACCACCATATGCAGTCAGGTATGTTCCAAATGTTGTAGTACCACCTGCTCCACCATTACCATCAGAGGTAGCACCATTTCCACCTGCTCCAATTGTTATAGGTACCGTTGCTCCTAACTCAGATGTAGTGAATATTTTACGGTTATAGGCACCGCCACCGCCACCGCCTCCATTATCATTGGCATCACGACCGCCACCGCCACCTCCACCCCAAATTTCAACAATGAAATATAACCCAGCTCCCGGTTTAGTCCATGTTCCAGAAAGATAAAAATAATCAACTTGTACGGCTTGTTCATTTGAGAAGTTTGCTTCGGTAAGAATTTTCGAACCATTGATGTATAAATCAGTTGTAGTACTATTTGTTGCTAAACGAACATCATAGTCACTAGTGTTACCATCAGAATTATGAAAGTCAATATTTCTACCAACTTCCATAACTCCATCTGTTTGAACTTCAGGAATAACCCCCCATCGGTTTCCAACTGCTGATTTTGGCAAATTACCTTCGTGCCATATCTTATTTTTGGTCGCACCCATAGACCATCCACCAACAAACAAATCATTGGTTGTTCCATCTAAACCAAAATGAACAGCATAATCCCCAGAAACATGAAATGTCATAAATGCATCAGCACCACTTACATCATTCTGTAACACTAAAGTGTCAACAGAACCTATAGTGTTACCCAACGCACCATCCGGAACTTTAACTGTTAACTTTGTAGTTCCGTTATTGTTTACAACACTGTCTTTATCAAGACTTACATAATGAAAATCCGCATATATTCTGGATATTGCATCAGTATCATTAACTGGGTTACCAAGATTACGAATAACAAAGTTGCTCATATCTAGGCCACCATCCATTGCATCAGTACCATCTTTCTTGAGATACAAAGTAGAAACTGTTGTTGAAGTATCATAATTAGATTGGAGATATTGAAGTGTTACAGCTTCAAGCGGGAGAACAGGATCATGATGGAGTATCAAATCTGCACCACTAGTCAATGTTAAATCATTCCCTACAACGTCAACACCCCCTGTCAAGTTAGCGTGACCGTTTGTCGTAAATGTGCTAGATGGATTTGTGGTAACATGACCAAAAGCACTTATCGGTGCATTTGTTATTACTGTATTGTTGAACGTTGATATTCCCAATGCATTGAATGCTCCAACGGAACGCAACTCTCCATTAGATATTATCAAACCATCTGCTGTCAATGAACTATTAACATCTACATGTCCATTTGTGGTTAAGGTGCCGCCAATAGTAACACTACTATCTGCATCAATATGAGCAAATGCGTGTAATATTGAATTTACATTTAACACTCCATCAATCGTGGTTGTTCCTGTTACTGTACCCCCACATATTGGAAAATAATGTTCTGATGCGCTAATCCAAATACTACCATTATAAACTTCTAACTGATCGTTGCCACATGGTCCAGAACCCGTGGAATATCGTATTTCACCAAAAGACGGTACTCCGGGTGAACTAGATGCCAATTCTCGCCATGCTGATCCTGTATAGAAATACAAACTTTGATCTGTCTTATTATACCAAGTTTGGCCTTCTAATGGATATGAAACCCCTAACCCTGGAGCTAAATCATTTTCATCTTGAGGGGTAGGAGGGGAAACCGCTACCTTTTCGGGACATGCCCAATTCTCTGCGACTCGAAGAATATTCTCATTTACCCCCTCACCCCACATCATAGAGCCCATACCATAAAGACGCAGATCAGTATTCTGAACCACACTTCCTGGACCGTTTAACTCTCCAGGCTGTAATGTTAGGGTTAAAGTTCCGTCAGTATTGTCGACTATAAACATATTTGACATTTAAATATTCTCCATCAATTCATTCTATTTATGCTATTAAATTGCATCAAAATTTGTAACTGCTGTTTCACATATGGTTTTTATTTCAGAGTTAGATACAGCATTATCTATTTGTTGTTTGGTCTGTAACCTTACTTCTTCTATTTGCGCTCCTACAGATAACCATTGATCCCGTTTGGTCAAAATATCATCAGCTGCTTGTTCTTTAGTTTTTCCATATGCATTAATTTCAGCTTGAATAAAAGGATAACCAGTTAAATCAGATGGATATACCGCAGTAACATATTTTTCTGCTTCTTCTGCTTTTTGTTTATATGTTAAATCTTGACCAGGGGCATCGGTAATATATTTGATTCTTGTTTTTCCTGCATAATTATCTATATATTTCTTTGCTGATAAAATCATTTCAGGTGAAGGATCAGGTATAACAGGATGACTATAATTACCATGTCCATCATCAACCATACCCATTTCAAGATCAGTAGCATCAATCCAATTACTTGACCATGTTGGTATAGATTCGGTTCCAAAATCTATAATATCAGAAACTATACCATTTTTTATTCTAGCTAACTTCATTTTAAATATTCTCCCGTATTAACCTTTCAAACCCCAAATTGAATATGATGCATTTGAAAAGATTCCAGTTCCACTAACAACATATAATCTTACTCCAGAAATCTTTTCGGTTACAGGTAATCCCCCCGTAGAATCACGAACTGACCCATCAATTCGATATGATTCAGATGTAGCTAAAAATAATGTAGGATCTGCATATACACTTCCACTAAATGTTGTGCCGATCAAAGTGGAATTAACAAATTTAAACTCAATATCTATAGAAAACTCACCACCACTATTTAATGATGCTTCATCATTCATTTCGGTTACAGAACTTTGATACCACTTTCTATGGAATAAACGAATACTATCAGTATTGGCCAATACAGTGTTTTCGGATGAAATAAAATCAGGGAATACACCAGGGACTGCATAAAACATTAACGGAGTGTGTTGCGTATAATATTCACCACTTATAAGTCCTGCTGTATCACCAATTATTTGAAGTCGAGGGATTCGAGTACCACCAGGTGCAAATATAGATCCTTCAACATGTAATCTAAAACTTTTATAAGAAGAATCTAAATCAAAATTAAGGTTCTGAGAATTAACACCGTCTACAACACCAGATGAAGTCAATATCCATCCTGATGCAACGCTTGGGTTTGTTGCAAATTCTGCAGCTATTTCCGCGTCAATCCTATCATTAACATATTTCTTATTCGTAAGAAATCTATCATCTGGTAAAATTGAAATGTTAGAAGCATAAGTAGTTGCATCTTGTGCTTCAAGAATTGTTCCGTCTCCTCTAACTTGAAAAAGAGAATTCCAACTACCATCATCATATCCAACATCAAAATAATCAGATGATTGATTATTATCACCAATTTCAAGTCGTGTTTGAGATTGATCGGATGCAGGTTCATGTTTGTAAATCGCCCCGGTATCATTGTGGCTAGTACCTAATACAATTTGTTGTCCATATGGGATATTCAAATTACCAGAAGAAACTGTTAATCCACCACCAACATCTAACCCTCCAGATATAGAATCACCACCAGCACGATTAACCTTGTTGCTATTAAGCGTGTTATAATTGTTTGTTATATCAGAAGTTATGATAGCTAAATCAGTTACTAAATCAACAACATCACTTTGGGGGATGGGAAATACTGCACCAACTTCTCCCGTAACCAATGCAACAACATCATCATTTGTTGGTATTTTATTCCAAATCGCGGATAGAGTATCTAAATCAGCGGTTGGGCGTGTTTGAAGATAAAGTCTATCATCTGATTTGTTATACCATAATTGCCCTTGAATCGGAGCATTAATACCATATCCAATTATTCCCAAATCACTTTCATTTTTTGGCTCCCCACTGACGGCAGGGTCGGTTTTGTCTGCGACTGCAAAGTTTTCTATCAGTCGATAAAAGTTTTCGTTAAACCGTTCCCCCCAATTTGGTGAGGCATTTCCATATAAAGTAAGATCCGTTTTACGCAATACCCCGCCCGTACCGTTAATGGTACGTGGCTGAATAATTAATGTTGCAGACCCATCGGTACTGTCGACAGTATAAATTGTGGTAATTGCCATTAAAAGATGTCCTCATTTCCATATATTTCCTGTATTTATAAATCAGAGGTTTAATCTTTTTACCATATCTTTTATGTCGTTAACAGATTTTGGGTGAGTTTTGAAACGGTCTCTCCAGAAATTAACTCGCATAACCCCATCAATTTGGATACGATCTATGAAACTTGCTCGATTTTTATAAAAGTTCCAGAATTTGGGGCTATGGAGTATCAACCAGGGAGATATCTCTCTGGAATATATCTTATGGACTAACACTGGAGTGGTGATATGTTCAAACACTTGATCAAAGTCACACCCTACTTCATGGGTATATTTCTGAATGAATTTGATAGTTGATTCAGCTCGATATATAGGATCACCTTGACGGTCGAGGAATTCTAGATATCCTTTATACACTGCGCTGTTAGTCCACATATGTGGATCGTATTTCTTCAATATTACGAACTTAACAAAAGTTTCATGATCCGGAAGGTTAGTTTTTTGAACAAATTCGGCAAATTTAATGAACGCATTGTAGAATCTGGATTTCAAGAAAGTATCTATGCCATGTGGTTTTCTTCTCTGTTTAGTCAACCACATCTTGAAAAACGCCCAGGCAGCTTGTCCAATATGTGTTTCTATTTGTTCAGCACGTCTCATTTCCTCACATTCATGTTTTAGGTACCAACCTTCATGAACGAAGTGTTTCCCACAAAATTCACAGGTAAACTTATACTTACTCACCTTTTCTTCATTTCCTTCTTAATAGCAGATATCTCATCCTTTTGGTATCCTAATTGTTCAGCATATGACATCAGATCGTCATTTGATAACAAAGGGAGAGCATCAACCGCGTGTTTGGTATTATATCCGAAATAGTTTTTGACAAGGTTAACCAACTTGGTTTGTCCGCTTGTCTTTTTTTTCGGTTGTTTCATCCACTTATATCTTTGTTTCTTCCCCGAGGTGCTGACCATCATGAGTTCCAAAAGCAAATCTTTATGCTTCTGAAGAGGGAAGACAAAGGGATTTACAAATTCATTCATGTAGTAGATTTGCCGTGGATCTCGGATACCAGTCATCCACCGCATCACCACAAACGGACTGAGTGCTTTTTTCTCTTCGTCAGTTAATGATTTATAGTAATCCCTGTTTTTTACATCAATATTCCTTAAAACTTCAAAGATATCAAGTTTATGCGATTCTGAGTTTTTAGTCATTTACAATCTTCAATTTTCTGTTGCAGAATTTACATTCAACATAGCCATCCTTAACGACCAAATAATCATAGGGATGAATGCATTCATCGACCATAGTTTCTCGTATTGCCTGCATTTCATCAAATATTGGCTGTTTTTCGGCAATTAAACTGAGAATCTGTTCTTCCAGGGGACGTATTTTGTCATACAACTTCTCAAGATTCTCTTGTTTTCGTTTCCAAGAAACCTTGTCGGCGCGAGTCGGTCCATTAGCAATCTTCTCTTTTATGTGCCGTTCTTCCTTCTGTTCGGGGGTTTCATTTTCAGGTGTCTTTCTTCTTGCCATTATTTCCTCCAATCATATTCTTCAGGGACACTGTTTCCAGTATTTTCTTCATACTCTTCTATGATACTGATTGTCACATCTGCATCGGCAGGACCAAACGAATCTTGAGCCGCATCAAAGAAATATCTCAGAAAATCCAACTCATCATGGAGTCTGTTTAACTCTTCCCATTGTTCTTCATCATTCATCGTCGTCTACCCTATTCTTTAACACTTGGCGATAAAGGGCTTTCTGTTTAGTCGTCATCTGTCGATAACCACAATCCACATAACCACTATGTACCCACATATGGGATATCAAATCTTCAAGCTCTTCTTCCCGTTTCGTTTTTGGAGGTTGAAAGTCAAGTTTTTCAACATCTTTCCAAAATTCATCCCAGCCGTAATTATCATTGGAGTTAGACATTACAATATAGACATCGCATCATCATATTGCTGCTCTGGAGTCTTCCTCTCCTTATAGATATCATCAATACGAACCTGCAATGTTAACACCACATCAGTTCCTATATTTCGCTCATCGTATTCAACCTGTGTCCCGGTCACAATGGCTTCTACTCCCATTTCCTTCAAATCGTCAGATATCTTCTCCAACGGCAATGGTAACTTCTCTTGAAACTTCATAATCTTATCCTCTTCTTTATCAATTACTGTTTTCATGAAATGCTTCATGTAATACAGATTCTTTTCGTCAATGAACTTCAATAGTTCTCTTAAATAATCTTCTCGTATATCCGTCATTGGCCTTGCCCTATCAACTTTAACTTAATAAACAATGCTGCTGCATTTATTTCAGAATCAGCGGACACCGCATGCTTATATAAGAATTCAGCTAAGGCAACAATTGCAGCATCACGATTCTTCCCAACTTTAAACTTCTCAGATTTGTCAAGCGATTCGTAGATGAAACGATAAACATCCTCCCATTCTTCAGGAGCAATACGACCGCAACACAATATCCGAGCATTCTCCCAATCATCCTTCTCAATATATTCAAGAAGTTTCATCTTGTATTCACCAGAATCATCAACATCATTCGAATCCAACAAAACTCCAGTTTTAGAATGCTGCTGGAGAGTATTGATGATTTTCCTGATGTCAGGATACGCCACTCTTATGTACTTATCCAAAGAATTAAGATTGAACTTAATCTTTTCTTTAACCAATATGTTGGCGGCATATTCTGTGACATCATTGATGTCATGTCTGGTAAACTTGAATTCCTGACATCGACTGCGGATAGCAGGCATAATCTTGTTGGGATAGTTACAGGTGAAGATGAAACGAGAAGTCTCAGCATATTCCTCCATCACGCGCCTGAGCACTGCCTGCGCATTAGGAGTGAGATAATCCGCCTCTTCCAGATGAATAACCTTGAAGTCTCCTGTGGCATATGTGGATACGAAAGCTTTAATTTTGTTCCTCATCACATCCACACTATTCTCATCAGAAGAATTCAATGTTAACAAATCAACGGGGTCAATCCCGAGGGCATTGATCATTATTAATGCCAAGGTCGTCTTTCCGGAGCCCTGCACCCCAGAAAATAACAGATGAGGGATATCCCCATCCTCAAGCATTTTTGATATGATTACCTTCTGGTGATTGTCATGGAAAATGTACTCATCGAGGGTTTTTGGCCGGAAACGCTCAACCCAAAGCGAATTCTTATCACTCATTATTATTGTTCTCCTACAGTTGTCTATCAATAATAACCGCAGGAATTAAAGTTGTCAACTGTTTTTGACTGTTTTCAGCTTCTCTGCAATCAGTTTTTTGCTCAAAGTCTCCTCCAGGAGCCGTTTCAGTTGACCTTCTTCCCTTGACAAATTGTGCTGTGACAACGATTCTATCATGCTCCGAATGTCTTCAACCGACATTTTCTCAGGAATTACCTCTTCCACCTCACTAATTGTGGGCTCAGAAGGAACCTCAGCCGTTTCTAGAGCCTCTTCCACTACCTGCACCCGATCATCGCGGCGTCTTCGTTTATGCGTCTGACGCTCCACCAGGGCGACATTTGCTCCTACTGTCAGGGCTACTGCCAACGGATCGAATGCAAATATGATAATCAGAATAAGCCATTTGGTGGCATTGTCCGTATTTGCTTCAAATGCCTCAGCAATGAAGACGATTGGTCCCGTTTTAATCTCCTGATTAATCTTGGTGACCTTTAGTCCTTGCTGTTCTTCTAATAAAGCACGAATTTGATCTTCATATCCTGCAATTATCTCATCTACTTTGTCAAGCTGAACCTGATATCGTTCACTAACCTGGGCTTTCTTGGTAGCATAATTGTCAGGCAAATTCGCCAATTCGGTAGCCTTATCGTCTACCAACCGAACCCGCTGTGTCTTTTTCTCCAATTTTAATGCCTCAAGATTCTGCTGTTTCTCCTGAATAACTTCAATTTTAGCCTCCATCTCCGCCAATGGAAGAATATCTTTCTGATAAGCACTCGACAAAAAACCAAAGATACCAATCGAAGTAATCAACATCAAGACTAAAATTGCAGTTATTAAGTAGGTTTTCAACCACCTTGAGATGTGATTCCAGTAGCGATAGGTATAGGATGCGGCAACAAGTTTGCCAGCTTCCAATGAACTGCCCATAAAGACTACAGGCCAAAATGCTCCAGTGAAGATTTGTCCTAATCCATACACAGAGAAAAACGCTGCAGATCCCGCTATCGACAGCGTTGTCAATATCAATATAGCAATAAACATGTGTTAAATATCCCTTTTAATAAGGGGTATTTATCAATTTTAGAGAGGTTTTACAGATTCGTCGATTAAAAGAATGTTGTCGTAATCAGTTCGCCAGTACTTTTCACCTTCAAAATCGAAATCATTTGTCCACTTCAATTTGTCCACACAAACCCGCATTCCAGGCTTAACATCATCGGGGACTTCATGCCCAACATGAGTTACCTTAACCCATCGACCTGTTTCCATTCCATCGGTTGTATTTGAAAAGGTGAACCCCCAATCTGTCTTTTCCTCAAATTGACTAATACCCATATGTTTGGTTTTCTCTTCCTCAAACTGAAAGATTATATGATTATGAATTGGCCTTAGCGTTGCCATATGTATTATTCTCCTATGTTTTATTCTTCAGGCTTTGCAACAGGTTTTCTGGTACGTTGACGAGAAGTAGCAGGTTTCTTTTCCTCTACGGGTTTCTCTACTTCATCAATCATCTTTGGCTCTTCATTAAGAGTCTCCGTTCCAGCTAACTTTGGAGCTTCTGCCTTATCTTTTTTATCTGTCTCAATTTTAGGCGCAGGGGCGGGTACCTTCTTTAAACGTCTGCGTATTCTCTTTTCAATGAAATCCTGTCTCAACTTTACATCTTGTGGTGCAGGAGCGGACGCAATCTGCTCTTTGATCTTCAGAAGATCAAAATCAACCATTTCACCTTTTGCACTGCGTACTTTCTTACCCATATAGTTTCTCCTTTAGTTTAGGAGCGTAGAAACTCAGTAACATTGAGATCATATTCAACACTATCAACATCATGCACACCAATTAGATACAACACATATGATGCTACAGAACTGCCTCGTCCTACGCCCCAGACAATGTTTTTGTCTTGAAATGTATTTATAATATAAATTAGCGTCCTTAATATATTGAAAAACCCAAGTTTTTCATATAGTTGCAATTCTAACTTTGTAGTTTCAATACGTTTTGTCCGTTTTTCGGGATATTTCACAAAATGGATTAACTCTGACGAGAGACGTTGTGCTACATATTTCTCAACATCCAATGTTAAATATTTTTCAGGAATATCAAAATCAAAGTCTGGAACTCCAATGTTAGTTTTAACATGGATTTCTTCATCAGCTGATACAAAGTTATTATATTTGATAATGCCTTGTGTCATGACATCAATATAAAGCCCATCCAAGGATTGACCCCTGGAGACAACATCCATGATGTATTTCTCATCAACGGTGCTGTCTCCATCGTACCAAAGGATTCGATCCTCAAGTTCCGTTTTATGTGAAACTGCTTTCGTAATTTCCATCTAAAGTGTCAATGTTAGGGGTCTTGGAAGTACCCGATGGATCAGTTACCATCTCTTTTGGCAATTTGCCACTCAATATTGCCTTTGCTGCAGGAGTCATTTCTGGAGTTGGAATATCACCAGTTACAGTGTTAGTTGTAAGACTACTGGGTGGTAATTGCGCAGGTGCCTGCTGTACTTGCCGTGGTGGCGGTCTAGCAGGTGCGGGCGGAATCACAATACCTGTTTCCACTGGTGGTGGTGGTTCCTGAATAGCTGCAATCTTATCCCTAATCATTTTCCACTGACCAAGATCCGGACTCCAGTCATCTGGCTGAATTTCTTCAATACCTTCTAACCAAGCCTTAAACTCAGATAAAGTATATTTCTTGACTGCTTTCTTTCTTGCTTTCGCCATCTTCTTTCTCTTTTGTTTCTGGTTCAAAACTAACTTCATATTCCTTTGCCAATCTATCGGTAGGATTTCCATATACACTCATTGACCAATCCTGAGTATACATCTCAGTCCAGCGTTTCTGTGTATTATGATCGTCCTGGAACTTGTTAAGCCAATCCTTCTTCAATCGTGTAACTTCTCCTTCATAAGAGTTAACTCGGTCAAGCATTTCCTTAATCGATACCCAATCGTAATAATCGGGAATCTCCCCTTCTTTATTAACGATGAATTCGGTAAGCCATTTCTTAAATTGTACAAATGATAATGTTTTCTTATTCATATAATATCTCCCGCAACTGCGTTCTTTAAATATTTATTATACCCATCGGAGGGTGATACATTAATCCAAGTATCTGAATCAACAGGATGACAAAGCATCTGATGCTTGAACAGAGAAGGACCAACGTTAAGTTTGTTTGGAAAATAATTCGATACGGAAACGTGAACTGTTTCATACCGTGATTTATTCGGACCATATGCAAATGCATAGAAATCTGATCCTGCTACTTTCTTCAAAAGAACAATGTCCAATTGACTGGTTTCGGGATCAACTACCAGTATATTCCAACTTGCTGGTAACGGAAATCTAAAACCATTGATATTCAATTCAACGGTAGGTGAAATGATTTCTTCTAAAACCAAAAGGCTTGCCAATGTATAATCCATCAACTGAAAGTCAAGAACCCAGAAATGATCGGTTAACACTGGAGCTTCTACATTGTCCAATATTATTGCGTTACTATTGTTATCAAATATTAGCATTAGTCTATCTCCACCTTATATACTTTATGTTTGTATTTTGCTTCTTTGTAATACTTCTTTCTTTCGGTCAAATGGCGACGACTATACTTCAAGTTTGAACATATATCTGTGAAAGTAGCTTTATCTTTATCTGCTGCTTTTCTCAAACTCCTACCAATTGATTGAATGACTCGAACAAATGATTTGCCCATATCAACACCAATGAGTTGAAATATTCTTGGTATGTCCAATCCTGTTGATGCAATGTTAACAGTAGCGACAACGGTTACATCATCACGTTCGTTGAATAGAGCATATGCTTCTTTACGAACTTCTAGTTTATCGTTACCATGTAAGAAAATAGCACCAGGGATAAGTTCTGCAAGTTTCTTTCCAAATTTAATTCCATTGACCAGGCAAAGAACATTACCCATACCTAATTTGTGTTGGGTTATGATGTAATCAGCAATCCATTGTGTGCGGTCTTCATGTTTTTGTAGGTATGATTTCTCTCCAGTATAATCCATAAAGTAATCATCTATGAACTGCTTTTCGGTTTGTGGATGTCCATCATCTTCAAAGTTATCCAAATATTCTTGATAATCTTGGCTAAAGTCCAACATAGTTTGCATAATGTTGATTTGCAAATCTGCCAAGTGACCTTCTTCTTGAAGTTTATATGCAGGTATCTCAATCCGAACGGGACCGACTGACACATTAATCGACATACGATCACATTCATTCTTAGGGAGTGTTCCCGTAACACCGAAACGATAAGCGATATTCTTCCCATATTTGTTTAGAAGTTCTTGAAGCACTTTACCTGTTAAACCATGTGCCTCATCAACAATCACCATTTGAAATTGTTCAATGAATGTCTTATGGTTTTGTAAGGTTTGCCAAGTAGACACTACATGTTGGTGGTCACCATCTTTAATACCTGCACCATATTGCCCAACATCCATACCAAAGTTCTTATAGTTTACAAACGTCTGGTCAGTGAGGTTCTTATCTGGAACGATAATTATGGATCTGTAATCAGCTGCATCTTCATAGGATAGTGCTAACGCTGCAGTCATACTAGTCTTCCCGGCTCCAGTACCTGCTATACCTACACCCCCTCCCGCATTAATGAGGGAGTTAACCATGTCTACCTGATAATCACGGAAGATCCATGGCTCCTTAGAGAGAGCATGCGTTACACCACGATCAGCAAAATAATTCTCATCAATTAACTTTGGAGTTACCTCACGATTTTTACGAAGATCATCGACTTTCAGATCATATCCTGCATGGATAAGGAGGGGAATGATTTCATCAAGTAGATAAACGAAGGTTTTCCCAGTGTTAGTGAAGAAGTATATGCGCCCGTCCCATGCTCCTAGTTTATACTTGGGGTTAAAGAAGTAGTTTGGTGCATAGATGGCGTATCGGTTTACGAATCGTTTAATATCTGCTGGGGATAATCCATTAAAAACGCAATTCACTTCGTCTACAATACGTAGAGTACATTTCTTTTTCATTATTATTGTTATTATAGTTCTTCATATTATATCTCAATGTTGTCAACAGCTGCAACTTTAAGTTGGGTTAGATTCCTCAAATCGTAACCTCGTTGTTCAAATGCTCGAATAATTGATTTATATTTCTCTAACAATTCTTCAACTTCGAGGAAGGCTCTTTTTCTTTTCAAATATTCTGGTTCTTGATCGATATACTTGTCCTTTGCTCGTTCCCCCAACGCCACATTAGACATATGTCCTTCGGTATATGCTTTGAAAAGTTTCCCTCTAATTTTTGCAATTTCCATTTCGAGATAGTTCTTAACGGACTGTAATTCTACTCTCCGTTCATCATAATAAGCCAACCATGATGCATTTTCACGGTTGGCTTCACCATGCGTTTTTCCTTTGATTCTTAAGTTTTCTTTATATTCTGCTGATTCAGCATCATACATTTCAAGCAAATCATATATTTTGTCAAGTGGAAGTTTTTCAAGTTTCTGAAAAATGTTATTATTGCTCAACCCTCTGTGTCCTTCATGGTTTCAGATGCGATGAACAATTCCATTGCTTGACGCTGTTCTTCTGTTAAATCCTCCAGGTTAAACCCGGAGTCTTGATTTGCTTCTCCGCTAAAATCTATTGATTGAGGATGTATGTCTGAATTTTCTTCACTGTGCTCCACGGTTTCGGAAAGGAAATCAAATATTTCCTTAACTGTTCCCGAAGTGGCAAGGTTAATTGGGATGCCGATGCGAAGCATTGCCTTGAAATAAGGAGCAGTTTCTTCGGTGAAGGTAATCATTTCTCCAGTTTCCAATTGAATGGTATCACCAACATCATAACCAATGGAAGCCATTATCATAACGATATTATCTTCTTTTACAAAGAAGGCATTCTCCCATTCGATGTTGGGCTCTCCCCCCTGTTTTGAAAATACGAATTCCCTACATCCATCTAAAACATTGGGCATACTCTTAAATATTTTATCAGTATGCTCATCCATCATTTTCTCACGTTGTTCAAACAATTCTGTTAATTCAACCATATTATCCCCACACTAACTCTTGTACATCCATTAAAATCTTCGCTGCCCGTTTGATATCGGGTTTCTTACGAAGCTCAGTCTGATTATACCAGACTTTCCTTACTTTTTCATCCATGTCTTCAGCATATGCAACAATCTCTTCATAAGTCCAGGCACCATTTCTGATGTCAATCAATTCTTCGGCATCAGGACGTTTGACGACAACCTTACCTTCTCTCAAGATTTCTTCACCAGTTCTTAATAATCGAACAAGATGCATTGCATGTTTTGCGTCATATCCGTACTTTTCTTCCAGTTCAGAACGAGTTTTGTTACGATTCTTTTTCCACTCCCAATATTTACGATGCATTTCCTTGCGTTCTTTGTAATTTTCTTTATTCCATTTAACGATCATCACAAATTCACGATATTTTTCCCTATCACCTGATTCAATTACATCGTTCAACCAACCATTATCATCCCAAAGCGTTCGATCAGAATCTTTTGCAACACCATAAATGTTTCCTCCAAACGGCACCAAACGATGGCCTTTCAGATAATCATTAACATTGGGGTGAAGATTCTTTTCAGGTCTTAACCACTGAACCACACTCAAAAATTCACAAGGTTTAGGTACTTGTTCAGGCTGTGGACTATTAATCCATTTATGATGTGATTTCATTCTCTTTAACTGCGATATTCCATATCCAGTATAAGTAAATGCAACCTTGGAGGACAGAAACTCTGCACGATGTTCTCTCAACAAATCATACGCAGGCGTGCGGAATACGATGTCTGAATCATCAACCCATAGAGTTTCGACAATGTTAGGGTTACAATCCAAACAAAGTTTCAGATAGTGCGAAAGTTCATAGAACTTGGTGTCTTCCTCCACCGTATCAGTACTTTCACGGATAGGAAAGAATGGAGTTAGCAGGTTCACAGGATCGGGAGAAAAGATACCACGAAAATCAACATCCGAAGTGGCAATGTTAGTGCCATACGAATGAGAACCAGCGTAGTGCTTGACTAGCAGGTTGTCAACAATTAACTCTTCTGGTGTTCTAGGTTTCGTATATTTTACGTCCATAGTGCCTTCCTAAGTTCAACCAAACGAGTCATCATTTCAGAATCCTCATTATATTGATCAGTTTCAACTTTATCACTAGCATCATACAATGCCCTGCGCTCTTTTTCAAGGTCTTCTGGTAAATCCCGATGGAATCTACAGGAAATAGGTTCATCATCTTCACGTGCTGGACGATGTTTGTCCTCCCATTCCCAAAGACCTACAGCCTCGCCAGGTTCCTTACGATATGGTCTGACTTCAGTCCACCAGAAATAAAGTTCGAGAGTTTCCTCTGCATATTTGGCTTGTCTGGTCTTGGATTGATAACCTGGTTCTTCCGGATCATCATTAACCAAATTGCGTTCCCATTCAAAATAGGCAACCCCTGCAGCAGCATTGGGGAGTTTTAAATCTTTATCACTTGTCCAACGCATCATTGCCGCCTTCTCGTCTTCCACGAAGTCAACAAGTGCCTCAAACATTCCGTAGAGAAGGCGAGTATCAAATTCATGATATTGACCTTTCTCCAACTTGGTGTTGAGCAGATGGGTTCGATCAATGAACCGATTACGAACATAACGCCTAACATTGCGGTACCAATCAGGGAAGAACAGCCAGATATCTTGAAGAATATCCAGACCTTCTTCTGCGAGCCAATAACCGAATTTCTTATGGTTATTGCGATGCCAATTACACCAGCCTTCGGATGTAGCGGATTTGGGTTTGGCTTCAACACCAGTCTGTTTTCTGATCCACCCTGCGAAGTTGCTGCATGTCCAATAGTTTGGGCGTGAGCGATGGCCTACCAAGAAATAGTATAGAGATGGCAACGTCATTTTCCTCTTAGTTTTGGGCATTCCCCAATTTTAGGCGATAAGTTGTTCTTTGTCAACTATTATTCTTCTCCCGTCGCCTTCTTCTTTCTTTTCTGTCGGGAACTGGGTCCTTCAGTAAGATCCAAATCCTCAACGTTAACACGTGCTAAAAGATCTTCTCTTCTTAGTTTCTCACATTCTTCCAACACGGCTTCCACATGTTCTTCGGGAATATCTGGTTTGTTCCATTTTAATTCTCCGAAGTATTTCCAGGCAGCTTTCTTCTCTAAAACTCCCAAATCGACGGCAACATCGGTCAGGCCATTATAACGATCCATCCCCGTCTCATATGGTACTTCGATTGTTACAGATTGGAAAGGTTTCGTAAATCTAGTTTTAAACCCTTCACATTTCATTCGTATACCTGATACGGTACGATCACTATCTCTCAGTTTTAACTTTGTGATTAACACGATCTGGGAAGGTGCGAAACGTACTGCTTCAGTTATAATCCAAAGTCCCTCGCCATTGAGTGGGTCTTGGTTCTTATAAACTTGGGAAGTAGTAGCAATGATAATATTCAGATGTTTAATACTCTGAACGAACTCACGAAGCATCTGTTTGAGTTGTTTACTACGCTGACCCTGGTCACCTTTAGAGACACCTTTCTCAAAGTTATCCTCTTCAGTTTCGGTCATTAGCATGTCAAGGCTATCGATTGCGATGAACATTTTGGGAGCATCTTCATCGTCTCCATATTCTGCCTTATAGCTTTTAATGACTTTGGAAACGATTCGTTTACATTCGGCGATAGTATTAGCCTCTGTGTAGTAATAGTTTTTAGTTGTATCAACTCCAATGCTACCGACGAAATCATCATCTAATGCATTTTCTGAATCAACGACAACAATATATTGTCCATCTTTTTGTGCTTCTCTCATGGCATTACCTATCAAGAAACTTTTGCCTGATTGAGCAGGACCAGCAAAGGAAATCATTCTGCCCTGACCAATTCCTCGTTTAAAACTACCAGAGATGACTTTGTTTAAAACATGATTACCAGTGGACAACCAGTAACGTGGGGGTTGGGATGAACCGACACTAACGCCGCTCTTTTCTAATTCTTTTGTTGCTTTCTCTAAGAAATCCATTTTATATCCTCTTATTGTTATAAATGGAAAAGCATAGTGTGCAAAAAGCACACCATGCCTTAAAGGAGCACAGGGATGTGCGACGACCCGCCAGCGAAGTTGCGTCAGCGAAGCGATAGCATGCAGCGCGAGCGCAATTCAAAAGCCGAGTTGTGGCGACGCTATACATAACCGTAGCCCCATTTGTTATAGTTATCTGATATATTCAGATAACAAAAATTAGTTGTAGATGATTTTATCCTTACGGCGGCTCATCTACTAAGCCTCATTTATAAACCCCTTCGCTACTGGCCAACTGAGGGAAATCAGACTAGGGGAATATCCGATATATCATTTGTGTTGGTACCGCGTCCAGTTGACTTCAAACGTCCATTTCTGAACTTGTCTAAGCTATATTCGCGCATAGTGAACTAAGTCCACTATGTCTATGTCGTTACGGTCCAACATAGTTTAGTCGCAAATCTTAGGTCAAGGCATGGATGCCGATG
>JAAUXZ010091289.1_pt1 | contig 32414 bp, 28 predicted proteins | sample 7278131 | NCBI WGS metagenome assembly JAAUXZ01 (sample SAMN14350119, study PRJNA611818) | marine sediment metagenome | isolation source: surface marine sediment (3m) | place: French Polynesia: Moorea | collected 2018-08 | reverse complement strand
GGTTTTCCAGACGGTTTTCAACAGCATCGGCGCCAGTATTGAGCAACTCCAACAGCAGCCAACAGATGGCGAAACCATCGTGCGCCTGTTTCACAGCATCAAATCGCCAGCGGCCTCGCTCGGTGCCGAGCAGCTGGCGGCGCTAGCCGCAGAATACGAACAGCTGGCAAAAGCCGATCCGTTCAGCGAGCTCCAGCAACGTACTCTGAACCTGCAGCGGAGTTTCCGCTTACTGGAGCAGGAACTGGAAAATTTCAACCATCAGAACTGAGGCCGGGATCTAGGTCAGCGCCTTGACCAGCTCATCCATATTACTCTTGGCATCACCGAACAGCATCCGGGTATTGTCCTTGTAGAACAGCGGATTCTCCACCCCGGCATAGCCCGTCGCCATACTGCGCTTCAATACCACGGTGATATTGCTTTTCCACACTTCAAGCACCGGCATCCCTGAAATCGGACTACCCGGGTCCTCCAGTGCGGCAGGGTTGACCGTGTCATTGGCACCGATGACCAGGGTGACATCGACATTCGGGAAGTCGTCATTGACTTCATCCATCTCGAACACCACGTCATAAGGCACCTTGGCTTCCGCCAACAACACGTTCATGTGCCCCGGCATACGACCGGCTACCGGATGGATGCCGAAATTCACATGTACCCCTTTTCCCATCAGCAGACGGGTAACCTCAGCGACCGCTCGTTGAGCCTGGGCCATCGCCATGCCATAGCCAGGTACGATCATCACCTTCTTCGCTTTTGCCAACTCAGTTGCGACCTCTTCGACACTGGTCTCGACAACTTCCCCGGCCTCTTCGCCACCGCCGACAGCCGCGCTACTGGTACCGAAACCACCGGCGATGACACTGAGAAAGTGACGATTCATCGCCCGGCACATGATGTAACTGAGGATTGCACCACTACTACCGACCAGGGCGCCGGTCACGATCAACAGATCATTGGATAGCATGAAACCGGTGGCAGCCGCGGCCCAACCGGAATAACTGTTGAGCATGGATATCACCACCGGCATGTCGGCACCGCCGATCGCGATCACCATGTGCACACCAAACACCAGGGCCAGAATGGTCATGACGATCAAGGGCAGATAGGCCTGGTCCAGACTTTCGGCACCGACAAACTTGAACCCAAACACGATCACCACGATAAACATGATCAGGTTCAGCGTATGCCTGGCCGGCAATAGAACCGGCTTACTGGTAATCATCGCACTGAGTTTACCGAACGCAATTACCGAACCGGAAAATGTCAGACCGCCGATATAGATACCGATATAAACTTCAAGGTCATGGATGGTTTTTTCCACCCCGGTGAAATGCAATGCGGGATCAAGATAGGTCGCGTAACCGACACTGACTGCGGCCAGCCCGACCAGGCTGTGCAGAATAGCCACCAATTGCGGCATCTGGGTCATTTTTACCCGTCTGGCCACGATAAAACCGAAGATGGCGCCGGGAATCATACAGATGACGATCACCCAGTAATTGGTGACGACATCACTAAACACGGTGGCGACTATCGCCAGCGCCATACCCAGCATGCCATAAAGATTACCGCGCTTGGCATTATCGTTGCTGCTGAGGCCGCCCAATGCCAGGATGAACAGCATTGCGGCAGCCAGATAGAATGCATTAATCAGACTACTACTCATGCTACTCTCCGAACATCTTCAACATACGCTGGGTCACGGCAAACCCGCCGACGATGTTGATGGTGGCAATAAATATCGCGAGTGCGGATAACAGCATGATCAGCGTGCTTTGCGAGGATACCTGGATCAGCGCACCGATGATAATGATACTGCTGATCGCATTGGTCACCGACATCAACGGCGTGTGCAACGACGGTGTAACATTCCAGATCACCATATAACCGATGAAACAGGACAACACGAACACGGTGAAATGACCCATGAAAGATGGCGGTGCTACCGCACCAACACCCAACAAGGCGAAACCCACGAGCAGGATCGGCAGCAGGTTCTTGACCATCTTAAATAGCATAGACGGCTCTTCGTCGGCATCGAGTCCTTCAGTAACCGGTGGCGCAGAATGTTCAGTGTAGGCAGGTTGACGTGCTGCCACCTCGGTAGCCGGCGGTGGCCAGGTGATTTCACCATCCTTGACCACGGTCGCACCGCGAATGACTTCATCATCGAAATCCAATACCAGTTCTGCACTGACATCCTTGATCGCTTCATCCAGCAAATTCATCAGGTTAGAACCATATAATTGACTGGCCTGGGCCGGTAACCGACTGGGCAGGTCGGTGTAACCAATGATTGTTACCCCATGTTTCTCGACCACCCGGTGGGGCTCGGTCAACTCACAGTTACCGCCCTGTTCGGCGGCAAGATCGACAATAACACTACCCTGGCGCATCGACTTGACCATGTCCTCGGTAATCAGCTTAGGCGCGGGTTTACCTGGAATCAGCGCGGTGGTGATAATGATGTCCACCTCACGCGCCTGTTCAGCGAATAACGCCATCTCGGCATCGATAAAGGCCTGGCTCATCTGCTTGGCATAACCACCTTCACCACTGCCGTCCTCTTCGAAATCCAGTTCGAGGAATTCGGCGTCCATACTCTGGATCTGGTCTTTGACTTCCGGCCGCGTATCGAACGCCCTGACTATGGCGCCCAGCGACTTGGCCGTGCCGATGGCAGCGAGGCCGGCGACTCCGGCTCCAATGACCATGACCTTGGCCGGGGGTACCTTACCGGCGGCGGTAATCTGACCGGTGAAGAAACGCCCGAAATGATTGGAAGCCTCGACTACCGCGCGATAACCGGCGATATTGGCCATTGAACTCAGGGCATCGAGCTTTTGCGCGCGTGAAATACGGGGTACCGAGTCCATTGACATCGCATTGATTCCGCGTTGCGAAAGCTGTTGCAATAATTCCTGGTTTTGCGCCGGCCAGAGGAAACTGATCAACAGGGCGCCTTGCGGTATCAATTCCAGTTCATTGATACCTAATTCAGGGTAATCTTGCGGACAACGGACCTTGAGCACGATATCCGCCAGAGAGTACAACTCCTTGGCATCGTTGATGATGTGTGCGCCCGCGTCACGATAGGCATTATCGGAAAAGCTCGCCGCCATGCCGGCGTGACTTTCAACGTATACGGTATAACCCTTTTGGGTCAGTTTTTCGGTAATATCCGGTGTGGTTGCCACCCGTTTTTCACCGCTGTGTAATTCCTTAGGAACAACTATTCTCATGATATAAACCTTAGGGCCTGAAGACTCTAGAGAATCACCCGGCGCTACGCCCGATGATGAAAAAAGTTCAATGATAACGCATCCGATTAGCGCATATTCCGCAGCTGGCGGATGGAAAACGCGATATATTAATGACCAGGCGCAAGAATGCCAGAAATATTAACCGCGTAAAACCGGGAGAGAACGGGCAGCAAGCCCATTTTCAGACCAACCACAGACCTGATCAAACGGCTGCCAGACTCTGGTAGTGTTGTTCGACGAAGGCATCGACGATGGAAAAATGATGAACGCCGGGAAGCTGCTGATAATTCAGCTGTAGCTCTGGTTGCCAGGCTTGTTGCAACTCACTGGACTGGCGTTTGTACTCATCGCTTTCCAACTGACCCACCAGCAGGTTCAATTCGGTCGCCGCTGCCGGCTGCCATAATGGATGCTGAAGTGGGCTGCATTCCTCGGCACTTGCTGGATCAAGCCCGAGTGCCTGGTTGATCGAGGTCTGCACTAACGGGGTCAGCTGGTAAAGACCGCTCAACGCATTCAGGCGCTGGAACGGCGGGTGCTGCAGGCGTTTACCCGCCACTGCATCATGCGACCAGTCGTGGGTTAACAGTTCGGCCAGTAAATGGCCACCGGCGGAATGCCCGGTAACCTGGATCCGACCGGCATCGCCACCATAGCGATGTATATGCTGGAGTATCCAGCCCAGGGCCCGGTGCAACTGGTGGATGATCTCCACCAGCGCTACCTGCGGACACAGATCGTAGTTGACGATGACCGCACACTCACCCGCGCGGTTGAAGTGTTGCGCCACGTAACTGAAGGAATCCTTGCTCAGGGCCTGCCAGTAGCCACCGTGAATAAATACATGCACCGGATCTGCGCCACCGGCAGCAGGAAAAATATCCAGGGTCTGGCGTTCACTTTCACCATAGGCGATATCCAGCCAGGCATCCGCCTGTGCCCGGTACGCCTGGCTGCGCTCGGCCCAGCTCTGCAGGAACCGCGGATGTTCCGCGACCGCGGCCCGGTTGTTGTACTGCTGTTCCAGGTAAGGATCGATATCGCTCACCTTCACACTCCAAGGTAACGCGTTTGCAGCTGCTGGTCCGTGGCCAGTTGCTGGGCCGGCCCGTGACCGACGACCTGGCCTTTTTCCATCAGGTAATAGCGGTCGGCGATCTGCAGCAGGGTATGCAGATTCTTGTCGACGATCAGGATCGATTGCCCCTGTTGCTTGAGTTGATGCACCACCTGCCAGATTTCCTCGCAGATCAACGGGGCCAGACCCTCGGTGGCTTCATCGAGAATCAGCAGGCGCGGATTGATCATCAAGGCCCGCGCAATCGCCAGCATCTGCTGTTCACCGCCCGACAATTGATTACCGGCATGCTGTTTTCGGTCCGCCAGGCGCGGGAACAAGGCGTAGATGCGCTGCAGGTTCCAGGGGTTGTCCGAGTTGGCATAATTGGCCGCCGCCACCAGCAGGTTCTCGGTCACTGTCAGATTGGGAAACACGTGACGCTGCTCCGGTACCAGGCCGATACCCAGGCGCGCAATGCGATAACTCTCCAGGCGTTGCAACTCGATACCATCGAATTCAATGCTGCCGGAGCGGATCGGCAGCAGGCCAATGATACAGTTGATCGTCGTCGACTTGCCCATCCCGTTGCGCCCGAGCAGGGTCACCACTTCACCCTGCTGTAACTCGACATCGATACCATGCAGCACCTCACTGCTGTGGTATCCGGCATGGACCTGGTTAAGCCTGAGCATGCGCGGACTCCTCTGATTCGCCCAGGTAGGCCTGTTGCACCGCCGGGTTGTCGCGGATTTCCTGCACGCTGCCGGTGGCGATGATTTCACCGTAGACCAACACCGAAATGCGGTCGGCCAGGCTGAATACCGCATCCATGTCGTGCTCGACCAGCAGGATTGAATAGCGACCGCGCAGGCCATCCAGCAGCCGGGTCAGATTTTTTGAACCGCCCGGGCCAATCCCGGCCATCGGCTCATCCAGCAGCAGTACCTGCGGATCACCGGCCAGGGTCATCGCCACTTCCAGTTGGCGTTTTTCGCCATGTCCCAGCTCACCAGCCAGGACATCCTGCAATTGCTCGAGACCGAACTGCTCAGCCAGCGCATGGGCCTGTTGATTGAAGGATCGATGCCGGTTGATGTTGGACCAGAAGCGAAAACTGTGCCCATGATGTGCCTGCACGGCCAGGGCCAGGTTCTGCAGGATGGTCATTTCGTCGAACACCGAGGACACCTGGAACGAACGGGCTATGCCCATTCTGGCCCGTTTATGCACCGGCAGTGAGGTCATATCCCGCTCATTGAAGAAGATCCGACCGCTGCTCGGTGCCAATTCTCCCGACAGCTGGGCGATGGCGGTGGATTTACCGGCCCCGTTGGGACCGATCAGGGCATGAATCTCTCCGCGTAGCAATTGCAGGTCCAGGTTATGGTTGGCGCGCAAACCTGCATAGCTTTTACACAGCTTGTCGGTATGCAAGACGATTTCAGACATTGGCCGTCCACCATTTTTGCAGCAGGCCATATATGCCATGGCGGGCACGAATCACCACCAGGATCAGCACCGGCCCGAGGAAAAACATCCAGTGCTCGGTATAGGCGGCAAAAATCTGCTCCAACAGCAGGTAAACGATGGCGCCAATCACCGCCCCATAGATACTGCCCATACCACCGAGGATCACCATCACCAGTAATTCCCCGGATAAGTGCCAGGAGAACAGGCCGGGATCGACGAACTCGGTCTTGTTGGCCAGCAGGGCCCCGGCCAGGGCGGCGCCGGTCGCGGCAATCACGTAGGCTACCAGGCGATACCAGTAGGTATTGAATCCGAGCGCCTGCATGCGCTGTTCATTGATCTTGCAACCGCGGACCACCCGCCCGAACTGCGAGTTGACCAGGCGTAAGGACAGCACCAGGTAAGCCACCAGGAACAACAGGCACAGATAATAAAACTGGCTGTCATCGGCCAGGTCCACCCATGGCAGCTCATTGCGCGCCAGCATCACCAGGCCATCCTCACCGCCGTAATAATCCAGCGAAATAAACAGGTAATACAGCATCTGCGCAAACGCCAGCGTAATCATAATGAAGTGGATACCATGGGTGCGCAGGCAGATCATGCCGGTAATCGCGGCGACCACGGCCGCCACCAACATCGCCAGCAGCAGGCTAATGAGCAGCTGGTTGCTGCCAGAAAATTCGAAGGGGAAACTGAACATGGCGATGTCTTCATGAAAATGGAAGCCGAGTATCGCCGCGGTATAGGCGCCCAGGCCGACAAACGCGGCATGACCGAAACTGATCATGGCCCCGTAACCCACGATCAGGTCGAGGCTGATCGCGGCCATCGCAAAGATCAGCACCCGGCTCATGCTCGAGATGACATAGCTTTCATCCAGCGCGATCGACAATGGCGGCAACAGCACCAGCGCCAGCAGCGCAATCGACAAGATGATGGTTTTTCGATTGAGTTCGAACATCAGGCCGGAAACAGTCCACGCGGCTTGAACGCGAGGATCACCGCCATCAACAGGTAGATGGCCATCGACGCCAGCGAGGCCGCGATCGAGTTGGCGGTCGGGGTGGCGAACAGCCATTGCAACAGATCCGGCAGGAAAGCCCGACCCAGGGTATCGACCAGGCCGACCAGCAAGGCACCGAGTAACGCGCCCTTGACCGAACCGATGCCGCCGATGACGATGACCACGAAGGTCAGAATCAGGATGCTTTCGCCCATGCCGGATTCGACCGCGAATACCGGCGCCGCCATGACCCCGGCAAATCCGGCCAGCAACGCGCCCAATGCAAACACCAGGCTGTACAACCAGCGGATGTTGACCCCGAGGGCGGCGACCATGCTGCGATTACTGGCGCCGGCCCGGATCCGCATTCCCAAACGGGTGTGACTGATCAACAGGTACAAACCGCCGGCGACCAGCAGGCCGATACCGATGATCAACAGGCGGTACAGGGGGTAAGGTACCCCGGGCAGGATCTCGACACTGCCGGCGAAGGCTTCCGGCACATCCATGAACAGCGGTTGCCGCCCCCAGATCATGCGCGTGGTTTCATTGAAGAACAGGATCAGACCAAAGGTCGCCAGCACCTGGTCCAGGTGATCACGTTGATACAGATGCCGCAACACGATGATTTCCACCAGCAGGCCGCATAATGCCGCGCTCAGCAAGGCCAGCAACAGGGCCAGGGTGAAACTGCCGGTCGCCAGCATCACCGTCGCCGCGACATAGGCACCGACCATGTAAAACGAACCATGCGCCAGGTTGATCAGGTTCATGACCCCGAATACCAGGGTCAGTCCGGCAGACAGCAGAAATAACATGAAACCGAGCTGGAGCCCGTTCAGAACCTGTTCGATAAAGAGCAACATCGAAGCTGGGGCCGGGGTGCCGGTCAGCACCCCACATGATCACCGGTTACAGCTTACATTCCGCGGCATAGGCATCGGCATGATTGGTAAACACCTTTTGCACGGTCTTGTTGTAGATGCCGCTGGCATCCTTGACCACTTCCCGCACATAGATATCCTGCACCGGATGATGGTTGTTGCCGAAGCGGAAATTACCCCGCACCGAGTCAAATTCGGCCTTTTGCAAGGCCGCACGGAATGCAGTCATATTCTCCGGTTTACCGCCGGTGGCCTGTAACGCACTACCGATCAGATTCGCGGTATCATAACCCTGGCTGGCGTACAGGGTCGGCATGCGTCCGTATTTTTGCTGGAACGCGGCGACGAAAGCCTGATTTGCCGGGTTATCCAGGTCATGGTTCCACTGTGACCCGTTAATAACGCCCACCGCGGCATCGCCGACTGCCTTCAACAGCCGGGCATCGAACGAGAATGCCGGACCGAACACCGGGATGCTGTCGTTAAGACCGGCCTGGGCATACTGCTTGAGGAAATTGATCCCCATGCCTCCGGGCAGGAAGAAGAACACCGCATCCGGTTTGGCGGCGCGCAAGTTGGCCAGCTCGGCCGCGTAGTCGGACTGGCCAAGCTTGGTGTAGACCTCACCGGCGATGTTACCGGTGTAGAAGCGCTTGAAGCCGGCCAGCGCATCCTTGCCGGCGGGATAATTCGGCGCCAGGATATAAGCCGATTTAAATCCGGCATCGCTGACGTACTTGCCCATGACCTCATGCAGGTTGTCATTCTGCCAGGCCGCATTGAAGTAGTTCTGATGGCAACGCTTGCCGGCCAGCGCCGAGGGCCCGGCATTGGGGCTGATGTAGAACACATCGTCCTTGACCACCTTGGGCACTACCGCCATCGCCACGTTGGAGAACACGATACCGGTCATGATCTTGACCTTGTCGCTCTTGATATAACGCTCGGCAATCTCGCGGCCCTTGCCGGGTTTGCGCCCGTCATCCTCGACCATCAATTCGACCTCGATACCTCCCAGCTTGCCGCCACCCTGTTCGATGGCCAGGTTAAACCCATCACGGATATCTTCCCCGAGGTAGCCGGCCTTGGTGGTCAGGGTGGTGACCATCCCGATCTTGACCGCGGCGCTGGCCGGGGCCATGAAAAATACGCAGAGCGCAACCAGACTGCTGCTTATCAACTTGAAATTCATCATGATTTACCTCTTGTTTTATACGGCACGAGATCGTAGGCGGCCGCTGGTTTTATGTTGTTCGCGCATTCTAAGAGTAAAGCCCCGGCAAAGCAAAACCTCCGGGGATTAGCCTCTTGTTCGCTATGCGAAAACCTGCGAACATGGATTGATAATTCGTAGATGGATACCACTTCTAGTTAGTGAATACCGCCACGACCTCAATCACCGACGAAAAAATTCATTGGAACCGGATCCTGCAGCTCGCCAGCGAGCACAAGAGTATCCTGATCCAGGCGCATATTATTGCCCTGGTGGCCGCGCTGATCCTGGTGCCGGTGCCGATGCTGATGCCCTTGCTGGTGGACGAGGTGCTGTTGGACAAGCCGGGCAAGCTGGTGGCGGCGGTGTATCAGCTGTTTCCCGAAAGCTGGCACGGACCGGTCCTGGTCATTATCAGCTTCATGCTGCTGACCATCCTGTTGCGCTTTACCGGCACCCTGCTATCGGTATGGCAGACCCGCGAGTTCACCCTGGTCGCCAAGGATGTCACCTTCCGCCTGCGCCGCGACCTGCTGCAACGCCTGCAGACCATCTCTATGGACGAATATGAAACCCTCGGCAGCGGCGCGGTGGCCTCGCACCTGGTCACCGATATCGACACCATCGACGAATTCATCGGCAGCGCGCTGAGTAAATTCCTCGTCGCCCTGCTCCTGGTTATCGGTATTGCCGTGATCCTGTTGTGGATGCACTGGCAACTGGCCCTGTTCATCCTGATCATGAATCCGATCGTCATCTATTTCACCACGGTCATGGGCAAGAAGGTCAAGAAATTGAAACAACGGGAGAATTCCGCGGTGGAAATCTTCCAGCAGTCACTGACCGAGACCCTGGACGCGATCCAGCAGATCAGGGCCAGTAACCGCGAGCGCCATTATCTGCTGCGGGTCATCGATCGCGCGCGCGGGGTAAAGAAGACCTCGGCCAGTTTCAGCTGGAAAAGCGATGCCGCCAACCGCCTGTCGTTTTTTATCTTCCTGATGGGCTTCGAGGTATTCCGCGCGGTCAGCATGCTGATGGTGGTGTTTTCCAGTCTCAGCATCGGCCAGATGTTTGCAGTCTATGCCTACCTGTGGTTCATGATGACCCCGGTCCAGGAAATCCTCGGCATTCAATACAGCTACTTTTCCGCCAATGCGGCATTGAATCGCCTCAACCGCCTGCTGCAATTGAACCAGGAGCCGATCTATCCGGACCACAACAACCCATTTCAATCCAGCAATACTGCCAGTCTCCGCTTCGATGACATTCATTTCGCCTATGGCAACGGCGATCCGGTGCTCGATGGGGTATCCCTGGATATTGCCGCCGGCGAAAAGGTCGCCCTGGTCGGGGCCAGTGGCGGCGGTAAATCGACCCTGGTCCAGGTATTACTGGGGCTATATCCTGCCTCGCAGGGCCAGATCTATTTCAACGATGTGGCAATCGATGAGATCGGCCTGGAGACGGTGCGTGAAAACGTCGCCATCGTGCTCCAGCACCCGGCGTTGTTCAATGACAGTATCCGCAACAACCTGACCATGGGCCTAGACATGCCGGATTATAAATTGTGGCAGGCGCTCGACATCGCCCAACTCAAATCGACCATCGAGGAACTGCCGCAGCAACTGGATACCATCGTCGGCCGCAACGGCGTACGCCTGTCCGGTGGCCAACGCCAGCGCCTGGCCATCGCCCGTATGATCCTGACCGAGCCCAAGGTCGTGATTCTGGATGAGGCTACCTCGGCCCTGGATACCGCCACCGAGGAACAGCTGCACCTGGCCCTGGAGAGCTTTCTCAAGGGCAAGACCACGCTGATCATCGCCCATCGCCTGAGTGCGATCAAACAGGCCGACCGTGCCTTCGTGTTCGATGGCGGCAAGATCATCGACCACGGCCAGCATGATGAATTACTCGAGCGTGATGGTTTGTACCAGCAATTGTACGGGCAGAGGCAGCATTCATGAGCGAGTCCGTTATCAGCTGTCATATCCATGATTACATCGAGATTGCCTGCATGTACGGCTACCAGGTACGGCTGGAGTTAACCAATCATGACAGGATCGAAGGCAAGCCCGTCACCACCAAGAGTAAAAGCAAACAGGAATTCCTGGTCATGCAAACGGCTGCCGGCCAACAGGATATCGAATTGAGTAATATCAGAATCATGCGGGCGCTAACCTCGAACCCGCATTTTGATCGGATCGATTTCTAACCTGCCTGGCTTATCAGCTCCAGGGCCTGGTCCAACTGCTCGCGCGGGGTATAGAAATGCGGTGACAGACGGACACCACCACGTGACGCACATAACACCTTGTGCCGCATCAGGTAACGGTAGAGTTTTTCATCGTCAATCCGCTCACTGTGAAAACTGACGATCCCGGACAAGCGCTCGTCCGTGGTCTGGCTGAGCAACTGTACCTGCGGCAGCCGGCTTAACTGTTCGATCAGATATCGACTATTATCCAGCACTCTGCTACCTATTTTATCCAGGCCGGTTTGCAACAATAATTCAACACTGGCATTCAGCGCATGAATACCGAGCATATTGGGGCTGCCGCACTCGAAACGCCGGGCCGTGGCCGCGGGACGGAAATCCTGTTGTTTATAATCCGCCATGTTCTCGGCCATGTGCCAGCCATATTGGTATAGTTTAAGATCCTGCATGATATCGGGGTTGACGTATAACAAGCCCAGGCCTTCCGCGGCCAGCATCCATTTATGCCCGTCGGCGACGACAAAATCAGCGCCGATCGCCTGCACGTCGAACGGCAGCGCCCCGATCTGCTGGATTGCATCGACACATAGCAGGATGTCACGATCGCGGCAGAATTCACCCACCCGCGGCAAATCCATGCGCAAGCCACTGGCGTATTGCACGGCACTGAGGGTGATCAGGCGGGTATGCTTATCGCAAAGATCAAACAAGGCCTGTTCGATATCCTCGCAGGCGCTAAGATCGAGCTTACGGAATTCCACCCCCTGGCTGCTCAGCGAATCCCAGGCAAAACGGTTGGAAGGAAATTCCTGGCGGATGCCGACGATGTTATCTCCGGCCTGCCAGGCAATTCCGTAAGCAACGAAAGACAAGCCTTCCGAGGTATTCTTGACCAATGCGATCTGGTCCGCCGAGGCTGCGTTGATCAGCCGCGCCAGCCGGTCGCGCAATTGCTGTTCCTGCTGCAGCCATTCGGCATAATGCAGGGAGCCATTCGCCGCGTTATCCTCGGCGAAACGTTTCACCACTTCCGCGGTACCACGCGGCCAGGGACCTACCGCGGCATGATTCAGGTGAATCAGCTGGTTGACGACGGGAAACTCTGCACTGACATCCATAGCTGTGTTGTTAGACCCTGGGTGTGAACTCAACCAGTTTAACCCACAAGCATCATCGGATTAACCGCTTATCTATGAAGCCACGCTGCTGGCTAGGTGGAAAATTCGCCGCTAGCCTGCAGGTCGGCATGGTAGGAGGAACGCACCATCGGGCCACTGGCAACCTGGTCGAAGCCAAGCTCATACGCCAGTTGCTCGAAGCGCTTGAATTCATCGGGGGTAACAAAACGTTCGACCGGCAGATGATCGCGACTGGGCTGTAGGTATTGGCCCAGGGTCAGCATCTCCACGTCGTGCGCACGCATGTCTTTCAGCACCTGCTCGATTTCAGCCGTCTCCTCACCCAGGCCGAGCATAATGCCGGACTTGGTCGGTACCTGTGGATGCTGTTGCTTGAACTTCTGCAGCAATTGCAGCGACCACAGGTAATCGGATCCCGGCCGGACTTTCTTGTACAGGCGCGGCACCGACTCCAGGTTGTGGTTGAACACATCCGGCGGTGACTGGGCCAGGATATCCAGCGCCACGTCCATGCGTCCGCGGAAATCCGGGGTCAGGATCTCGATCTTGATCGCCGGGTTCAACTCGCGGGTGCGGTCGATGCAATCGACGAAATGCTGAGCCCCGCCATCGCGCAGGTCATCCCGGTCGACCGAGGTCAGTACCACGTATTTAAGGCCCATGTGCTGGATGGTCTTGGCGACGTTGTAGGGTTCGTCCTGATCCAGTGGATTGGGCCGACCATGGCCGACATCACAGAATGGACAGCGCCGGGTGCAGATATCGCCCATGATCATGAAGGTCGCGGTGCCCTTGGAGAAGCATTCGCCAAGGTTGGGACAGGCGGCTTCTTCACAGACCGTATAAAGATTATTCTCACGCAGCGTATTCTTCAGGCGCTTGACCATGTCACTGGTCGGCGCCTTGGCCCGGATCCATGACGGCTTGCGCGGCATGGTTTTGGTCGGTACCACCTTGATCGGGATCCGCGCAACCTTGTCCGCGCCCTTGAGTTTGACCCCGGTTTTAACCTTGTTCTGATTACTCATAACCTATTTGCTCCAGCAGCAGCGCACACAATCTTTGTTCGACCTGATCGATGGTGAAGTCTGATACATGGTGTGACAACTGGGTAACTTCAAGGCCTTGCATGCCACAGGGATTGATCCCGTTAAAAGGTGCCAGGTCCATATCCAGGTTCAGACTCAGCCCATGATAACAGCATCCCTTGCGCACGCGTAAACCCAGAGCCGCAATCTTGGCATCATCGATATACACCCCGGGGGCGTCCTTGCGGGCATGGGCATCGATTTGATATTCCCGGAGCAGGCAAATGATGGCCTGTTCGATCGTCGTCACCAGCTTGCGAATACCGAGGCCGAGCCGATGCAAATCCAGCAGGCAGTAGATCACCAGCTGACCCGGACCATGGTAGGTGATCTGGCCGCCACGATCGACCTGCACCACCGGTATGTCTCCCGGCGCCAGCACATGTTCGCTGCGCCCGTTCATGCCCTGGGTGTAGACCGGATGATGCTGGGTCAACCACAGTTCATCGGGCGTCGTGCTGTCACGCTCATGGGTAAACTGTTTCATCGATTGCCAGACCGGCTGGTATTCGGTTAATCCCAGGTGACGGATCAGCGGTTTTTGCAGGGCCAAGTTCGACCCCTGCTCAGAGTGACATGACGACCTGTTCACAATCGGCTAGTGATTGATAAATCGCATCCAGCTGTTGGCGGCTGTGCGCGGTGAAGCGAATAGTCAGAGACTGATACTTGCCCTTGCTGCTGTGGTTGCGGGTAACCGTAAACTCGGTGTCCTCGGCACAATGTGGCCTGACTAATTCCAGCACCAATTGCTCGAAGCCGGCATCATTATGACCAAACACCTTGAGCGGAAAATCACAGGGATATTCCATTAAATCACTGCTTTGACGATTCTGCGGCGTGTAATCAGACATCATTGACAAGATCGTATCAGGGTCAGTTAAAAATCAGTTTGATCCGGTCTATGACCTTTTGCACGATACCACCGTCATTGACCGCCTGCATCGCCACCAGTGGTTCAGAGATCAGGGTTTCACCATCGAGCTTGATATTGAGTTGACCCAACTCCTGGCCTACCGCCAATGGTGCCGAGATGTTACTGTCGATCTCCAGCGATGCATCGAGATCCTTGTAGCGACCGCGGGCGATGGTCAGGAAAATCTTGTTCTGCACGCCTAACGGCACCTCCTCCTGATCGCCGTACCAGACCCGGGCATTTTTCAGCACCTCGCCCTGCTGGTAGAGCAGGTGGGTTTCGTAGAAACGGAAACCGTAATTGAGCAGGGTCTGGCTCTGCTGGGTACGTGCCTTGTCCGACTTGGTTCCAAGCACCACCGAGATCAGGCGCATATCGTCTTTCTCGGCCGAACTGGCCAGGCAGTAACCAGCGGCCTCGGTATGCCCGGTCTTGATCCCATCCACCGATTCATCACGCCACAACAGGCGGTTACGGTTGAATTGGCGAATGTCGTTAAAGGTATATTCCTTTTCACTGTAATAGCGGTAGGTATCCGGGAAATCGCGAATAACGGCCTGGCTCAATAACGCGATATCCCGCGCGCTGCTGTAATGTTCCTTGTCCGGCCAGCCGGTGGAATTGCGGAAGTTGGTATTGGCCATGCCCAGTTGCTTGGCCTGGTGATTCATGTACTCGGTGAAGGCATCCTCGGAACCGGCCACATGTTCGGCCAGGGCAACCGTGGCATCGTTGCCGGACTGGATGATCATGCCCTTGATCAGATCCTGCACCGATACCTTTTTACCAACCTCGATAAACATCTTGGAACCCTTCATGCGCCAGGCTTTTTCACTGATCGTGACCTCGTCGCTGAGCGCGATATCGCCATCGGCCAGGGATTTGGCCACCAGGTAGGCGGTCATCAGCTTGGTGATGCTGGCCGGTTCGATGGGCATGTCCGGATTCTTCTGGGCCAGGATACGGCCACTGGCATAGTCCATCAGAATGAAACTGTTGGCGGCCAGTTCCGGTGCCTTGGGAATGGGTTTGGCGATCGCCAGCAAGGCCGGGGACAGCAGCAGAAGACTGAATAAAACAAGGATCCGAGAAAGATTCATAAGCCGGTCTATTTAAAAAGAGTGGTTAAGCAAATCAGCGCATTCTACCTCAGCGTGAAGTTAAATGAACAGCACCAACAGCGGGGAAGCTGATGTTTGCGCTGACAAACCGCCGAGTTTAGCGATTAATCTTCACCGACGACGATGCGGGTCGAATGATAACCCTTGCGCTGCAGACGTTTCTGCACCGAGTCGGCTTCGTCGACATCCAGCAGCGGCCCCAGGCGTACCCGGTAATAAGTTGCCTTGCCGGTATAAAAACGTGAGATCACAATCGGTTTTTCGTTATTTTGCTTGAGATCATTCTTCAGGTTGATCGCATTGACCTCGCTGCCAAACGAGCCCAGCTGGACGAAGATCCCGGCATCCTTGTCCGCCTGATCGAGCGGGATTGCCCTGACCTTGGAACGGCCACTGTCGGTTGGCGAGTTGAGGGCGACAATCTCGACCTGGGCGGTGCCGGCACCCACCATGTCGAGTTTCTTGGCCGCCGCATATGACAGGTCGATGATCCGCTCATCCTTGAACGGGCCCCGGTCATTGACCTTGACCACGATCGATTTACCATTGACCAGGCTCTTGACCCTGACATGTACCGGCAGCGGCAGGGTCTTGTGCGCCGCGGTCATCGCGTGCATGTTATAGGTCTCGCCACTGGAGGTACGGCGCCCATGAAAGGGTTCCCCGTACCAGGAAGCGATCCCGCGCTGGGTGAAGCCGGATGCCGAATCCATCACGTAATAACGCTTACCCATCACCACATAGGACGACGGATTACCGTATTTTGACTTGGTCGTGGAGCCTGGTGTTGCCTGCTTATGGCCACCGATCGGCACGCCAAAGGTACAGGCCGATAACGCTATGACGATAGCGGCGATGATCAGGCTGCGCACTTAACCCATCCCCTGCTTGAGGCGCTGGCTTAACTGGTACACGGCCATCGCGTACAGCGGGCTGTGATTGTAGCGGGTAATGACATAAAAATTCTGTAAGCCGACCCAGTACTCCGGCGCGGTCTCCAGTTGCAACTTGACCAGGGACACCCGGCTGTCATCGGCCAGCGTGGAGTCGGTAGACAAGCCGGAGGATTTAAAATCGGCCCAGTTGTAATTCGGTTTCATGCTGGTCTTTAGCTGCTGGACCTGGTTGGCGGCGGCCACCTGCAGCGGGAACGTCACGGCCTCGCCACTCTTCCAGCCATGGCGGCGAAAATAATTGGCCACGCTACCCAAAATATCCGGCAGGCTATCGAACAGGTCAGCCTGGCCATCACCATCAAAATCCACCGCGTAGTTGCGGTAACTGGAAGAGATGAATTGCGGCATGCCCATGGCACCGGCATAGGACCCCTTGATCTGGCGTAGCTCAAGACCCTGCTCCTTTGCCAGCAACAGGAACTGTTCCAGTTCACGGGTAAAAAACTTGGCGCGCTTGGGATAATCGAAGGCGAAGGTCACCAGGGTGTCGAATACCGGATCCTTGCCCTTGTAAAAGCCGTAGAAAGTTTCCACGCCGACGATGGCGACGATGATTTCAGCGGGCACCTGGTATTTAGCTTCCACCTGCTGCAGCAGGTTGCGATGCTTTTTCCAGAATTCGATGCCTCTACTGACGCGCTTGTCGGTGAGGAAAATCCGGCGGTACTGATACCAGTCGAGTTTCTCCGCGGGCTTGTCCATCCGCTCGAACAAATGACGCTGATGCTGGACCTGGGAAAAAATAGCGACCAGTTCCGCTTCGCTGTAATCACTGCTTGCAGCGACCGACTGAATGAAGGCTTCGACATCCTCGCGATAGCGATAATCGCCCTGTTGCAGTTTTACCGCCTGTGCCAGCAGTGGCAGCAAGCAGATGATGGTGAGTAACATCCTACTCATGAAATATCCTGTTTATCCTCTATTGTGTAGTCGTTGATCCGATGTTGCTATTCCCTAACTCAGCAACCATAGGGTTTTTTCCAACTGCCCTGATTCCGGCCCTGGCTAAGACCCGAACAGCGCATTGATGATGTCGTCAGCCGAGAAATCTTTTCGACGAACGTATCGTCATGATCATGCCAAATCCGAGCATCAATGTCACCATCGATGTCCCCCCATAACTCACCAGCGGCAGGGGTACCCCAACCACCGGCAACAGCCCGGCCACCATGCCGGTATTGACAAACAGGTAGACAAAGAAAGTCAGACTAAGTGCCCCGGCCAGCAGACGTCCGTAATTGTCACTGGCACAGGCCGCAATATACAGCCCGCGGTAGATAATCATCAGGTATAACAATACCAACAGCAGGCTACCGAACAGTCCGAATTCCTCGCCGAATACCGAGAAAATAAAATCGGTGGAACGTTCCGGCAAGAAGTCCAGCTGGGACTGGGTGCCGTTCAACCAGCCCTTGCCGTAAACCCCGCCGGAACCGATCGCAATCTTGGACTGGATGATATGGTAACCGGCACCGAGCGGGTCACTTTCCGGATCGAGCAGGGTCAGGATCCGGCTACGCTGATAATCATGCAGGGCAAACTTCCACAACAGCGGCGCCATCAATGACACCAGCAAGCCCAGAATCATGATGATTTTCCAGCGTACCCCGGCCAGGAACAACACAAAAAAACCGGCACTGCCCACCAGCAGGGCGGTACCCAGATCGGGTTGCTTGGCAATCAACAACACCGGCACGATAACCAACAACACCGACACGAACAGGTCTTTCCAGCCCACCGGCAACACCTTCTCCGACAGATAGGAAGCCAACATCATCGGCATCGCCAGTTTCATCAATTCCGACGGCTGGAAGCGGATAAAGCCGAGGTCCAGCCAGCGCTGGGCACCCTTGCCAATCTCACCAAAGCCGATCACCGCGACCAGGAGTAAAACCCCGGCCAGGTAAAACGCCAGGGATAATTTCTTCAATACCCTGAGCGACACATTGGCCACCGCCACCATCAGCAGCAAGGCGATGCCCAGGCGGGTGAACTGGCGCATGATCAGATCCGTATCACTGCCACTGGCACTGAACAGGATCATCAAGCCAAGTGCGGACAACAGGAACAATAACAATATCAGGATCGGATCCAGGCGAAACGCGTCGAGGATCCGCCGCGACAGCTGCATCGAATCGTTTTCCATCACCCGGCTCATGATTTCTCCTGCGCGAGAGCGCCCTGGCTGAACAGGTAGGCATCCATCATCTTGCGCGCGATGGGCGCGGCCGTGCTACTGCCACTACCCCCGTTTTCCACGATCACCGCCACCGCGATCTGCGGATCATCGGCCGGGGCAAAGCCCATGAACAGGGCATGATCACGCAATTGCTTGGCAATCTTGTCCTCCTCGTATTCCTCGTCCTGGCCAATGCCGAAAACCTGCGCGGTACCGGTTTTGCCGGCAATCTTGTAGGGTGCATCGACCCCGATGCGATAAGCCGTGCCGCGCAATCCATGCACCACGCTGACCATCGATTTAATCACGTGATCCCAGTTGAGCTTTTTCTTGATCTGGTACTGCGAGGTCAGTTCCGGTTCGATCGCCAGTTGCATCTCATCCTCGGCGAAGTTGATGCTTTTGACCAGGTGCGGACGGTACAGATCACCCTGCTTGGCCAGCGCCGCGGTGGCCACGGCCAATTGTAATGGGGTCACCAGCAGGGCGCCCTGGCCGATACCGGTTATCAGGGTTTCTCCCGGGAACCAGGGCATCCCGCGGGCCCGTCGTTTCCACTCCCGTGAGGGCATCAGGCCGGACTGTTCGCCAGTGCTATCGATGCCGGTCAGGCGGCCAAAACCAAACTGTTGCATGAATTCAGACATGCGGTCGATACCCATCGCATAGGACAGATCATAAAAATACACATCGCAGGACTGGGCAATCGCATCGTGTAAATCCATCTTGCCGTGACCCTCTTTTTTCCAGTCACGATACCTGCGCTCTTCATTCGGCAGCAGGTAATAGCCCCCGCAATATACCGACTTCTTGGGTCCTACCACGGAGTACTCGAGCCCAGCCAACCCGAAGAACGGTTTGGTCGTCGAGCCCGGCGGATATTGACCGGTCAGCGCCCGGTTGAACAAAGGGCGGCTGGGGGAATCACGTAATGCACCGTAATCCTTGATACTGATGCCATTAACGAACAGGTTGGGATCGAAACTGGGCATACTGACCAGGGCCAGCACTTCACCGTTGGCCGGATCTATTGCCACCACCGAACCGCGCTCATCGGCAAACAGATCCTCTGCCAGTTGCTGCAGGCCGGAATCGATGGTCAGATGCAGATCGTGCCCGGCCAACGGCGGTCGTTCATCGAGTACACGCAGGGTTCGGCCGGCAGCATTGACCTCGACCCGCTGGAAACCGACCTCACCGTGGAGATCACTCTCGTAGAATTTTTCCAGGCCCAGTTTGCCGATATGACTGGTGCCGGCGTAACGGGTCTCATCCAGTTTTTCCAAATCCCTTTCATCGATCCGGCCCACATAACCCAGCGCATGTACCGCGTGTTTCCCCAGCGGATAATGCCGGGCCAGCCGCGCATTGATTTCCACCCCCTTGTACTTATGCAGATTGACCGCGAGGGTCGCGACTTCATCATCGCTGAGATTCAACAACAAGGGGATCGACTCGAAAGGACGGGCGCGTTTGGCCGCCTGGCGGAAGCGCTTGATCGCGAGCTCGGAAATGGCCACATATTGCTGCAAGTCCTGCAAGGTCGCATCGAGGTCATCGATACGTTCGCGAATGATTTCCAGGCGATAGGCCGGCAGGTTATCCGCCAGCACCACCCCGTTACGATCATAGATCAGGCCACGGGTCGGCGGCAGGGCCTTGATCCGCACCCGGTTCGAATTAGACAGGGTGGAAAAGTGGTCATGCTCGACCACCTGCAACACGTACAGCCGACCCAGCACCAACGACATCATCAGCAACACGATCACCGCGGCCACGATCAGCCGACGCTGGATCAGGCGGGTTTCAGAATAATCGTCTTTTAATTGCTCGCGCGGGGCCATCAGTCAATGATGCCGGACAGGTTGGGCATAAGGGGATGAAAAAAACACAAGTAATAAGTATCATTAAACCACTGATCGCATTATTTTCAAGTTAAATCACTCAATTACTCACGCAAAAAAAAGCCTGCACTGGGCAGGCTTTTTTCACTTGCAACACGCAATCCGGATTACAACAGTGGCACCATTAGCAGGGCAACGATATTGATGATCTTGATCAGCGGGTTGATGGCCGGACCGGCAGTGTCCTTGTAGGGATCGCCGACGGTGTCTCCGGTGACCGCGGCCTTGTGCGCATCGGAACCCTTACCACCATGATTGCCATCCTCGATATATTTCTTGGCGTTATCCCAGGCACCGCCACCGGTGGTCATCGAGATCGCGACAAACAAGCCGGTGACGATGGTGCCGATCAGCATCCCGCCCAGGGCCTCGGCACCGAGCAAGACACCGACCAGAACCGGCACCGCTACCGGTAACAAAGAGGGGATGATCATTTCCTTGATCGCAGCCTTGGTCAGCATATCCACAGCCTTGGAATAATCCGGCTTCTGGGTACGGTCCATAATGCCCGGCATCTCGCGGAACTGGCGGCGTACCTCGTTGACGATACCACCGGCGGCACGGCCTACCGCTTCCATCGCCAGCGCGCCGAACAGGTAAGGAATCAGGCCACCGATGAACAGGCCAATGATGACCATGTGATTGGACAGCAGGAATTCGGCTGACTTGCCGGCGGCGGACAAGGAACTGGTGTAATCAGCGAACAACACCAGGGTCGCCAGACCGGCGGAACCGATCGCATAACCCTTGGTCACCGCCTTGGTGGTATTGCCCACCGCATCCAGCGCATCGGTGGTGTTCCGCACATCATCCGGCAGCTCCGCCATCTCGGCGATACCACCGGCGTTATCGGTGATCGGGCCATAGGCATCCAGCGCCACCACGATACCGGTCATCGACAGCATCGCGGTAGCGGCCAGCGCAATCCCGAACAAACCAGACAGTTCATAAGCGGTCCAGATCGACAGGCATACCGCGAGTACCGGTAACGCGGTGGAGCGCATGGACACACCGAGACCGGCGATGACATTGGTGCCGTCACCGGTGGTCGAGGCTTCGGCGATATGGCGTACCGGACTGAACTCGGTGGCGGTGTAATATTCGGTGATCACGATCATTGCCACGGTCAACGCCAGGCCGATCAGCGACGACAGGAAGAACTCGGTAGGACCGGCCACATCGCCATTGCTCAGGGTCAACGTCACGCTATCCATCATCGCGTTGGTGATGACATAGAAACCAACCGCCGACAGCACCGCGGCAACTACTGCACCCTTGTACAAGGCGGTCATGATCTTGCCGCCTTCACTGTACTTGACGAAGAAGGTACCGATCACCGAGCACACGATGGAGATACCGCCGAGGATCAGCGGATAGGTGATCGCCAGCTCCAGGACCTCGCTACCGGCCCCGGCAAACGCCAGACCAGCCAACAGCATGGTAGCGATAATGGTTACCGCATAGGTTTCGAACAGGTCGGCGGCCATACCGGCACAGTCACCGACGTTATCGCCGACGTTATCCGCGATAACCGCGGGGTTGCGTGGATCATCTTCCGGAATCCCGGCTTCCACCTTGCCCACGATATCCGCACCCACATCCGCACCCTTGGTGAAGATGCCGCCACCGAGACGGGCGAAGATCGAGATCAGCGAACCGCCGAAGGCCAGGCCGATCATCGCATGCAGCGGATCGGGAGCGCCCATCGCCAGCATCAGGCTGTAGTAACCGGCGACCCCAAGCAGGCCCAGGCCAACCACCAGCATGCCGGTGATCGCACCACCGCGGAAGGCGATATCCAGCGCCGGGTTGATACCCTGGTGCGCGGCTTCCGCGGTACGCGAGTTGGAACGAACCGACACGTGCATACCGATGTAACCGGCGACGCCGGAGAATACCGCGCCGAGGGCAAAGCCAAACGCGGTATACCAGTCCAGGGCAAAACCAACGATCAGGAACAAGGCCACCCCGACCACGCTGATCGCACGGTATTGACGCGACAGGTAGGCCACCGCCCCTTCCTGCACCGCCGCCGCGATGCGCTGCATTTCCTCGTTACCCTGCGGCTTGGAGAGGATATTGAAAATGGCCACCACCCCGTAGGCGATACCGACAAAGGCGCAGATCAGCGCCATTAATAATCCAGAAGACATATGTTTACCCCTTTTAAATGTTTTTTAAATGAAAGCTGAGCCAGCAAAAAAGCCGCTGTCGCAGTGACAACGGCTTCATTTTTTCTTAGCTATCCAGTTGCTGGAAGATCTGGTCCCTGATTTCATCAACCTGGCCAATGCCATCGATCTTGATGTATTTGGGCGCGCCCTGCTCGCCCGATTGGGCCCAGTTGGAATAGTATTCGATCAGCGGTTCGGTCTGATCATGATAAACATCGAGACGCTTCCTGACCGTTTCTTCCTGATCATCGTCACGTTGGATCAGGTCTTCGCCGGTCTCATCGTCCTTGCCCTCTACCTTGGGCGGATTGAACACGATGTGATAGGTACGCCCCGAGGCCAGGTGAACCCGACGCCCGCTCATGCGCTTGATGATTTCATCGTCATCGACATCGATTTCGACCACCGCATCAACCGCGACCTTGGTTTTCAATGCATCTGCCTGGTCCAGGGTACGCGGGAAACCATCGAACAGGAATCCATTGGCGCAGTCATCTTCCTGGATCCGCTCGTCGATCAGGCCGAGGATAATATCATCAGAAACCAGGCCGCCGGCATCCATGACCTTTTTCGCTTCCAGTCCGAGCGGGGTACCCGCCTTGACCGCAGCGCGCAGCATGTCGCCGGTGGAAATTTGCGGGATATTGTACTTTTCCTTGATGTAATTGGCCTGAGTGCCCTTGCCGGCACCCGGCCCGCCTAACAGTATGATTTTCATGTCCTACCTCTTTATTAAATTCTGGCGGCATTTTGCCACAGTCATACCCCATCGACGAGCAGGTTTTTATATAAAGCAATTGAATTAGCTTATACGCAAACAGGTATTTATATCCTGATCGATGGCGATTGCTGCAGATCAAGCAAATACAATTTAGCCTCAGAACGAATCCGCTGGGCCGCTGCTAACGCATGCAATAAACGCTGTTTTATTGTATATTCCCCGCCCGAATGGCCTGAGAGTCAATCCAGACTTGGCCATTACCGGTATCAGCGGGGTGGCAGGTATGACCTAACTGCTCGCTGCCGGCACTCACGAATACGACTATTCCGGTGACTGCATGCTGTCTGTCGCCGTTGCGCCTGTGCCAGCAGAAGCTCACATGCGCATCGAATTACAGGAATCATAAAAGCTAATTTCAGGGCCTGCTGTGGCCTAAACATTGTGGAGATAATCTGATATGACCAAAAAGAATGCATTCTATGCACAATCGGGCGGCGTGACCGCGGTAATCAACGCCTCGGGCTGTGGCGTCATCGAAACCTGCCGCAAGCATAGCGACAAGATCGGTAACGTGCTGGCCGGCAAAAACGGCATCATCGGTGCGCTGACCGAAGAACTGATCGATACTTCCAAGGAATCCGACGAGGCGATTGCCGCGTTGAAGAAGACACCTTCCGGTGGTTTCGGATCCTGCCGATTCAAACTCAAGAGCCTGGAAGATAACAAGCGCGAATACGAGCGCCTGATCGAGATCTTCAAGGCCCATAACATCGGATATTTCTTCTACAACGGTGGTGGTGACTCCGCCGATACCTGCTACAAGGTATCGCAATTGTCGGAAAAAATGGGCTTCCCGGTGCAGGCGATCCACGTGCCCAAGACCGTGGATAACGACCTGCCGATCACCGACAACTGCCCCGGCTTTGGCTCGGTCGCCAAGTACATTGCGGTATCGACCCTGGAGGCCTCTTACGACGTACGTTCGATGGCGGCCACCTCCACCAAGATCTTTGTCATCGAGGTGATGGGACGTCACGCCGGCTGGATCGCCGCCGCCGGCGCCCTGGTCGAGGATTACGGTATTCCCGTGGTAACCCTGTTCCCTGAAGTCGAATTCGACAAGGAAAAATTCCTCGCTGCGGTTGATGCCAAGGTCAAGGAATACGGCTATTGCTCGATCGTGGTTTCCGAAGGCTGTCACTGGCCGGACGGTACCTTCCTCGCCGAGCAGGGCACCCGCGATTCCTTTGGTCATGCCCAGCTCGGCGGTGCTGCACCGGTAGTTGCCAACATGATCAAGGACGCCCTGGGTTACAAGTTCCACTGGGCGGTTGCCGATTACCTGCAACGTGCCGCACGCCACCTGGCCTCCGAATCCGACGTCGAGCAGGCCTATGCACTGGGCCAGGCCGCGGTGGAAAAGGCCCTTGAAGGTAAGAACTCGATCATGCCGACCGTGGTTCGCGAATCATCCAATCCGTACAAATGGAGTATCGGTGAAGCGCCGCTGAGCGAGGTCGCCAACGTCGAGAAGATGATGCCGATGGATTTCATCACCGATGACGGCTATGGCATTACCGACAAGTGTAAGGAGTACCTGTATCCGCTGATCAAGGGCGAAGCTTATCCGGATTACGATGAAAACGGGATGCCGATCTATGTCACCCTGAACAATGAACTGGTGGCGAAGAAACTGGAAGATTTCGAACTCTAGTTGTACAAGCCAACCGGTTATAGAGGGCTGCGACTGCAGCCCTTTTTTTTGCTTGCAGCAGAGTTGATAGCCGATGTCGCTAATCCTTGTATGGTAAAACGCTTCTATTCATTACAGCCAGACTGTTATAATCGCGCGCTTTACTCAGTAGAGAGCCTTTATCATGAACCTCGATCGTGTCAGTTCAGGCAAGAATGTACCCAACGAGATCAATGTCATCATTGAAATTCCGGCCAACTCCGACCCGGTGAAATACGAACTGGACAAGGACACCGGTGCGATGTTCGTGGACCGCTTCATGTCCACCGCCATGTTTTACCCCTGCAACTACGGCTACGTGCCGCACACCCTGTCCAAGGATGGCGACCCGGTTGACGTGCTGGTATTGACGCCGAATCCACTGATCTCGGGCTCGGTAATCGCCTGTCGCCCGGTTGGCGTCCTCAAGATGACCGATGAATCCGGCGATGACGCCAAGGTGCTGGCGGTACCGGTGGACAAGCTATGCAAGACCTACCGCCCGGTGCAAACCTTCCGTGATCTGTCCGGCGAGGTTCTCAACCGGATTTCCCACTTTTTCGAGCATTACAAGGATCTCGACGAGGGCAAGTGGGTCCGGGTGGATGGCTGGTATGGCATCGACGAGGCCAAGCAGGAAATTATGGACAGCATCCAGATGTACAAGGATGCCCCGGAAAAACCCAATTTCTGATCAGCAGCATCCCGCGGGCGAGTCGGCCGCGTGCCCGGGATTAGTCTTTGCTCGTTGATCCGCCCAGCAGCTCTGATTTTTCATCACTGCTCACCGCCGTGTCGGCTTGACTCAGTAATCGTTCGGCGGCGCAGACCTGGTCGCGCCCCTGCTGCTTGGCCTGATACAGGACCTGGTCAGCCTGATTGATCAGCAGGGTCTGATTGTATTGACTGTCCGGCTGAAACTCGGCCACACCGAAACTCGCGGTCAGCGAAAATTGTCCCTCATCAACCTCGATGCTGACCTGGGCCAATTGCTTACGTAAGCGCTCTGCTACATTAAATGCGATCGGCAACGGCGTATGCGGCAGGATCACGGCGAATTCCTCGCCACCATAACGACAGACAATATCGAACTGGCGCAACTGTTGCTGAAATAACCGGGCAGAGGTTTTCAGCGCCTGGTTGCCGGCTTCATGCCCCCATTTATCATTGACTGCTTTGAAATGATCGAGGTCGATCAACACCAGGCTGGTTGGATGGCTGGTGCGCACCGTGCGTTGCATCTCGGTGTCGAGCACCTGCTGAAAATGGCGGTAATTGAACAGCCCGGTCAACGGATCGATAATTGCCTGTAACTTCAGTTCCTCGACATCTCGTTTCAGCTGTGCCAACTCCTGCAGCCATTGGCAATCGGGTTCGCCGACGGGACAAATCTCTAGGGGCTGATCCATCTTGATATTCATTTATTGATTATAACCATTGTGCGCGGTAACTACCGCGGCAAGCTTGTATCTGGCCAACGCTGGCGGCATTATTATGCGCTTTTTGCCAGTATAGCGTAATGCCCGCAAACCTGTTCACCTCATCACAACATTTCAAACAGCATTTCATCCGCCAGCTGACGACCATGTTGCAACATGATGAAATCGGCGTGTTTATTCTGGTTCTCGCCAACGCCAGCATGCTGGCCGAGATTCGACAGCAACTGCAGCCGGCCCTGGAGGAACGCTTCCAGCAGCTATGCCAACGCCTGGACCGGGCCCCGGCCAGCGAGCTTGAGTCACTGCCTGCAGATGATATCGACGTGTTCCGCCAGCTCCAAGCAACCGGTTTCACCAATCTGCAATTATCCCGGCATCGCAAGCTCGAGCCCTGGCAATTGCATTACAACCAGCTTCGCAGCTTCCGCCCGCCGCGCAACAGCGGCAAGAACAACATTGCGCTGTACCAGGCGTTCGATGAACAGGCTTTTCATTTCAACAAGCCGTTTCTACGCAGGGAAATCCTGTGGCAGGGCGAACTTGCAGGCATCCCGATGCGCCTGATGTATAACAAGTTTCCATTTGCGGATTACCACGGGATCCTGCTGCTGCGACCCGAGCAGCAAAAGCCTCAATACCTGCAGGCCGAGGATTGTGCAGATATCCAGCGCTTACTCGCCAGGCTGAACGGATTGACCGAGCTGGGTCTGGCCTATAACTCGCTGGGTGCGCATGCCTCGGTCAACCATCAACACTGGCAATGGTTTTTAGCGGAGACTGCATACCCGGTGGAGCTTGCAGCCTGGTCACACAATGGCGGAGGTCAGCGTTACCCGCTCGAGGTCAGGCGCTTTGCCAGCCTGGTCGAGGCCTGGCCGCTGATTGAACAGTACCAGCGGGAGCAACAGGCGTTCAATCTGTTTTGCCGTCACGCCTCCATCTACGTGGTCAGGCGCAAGGCCCAGGGACAATCCACAGCCAGTGACTGGAATGGTGGTTTTGCCTGGTCCGAGATCATGGGTAGGATAACCCTGGGTAATAGTGAGGATTTTGCGCGGATCCGCAACGCGGACATCGCGGCTGAATTTGCCCGGCTGCGGTGCTGACTACATATTACGGACGACGCGGATACCGACGTTATAATGCCCCTGGGTACTGGCAAAGGTTTCGCGGTTTTCCACCCGCATCGACGTCGCCGGGCTGCGGAAGGCACCACCGCGCGCGACCCGAACCGAACAGTCACCGCCTTCCCACACCGAGCCATCCGCCGGCGCATCGATGTAATTACGGTGATAGCAGTCATGGACCCATTCGAATAGATTACCGGCGGTATCTTTCAAGCCGAATGGATTCGCTTTAAACGAACCGATCTTGGTAGGCTGGTTGATATTCAGGCCGGTGCCGCAATCGAAACAATGTGCATTGCCTGAACCCTTTCTCGCTCCCCACCAGAAACTGGTACGGGTACCACCCCTGGCGGCATATTCCCATTCTGACTCCGATGCCAGGCGATATTTTTTACCGGTCTGTTTGGTCAGCCAGTTGACATAGGCCAGCGTATCATCCCAGGAAACGTTGCTGACCGGATGCGTATTACGGTCGAGTCCATTGCTGGAAGGTTTCTTGCGTCCCGTGGCATCGGCAAATTTGTCATATTCGGCATAAGTGATCTCGTGCACCGACATCGCAAACGTCGACACCGTAACTTCATGGCGTGGAGTTTCATCGGCCGAGATCATACCCGAGCGGTCACCCATTCTGAAGTTACCGGCAGGGATCTGGACCATGATCGGGCCGCGTCCACCTGTTTTCAGTCTATCGGTAAATGGATCAAACTTATCCACATACTGATCCTGCACCAGCGCCTCAGGCTTGGCCGTTGGTTCCGGCGTCACCGGTGCTGCCGGTTTGACCGGTTCCACCTTGGTCAGCGGGGGAGCCGCTGGCGGTGCCGGTGCCTTGGTTGGCGGTGCGGTGGGTTCCGGTTTGCTGACGATATCCGGCAACTCCACTTTCGGTAATTCGAGACCCTCTTCAGGAATCAGTTGCTCCAGCAGGCCCTGTTGCCAGGCGTAAAAACCACCGCCGCCGATGGCGAGCAGAACCACCAACCAGATCATGGCCTTGACAATCTTACCGCCACCCTCGGATTGATAGCGGGCGGCCTCTTCTTCCAGGGTTTGTGACAGGGACTCTGAGTACACCGGATCGAGTGACTCTACTTCCGGCTCGGCTGGAACGCTGCCTGCTCGCTCCTTGATATCGACCACGATGATCGTGGTATTGTCCTGGTTGATCTTGTTGGCTTCTTCTACCGCTTTCAGCAAGGAGTAAACACATTCTCTGGCGGTCGCCGACCAGGAGGAATACTGGACGATCGCGCTCTCGCCTAGGGTGTCCAGACCGTCACTCGCAATAATCAGGCGGTCACCCGCTTTCACCGTGATCGGCTCTTCCGGACAGTCAATGCTGCTGATTTCCTCGCCGGTCATCGCACTCATCAGCATATTTCTCGACATCCCCGGCTGTTCCTCGATATCAACCCCCTGGTCGCTCATCATATCGAGGTAGGCACCATAGCTGTGATCGGCATTTTGCTTGATCAACTCGCGGTCACGCACCAGATACAGGTGGCTGTCACCGACACTGACCCAGTAAAGTTCTTCACCCTGCAGGTAACCTGACACCATGGTACAGCCCATGCCTCGCAAGGCCGGGGTTTCCTTGATTGAGTCGGCAATCTGCTGGTTAGCCCGGACCAGGGCGGAAGTCAGTGACTGGGGAACATTCTGTGAAGGGAAATCACTTTGAAAGGATTTGTTGAACGTGGCCACCACCATATTACTGGCGACATTGCCCGCGGCATGGCCGCCCATGCCATCGGCCATGATAACCAGCGAACAGGAACTACCGTCATCATTGTCTCCCAACTGGGAGACCATGTAGGCATCTTCCTGGTAATCTCTAGCGCCATCAATCTGGTCGCTGGCTATATCGAATTCAACGGTCATGTAATTTTTCTTTTCGCTGTATAGAAAGACTATAGATTCTAGTTAAAGTATTTTCTAGATTATTTACCGCTATGATTGCGCAGGGTGCAGCTGGCTCGGCCACCCATACCGGCAGTGCCTCAGCGCCTGTTTTATGTTCTCAAAATGGCTTGTATCCGGACTGTTTCAATATGCGCAACGGAAGGAATAACGGCTCAGGTAAATCAAACCAGTCAGCCCAGTACCAGTCATTGCATTGTGCATTACTCAGTCTAACTGTAGCAGGGTTTAAACAGTTTGTTTGAAAATACAGCGAAACTGAGTGAAGACCATCTGCAAACTGATTATCAGTATAGGTTACAAACTCCAGTTTGTCGTAGTGCAAATTGGTGAATCCGGCAATATTTCGCATTGCTGCCTGGGGTGGAGATTCAGCCCCGCGCAGCCAGCCGCCGGGCAATTGCCAGCTGTGTTGCATGGGCGGCTTCAGGCGTTTGCCGAGCAGTAGTTTATGCTCGTGCATGATAAGCACTGCAACCCCTACCGAGGGCTGCTCCGGGCTGCTCGCATCGCGGTTTGACATCAGGTCATCAAGTCGTTGGCAGAAGCTACAGTGTAGGGGAAAAGGCCGCCGAGATCAGGGCCTGAATTTTCACAGACTGGCTGGTGCGAGTAAGGTAATTGCTGTGATCTGAGCTTAGGCCAACCAGCTGGCCGATCACCACACGGCGACCGGCCAGATTATGTAGGATTAGGGACGGATATAGGCATAACCCTGTTGCTGCAGCTCCATGATGCGGATAACGCCGGCCTGCACCACCTCGACCCCCTCGGTCAAGGCAGGTTTCTTGCCTTTCTTCTTTTCAATCTTGGCCATCGTGTTGCCGCAGGCACTGAAGTTAATATCCTGCATGGCCAGGCTGGATACCCGCTGGGATTGTTTACTGTTCCTGGTCAGCAGGCTCAACCCCGGGCCATAAGCAACGATCTCCACAATCACATTATCCATGCCCAGGGCTTTTTGCACATTGACCGCATTATTCAGGGCTATGGTCTGGGTGCGGGGATCATCGCTACTGACCTGAATAACGACCTTCTGCATTTCCGCCTGCGCCAGATTGCTTAGCAACAAGCCTGCAAGCAACAGTGTTGTGGATAGTAATTTATTGGGTTTCATGATTTTCTCCTCGGGTAATTGAAGCTATGGTGCTTTCGATATCAAGACGATGGAACTCTGTGATATATTCCCTGTCTTCCTGAAGAGGATCATAACGAAAACCATAATCATGCTCGATACCTGGCCACTACTGAAAAATTCCGATTTCCCCAGCATTGCCCGCAACCAGCTGGAAATTCTGCAAATCAACCTCGGCTACCTGTGTAACCAGACCTGTCAGCACTGTCACGTCAATGCCGGCCCCAAACGCAAGGAATTGATGACCGAGGAGACCATGCAGGATGTGCTGGCACTGCTTGAGCACACGGGTATCCACAGCATCGACCTTACCGGCGGGGCGCCGGAGATGAATCCGTTGTTTCGCCAGCTGGTCAGGGAAGTGACCAAGCAGGGCAAGAAAGTCATCGACCGCTGTAACCTGACCATCCTGATGGAACCCGGCTATGAAGACCTGGCCGAGTTCCTGGCCGAACAACAGGTCGAGATCGTCGCTTCCCTGCCCTGTTACCTGCAGGAGAATGTCGATGGCCAACGCGGCAAAGGGGTTTACGATAAAAGCATCCAGGGTTTGCAGAAGCTCAACGCGCTCGGTTATGGCCGGGATGATTCAGAGCTCCAGCTGAACCTGGTGTATAACCCGACCGGGCCTTACCTGCCACCGGCCCAGCAACAGCTGCAAACCGATTACAAGAAATTCCTCCAGGAGCAGTTCGATATCCAGTTCAACCAGTTGTTCACCATCACCAATATGCCGATCGCCCGCTATGGCAGCAGCCTGATTTCTCTTGGCCAATTCGAGGAATACATGAACCTGTTGAAGGATTCGATGAACCTCGCCAACCTGCAGGGGGTCATGTGTAAAAACCAGCTCAGCATCGACTGGCAGGGCTATGTCTTCGATTGTGATTTCAACCAGATGCTGAAACTGCACCTGCAGCATCCGACCTCCGGTGATGCGTTACATATCCGCGATATTCAGGCGATGGACATGCAGGCTATCGATATCATTGTCGCTGACCATTGTTACGGCTGTACCGCCGGCCAGGGCAGCAGTTGCGGTGGGGCATTAGACTAGCTGCCGGGTATTACATGCAGTTCAGCATCATCATCCCCACCCTGAATGAATCCACCAGCCTAGCCGACCAACTGCCACAACTATTATCCGGCACAGACGATCCATCCCGCGTCGAGATCATCATCAGCGATGGCGGCAGCACGGATGATACCCTCGAACAGGCCCGCCGGTTTCCGCTGCAGATAGTGACCGGCGACCTGGGGCGCGCAACTCAGATGAACCACGGAGCACAACAGGCCAGCGGTGACTGGCTGCTGTTCCTGCATGCCGATACCCGGTTGCCGGCTGACTGGATGAACCTGATCGAACAATGCTCTGCACCCTGGGGACGTTTCGACCTGCAGCTAAGCGGTCAGCACTGGCTGCTGCGCGTGGTCGAAACCATGATGAACTGGCGCTCCCGGCTGACTTCGGTTGCCACCGGTGACCAGGTGCTGTTTTTCCGGCGGGATTTTTTTAACCAACTGCAGGGGTTTCCAGCGATCCCATTGATGGAAGATGTTGCGATCAGCAAACAGGCGCGTAAGTTGGCCAAACCAGCCTGTATTCGGCAACCGGTGATCAGCTCGAGCCGGCGCTGGGAGCAGCATGGCATTTTACGCACCATCAGCCTGATGTGGCTGATCCGCTTTGCTTACTGGATCGGGATCAAACCCGAAACCCTGCATCGTCTGTATTAT
>JAAUXZ010042065.1_pt1 | contig 32424 bp, 29 predicted proteins | sample 7278131 | NCBI WGS metagenome assembly JAAUXZ01 (sample SAMN14350119, study PRJNA611818) | marine sediment metagenome | isolation source: surface marine sediment (3m) | place: French Polynesia: Moorea | collected 2018-08 | reverse complement strand
CTATGGCTACGGTGATATTGGCAATCAAAATGGCTATGTTTTCCAAGAAAATAAAACTAATATGGAGTTTTTGCGCGACCTAGCCGCTCGTAACGGATTTGAACTCTTTGTGCAAGCCGGAAAACTCAATTTTCGTAAACCTCAGGCCGATGACACTATCGAGATCCGATGGCTAAAAGAATTACTTGATTTTCAAGTGCGTGTTACTAGCTCTGAACAGGTGGGAACAGTAGAAGTAAGAGGTTGGGATTATAAACAAAAAAAAGCCTTAGTTGCCAAAAAAAATAATAGTTCTGCTCAAGTTATGACAGAAACCGAGTATGGCAGCGGTAAAAAGACAAGTAGTACTTTTCAGGGTCAACCTAAAGCTCCCACTATGTTAGTGGTTAATCAGTCGATTTTTAGTCAAGATCAAGGAGAAAAAATTGCTCAAGCTGTTTTTGATGAGATAGCTAGAGATTTCGTGCAAGCAGAGGCAACTACCGCAGGAAATCCGCAAATTTGTCCGGGCAAGCTGATTAAAATTGCAGATATGGGTAAATATAGTGGCCAATATTACGTCACGGAAACCCGTCATCGGTTTTCTGCCGGAGACTATACTACTGAATTTACGGTGCATGGTATCAGAGGAGAAGAAAATTTATCCTTGTTAGCATCTTCTAGTAGTCCACCATCAGGACAGACAGTTTTAGTAGGAATTGTATCTAATAACAAAGATCCCTTAGGATGGGGAAGAGTTAGGGTTAAATTTCCCACCTTAACCGAAGAACATGAGAGTTATTGGGCGAGAGTGGTGGGAATTGGTGCCGGTAAAGATCGAGGTTTTTACTGTTTACCAGAAGTTGATGATGAAGTCTTAGTAGTATTTGAACATGGAGATATTCATCGTCCATACATAATAGGCGGAGTTTGGAATGGGCAAGATGCGCCACCGACAAAGGTTGATGATACAGTTGTCGATGGTAAGATCGGGCTGCGAACTTTAAAAACTAGAACCGGACATACTCTTCAATTTGTTGAAGAAGATAAAGGTTCAGACAAGAAAGGAGTTTATCTTGACACAGTATATGAACATAAAGTACATCTTAATGACAGTGAGAAAAAGATTGAAATACAAACCCAAAATGGTCATGTAGTGAAGTTAGACGATCAGAATAAACAAATAGAAATTCAAACTAATGGTGGTCATCTTATTAATCTTAACGATCAGGGAGAAAAAATCGAAATAAAAACTAAAGGGGGGAAAGGTAGTATTACGATGAATAGCACTACGGGAAATGTTGAAGTAACTGCCAATGGGAGTATTGAGATTTCGGGTAAAGGAAGTGTCAAGATTTCGGGGAATGGAACTGTCAAGATAGAAGGCGCTATGATTGAGATTTCATCCAAAGCAAATGTTAAAGTTGAAGGCGCTATAATTGACATTTCCTCCAAAGGAATTCTTAATATTAAAGGTACTATGACGAAGATAAATTAATGGTTCTTTGGGGAAAATACTTATAAGATGATTTCGTCCATTCAACCATATTTAAGAACAAGCTACTTACTACCATAAAAAATACCTTTTAGTCAATATACAGCAAGAATTTCAGTAAATCAAACTTCAAAATACTTTTGGTTGCTAACTCTTTTTTTATTATTAAATTATCATAACTAGTCTAGAAGAGCCGGAATTAATAACAAAATCAAGTTGATAAAAAGGAGAGCTTATGGCTTCAGGAATTTTGATAATTTCCGACTCCTAATAATGGTTTCAGCGATGGTTTGACGATCGCCATCAGTTCAGTTATAAACACAATAATAAGACTTTTAATCGTGTTTATAACTATTACAAAAGTACCCAATATAAAAAAAAACATACACCTGTGAGGGGAAGCCTACAGTATACTCGTCGAGTTAGTGTAGGAGGATGTCACGGGACGGATACGGTGAATTGTCCGGGAGAAGTAATTTGGATAACGCCACCCCAAGTACAAAAACACTTACAATTGTTATTGAGAGCCGGAAAATTGTTAATCAAGACCGTTGGTGTGCCGGGTATCCAAGGAGCTACAATAACTGGAATGCAAGGCATGGGAGTTAATACTCCTAAAGCTGCGGTAGTTGCGGCAGCAACTGTTGGGTTTGCCAAAGAATTACACATCCCAAAGGGGGGAATATTGACTATAGGAGCGTAATCCATTATCGTTGCTGTTGACCTTCCCTCTGTAATAATTGGCGGTCCTTTAGGAATAACTATTAGAGAACTTGGTGCGACTCCAAAGGGACATTTTAGCATTGCTCCCATTACTACTAGGTTAGCCATTTTTTAAACACCATATATGATTTAATATACTGTTTCTAACAAGATGCTGTAATAGCCATCAATTACAAGAATGTTTAGTTCCATCAGGCATAATTGTACCACAGAGGTTGGCAAGCTCGAGATTAGTTCCTGTTATGTTTACACCGGTTAAATTGGCAAAACTAAGATTGGCCCCCATTACATTTGCACCACTGAGATTCCCATAAGCTAAAATAGCATTTTCTAGATTAGTGTTTTTCAAATTAGCTTTGCTTAAATTGGCACTAACTAAGTTGGCATGTTTGAGATTAGCCGCTTCCAAATCTGCCTCTGAAAAATCACTGTATTGGAGTTTTTGACGATATAAATTAACCCCTTTTAAATAGGCTTTTTTCAAGTCTTTTTCTGATAAGATATCTTTTCCCTTCAGTTTTTGATTGATAATTTTCCAGACTAAATACCATTTGTTACTGAGTGTTTTAGGAGGAATTTTTGTGCCGGTAAGATTAGCCAAACTCAAATCAGCTTCAGTGAGATTGGCTCGACTTAAGTCCGCTTCAGTAAGATTAGCACCGTTTAAGTTTGCTTTGGTTAAATCAGTATAAATAAGTTGAGCATTAGTTAAATTACTCTGAGATAAATTAGTTCGCTGAAGATTAACAATAAATAAGTAAGCTTGTTCTAGATTAATCCCGGTTAAATCCCTGTTATTTAAGGTAAATCCTTCAAGATAAGCTTGGCTGAAGTCAGTATTAGTTAAATCTATCCCGTAGGGATTAGTTACAAACTTTTGTACCTTGCGCCATTTTGGGTCAATTTTGGTATTTTCTTCAATTATAGTATCTCTTAAATCAGTATGGATCAGAATCGCATCTTCTAGATTCGTATCAGTTAGATCAGCCCCCCGCAGTTTTGCCCCCATAAAATTTGCCCGACGGCAATTTGCGCCCTTTAAAGAGGCCTTGACTAAATTACCTTTCTGTAAATCTGCTACATTCAATTCAGAAAAAGCTAAATTAGCTTCTGATAAATTCGCCTGTTGCAGGTTTGTTTCATTCAAACGAGCTTTAACTAAATTAGCTCGAAATAAATTAGCTCGGTTTAGTTGCGCTAGGGAAAGATTGGCCTGTTCTAAATTTGCTCTACTGAGGTTGCTTCCCCGGAGATCCCAGCCCCTTAAATCTCCTTGAATCAAGTTACAAGCAGCACATTCTCCAGTTTCTTGTAATCGTTTCCAAGTACCTTCTTTCTTATTCCCCTCTCTTTGTTCTCGATGAAAAAGTCGATGAAAAAGAAGAGGAATCGATATTATGCCACTTTCTACTACTCCGGGAAGAAAAAATCCCATTTGAGTCAGATTGGGAAATTTAATCGACAAATATTTATCCACTTCTGCTTGATTGCTCAATTGGCTTATGTTGGGGTGTTTCTTGGTCGTGTAAAACCACATCAAGCCGATTAACACTACAAATAAGAGAGAAAGAGAATTAGATATTTTCCACCACTTTTCTCTATTCATCTATGATTCTCCTGGTTTACCTAAATCTTACCCCCATTGCTACTCTTGGCAAGGTGACCAGTGATATTCACGCAGAGCGTAGTTTTACCAGTTCCCCCTTTGAGATTCGCAAAGGCAACAGTTTTCGTCATTAGCAGGACTTACGCAGTAAAACGAAAAATCAAGGTTTGAGGGAACGGGGAACAGGGAACAGAAAATAGGGGGATACAGACGTTTTATGATTCTGGGTGCGTAAGTCCTAATTAGGTCGATTGCATAAATGCCAAAACGGAAGCCTGAAAATTAGGGTTGATTGCGTATTAAAACGCGAAACTATTAAATTATATAGATTTTCAGCCAGTTACACAGCCGTAAATTTTCGGAATAACTGACTCTAACAATTATCAAAATCATCTAGAAATTAGTTGAAAATACGTAACTGCTCACCGCAGGTGAGCAGCCTTATTGAGAATGAGGAGCAAGGGCGATCGCCAACGATTAAAAACATGATCCTCGAGAATGTTTTCTCATGTTGATAGATTTAATATTATCAATAGATAATGATCCAATCACCTTATGGTCAAATCCTTTGCAGCACAAGTAAACCGATTACCTGATAACCAGGAGTTGTCAGCCGTTTTAGAATATTTCTGCTCTGAGTCAAATAAGTTGTATAACTGTACAACCTATCTGGCTAGGCAGATTTATCTAAAACTGGTAGATATGCCAACAAATTTTGGTTGACCTCTCAAATGAAGACCAATCCTCATATGAGAGCGTTATACACTTCTGCTGCTCAACAAACTTGTATCAGTGTTGGTGAAGCCTTTAATGGCTACAAAGAACTATTAAAGCTTTGGAGAAAAGGAGAATTGCCAGACAAGCCTAAGTTGCCTAAATATCGGAAAAGAGGTTTGTTCCAGATTTCTTTTCCTACTACCATTCAAAAGACGGGAAACCCTTACTCAATCATACTTTAGACTTCGTCGCTGCTAACGCAGATGCCTTTTGCCTTTTGACTTCCGCGCAGCGGCACTAGACACCGTCACCTCGCGCTAGCAGGTGGGGGTAGTTCATTCAATCATCAATAGTCAGAGTAAAAAAAAATGAAAAGCAAACTAACAAAATTCTTGGAGTTTGGCTCAATGCGTGTCGGGCAGATTGTATTCCTTGGCTTGGCTGTTTGGTGTTGTCTTTCCCCACCCCTATTGACGCAAGAAGCTTTACAAGATTATGCTTACTGGGCCCAGTTATGCGAGTCCAAAACAAAAGCTAAACAATATAAAGATGCCCTCAAAGCTTGTGATTCAGCAGTAGCCCTCAATGCTAAAGATCCTTTAATTTGGGGTTTAAGGGCTGAAGTATTGTTAGCATTGGGACAGTATCCAGAAGCTCTGACGGCTTACGAACAACTCTTGCGCTTAGATCCCAATCAAGGGATAGCACAAATGGGACGTTGTGAAGCATTTTATCATCTACAACAGTATCAAGATGCGATCATCGCCTGTGAGTCGGCGCTACAAATTGATCGAAACTGGCAAAATACATCCCCACAAAGAGCATGGTATTTTCGGGGGGAAGCCTTTCGGGAGTTGAAACAACCGGAAAACGCCGTTTTTTCCTATGACTGGGCAATTCAACTACAATCAAATTACTCTCCTGCTTGGGTGGGTCTTTGTCGGGTACTTTTTGAAGAGAAAGTTTATCAGGATGCGCTAACCGCTTGCAAAACAGCAAGTCAAAATGGCGCTAGTTGGGATGGTTTTAGTGTAAGCCTTCCTTGGCTTTACGAAGGCAAAATTTATCATCAATTACAACAATATTCCCTAGCTCTCAAAGCCTATGAAAAAGCTCTCAAAGCCTATGAAAAAACAATAACATTTAATCCTCAAGATGTAATTTCTTGGAGTAAAAAAGCTGAAATTTTAACAAAAATAGGAGAATATAACCCGGCTTTTACAGCAATTAACTGGGCAATTAATCTCAGTCCCAATGATTCATTAATCCTCACTCAAAAATGTGCCATTTTAAATCATCTTAACCAAAGTCAGCAAACACCCTCTGAAGAAGATTATAACAAAGCCCTAGAAAGTTGCGAGCAGGCATTACAAAAAGGAAATGGTAGATGGGGGAAATTTGGTTCTGCTTACGCTTGGAATCAAAGAGGTAATGCTTTAATCGGTTTGAAACGCTATCCCGAAGCTCTTGTTTCTATTGAGCAAGCGATCGCACTCCAACCTAACTATGGCGATGCTTGGAATAACCGAGGGGTTGTGTTGTGGTATTTGCAACAGTATTCAGAAGCGTTAGCATCGGTTGAGCAAGCAATTTCAATCAATTCAAATGATTCTGATGCTTGGTTTAATAAAGGTAGCATTCTGGTGACTCTCCAACAATATGACCAGGCAATTACAGCCTATGATCGAGCACTTTCTGGCAATATAAATTTCCGTCCTCCTTTAGCTAAAGCCAATATTTTTATCAATCAAAGTGCAGTATTTTGGCGGTTGAAACTTTATCAGCAAGCATTGATAACCGCCCAAAAAGCTCTCGATATCAATCCAGACAAACCGGCTCAAATCAATGCCTTATATAATAAAATTCTGGCTTTAATGTCCCTGCATGAATATGAAAGAGCAAAAGAAACCCTATCCAACCTTTTAGAGATCGCTCCGAATCATCCAAAAGCTCAGAAAATTCTTAAATATCTAAGTTGAATTAATTTTGAAACAAGGAGGAGAAACAATACTCCTCGGTTAAGAAAATATATTCATCGAAAACGGGGAGGCAATTCTACAGGAGCAAGGGGTTCTGGTTGGGTTGACTCCCCTTCCCCTTGTTGTTCTAATTCAGATGAAGGTGGAGGCGGAAGGAAGGTTTCCACAATTACAATTACGGAACGACTTTGCTTTTGTCCCCTGTTGTCAATTGCTTGTAGGGTAATCGTTTTCGTTTTGGGTTCTGCCGATAATTCATAAACTAACTGACCACTGGGGCTAACGTTACCCGGTGCCGGTAACAATTCCACTTTGAGAGTTTTATCCCCTTTAACCGTCCAGGTAAAAGCAATAGAAGTTTGTTTCTGTAAATTAACCCGATAAGTGGGGGGAGCAGGTTTTCCATTGAGATCGAATTGAACAATTTCCACCGGTATAGGTCGGGGTTTAATCTCAATTGGTTCAGTTTGTTTAACAATGAGAGAGTGAGGAGGGATATATTGAGAAATCAGGGTAAGTTGAAATACATATTTACCCGTTTGCTTGACAGCAGTGGGAACATCATAACAAATTAATTGTACTTGATTCACCTGACAGTAGGATTGTAATTGAGGAGGAATCGAGTTAGCTGGAGCGAACTCATAAGCTAAAATATACTCCAAACTGTCAGAATTTGAGGTTTTAGTATTTTCTTTTTGCCTGCTGCCTGTTGCCTGTTGCCTACCTTTACCAGCACATTTTATCCCCTTCCCAAGTATATTAACCTTAACCTTTTGTTGTGGATTAGTAGAATGAACAGATAAACATAATTCTTTAAGCTGATGAAAATTGTTAATCTTCCAGTTTAATTTTACTCCTCCACTCACGCCCTCTTCATAACTAGGATTTCCCGCCGTAAAACTCTCAAGCGTCGGCTCAGGAATTGGTAAAATAGAAATTAAATCACTATTGAGAGGGGGGAGATCTCGATCTGTTTTTCTTTTACTGGTAATAGCAATCTGAAAACGGTAGTCCCCTGCTTTAAATCCATCAGTGGGGACATTAACACACAATAAAGTATCTTCTTGGGAGCAAAAATCCCTGAGAATTTCAGGGATACCCTGAGTAAAATCATAGGTTATCGGCTGAGAAATCACCTGACCATCAGAAGATAAACCCACCAGGTTTATAGTGGCTATTTGTTGGGGGTCAGTAATTTCCCAATTGAGACGAATTACTTCATTATTAATTGCCTGATAAACTGTACTTTGGGGTGTAAATTGGACGATCTTCGGTTGCGGTTTCGGACGTGTTAGCAACCACCAAACTAAGCCAATCACACCTGCGAGTAAGGCTAATACGCTCAAAATCAAAATAAATAAATGCCACCAGGGACGAGGTTTCCAAAATAGCGTTCCGGGGAATTGAGAAACTGTTAGAGGTAAATCAAAATTATCTTCAATTTCAACAATAAAATTAAAAATCCTACCACTGAAAGGTCTACGCCAAGCAGGTGGAAGTTCAACTTGCAAATCAACTACTGTTTTTTCTTGGGACAATAACTTTACATTCTCTCGCTCAAGAATATATTTGCAAAGATGCTCCCCGTCAGAATCGATAATTTTTAAATTAACCTCTCTCGGGGTATTTCCAGAATTTTGTAAGCGAATTTTAAACCAGCCTAAAGCGTCGCTCACAGTCCCTACTTGGGTGATGAAATCCACATCTAATTGATAAACTGCTTCAACTTGAATATGAATTAAGCCTAATAAGACCATTGACTCGCCCCGATTAGCAGATAAAAGGCTAACAGTTGGGGAATAAGGTCCGGCTAAAGTATTAACAGGTATGGTTATATTTAACTGAATTTCGCCTGTTTGTTGTGGATTTAATTCTAGTCCCTCTGCTGAGGTGATAATCCCTTCCTCTATTACCTTCTCAGGATAAATGACCTTAAACCAATCAGGAGCTAAATCACTACAGGTGAGGTAAAATTGATCTACTTGATCTGAGCGGTTTTTAACAATCACTTGTAGAGGAATCAGTTCTCCCCCTTGGACGATAATCGGCGCGTCGGATAGAGAGGACGGCTGAATCGTAAAAATGGGATCTTTCGCTTCACGGATTTGTTCTACCGGTGGCAATACCCTAATCTTTCCCGAATAAAAAATCGGCAGCGCGTCTCGATACTGTCGAGGAGAATCAACCTTGAGCGTGTAAGCATAAAGCCCAGACCTGGCATCAAAAGGGATTTGAAACTTAAAAATAACTTCCCGGCTCTGCTGGGGTTCTAAAGCGATCGAAGTGTGAGGAGAGATACACCACTGTCGAACCAGTCCGGAAGTTTCCTCGATAATTAAGTCAATAATCGCGCTTTGATTACCTTCATTAGCAATGGTAACACTCAAAGTACAAGTTTCCCCAGCGACAACAGCAATTTCGCGGGATGGATTAAGGATTACACCAAGGGGAAATCCTACTTTGGCTATTTGCTGATGATTTTCTGGTATTAAACCGTTTGTTTCTGTCATTTAATCCTAATTGCATTTATCTTGGAGTAGTTTCTTGTTCTTGGTATTAATAGTTTCTAATTCAACTTTTGTCCGACCGCCACCGAAAAGAACGTGAATCTCTTCGTCTATTACCTTAATATCCACACTATTAATTTGTTTAGGGGGGCGATTCAGTACCATATTAATTTTATTAATTACCCAATTAATCCCTCTTCGATTCACCACAATCGGCTCTGAGGGAGCTAATTGTCCATCTCGAGTTAGTGACCACAACTTTACTTCCCCTGATGCTCCGCCAGTCACTAAATAACAACCATTATCACTTAATGCCACTGAGTAAAGAGGGGGTGCTTCCTCCCCGTTTTCTCGCCCTGTAACCAACGGTTCTGGCCATGTGACCACCGGTTTTAGCTGCTTGCATTCTTGCGGATTTCGTAAACAGTCTTGAAGATTCCAGATCGTAATTTGACCCTGATTATTAGCACTGGCTAATAGATAAGGTTTTGCTTTAGCGTTGTCCACACTTTGGATATAGTCTTGCTCGCCGCCTTTTCGACTCCCTATTAACTCACATTTGTCTCCGTTGGTGAAATTTCGTTTGGTTAAACATAAGGTGTTATATTGCCCAGCTAGGGCGAGGTATTTCTTATCATCGTCTACTAAGATCAAACTATAAATCGCAAAGTCAAATTTTTTTTCTTTTTGGGGTTCTATTTCCGAGCTACAATTTTGATCTTGATCCCAAACATCATCTACTTGCCATCGTAAAATTTTGCCACTGCCGTGACTACTATAAAGAAACTTGGCATCGGAGGTAAACGCCAGATCTAAAACGCGATCCGCTCGATTAGCATCATTCAAAACAGCTTGGGGACATTTGCGGCTCCCCAGTAAATTCCAGAGTTGAATTTCGCCATTTTCTAAGCCTGCGGCGATCGCATTATTATCCACCGGTTTATAACGCACTACTCGCACTGCTTTGGGGGGTTTTATCTCTAATTTTCCAATGGTGGGATGAATAAAAAGATGCCAACCCCAACCAAAACCTTCTACATTCCACTCAATGATCTTTGGCTCGTCTGCGCCACTGACAGCATTTAAACCCCTGCCATTGAATTGAATTGATTTAATGGGTTCTTGATGCCCGCAGGAGAGACTACTAGGATTGAAACAGGAAAAAAAATACATGATCCCTATCAAAAATAAACTGGCTAATCCGGTTAGCCAGAGCGGAATTTTCGGATAAACCCTTAAGGTTAAAAATTGTTGCTCATTTTCTACTTCTAGCGGCTGCTCTTCTACTAGTGCAGTGACAGAAAAAGACAGAGTTTTCACTCGCCCAAACCAATGGCGTTTTGTGTTGACTTTTAAGCCTAATTCGCTCCTTTGACCTAAGTTGACTTTAATTCTGGGATACTCACGCAAAAATAGCAGTCCAATCAGATAATCTTGGCCGCTCAAAAGCAGGAATATTTTTATAGATAAAACCGATAAGGATGAACCTTCTTTGGGAATAATTTGCCAATAAGAGGGAAAAATTTCAGATTCGTAAAGGGATGCCCCTATATTCTGCTCAAGGTTACTCTGATTATCAAATTGCAGCTTATAAATTGCCGGTTCACGCTGTAAAGTTGGCAGCCAAGGAAGTTGAGTGGGAATTTGACAAGTTTGAGGCTCACAACCAACAATAATTTTACCCTGGGGGAAAATTTCCAATTTTCCTTGTACCTGCGCCGGTTCTCCCTCGCTGAAATCCGCCTCAATAGTAAACGGATATTCTTGAGCTAGTGCCATCTCTGTGGCTGGCAGTTGGCAGACAAACTTAAGATCCATCAGCTTTTTCGGTGGGAGGGATAATCTTTGTATCGCTCCTTCTATTAGCCAAGATGTTTCTAAGCCACTAATTCGCACCACCACCTTAACTGGACGATGCCCCAATTGTTCGATCTGCACGGGAATGATGATTTTTTCACCAGGAGGTCTTTGAAAATGTTGAACCGGCAATTTTAAGTTTAAGGGGATCGCTTCTGTACCTTCTTCTAGGTTTAAATAGAGAAATTCCCGGTTTTCACTATCCGGCAATTCCACCGAGAACAGACGCACTAACACATCCATTTGTCCCACAAAGCCAGGGAGCGGATTTTTGCTAATAGTGACCTGGAATTTGGCCATACCGCCGGCAGGGATTTTACTGCTCACATCTGGTTTAAGTTGATACCAGTCGCTCTCAGTTTGGGGAGCAACGCCGGCGGCTTCTAAGCTAACCTGAAAACTGGCAAAGCGATCGCTTTTATTTACCACTGTCCCCATAAATGTAACAGGCGCTCCCCCTGGCTTAAAGGTAAGTTTTGGGGGAAAGATTTGAACATCAAGAAGGTTCTGAAGAATATCACTGGTCATGGTCGGCTTAACTAACAAATATTCAGACTATTGGCGATTTTTTTGCGATTTTCTGATTAACTGGAGCAGATATTGTCTTTCACTCATTTCCATCAAGAGAGAATTTTTTTGTTGTAGATTAGTAGTTTCTTCAAGTTCTTGAAGTTTTTGACGCATTAACTGTTCCCGTTTATAAACTTTTTTAGCCATATCTAGGAACACTTTAGCTAAAGTACCTAATTCATTATTTCGATTGCCAATCTTTTCTAGAGAATCATTATCAAAAGCATCAAAATCTTCTGATTCAAGAGCCTGAGCTGCCTCGGTAATAATCGTAATAGGTCGACTTATTCTGCGGCCAAAAAATAGAGATGCCGGAATCACTATTATTATAAATAAGCCTGAAACACCTAAGATGGAAATAATTGATTTAAATGATTGTTTATAAAAATATTTATTGGGGTAATCAATTACTAAAAGCCAGTTAGATCTTTCTAGATTGGTGATGGTTAATCGAAAAATATGAACATTATTTTTATTGGCCGGAGAGTTCTTCTTTTTTTCTTTGTCGGAGTTACATTCAGAAGAAATAGTTTTTAGGAGTAGCGGTTCAGGTTCAGTACCTACCTGAACGATCATTTTATCTGACTCAGATGAGCCATTGGAATAAGAACAATCAAAAATAAAAAATTTAGCCTCTCCTTTTGTGAGATCAATTCCCTTTAAGTATTCTTCAATTAGCCGTAAGGGTAAATCAAGAGCTATTACTCCTTGGAACTGATCAGTTTGTGAATTTTTGATGATCTGTCGATAAAATGTAATCCCGAATCTATCTTTTTTTGAAGGTGGATCAGTGTAAGATTGAAATTTGTAAGGTAGAGTCCAGCCGAGTTGACTTTTTTTACCTTGTTCATACCAATTGCGATTTGTGGGCTCATCCTCCTGGTTTTTTATCTCTATAGTAGTTGGTTTACCCATTTTTTTCCCTTGATTATTGAACTTATCTTGATATATTTTATCCTTAGTACTAATATTTCTGTACCTAATGAAAATATTGGTAACATCTTCTCCTTGCTCTCGCCTAACACTAACGTAGCCTCTTTTCTTATCAGCGTAAAAAATGTTAGTGAGATAAGGATTAAATAGGATTTCATCCAAAAAAAGTGTTTCGAGACCGGATGTATTTTCATAACCTATATCTCCTATAGTGTTATTAATTTTATACAAATTAATTTCAGATAATTCTTCTATATTCCGAACGTAGGTTTCAATTCTTTTTTGTACTTGATTTTTTGTATTTTTATAAAACTTATATTTTCTCTCTTGAACATTGTCAAGATAAAATTTCCATAAAATTAATGTTGTTGTAAAAATAGCCAACAAGAGAGGAGTTAAAATAAGCGTTAAAAGCTGCAACCGAAAAGAGTAAAAAACTGTTTTGAAATTATTTGGAGCAGAATATTTCATGAATTTATTCCTTCTGATTTAAATGTAATTCATTGCGGATATAAGGCTTGAGTCATTTTTCGTCTCTGGCAAGCAAAATGTAGAATATTAATCCCAAATTCTTGGGCAGTACGAATACTTTCCCGGTCTAATTCCCAGCTTTTTTCTAATCCCCAAGCTGCGGAAAGCTCGCCAATTGTGATAATTATTCCTCCACCGATAAATAGTTGTAAAGATTGATGGTTAATCTTCGGCAATGCGGCAAAGAGAAAGGGTTGATTTCGTAAAGGATGATCCCGGTTGAGAGTTTCCCAAGAATCTAATGGATTATCCAACTGTTGAGCGAATTGATAATAACTGAAAGTCATTTTCTCAATGTACTCTTTCAGGGTCTTTTTGGTGGCTTGAAGTTCAGTCTGCAGCGATGGTTTTAACTTGATGACTGCACTGGACTGAGTTGATTCTGTACCCCCATTTTGAGCTGCCATATCTTCTAGGGCCTCGAGTCGCGCAATGGCTTGAATAAGTTCAGATTCTACAGTTCTCAACTCCTCAATTTTGGTGTTTTGAATCGAAATCTCAACCAGGAGCACTCCGCCTCTTTCTAAATAAGTTTTTAGAAGCTCTAATTGTCCTTGACTTAACTGTTGCGCTCGCCGCTGTCTCAGATAAAGTAAATCATAATTGAAAATTGACTTTTTATCGGGCGCAGAGTCAAGTGAAATAACTCCGATTTTTTGCTCTTCTGCCATGGTCGGATAGAGTCCCCTTAGAGAGTTTAACAATCGTTGTAAACAATCAGCCTTTTCCGGTTCTTGTTGATAGTCAAGCTCGACCATGGCAATTTTTACCAAAGATTGAGGAGCAGTCTTGACCTGGGGACGATAACGCAAATCTAAACAGTTTGGGGACGGGAAAAATACGTTTCGAGGCGCTTGTAAGACCGTTTCACCCGGTTGGAGCAGAATCCGACAGAGTTCTATTTCTTCGGGGGTAGGGGGTTGATTTTTTTCATCTACACGAAAGGTTTCTACTGTCTCAGGATTATTACCATTTTGTAATTCTTGAGGATCTACATAACTAATCACTAAATAAATAGATAGGGGAATATTATTACGAGCTTGTGAGACAATCCGAAACTCCAGGGGTTGAGGCACTATAATCGCGTTTCCATGACAGTCGATTCCCAGTCCTGGCTGTATTTGTAGCCAACGGCGATCGCGGTATTGAGGAGCAACACCTTCGGGAGCATCAATCAAACAAACCCCTAAACCGTAGACGATACCTGGTTGATGCAAAGATTGATAATAAATATTTTGGAGTTGTCGATGATACTGATGAGCTAAATTCCAGCGTTCAGCAGTGATCTCCAATCCCTCAGTGACTTGAAGACGGGTTAGAGGTTTCAGCAGAGAAAATGACCAATAATGATTCATAAAAAAGCTTAATTGATGCGTTCACACGGTTGACTGGTTTCAGCATTGCTGACTCCTATCGATCTAGTTTAGGATGTTAATTAACAACCAGTTCATAAGTACAAAAAGCGGGTTTTTCTTGTTCAATAATTTGACAAACTAAGGTTTCGTCAATGGTCAGAGGGGGGATTTTTGTTAATGTGACTTTAAAATGATTAGGTTGTCCGCCCCCGATCAAAGCGTGAGAACCAATAGGAGTTTTACCGATGGTCAATCGTTTGCCAAAGGTTTCTTCAATACGAATATGTTTTTTGCTTTCAGGTAAATTTTCATCTAGGGGTAGTCCCGTAATCAGATGAAGATATAACCGTAATCCATAACGGGTCCCTCGCCAGCGATACAATTCTATAGCTTGACGCACTAGGTAACGCTGTTGTTGCAAACTGAGGGAGGGGGTCAATCGCCAACCCAGCCAATGAGCTAAGAAGGGCAAAAACTGCTCACTGGTGAGCATGGGATCAAAATAAGCCCATAAGCTGTTTAAGATATTAACGTCCGGCTCTAAGGTTTGCTCAAATATATTGAGGAAACGCCCAATAAAGTCTATATTTCGGTAAATTTCGGGCAAAAAACTTGAATATAGACTATGAGGACGAATACAAACATTAAATCTAACCCTCGTTGTTTCCCTAATTGACGGCAGAAGCTGGGAAAAAACGCTCACCTGTCCTACATAATCGAGTTGAAGTCCAATGTTGTAAGTTAACTGTCCCTGAATTTCAAAAAAATCGGCTTGAATTTGCCAAAGGATACTTAATTCACTTTTTTCATAGGGTAGCAGATAGGTTTGAGCCGGATTATCCCCCAAAAGTAAAAAAAAGAATCGATCCAGATGAGCTTGCGCTAAGAAACCCAGACAGACAGTACGGAGTCGATCGTCTGTTCTAACAATCTGATACCACTGACTCGGAAAATTCCCTTCTACTGTCACCTCAAGCTGCATCACTTGGGAAGTAAGGTTTTCCAGTTGGATCAGTAATTCAGCTACTTCTCCCGGATAAGCAACTAATGTAGTCGGAGTTGGTCGAGATTCCGCCGAGAGCAAATCGGTGGACAGGTGAATATCTTCCCGCCCACTCGAGGGTTGTGGGGGAGTGTCAGGAAGACTTAAGGGGGTCAGTTGAAGCCGCAAATTGGGGCGTTCATGGGTAGTTGTCATTAGACCATAATCGAAGCAGCCAACAGAAAATTTAAAGAATCTAATGATTTAATTGTTGAGCAGCTGATTGACATTGAATTTTTTCAGAAAATTCAAGCCTATTCCAACTCAAGTTGCTAGTTATAACTCTACAGTTGCTCGAAGGTTTCAACATCAGTGTTTATACGGAAACAAATCAGTCTTTATGCGAAAGCAAATCAGTATTTATGCGAAAGCAAATCAGTAATATCTATCAAATATCGATAATTTCTCGGTAGAAATTAATCTGAGATAATAATAATATTTTTATCAGAAATAATGAACAAAGCTCAACTCCGTTTATAAGAAGAATAACTCATGGCATTAGATTATTTTGCACCAGGGGTCTATGTAGAAGAAGTAGACCGTGGCAGTCGCCCCATTGAAGGGGTGAGTCTTAGTGTCGCAGGATTTATTGGTTTTACTGAAGATGTTCGTGGAGATGCGGAACTCTTTAAGCCAATGATGATTACTAACTGGAGTCAGTACCTAGAATCTTTTGCCAAAAAAGGTTCGGATGGATTTACTGATTTTGATGCTTACCTCCCGTTTGCGGTTCAAGGTTGGTTTTTGAATGGGGGGGGACGTTGTTGGGTCACCAGTATTGGCACAAAATTACCGGGAACTCCAGCCCCATCAGAGGATAAAACCGCGACAAAATTCCTCAATTCAGGCGGTAAACCTTCCTTAAGCTTCAATTTAAAACTACCCGAAGCCGCCGACGGGGATACCCCGGCTCTCCCTGCCTCTACGGGGAGAATTACCGTAATTATTGAGGATTCTACTCCCAAACCCTTACCAGATGACGCTCCCGAAGATGCAGAACCGCCTCTAAATACGGGAGAATATTTTAAGCTGACGGTGAAACGTGGGTCCGAAGAGTTACAGACCTATGAAAACCTCACTATGGATGCCGAAGCAGAACCGACAGTAGCTGATTATGTAGTAACGGCTCTAGCAGATTCGGAATATCTTACCGTTACAGATATCTCGGCCAGTGGACAAGCGCTATCTCGCCGTCCTGCTAATGGGAGTTATGAAGTAGCGCCTCCCCCTTATATCTCGCCCCCCACACGCTTAACCCGGGATATAACCGGCAATCGGGATGAGCGGGAAGGGATGCAAGGGATATTTGAAGTGGACGAAGTGGCGATGATCGCCTTTCCTGACTTAATGAAAGCCTTTGAAGTGGGATTACTCAACCTCGACCAGGTTCATGGGGTCATGGAAATGATGCTGAGTTTGTGTGAAAACTCCTTCCCTGGTCCTCCCTATCGGATGGCGGTAATTGATGCGCCTCCGGTTAAACCCAGTAAAAGCCGGGATGCGGTTTTACCCGAACGACAAAAACCTCAAGATGTAGCCCAATGGTTGAAAGACTTTAACCGCCGCTCGATGTTTGGCGCCCTCTACTATCCTTGGATTAAAGTGGCTAACCCGCGCAATGCCGGCCTGCCGATTTATGTCCCTCCTTGCGGACACATGATGGGAGTTTGGTGCCGGACTGACCAAAATCGCGGCGTTTTCAAGGCTCCAGCTAATGATGTGCCTAGGGGAGTATTAGGTTTAGCTTATGAAACGAATATGCGGGAGCAGGAATTACTTAACCCCTTGGGTATTAACTGTATTCGTAACTTTGCTAACTATAACCGAGGCTTTTTAATTTGGGGGGCCCGCACTTTGGTAGACCCCACCGACATTCAATGGCGTTATATCAGTGTCCGTCGCTTGATGAGTTACATCGAGAAATCGATTGAAATCGGCACCCAGTGGGTAGTATTTGAACCCAACGACTCAGATTTGTGGGGACGAGTCACCAGGGTCGTCAGTAACTTCTTAGAAGGACTGTGGCGAGAAGGCGCTTTATTTGGAGGCTCCCCGGCTGAAGCCTTTTTCGTTAAATGCGATAGCAGTATTAACACCCATGACACCATTATGAAGGGTCGTCTCTATATTGAAGTGGGCGTTTCTCCGGTTCGACCGGCGGAATTTGTCATCTTCCGGATTAGCCAGTGGGCACCCAATCAATAATTAAAGGTTGGTAAAAGGAGGGTAAAGTAATGGCAGAATTAACCAAACCGATTGCCCCGAGCAGTTTTTACTTAGAAATTACGGGCGTAGTTGATGGAGAAAAATCTATTTTCAAAAGTGTTAACATTCCCCAATATCAGCCCAAAGTACAAGGGGGACAACAGGCGATCGGCTGTACCAAAGGAGGCAAAACCATCTGGCAGGTAAACTCAGCCGGATTTGAACAACTGTTTTCCTTTGATTGTGTTTGTATTGCTAGTGGCGATGATGGGAGTACCAGCAAAGCTATGTATGAATGGTTTGACAAATGTCTTCCTACTTCTAATGGTGGTCAAGGAAAATGGGCGGAGAATCGAAAAGGAGGCAGTATTACCGCCTATGATACCGACGGTAAAGAAGTGGCTAAATGGGCCTTTGCTGAGGCTTGGCCTTCTAAGTATAAATGTGCTGACCTTGACGTGACAGCAGATGCCTTGATTGAGGAAACTTACACCATTACCTGTGAAAAATTCAACCGGACTCAATAGGAAAGGGGTGCTAAATGGCAGATATTCAATATCTGACGAATACAAAATTCTACTTTGAAATCGATGGAGTAACCGGATTACTTCTCAAGTCGATAACTGGTCCTGAAATCGAGATGGAAGTCGCCGGAGGCGATACCGCCATCGGTGTCACCAAAGAAGCGAAAACCCAAACTCAAGCCACCATTGGCGGGGTCAAATATAACAGTACCATTACCCTTACCTATGTGGCAGGGAACGAAGCCGATCAACAGAAACTCAGCGACTGGTACAACGATTGTCACCCCGACACCTATTCGGGAGGCGCATCAAAAGCGATGGAAAGCCGCAAAACAGGCTCCCTATCTATCTATAACCCCGATGGGAAAGAGGCGATGCGTTTTGACTTCGAAAATCTATTTCCAGGGAACAAACAACAAATCTCTACACTGGCGGTAGAACAAGGAGGACAATTAGCCGAAGATACCTTAGAACTCTATTTTACTAAGGTAATTCGGAAGAAATAGTCAAGCACCGCAGTTCAGATGCCAGATTATCCTGAGATTTTAACGGTTGCTCGCTTTTATGTCGAACTCAAACTCGATGGAAGTGATGACCGGGTTGATGCTGTTTTCATGGAATGTAGTGATTTAGAAGTCACTCAAGCGGTGGCTTCCATTGTGGAAGTCACTCCCCAGAAATGGGGCAAACAGGGAAACACGAGAGGGCGGCTAGTCCGCCGGAAAATCCCTGGTAATAGTAGTTACACCGACATTACCCTCCGTCGTGGGCTAACGATCTCTACGGTGATGTGGGATTGGTTAGAGTCCGTTAAAGAGGGTTATTGGGACGAGCAACAGAGGGATGGTTCTCTGATTATTTACAACCAAAATAGCGATGAAAAATCCCGCTTTCAATTTTCCCGCGCCTGGCCTACCCGTTACAAAATTTCTGATTTTTTGGTATCGGGAAATGCTCATGCAATTGAAACGGTTGAGTTAACAGTGGAAGAGTTAAAAAGAGTAAAAATTAGTTCATGATTCAAACGGAATTTGAGTTTACTTTGCCCAAAGGTTATTTAGATACACATGGCAATTTGCATAAAACCGGAATTATGCGTCTGGCTTATGCAATTGACGAAGTAATGCCAATCCAAGATGCAAGAGTCAAAACAAATCCGGCTTATGCGACGATAATAATCCTCTCGCGGGTAATCATCAAACTAGGAGCAGTGGATAATATTTCGCCGGCGGTGATTGAGCGCTTATTTGCTTGTGATTTAAACTATTTACATCGCTTTTATCGTGAGATTAATGAGTTAACAGAACCCGTTCGAGTTCCGTCTCAACCTTTGTACCCTGATTCTTCTTTTACATCTTCATCTAATCTTGAGGAAATTTTACCGACACAAAATAATAAACTTAGAACATGAGAGAGTTTAGTTTCAGTTTACCTAAAGGTTGGCTTGATTCGGAGCATAAATTACACCGAAAAGGGAAATTGCGGCTGACGACAGGGAAAGATGAAATCGAAGTGCAACGCCATCCCCAAGTGATGGAAAATCCTGACTATGGGGTATTTATGATGTTATCTAGAGTTATCTGTCAATTAGGGGATTTAAGCACTGTTACTTCGCAACAATTGGAAACTTTATTCTTAAAAGATTTTGATTATTTGCTGGATTGTTATGAAGCAATTAATCAACTAGAGGAGGAAAAATTTTTTCTGGATGGATTCATTACTTATCCGTTAGATAGACTCTATCAAGAGGTTGCTTTTTTGGCTTTTAATTTTCATTGGCCTTTGGATGATATTCTAAATTTAGAACATCAAGAAAGACGCATATGGGTGGCTGAAATTGAAAAACTTAAGCAATGCTTCTAACTAGATTTAAACTTAATTAACTTAACAGGGAATTAATACCACTGGAGTAATTGGAGTCTATTCAGGGTTGTTTTTTTGTTTTAAGTAGTTGTGCAAAATAAATTACCTAGTAGAGACAGGGTACAATGGTAGTTAACAACTCTAATTCTAGAGAAGATTATTTAGGCAAAGGTTTATCCTTTCCGGTTGGGATCAATATCCAAGGCAATCTGCAAACCAGTTCCAACATTAGCAATATTGAAGAATCGATTAGAATTATTTTGGGCACCAAGTTAGGAGAAAGGGTCTATCGACCAAATTTTGGTTGTCGCCTTTCTGAATTAACTTTTGCGCCGATGAATACGAAAACATTAACGCTGATTCGTTTATATGTGGAGACAGCACTAAAAACTTGGGAACCTCGAATTATTGTAGAAGGAATTTACCCTGAAGCTGATTCCATCCACAGTCAAATTAATATTAATATTGATTATCGTGTAAAAAACACTTACGATCCTCGCAGTTTAGTCTATCCATTTTATTTAAACCCGAATAGCTAATAAAAATAGTGATTATAGACGAGCGACTTTGAGATTTTAACAAAGTTATGGAATTTGATTTCTTACCCAAATTACCGAAATCCAATCTAGACGATCGTACTTACGAAGAATTAGTAGAAGAATGCTTGTTAAGGATTCCTCGTTATTGCCCCGAATGGACAAATTATAATCCGAGCGATCCAGGCATTACTTTAATTGAACTTTTCGCTTGGTTAACCGATCAAATGTTGTTACGGTTTAATCAAGTGCCACGCCGTAATTATGTCGCTTTTTTAGAATTATTAGGGATTCGTTTACATCCGCCAACCCCGGCCATTGGGGAAGTAACTTTTTATTTAACTGCTTCTCGCTTTGAACCTTATACCATCCCCATGCATACAGAAGTAGCAACTCCGCGCACAGAAACAGAAGAGGCGGTTGTATTTAGTACCGATCGACCCCTTGTAATTGGGATTCCCCAAATTAGACATCTGTTAACCGCTCAAACCCCCGAAATCCAAGCCGAAAATTTCCGCGATCGCCTGAGTAACTATTGGGACCGACAAACAAATGGGGAATGGAATGGTCCCGAACTAACTGTATTTGAAGAACCTCCCCAACCGGGAAATTGTTTTTATTTAATCTTAGAACCGGTCGACTCTTTACAGGGAAATGTAATCGCTATTACTTGCAAAGGCCAAGCTGCTACAGCAACCGGAATCGATCCCGATAATCCTCCCCGCCGATGGGAAGCATGGAATGGTAACGACTGGGAAGGAGTGTTATTACATGATAGCGACGATCTTACCGATGGCTTGAGCTTTAACCAGATCGCCAGAGAAGGGGGAGATCCCCTTACCGGTGCTGACGTTATTTTGCATTTACCGCAAAAATTGCCCATCGTTCAATTTGCCAATTATCAAGGCTATTGGTTGCGTTGTGTTTACAGTCCACCTCAAGCTCGACAATCGACCTACAGGCGATCGCCACGAATTACAGGGTTAAGCGCGCGCTCTTTGGGGGGGACAGTGAAAATATCGCAATCGATTGGAATTAATCAGGAATTATTAGGCAAAAGCGACGGAACTCCAGGACAAACTTTTCGCTTACAAGTAGCTCCCATCCTGCCACGTCAAGAAGAGGAATATATTTTAGTTACACCCCCAGAAGGCTTACCGCAAAGATGGCAAGAGGTCAATGATTTTGCTAGTTCAGGTCCCGACGACCTTCACTATACCCTAGATTCCCTCACTGGAATCATACAATTCGGCCCGTCGATCGCAGAACCCACCCACCTCCTTGAACATACTCGATTGCGTTCTCACTTACAAAGGCGAACTCAACTAGCTCCAGAAATAGAACCTTTGGAAAAACAGCCGTTAGAAAGACAATATGGGGCAGTACCACCCCGAGGAGCCGTGATTTCTATGGTCCGTTATCGTACCGGTGGCGGACCACAAGGCAACGTGCGACAAAAGGCGATTACGATTGTCAAATCTGCCGTGCCCTATGTAGCTGAGGTGATCAATCATCAACCTACCTATAATGGTGCCTCGGCAGAATCTTTAGAAGATGTAGCGATCCGCGTTCCTCGCCTACTACGCACCCAAAACCGAGCTGTTACCGCCGAAGACTTTGAAACTCTTGCTATTGATGCAGGTGGTGGGGCGATCGCCCGTGCCCGTTGTTTATTTCCTAGCGAGAAGGAGAAACCTACCACAACAGCCGCCATGGTCGGACCTCAATCTCTAATCAGAGAAATTGAAAGACATCAAGCTCTATGGCAAAATGCAGATTTTGTCAAGTTACCTCTACCTCTTTTAGAACAAATAAAAGACTATATGACTCAATCATCTCGCAGTGGGGGGAAATCGGGTCAAGTGCGATTGTTGTTAGTAGGAATTGGGAATTTAGAGGGGCTCGAAAAGGGAGAGGGAATCCACCCTGATAGTTTAACTATTAGTCCTGAATTAATCACGCAGATTCAATCCTATCTCGATCGACGGCGATTATTAGGAGTTGAGGTATTTTATGAACAACCGAATTATGTGGGAGTAAGCGTACAAACGGAGGTAGCGTTAGAACAGGAATATAATACGCCTACTGCTAGAGAAGAAGTGCTCGAAAAGATTAAAATTGCCTTATATCGCTTTTTAAATCCGATTACAGGCGGAATTGAGGGAAAAGGCTGGGAGTTTGGCCGTCCTGTCTATTCCTCAGACATTGTTAAACTGCTACAAACTATCGCAGGGGTGCGTTATTTGGGAACAGTACAATTATTTGAGTTGCGAAAAACAGATAGTGGATGGGAGCGGCATCTACCCAGAGAACCGAAAATTGAGCCTGGTCCATGGGGCTTAATCTGTTCTTGGCGTGACGAGCGCTTGCGCTCGTCCCACGTAATTAATTTATTGACCCTTCCCTGATGACGCTATTGCAAGAATTTTGGATTGCTTCACTTCTTCGTAATGACTGTAAATATTTTTGTCCACCTACTTACTTCTCAGTGATTACAAAGTTCCTATTATTGTCTTTGACCCCGATCGGGAGGTTATTATCCGATGGATAGATTAAATAATTACCGCCAACTAATTCGAAGAATTATAACAAATCATACAAAAGTGCCCTATAAGCATGGAGATATTAAGTTTGAGACGGTCTTCGATCCGGAGTTTGATCGCTACTGCTGATGATTTTAGGGCGTGAGAATAAGCACTATCAGCATGGCTGTCTAATTCACGTTGATATTATCGATGGAAAAATCTGGGTTCAACGAGATGGAACAGAAGTTGGAGTGGCTAACGAATTCGTTGAAGCTGGTGTTCCAAAAGAGCAAATTGTTTTGGGTTTTAAGTCACCTGAACGCAGGAAAGATACGGAATTTGCCGTTGCGTAGGAGCACTGGTGCTTTAATGTAAAAATATCTGCTATTTATTTTCTTTGCCTTTTCTTTTTTGTTTTTTCCTCGTTCCGACTACGAGGGTTTGCTCGCTCAGGAAAAGCTTCCCACCAATGGGCGCTGCAAATTCGTCCTAATTATTACAGGTGATGCCAATCTGGGCAATCTTTCCCTTCGGGAAAACTCAATCGGTTCGGGGGCGATCGCCAGTTTTTTGCCCTCTAAATCTAAATCTAAATCTAAATCAAAAGGTAATAAAGTCGTTGCTTCACTAGAATATCGATCGTCAAGCAAAAATGATTGTTCTTGAGGATGAGATTTATGTTGGTATTCAGGTAATAAAACGACTGCTGACATTATGGTTACACTTCCCAATAATACTGGCCAATAAAGCAGTTTTGGGATCAGATTATCCTCATAATGAATCCATCTAAAAGCAAGATATTTCTCGGTATTTTTATGAGAAAATATATAAGAATTAGCAGCAACTCCCAACAAAGTAATATTCATTATGGGATATAAAAACTCGAGATAAACGATGTTAGAGCCAGCAAACTGTTCTCGGATTTGCACTTGAGACAGTAAAACCAAGAAAAATAATCCTGAACATACTCCAATGACACCACTGGTATTTATCCCATGGGTCGATGCTTGCTTTTCATCTTTTGTCATCATCAATAAAGTAGCAAAAGCAAGAGAAGCAATAGTCAGTAACGGTATTATATAAACAACAAAAGAATTTAAAAAACGGCGTTTTATAACTATATTAAAATAGAGTTCAGGCTGATTGTTTTGATAAGCTTTTCCATAAGTGCCAAAATGAGTGTTATAGTCTTCCTGGTGAAAATCAAAAAAAGTTTCTAATAATTGCCATTGACCTAAAACAATATTCTCATCGTAGCCAAAAGCATCATCTACTTTTGTTGATTTGTAAGAGCTGAAATCAGGCACTAAAATCGTTTTTCGCAGAAAATCTTTACTCCAGAAGCGAATCCAGACTGTCTTATGATCGAAGGGATATTTCGAATAATCAAATTTCTGTTTTAAAGTCGCTTCAAAATACCAAACAATAACCTCCTTATTATCCTTTATTTGCTCTCGATAAGCAAATTTCGGTTCGATATTACTACCACTTTCTACGGCTTCGGGAAAAATAAATCCCACGGGAATCTCTTCGCCGGGGATCCCCTTATATTTAGATTGAGCGTGAATTTGACTAATATAACCTGTCAAATTAACTTGTGAAGAACTATTAAAGTTGAGAGATTGAATAAAAACTGCCGTTGGTATGCGCTTTTGAGGCAAATTGGGATAACGATCGGACAAATATTGCTCTACTTCTGCTTGATTTGTCAATTGATTAATATTGGGTTTATATTTCTTGGTCGTGTCAAACCAGAGCAACCCGATTATGACTATAAATAAGAAAGAAATAAAATTAGAAATTTTCCACCACTTGGCTTTATCCATCCTGGATGTTCCTTGTTAACATAACTCTAGTTGCTAGTTTTAAAAATACTGTTATCCCAGAAAAATGTCTACCCAGAAATTACTGATCTTCGATGCATATCCAATTTAGATGATGAACAGCTTAGTAATTTTGTCCGTAGAAACACTAACTAATATTGAAACCTTAGAGTAACTTTAAAGGTGAGCCATCGTCGGAACGCTACCCAAATAACCCCTATTTGCTTTAGTGTCTTGCCTGCCCTCTTTTTGCAACTCGCGGCTGATGCCTTTGAGCAAATCGCTCTCGTAGATTTTTGGCGGTGTCCGGTCAACTGCCTTGATGCAGGCGTAGTGCAGCACGTTAATAATGCCGCCGCCTGTCAGCTCGTGTTCATTCGCCAACTTATCGAAATCCACCTCCTCGTCAACATCGAATGGTTTGTTCAGGAAATTATCCTGCCACAATTGCAAACGTTGCTCGGCATTGGGCATGGGAAACCGAATCATGGACTGGAATCGGCGTGCAAATGCTTCGTCTAAATTCGATCGCAAATTGGTTGCCAGAATTGCTAAACCTGAATAGTCTTCAATCCGCTGCAATAGGTATGAGATTTCTTGGTTAGCGGCACGGTCGTTGGAATTTTGGGTCTCAACACGTTTGCCAAACAGGGAGTCTGCCTCATCAAAGAACAAGATCCAATCTTGATGTTGAGCCCGATCGAAGAGTCTGGCCAGATTCTTTTCGGTTTCCCCGATGTACTTGGAAATAACTTTAGAAAGATCGATGCGAAACACGGGTAAACCGGACTTTTTCCCCAGCAAGCAGGCAGTCATCGTTTTTCCAGTTCCAGGCGGACCATAAAAAAGGCTGCGAAAACCCGGCTTGATCCGCTGCTTCAATTGCCATTTGTCCATCAGTACATCCTTGTTTTCAACCCAGGTAAGGATATCGTCAATCTGTTGTCGTGTGGCCGGATCGAGCACGAGGTCGTCCCATTTCAAGTCGGTTGTGATGCGCTGTGCGGGAAACACTGAGCTAAAGGGCGGAGTATAGGATTGTCCGGTTATGATTCGCTCGCGATACTCGGGACTGAGATGGAGTGCCGCCGATAGTCGGGGCTCGTTGAGGTGTTGATGCTCCATGTAGAGGATTCCCTGAGCGAATAAGACGCGATCGGTCTGGAACATGCTATCGTAACGCAGTCGGGCAGAGAGGTTGTCATCGGCCAATAAAAACATTGCTGTCTCACAAGTTGGCAAAAAGCCACCGTGGGAATTGCCGATCAGCCCGCCAAATTCCGTATATCCCCGCTCGAGGGATTGATTACGAATCAAAAAGGTATCGAGTAGATTGGGTTTGAGATGAGGAATCAAGCAGAGTATAAGCACCAGCCGTTCGGCAGGCTGCAGGTTGAATTTGTACACAAGTTCAGCGTAGGGCAGATCCATCTGCGGCAATTCTGGCGGTGGAATTAAAGCGAACACATCTCTTTCCGCTTTTTTACCATCGGCACGAAGCTGAAACCGATGTTCCAAGATCTGGCTGAACCAAGTAAGTTCGCGATCAATGCAGTCGGCGTTTTGATCCAGTTGAGTTCGGTTCATGAGTAACGAGTAACGAGTAACGAGTAGCAAGTATAGCAATCCTATCTGAGGGGGTGACAGAGACGTGCTTTCCTGCTACTAAGGCAGGATAGGCGTTTTGGAAAGGAATGCGCTCAGATAACCCCATCACTTAAAAAGTAATTTCCTGATGTCTGAAATCCCTATTTAAACATGGGCGATCGCATATTAGTACAAAGGATCACCTAGAACGGTCTGATGCTGTGGGTTGGATTTTATTCACCCATGCAACTTGAGCTATTAAACCATTAATAAAGTTGCTAATTCTGGATATTGAGGGAAAAAACCATCGATGCTGGCTAATTTGGCTTGATATTCAATGGCTGTAGCGATAATAATTCTGTCGAAAGGATCTCGATGAATTGGAGATAAATAAACCGCACTAGACGCGATCGCAGGAGTCAATGGGAAAAGAGATATTCCCGAAGGTTCTAAGGCTTCCTGAAACCATTGATTGACAGGACAAGGGAGTAATAAACGTCCTCTTTGTAGGGCTAAAGCTACTTCATAACAGGATACTGGCGAAATTCCAACCTGATTGGCTGTTTCTATTATTTCTAACCAAGAAGAAGGAAATTGATCCAATTCTCGATTTATATACCAAATCCAAATATGAGTATCTAGGATAATTATGTCAGACATTCCCAATCTTGGTCATTAACAAGGGGATTTACCAAGTCTCCTAATGTTTTTCCCTTACCAGCAATCTTGGGTGACGGTTGACGGCGTTTTTGCGGTTGGGGGGGGATCTCTTCAAGAATAGAGATCATAATTCGAGCGGAGCATACAGGAGGTTTTTCGGTTAACCACTTGATTTGACCATTCTCATAGAGGGCTTCGTATTGCATGGGTTAATTGATTGATCTTTTCTAGCAGTATTATCTTCACTATAATCCGGATAAGCATGGTTTGGTGCCTCTCATTTGTGGGAATATTCCAGTTTTCACAAATGGGTAGAGTGTGGGAGGTATCGACTGGATTGGGGGTGTTGTTGTGGGGAGAATTTGCCACAAGTTCCAGATTTTCGAGAGGAACGAAGGTAAAGTAGGCGAAGTTCGATGGGCAAATAGCAGTGATTCCTGATGAAATATCAAATTATCAGAATTTGCCCACCCTACAAGAGCGATCGCACTCTCATATTAATAGATCGCAGTTTCAATTCAAAATTCAAAAATTTCCTTTTTTTGAATTTCTCCCCAAAAGTAAATCTTTTCGAGAGTGCACTGTTATCAGTTGATTAACCTAAAATTGTTTTAATTATATTTTTAAGATTTTGGCAATCTGAGTCTTGTAATTGACCTAATTTTCTAATGACTAGACTTTTTTCAATTGTAGATATAACGGGTTTAATCACAGAAGCTTTAATTAAACCTGCGGCGGAAAAATCAATAATGTGCAATTCTCCAAAAATTATAGGTGAACTAATTTGGCTGGTAATTGCCATAATTATTAAGTCTGGTTTTTGTTGATTATAAGCATTGGAACTGATGATCACCGCTGGTCTTTTTTTGCTGGATGTTTGATCGGTAAAAGGAAAAGGAACAAGCAGAATATCCCCAAAGTTATAGGTTGTCATAATCTGCATCTTCTGGATTATCCCAAATTTTGTAAAACACAGATTCAGATAGTTTTGTGGATATAAGTGTTAGCTGTCGCTCTGTATCTTCTTGAGTCAGGGAATCAATAAATTGTTCAACTTGTTGGATTTGTTCAACGGAGAGTTGTTTGACCTTCTCAATAAGTCTATTTTCTAGGGTGTTATTTGCTGTCATCCTCATTCCCCTTTTACTGTGACTATGAGATATTTTACCTCAATTAGTCAGTGATCGCATTTTTAATTCAAAGTTCAAAATTCAAAATTAATCATTGTTAATGAGCGATCGCATTTTCCTTTCCCGACAAAAAAAACGCGATCGCGTCTCTCAATGCTAACAATTCAAAATAGATGTAGGGTGTGCTTGCGACAGCGTAACGCAACGACTATTTATGATCGCGCTACCAATAAAAATTTGAGAATCAATCAACAGTTGAGGAGTAGATGGTAGGGTGGGCAAATCAGCTATAATTTATGCGCAATACAATCTAATATGGATTTTGCCCACCTAACAAATAAATAAAGAGGACATAAAATAGTTGAGACGATCCTGACCACAATTTTAAGCTCAATATGCCTCAATATCGTCGTTCTTATGTGCCAGGAGGAGTATTTTTTCTAACCTTAGTTACCTATCGTCGTATTCCTCTATTTTCAGATGTTAAGAATATATACCTGCTACGGAAGGCGATGGCAAAAATGCAGACAGAGAAACCTTTTGACATCACCGCAGCCGTTGTTTTACCAGATCATCTTCATTTTATCTGGACGTTACCACCGGATGATTCCAATTATTCTCAGCGGGTGTCTCGGTTAAAAGTGTTATTTACACGCTCTTTACGGGGAAAGCGCTCATTATCTGTAGATGTTTCCCCTTCTCGTCGTAAGCATCGGGAAAGTGATGTCTGGCAACGTCGCTTTTGGGAGCATACGATTTTTGATGAGCATGATTTACGCAGGCATTTTGATTATCTTCACTATAATCCGGTTAAGCATGGTTTGGTGTCTTGTCCTCATTTGTGGGAATATTCCAGTTTTCACAAATGGGTAGACCGTGGCAGGTATCGACTGGATTGGGGGTGTTGTTGTGGGGAGAATTTGCCACAAGTTCCAGATTTTCGAGAGGAACGAAGGTAAAGTAGGCGAGTAGGGTGGGCAATTAGTAATTATTCCGAATGAAATTATCAAATTATCAGATTTTGCCCACCCTACAAGAGCGATCGCACTTAAGAAGCGTTGTCATGGCCTGGGGCTAGAAAATCTGTCTGAGATTTTCCGATCTTAACCGCATGGGGTTTGGTGAAATCGCTGTGATCGCAGTTGGCGAGTCGCGAACGTGATTGCTTTTGCTGGCTAGCGTCTGTCGGGTAGGCTTGGCGCGATCGCTGATGGGTCGGGGCTTGCAGGGGGCGGTGGGCGATCGCTGGTTGCCAGGGTTGACCGGAGCCGCGATCGCAATGTCTTCGTTGGTGACATTCATATAAAAGACTATTGTCTAATATTTCCATATTAGGGATGATCTGAGCCACTAATGGCTCATATAAATGAGGCTAAAAGCCGTTTTCAATGGCTTTTAGGTTTTGTTATAGGCTATGATAGGAGTGTAGATTACGACTAAAATAGTACTGTTTAAAACAGTATCATGAAGCAAGTGAATTGACCCCCAATTCTATTTTTTTATTATAGACAGAATTTGTATCGCCAATCTTCATTCAATCACTTCTTAAGATATTCTTTTGACAAGTTCTCTACCAGGGCCTTATAACTCTCCAAGGCTTCCTCTAGCCTATCGGACTCAATCAACTTTATCGAAATCAGAACACGGTGGTAGATTCCATCAAAAATTTCCAATTCCTCCGGTAGTCCTTCTATGATTTCAACAATTCTAGGTGCTCTATGATAGTAATCCTTAATAAGCTCCGATCCCTCTGGAAGTCTACTCATATACCCATCTCTAAACTGGCGTAAAGTTGTTAACTCATAACAATCATCAGGTAGCCCTCTTGCTTTTGTACATGCGGTAGTTAAAAAACACTTCGAACTCGTTGTTTTTTGCCGAACCTCCGTGTTCAATTGCTCTCCCTCACCTTCGATAAACCTAGCCTCCCAATCTGTTCCTTTGTTTTTAAATCCTATTATCCCTCCTTCCGTTTTAACTTTCCACGTCCAATCTCTCCATTCTTTCTCTGTTTTTTCCACATGAAAAAGGTTTTTGTGTCGAGACACTAATTTAGTGGCATTTTGTTCTGAACTATCTGATTTGAAAGCGGACAAAGACTCCCATAAGCCAGTTAATTGTGTAGCCAAATTTCCGGCATCTATGGTTGCATACTGTCGACTCTCCATCAAACTTAAGTATTCGCCTAATGTTATTTTATTAACATAGGATTGGATGAGTACCGCCTCATTTCCTTGTTGCAAGACGGTAAATTGATGACCAATATCTTCTGCAGCAACTTTATACAGCACTTGTGTATTTGCTTTCGTTGATGCATCTCTTATTGCTACACCAATACTTTCTAGTCCTTTTCCCGATGCTGCCTTCGGTTTACCTGTTGCGAGGGCACTATAAATGTGTTTTGCTGAGTCGCCACAGACAGAATTATCCAGTTTCTTTTTTTTCTTTTCTAGTTCTTCTCCTTCTTCATCTCCTTCCCCTCGTAATTTAGCCACTGCTTCATCAACAAAAGCACCTTGAAGCGGTAAATTGATTGCTACATCACGATTTGTGTGCTTTTTCCTTTGTCGAATTAGGCTTTGATTATGTGTCTGCACTTTCACATCATCCATTGAATAATCAGAAAGGTTTTCCATACCTGTTATTTTGTTTTCAGGTAAACCAGTATTTTTTTCGTTTTTTTGGATGAGCTGCTGTTGGGCAGAATGATTATCTGCCATTGACTTTAATTGACCTGCCTGTTTTTCTTTTGGTCTATTTTGTGCTATTTCTTGCAATTTTCTTTGTGCCACAGCTTCCGGTCGATTATCAACAACTTGAAAAGTAGACCCACCTCTGCTCTGTTTTTGAGAGACAGAATTAGCAACCGTCTTACTTTTATTCTCTTTTGGTTTCTCTACTTGTTCATACATATCTCAAACCTTCCTAAATTCGACTTTGATACTTGTTATAGGCTTTCTTCATTGCCTATAACATTGTTTACAAAAGACACCAGTGCGTTTATTTTCACTGTGTCATTACTCAAAGGTGCACATATACCGCCGAAACAGAGGTATATGTGCACCTTCAGATATCCATATCATCCAGTGGCGATTTCAAATTCTCGAACCCCTTTGACGTAACGTGAGTGTAGATTTCTGTCGTTTTAGAACTGCTATGCCCAAGCAACTCTTGGATATAACGCAGATCCGTCCCCCGTTCCAATAGATGGGTGGCAAAACTGTGTCGCAATGTGTGTAGAGTCACCTCCTTTTGAATACCGGCCTTTGCAACGGCGCGTTGCAATATCTTGCGCAGACTGGTGGCACTGTACTGGCCGCCATTAACCCCCTCAAAAAGCCACTCCTTTGGGCGATATTGCTTGTAGTATTCCCGCAGCAGTAACAGCGTCTTTTGAGACAGGAGCGTAATCCGATCTTTGTTACCTTTGGCATCCCGAATAATGATGCAATTTCGCTTTGAATCGATATCGGTGGGTTTGAGATTGAGAACTTCGCCCCGTCGCAGCCCGGCAGAATAAATTAAGTAGATAGCACACTTATGTTTGAGGTTCTCGATCTGCTTGAAAATCAGTGCGACTTCTTCCTCACTCAGGACGTTGGGCAGCTTCTTTACTTTTCTTGGCCTTTGGATAACGATGGGTTCAAGTGACTGACCAAGCACGACTTCGAAATAGAACTTGATCGCATTGATTGCCTGGTTCTGGTAACTGGCCGAAACATCCGTCTCCTCCACCAGATGCAAGATATACGCCCGTATCCGCTCCGGTTCGATCTCTTCCGGCTCCCTGTCGGCGTTGAATGCAAGAAATCGCGACAAGGCGGAGGTATAGGCCTTGATCGTATTCTGACTGTATCGGCGCATCTTCATCTGCTCGACAAAGGCGTGCGGAACCTGCACCTTCCTGGACGGCTCGGCCTTATCGGAAGTTGGTTTTTCTTTTTCCATCGCTTCCTCCATCGGCAGGAAGCGTATCTGTCCATCGAACTTCCGGTTCAAGAATTCCAGGTGATTAGCATAGTATGGGATGTGCCAACAGCCCATGGTGGCGCTCCACCGACAGTCTCCGATCCGCCGCACCTGCCGAATCAACTCGTCATCCCGGTCAAACAGGAGTTTCAGGCGGTGCTGATTTCGATGAACCGTCTTTTCAACTCTGATAATGTTCGCCATGACTATCATTCAACAGATCTCCCTACTCATGGGACCGAAAAGAATCAGGCCTTTTTACAGAGGCCGCTTTCACCCCCATCAGGTCGGCCTCCCGCTCCAAAGCG
>JAAUXZ010083792.1_pt1 | contig 32743 bp, 49 predicted proteins | sample 7278131 | NCBI WGS metagenome assembly JAAUXZ01 (sample SAMN14350119, study PRJNA611818) | marine sediment metagenome | isolation source: surface marine sediment (3m) | place: French Polynesia: Moorea | collected 2018-08 | reverse complement strand
TCGGCCTTCATGAGGTGACGGCCAGTCCGGTGAACGCCACGGCGGTGATCGCGACGGCGGCGGCGATGGCGAGGAGTTCGGCGACCCATTCGAATGGTGGCCGCCGGTACGGCCAGAGGTCGCGGGTGGTTTTGACCGCGGCGAGAAGGTACACGGTCCAGACGATGGTGGTGCGCATCAGGTCCCTTTCGTTGTGTGTGGTTGAAGATAGCAGAAGGCCCCACCGGTGTCCTTGCGGATTCGGGCGGGGCCGTCTACTTTGTTCGTTGCACTTATGAACGGTTCTATCGTATCGCATCTGTCCCTCTTTTCCCACCCACCGTGACGTTGCGGGTGCCATCACCAAGTCGTGGGTACGTTCTGGCGGATCGACCGGAGGAATGGACACAGGCGCCGTCAACGCCCCACGCTCCACGTCAGCCACCCCAACACAGGTTGAACGCGCGTTCAGGTCCCCCGTGTGGGTGGTGTATGCCCCGGTAAACCCGTCTCCCAGAGGGACCCATCTGGGGGGTCGACGTATACGCATGTTGGAATGTTCTTCACTGGCGATCCCCAAAGGGGTGAAGCCAGCAAACGACAACCCGGGCGTGTGATACACTGACGGTCCCACGTGGATGACATGTGGCCCCAGAGCATCGCCCCCGCCGGACGTTTCGAGGTCCCTTTCGTAATCCCGGCGGGGGCATGTTCGTATCACGATCAACCCCAGCACTGTTCGTAGGCGTAGTGGTCGGCGATCGGGTCACCGCACACCTGACAGATGAGTTTGCCAGTCATACCAACGTCCCGACCGTTGAGACTCCACAAAGGGGACGGGTCGGGGAGCCGCCACATGTGTTTGGCGTTCGCCCCGAGTCGGCGAACAACCCACCCATCAAATCGCATTGCGCGGAGGGTGACCCGTGCCGTGTTGTAGGAAACACCCGCCGCGTCGGCGAGGTCCGCGGTGCTGATCCACGTGCCGTCGTCAGGCAGGTAATCAACGAGGGCGTCCACCACGTCGGTCATCCGTTGAACCAAGCCTGGATGGCGGCCGTTTCGAAACGGTCCTTTCCGGTCGCCAGACTCCGAAGCTGGTCACCGTCCCATGGGACATCAGTCGGATGGTTCAACACCCAGTTGGCCGCCGCGATCAGAGCCGCCGCTTGGGGAGCCGACAGGGTCACCTTGATGGGTCGCCGTCCGCTGGACGTTTTCGTTCCGTTGGTGCGGGTCCTACTCATTGCAACACCTCCGACAGTTCCGGCCAATCCGACGGACGCCACACGGCCACATCCATCATCCCCATAGCTGAATGCCACGCGTGTTGTTCCGGTGGGACTCTGCCCTTCTGCGATTTCAACTCGAGAATCAGGACCGTCCCGTCCCGCGCCAACACAAGGTCGGGAAACCCGGCGTCCCCCTGAATCGGAGTCGACCACTCGCCGCGTCGGTTCATCGCTGGGCGGGAATGATGCACCAGCCAGCCGCACGCCCGCGCATACCTAACCACCACGTCTTGGAACTGGCGTTCCGACACCTTCGACGGGTCCAGGAACGGGGTTGCGCGGGGTGTCTTCGGTCTCATAGTGGAAGCTCCATCTGGTCGGATTGAGCCAACCGATACAACGCCATATCCGAATCATGCACGTGAAGGCGACACCGCTCCGTCGAGATGTCCCACCCCATCAGGCGCAAGTCGTAGATACGGGCCGCCAACCGGTGGGTGATCCCATCCGTCCGATACACCTCCGACTGGCAGATCGGCCGCCCCTTCAAGATTGACAGGACCCGGTCGCTTTGAGTGCCCGGGTTCGGGTGTGTTGGGGCCATCAGTCTGTCCCTTCCCACCCGACCGGTTCCGGCTCGTCATCGTTGTCGGGGTCCATCGACAAGTGGACGACGACTTCAGAGCCGATCTTCAACTCGTCCGGGATGAACCCCAACGGCACGTCCATCAACGCCGACCAGAGCTCACCGTCCCCGTCCCTTGACCGAACACTGAACTTCACCCCGACGACGTCCGTCGACTTCGTGCCGAACTGGGTCTTGGCTGTCATCTCGGTGACGTCACCACGAATCCGAAACACCTCTGTCATGATCCCTCCAATTCGAATGGGGCGGTCATCTCATCCGGCGACGCCGGTTCAAACCGCTCAACCTTCATCGCACGCATCTCACGCAACCCGGCCACCGCCGACTGGTACACGTCCAACGCGTCCGACTCCGACCCGATCGGATCAGACCCAAACCCGTGGTCAGTCATCGCCTGATCCCACAACTGGGCGGCCAACTCGCGGTTCTGATCCGCCAAACTAAACAGGTCGGCCTTGTACTGGTTCACAACCCGATCCAGTTTGGACACGTCGTCCTCCACCCCAGCCACTCGAGTGTCCGTTTCGGAGCCTTCGGCCTTGTCACCCTTGATCCACAAGTCCAGGGCGACCCCGAACCTCATCGCAGCGTTCCGGATGGCGTCCCCAATCAACTCTTTCACCACTTCGGGTTTCGACGCGGATGCGGTTCCGACCCCGTAGCGGGTCACCCCAAGGACGGTCAGTCTTATCCACAGGGTGGCGGTTCCGTCTCGGCTGGTTACCGCGGGTTGGCCTTTCTCATCGAACGACACCGGTTCCCACGTCCACTCGGGGTCAACTTCCAGGAGGCGTTCGGTGACGGCACCGTGTCCCACATAGTCGAGGTGGAGGGCGGGCAGGCCGTGCCACTTGCCGCACACGTCACAGTTGCCCTTCTGGGAGTCCCGCCGATACGGCTTGGGAAGCAACCCGACCCGGTCGTTCGGGAACGGCTCCCGCAACTGGGCGACTGCCTGCGGGGTCATCTCACTCATTGATGTGCCTTCCACACGCCCGACACCGACCAATGTGAACATCAAACCAGAGCAGCCGACACCATCGGCAACGAATCAACAAAGCATTCATCAGGTCCCTTTCGTCTTGTTCCTACGCGTGCAGAATCCGAATGGCGCGGGGCCGGGTCGGGTCCCGCTCAATCCGCCCCTTCGACTGTAACGCCCGCAACCGGGCGAGGGCGGTAGCTGGGGCACACCCCAACTCTTCGGCGATTTCCCGGATGGTGGGTGGGTAGCCGCGTGTGAGGACAGCGTCGGTGATCATCGACAACACCACCCGCTCAGAATCAGTCAAGTCGTTCATCAGTCCTCCCACGGGTTACACACACACGTGTCATCGGGATGGTCCACCGCCGGGTCGTCGGCCGCCACGTCCTGAACCTGGACACCCCCACAATCCGGACAATCCACCATCCGATAGTCGTGGGTGCGGCGGCCACAGTTCCGACACCCATCCGCCGCCCGGCCGATCACCATGTTCCGTGCGGGTGTCCACATGTCACACGCCATGCAATACCGCTCTGACGTGACCAGACCGGAAGGGGTCACCCCTCTCCGGTCTGCGTCTGTGTCTAGTCGTTCAGCCAACTTGTGGCCCCTTTCAACTCAGTCCATCGAACGGGTCACCCACGAACAGTTCCGGGGCTTCGTTCGAATAGAGGTCCAACCGGTACGCGATCAACGTGGCGAACACATGCGAACATGCGCGGCCCGTCTCGGTGTACCAGCGGCACGTGCATGATGCGGCGCCAGACGTGTAGTCACTGACCGACACCCGATAGTTGTCTGTGTCTCCCTTCACTCGGAACATGTCAGAACCGAGATATGACACGGCGCCGTCCAAGGCCAGGCGTTCGCCTTTGGCTTGGATTGTTGCGGTGATCGTGTGTCCCATCAGGTCCCTTTCTGTGTGTGCCATACCCCCAACTTATCTGAACATGTGTTCAGCGTCAAGGGTGGGGCAAGAAAAATTGGAAACCCTCGCAGGGGATTGCGGCCGGTATGTAGGATTCCCCCCATGGCAACCGTCGCCAAACACCAGTGTTTCCTCTGCCAGCGGGTCGACCAGATACCCGCCTACCAAGTGACGGTCGTGATTGACCCGTCCGATTGGCGGTTCGCGGCCGTGTGGACCTGCCCGACCTGTTCCCACCAGCAGACCACCACGATGCTGCCCCCCGTAGCGTCCACTCTCATGGCCGGAGGTGCCGAACTAGTCGCCGGACCAGTCATCTAGCGCACCCCAACACCACCCGGGTTTACGTCACCTGACGATATTAGGGTGGGTCGGGTCCCGGCCCCATCCGGTTCCACGCCCACAACAGGACGAAACCCGCCACCACCAAGGCGACGGGTTCCACCAGATCGACGACGAGACTACTTGTCCGTGTAGGTGACTTCCTTGCGTGCCCCCAACAGGGCACCCGCCCACGGGAACCGCTGCTCGAGCCAGCGGGCCAACGCGTAATAGGCGGCCTGGATGACACCAGTCAACGCGACGATCAACCCCGCCTGAGTGTCGGGGTCCAAGTCAATGCCGATCGTGGCAAGCCACGACACCAACCCCCCAATGATGATCGGCGCCCACGTCCGAATGAGACTGATCACATAGTCAGACATGCATATGTCCTCTCCTTAGCTGTGTGGCGTGGATGACTGCACGTCGGCAACGTGCCCGTCCACTTTGGTTTCCAACTGGCGAATCAACGATTCCAAAGCGGCGGTGTTCCCGTTCGCCGAGTGGATCGCCGCGATGATCTTGGCGCCTTCCACTGGTCCGATCATCATGCCGTCCGTGCCGGTTCGGCGGGCCACGATCCCCTTGACCGTGTTGCCGTATTTGCCGTCTTTGCCGTCGGCGTTCGGTCCGAACGTTCCAAGGTCCTCCCCCAACGCCGCTAACAAGTCCTGCCACACGATCACGGCGGGGTCTCCGCCTGGCCGTCCGAACCCGTCTCCGTGTTTCACTGCCCGATACATGTCTTGGCCTCCTGCATCTGTCGACCCCAAGGATATGGCAAACCGGCCTGCCGGTTGGGCATCTTTGAACGACACGTGAACGTGGGTCACATGCGGGTTCGGCCCGGTGTACGGCAACGGCAACCAGGGGGGGTTCCCGTTCTTCTCATAGTTCCGCCAGATTGTGCGATTGTGAGTGATGTACTTGATGCGGCCGTCTTTCGACTTGACGAGTTCGGCGACCAGGAACGGCCCCTGATCGCGAATGACCCCCACGTCCAGGGCGCGGACTTCACCGGTGCCGGGTTTCGGGTTGTGATCCGAACGGCGCGCCCTGTGCGCCTGGTCCCCGACGGTGCCGTCGGCGCCGTGCCGGTTGGGCCATGCTTCATCCAACTGTTCCGCCAAACTGACCGCGGCTGCAGACAGCCACCAGCCGCCCCCCGAGATGCGCCACCTCATCCGTCCTCCCCATCGTCGTGGGCCTGTACGAAGTGAACCAGAAGGGGCATCGACGGCAGTCGGTCGGAGGGGATGCCATGCTCAATCGCCTTCACCCGAAGTTCCGTGGCGTACATCAACACCGCTCGCAGGTCCTCTTCGGCGAGCATCGCCCGCCCGTCGGCCTCCTGCAACTGGTTCGCCAAGTCGTGGGAACGGAGTCGCTGCTGGTTGAGAATGCCCCACACGAACCGGAACAGAAGCACCAACCCAAGGGTGAGAATCCCGATTTCCCCGGCCAACCCGACCAGACCGTCGAGGCTGGTTTGGGCGACGACGACGGCGGCGCCGGTGGCGAGCGCCGCGCCGGTGGCTTTGAGAGCCTTGATAACGATGGGGGTGAGGAGGAGCTCGAGCATCATGCGACCTTTTCGACCCGCATCCACGACCCGGTGAGGACCTTCGTAGCGGTAGCGTCAGAGACCCTCTGCGCCCACGAGAGAGCGACGTTGCCGGCGGTGCCACCGACAGCGACATAGCCTTTGAGAATGACCAGCACTTCGTTTCCTGCGCCGAGCATCCCAGCAAACCCTGCCAGGGCGAGGCTGGAAGACTGGTTGTCGACGTTGTGATCGGAGAAAGTGGTTGCGCCGATGCCGGGACCGATGAGAGCAGACCAGCCGGTAGCACCCGTGGGGGCGGACAGTCCCGCTTTGAAGTCGCCTGCCGTGGCTCCCTCGACACGGAGGGCAGCTTCGACAATGTAGGTGGCGTTGGCTGCGACCCCGACTGTGAGGTGGTCGTCGTCCTGTTGAGTGGTCGATGATGTGACGGATTCGTCGGCGGTCTTGTAGACGGTGTTGATGCCGCCAGGGCCGACCATTTGGAACCAGGCGTTCTCCATTGTGAGGTTGCCTCCGGAGTCCTGCCCGAAGAACACTTCGACGTAGTCGTCGGCGTCGAGGTACACGTATGCGGAGGCAGAGTCACCGGCCCGGAAGTTCGCACCAGTGTCCTGCCGGGGAACGCTGCTCGAGGCGAGGATGGTTGTCGTGCCGTTGACTCGGAAGGAGAACCAGAAGTCACCGCTCGGGTTGTTCGTGGTGGTGCGGAATCCGGCGTTGAGGAAGTGCCAGCCGTCCGCCTGCGCTGTCAAGCGGGTTGGGTTTCCAGAGGCCCACATGCTGCCGTCGTCTTGGCCGGTTTCGACGGCATCCCACGTCTGATATGCACCAGCGTTGGGGAGTGTCGTCGTAGTGGTTTTCTTGACGGTGGTCCCGACGAGACCAAGCATCGCTGCGGTACCGCCCCCTCCGCCACCAGTAACGGCTTCCCACGCGGCCCCACCCGCGCCGTCAGCGGTGAGGACGTGCCCGTCGGTCGCAGCACCGGAGGCGAGATCGGCGGCGTCAATCTCATCTGCTCCGCCATCGGAGTGGGTAGAGGCGTGGTCCCGGGCGTGGTGGTCATCGATGGAGACGCCGGTGAGGGAGTCGTGATCTGAGGTTCCGCCTCCGGATGGTTTGGTCACCATGACCCATTTGCCGGTGGTGGTGTCCCATTCGATGATGTCCGTATCTGTCCGACCCGACGGAGCTCCGAGGTTCCATTCGTGAGCCTGCGGGCCTATCCAAGCGGTCGCTCCCGCAGTGATGTTGACCTCTCCGGTCGCCCAGTCCGCGATGGGTTCCCACGTGTTGTTCAGGACATAGATGTCGTCCACTGTTGCCGCTGCCAGGTTGATCGCGTAGCGGCTCGAGGTTCCGTCCACATCTGGGACGAGCACGTTTCCGTCGATCTTGATTTCGGTGGTGGTACCGGACAGGTGAATTCCGTCTGAGGTGGTGGCGTTGGCGAGCGGGTCGGACAGGTTGCCCAGCACGTCACCCTTGTTGCAGTCGTTGACTTCGATGCCGTGGGTGCGATGGCGAGTGACCTTGTTGTTGGACACCTCAATGTCGTCGTGGTCGCTGATGTAGATGCCTGCGGCGTTGGTCGCGTCGATCGCGTTTCCTACCACTGTCGCTCCACGCTGCAACGCCGCTCCTGTCCCGTCAATGTGGATGGCACCCGAGTCGGTGGGAGTGGTGTTGACGTCGAACAGGTGGTTGGAGTTGACGGTGGGTCGAGTGGCACCAGTGATCTTGATACCGGCTACTCCAAGCGACCCTTCGATGGTGTTCCCCACATACACGGGGTCGATCGGGGAAACACCGAGGAGGGGCGTCTGGTCGAACTGGCACCCCTCAACCAGAGTCCTTGTTCCCGAGTCCTCCACGCCGGCTGTGGAACAGAAGTTGAATTGGGAATCAGCGACCAGGACGCGTTCTTGGGTGCTGTCAATGTCGACACCCTTGCCACACGAACCGAAATAGGACTGGGAGATGCGAACGTCGCTGCCGTTGCTGGCAAGGACCCCGGTGGTGGCGGACAGGACCCGCACCCGCGCTAGTCGTGCCTCTTGAATGCTGGTCAGGTCAATCGCCACGTTGATGTTCGCCCCAGCGATGGCGATGTCTTCGAAGATGGGCCGGTCGTCTGCAGCGGCGGTTGGGGTGAACACGTCATACGCCATGGATAGCCACCCCCTCAGTGACACCGTCAATGATACGGGACCAGTCCACACACATGGACTTGGGGTTGGCTTGCCGCTGCCACACGACTTGCAGTTTGCGCCATCCCCTCCGAGTAGCGGTAAACGCGTGGGGGCAGACATGCCCTAGGTGTTGCCGCTGCCCGTACACCCACACGTCAACGCCCGGCGGGTGAACGGGCATGGCCGCAAACCGAACGTCGTCCTGCATGACCAGATCGGTTTCGTTCCAGTCCTGACGGATAGCCGTGTCAGCCAAACGCCGATAAGTGTCGAGGATCGGCCGCACCGCGGGAAACAGTTTCCACGTGACACCTGTCAGGTGGGGTTGCAGTCGGACTAGCCGGTCTAGCTGTTCGGGAAGGTGAACCACGTGGATCATGTGCCGCAGACCACTTCTACAACGCCAATGTCCCGCCATGCGAACCCGGCACCGTACTGGACCACATCGGCGGTGCGACTGTTATACGTCTGCACGATGGACGCCTCTTGGCCGAACCCGCGGAACTGGACCCCGTCGGGTGAAACCAACGGGGAGTTCTCTGGAATGAACGTGCCTTCACAAAGGACGATGGTTCCACCCGTCGCGGCAAGCCGGTCACAGGCGTCTTGGACTTCCACCCAGTCGTCCACCCCGTCACACAAGTACATGGCCGCGGCCCGCCATTCGTCCGTGCTGTTGGACGCCGCCACGGTGAACGGGATCATCCCACCGGGCGCGATTGCACTGGTGGCGGCGTCGGTGTCGGGACGCTGCCTGGATCGTTCCTTCCACTCCCTCAACAGTTTGAGAACGGCGGCGGCCGTCCCCGACGGGCCAGACGTGTAGGTGGCAACGTTCAAATCCACGTCGTAGGTGGCGCGTCCTTCCCCGTCGTCACCAGTCCAGCGGGTGGTGATCGAATGCACCCGCCGCGCTGTTTTGGGGAGGTCGGCCATGGTCACGTTCAACGTGTCCCCAACGTCGTAGCTGGTCCACGGTTGGGACCCGCCGTCCCGTTCTTTCAACGTGACTTTGGCGGAGATGGTTTGACCGGTGTTCTGATCGCGGAGGGTGGTCGCGAACGTGTCTATTTCGGTTTGGGTCAACAGGTCACGGTCCGACCCGTATGCTTCGATCTTGCCGATCTTGGAGATGGCGCTTGCCGATTGGGATTCCCCAAAGAACCCGTCCAACCCTTGCGTCAACACTGAAGACGCGCGTGGGGATCGTTTCTGGACGGGGGACCCCTCGAGGAGGGTGCCGGTGAGGATGGCGGGGTTGTCTGCGGTGGTGTGATCTGTGCCCAGTCCGGACGGGTTGAAAATGTCGAACTCGAAACGGGAGTCTCCTTCGTCCCACCGTATCTGGTATTCAATTCCGAACGCGTTGATGCACTGTTGCATGATCGCCGAATAGGACATGCCCACGTCGAACCGGATGGACACTTCACCGTCTGCCCAGGCGTCCCCGTTGGAATCCAACGCGGCGGTGAACGTGGGTGTGAGCCAGTCGAGGGTCGCCCCTCGAGCGTCGGCGGCGTGGAACGTGGAAGCGTCGTTCATCAACGTGTCCCAAATGTCCCCCAACGTTTTGATGTCCAACCCTGCCGTGAACTCCAGATCGTCGATGTACCAGGTTTCGCTGGTGGTTTCGGCGGACCGAATGGACAGTTGCACTTGGGTCTGAGCTTCAATGAGCGCGGACACGCTGACGCGGGTCCAGGTGCCGGATGGCACGTTGGCGCCACCGTTGGAGTTGATCCACGGGCCGTCCACGTTCTTGATCACAAACGTGATGTCTTTCGCTGAGCCGCTGTTCTGGTACACCCACCCACTGAAGGTGACCGTCGAATACGGTTGAACTGACGTGGCGCCGGTTTGGATGCCCTTGTTGGCGATCGTGCCCCCAGCTTCGGCGGTGAACTTCATGGAGTTAGACCCGCTGCGTTTGATTGTGGAGTCAACGCTCAGTTCGGACACCCTGGCATAGATTTGCCAGGGGTCGGTTCCGATCGAATCACCTGACACGGTGACCGAGTCCACTTGGAACGGGGCCCCATTCGACCCCGTGTCGAAATAGAGGAAATAGAGGTTGAAAATGGTTTGTCCTGACCCGGCGACGACGGTCAGGGTCACGTCCTGCCATGTCCCGTCGGACGCTCCGGCACCTTCGGCGGCGTTATCCAACTCGGCCATGGCAACCCCCGCGAACCGGTAGGCGTTCGTGTGGGACATGGCACCTTCCAAGTTGACCCCCGCCACGTAGCGTTCCCCGTTGGCGGTGGCCTCTTTGATCTTGGCGGTGATCGTGTACGACTTGCCAGGGAAACATGGGAACTGTCGCCACATGCCCGACCACTGTCCCGTTGGGTCTACTTCCGCGAGGTAGGTGCCGGACTCGGCGCCCGTGTTGGACACTTCGATTCCGGTCGCACCAGTGAACAACCCTCCCAGGCTGGACGTGTTGTCCCATTGGTTCAGGTTGCCGTTTTCGAATCCAAGGTTGCTGATGGATGCGGCGTCTTCGAATCCACCGTTGTAGAAGCCGCCGATGAACCCCGTGTTGGTTTCAACGGCGAGGGAGTCCCCTCCGAAAATCCAGTCGGGTTGAGGGTCGACCTCCCCCGCGGGAATATCCGTGTACCGGTAGGGGAACAGGACGGCATGACCCAACGCGCTGTTGATACCCGGCCCACTGATCTGAACAAACCCGGTGGCGGAGTCGGCTTCGTTGTACTGGGCTAGATCAGCGTAGAACTCACCGCGAAGGGTGCCGTCCTGATAGCAGCGGAGCAGACTGTACGTGTCCGTGGTGTCGTCGATGATGTCCGACAGGCGCGTGTCCCCGGCGGGTATCCACGCGCGGCCCTGCCCAAACCCGGACAGTTCCTTGGTGAACTCCACCCGAGCAGCCGCAACATAGGCCACTTTCCGTTCGAAGGTGCCCACCCCGGGGCGAGTCCACGCCTCTAGATGCCAACCCACGTCATCTCCATTTGTTGCGCCACTGAACTTGCACGGTGCCGGTCACGGTCACGGCGTTCAACTGTCCACCGAACATGCGGAACCAGCGGTTCCCCCCAACAGACAGAAGGTCATCGGCGTCCGATCCGCCGTTGGTGACAGTCCGATCCCCACAATCAATCACGGTCGTCCCACTGGCCCCACTGATTTCGACGTAGTCACCGGTGGCGTCCAGCTCGATCTTGCCGGACGCTCCGGTGACGGTCACGATCGCATCGTGGACGGGGGCGTTCCCACCCACATCAATGTTCCCAGTCCCGGACGAGTACGACGACAGGGAACCCGCCGATTCCCAAAACCCAGAGGGCGCCTGACACAAAACCGAGAAGTGGTGCAACGGTCCAATAGGGCGGATGGAGTCCAACACTTCGAACTCCAACTGCTGGTCCCCGTAGTCAGGCACCGTGCGAGTCAATGTCACGAAACCGTTGGTGCCAAGAAACAGGCGTTTCAACTCTGCCAAGTTCTCATAGGCGTGACCGGCCGCACCATCCACGTGGGTGACAGCCCCCGACGCGTTCGTGTACCTGATCAACGCGTTGACCACGAACGACCCCGGTTGAGACAGCTTGTCCGGGTAGGAACGTTCCCCCTCAATGCCAGGCAACGCAAACCCGCGGCCCCGTTTCCCCGGCGCGGTTTCCCCCACGATCCGGAACGAGTCACACAGATCGGCCATGTCGGTTCCACCGATGGCATATTGGAAATCCCAACTCATAGCAACTCCACGATTCCGGCCTCATACAGTCCCCGCTGGACTCCCGCTTGGATTTCGACGGGGTCCCCAGTGGGGACGGTCACTTGCACGTTGATGGTGGGCCCTGCGGCCATCTGGCCGGTGGCGGCCGAGTTCACGATCCGCCCGGACGACGACGGAATGAACAGTTCGGGTCCTGCCTCTCCCACCAGATAGGGGGTGGCGGCGGAGACGGGGCCACCATGCTGACGGCCACTGGAAATCTCTCGGCTGGTGCGGGTCAGGTTCGCCAAGCCCCCACTGATGGCGGACGCGGCGGGACCACCAAGGTCGCGGGGCACGTTCACCCGGAGGTCCACGGTGGACGTGACGGTGTACCCGTCCAACAGTCCAAGCTCCTCTAACAGGTTGCGGGCCTCCTCGCGGCTGATCCCCAACGCGGTTCCGATAGCGTCGATCCCAGCGACCAGGTTGCCGCCACCCAAACCGGCCAACGCCTCCTGGGATTCGATGGACGCCTCCGCCAGTTTCAACAGTTCTTCGGCGGTGCGTTCCCCATCCTCGTCGATCTCCTCCAACACCTTCTGATAGTCGGCGAACGCTCTCGCGGCGCCAAACACCGGGTCGGCCTGTGAGCGCAACTCATCAGCCAACTCTTTCTGGGATTTCTTGGCCCGTTTGGACGCCTCCGCCACACCATCCAACTCCTCCCCCAAATCCCCCGCTGCGTCCCCCGTCAACTCCAACGGCCCGTAGGCGGCGTTGACAGCGTCAATCACCTCCTGGATTTCCTCTTCACTCTTCCCGGAAGATTCACCCAACGAACGGAGCGATTCGGTGAACACGTCCACATCCACGTTGGACACTTCGGCGGCGTTCGCGAACGCCAACACCTCCCCAGCGGTCAGGTCGATCACCCCGGCAACGTTGAACAACGCATCCTGGAAACGGATGAGTTTATCTGTGCCGACCGCGTCGTTGATCGCGGCCAGGTTCTCCCGCACCCGCAACGAGCCTTCGGCGACGGCGTCCCCTGCGATCGTCCGAAAGGACAGGAGAGTGGTGGTAAACGCGTTGACCGCACTGGTCGCGACGGGGATAGCGGCCTGTCCGAACGCGGCTTGGGCGTTTTCCCATTCGGCGGCGGCGATCCGCTGCGCGTTCGCCAAGTCCCCAGACGTTTGAGCGAAGTCACCGGCCGCGTTGTTGGTTTGCTCGTAGATCACCTCGAGGGCGGCGACGGCTTTGGCGTTGCGGTCGACTTCGCTCGTCGTTTCGGCGAGTCCGAGCTCGACGGCTTTGGCCCGGAGGGTGGCGTCATCCAAGCTGACTCCGAACCGGCGCAACGGTTCGGTTTCGCCTCGAAGCCCCGCCTGCACGGCCAACAACGCGTCGTTTACGTCGGTGTTGAAGATCGACGCCAGGTCGGCGGCCCGAGTGGTGAGTTTGATGGACTCGGTGGCGGCGGACTGGGCGGACAGTCCGAAGTTGCGAAGTCCGGCGCCGGTTTGCGCTGCCAACTGGTTGAACTGGGAAGCGGCCAGGCCGGTCGCTTGGGCGGCGTTCCCCGCGAACGACAGAACCGACGCGGACGCGTCCCCAAACACTTTGTTGACGGCGTTGACCGATTCGTTCAGATCGGTCGCCGCGCGGATGGAATCCTGTCCGAACTTGATCAGTGCGACACCGGCCGCCGCCAGGGATGCCTTGGCGGCGGGACCAAGCGCCTTGAACCGGTCCTTGATCCCCGTCGCCTCTTTCGCGAGCCCCTTGGATTTCTTGGCGGCCCGTTGCAACTCGGACACATACTTGGATGCGTCCGCGACCAGTTTGACGGTGACAGTCGGGTTTGCCATCAGTCACCCCCGCCGTGCCAGCTTCGGGAACCAACGCACCTGAAGGCCGTTACGGATCGCCCCGTCACTGTCCCGCACCTTGTCATACTTGTCGTCAATCTCTCGGCATCCATGACACGTCCACAGGTCGGCTTCCTGGTGGACGTGGGGAAGCATCTCCCACGTGTCTGTGTCTTCGTCATATGTCTGCCACTGCCACGTGTACGTTCCACACCGGTCACATCGTTGGCCTTCCTGTTCCAACCAGACCAACACTTTGGCCTGATCCTCCGGGGACCAACTCAGGAAATCGCTGTGTCGGATACCACGTTCGGCGCAGTAGCCGACTTCCCGTCGGAACTCCGCGTCCCTTTGGAAACGGTCGCGGATAAAGGGGTCACCACGCTCCTGGCGTTGCACACGTCCCACGCCGCTTCAAACAACATGGAAACCTGCCAGGGTTCCCACTCGGCGAAGAACACGGCCGCGTCAAAGTCGGCTGGTTCGGTGACACATTCATCCACGAACATGGGGCCGAACGTGACCGGGTCGAACACCTCATCGGGACCCGTTGGGGGGCACGCCAGTTTCAAGGCTTCGATCCGTTCATACGACACGGACTCCACCTTGAACACGGCGACACTGGCCCGTTCTTGGGTTTCCAAGTCGGCCAGTTCGGTTTCCTTCGCGGTGTGACCATCCACCGACCGCAACGACTGCCCAAGGGCAACGTCGCGACGTTCCTCCATCAGGGTTTTCCTGAGTTGGCGGATTCGTTCGTGAAGTTCCCCATCCAACGGGATTTCAACGGTCCGTTGGGATGGGGTCCTTCGCCGCTGCATCTCGGCGAACGAACTCATGACGCCAACGCATACGCCCGGTTCGGGGCGGCCGTCGCGACCAACTGGGCGGTGGCCGTGTCCGGGTCGTTCCGGCCTGGTGTCCCATCAACCAGAGACCCGACCGTGGCCGGATAAACGTCGACCCGGTCACCAATCGCGAACGTCCCAGCGGTTGCCAGGCCACCACGCGCCACAACCAGGAACCCAACGGTGTCCTCCGCCAGCGTCATGTAGGCGGTGTCGTCGCCACTGGCCTTGTGCCGAAGGATTTCCAGCGACAGCAACTCGCCACCGCGGGTTCCAACTTGGCGGGCCTCATACTTGGAGGACAGGTTGGCGACATCCACCAGGTTGAGGGTTCGGGGAAGGTCGGGCATGTTCCGCACAAACGCAGTCAAGTCTTGACCGGCGTTCAACTCGGTAGACGTGGGCGTCGCAATCGCGGCGATCGTGGTAACCCAGTGAACTTCGGATACCTCTGGGGGTGCGTACTCAGCCATCTGAGTCGGGCTCCTCTTCGCTTGGTTCGACCACCAGGTTGGGTGGTTCGCTGGCTAGCTGCCATCCACCTTTCGACCAGACCAGTTCGAACGCTTGCGCGGTAACAACGGCTGGGAGGGCGTCGGGCAGGTCGGGGTGTTGTATTTCAACCCACATAGCGGCCACTCTACGCGGTCGCCGACCACTCCCCGCGACATGTGTCCTGATAGTCTGGACAGCATGGACCCGATACAACGCGCACGACCTCGAGCGTTCACCACGACCCTGGTAGGACCCGCCGAGATAGCCACCCTGTTGGACGTGAAACGGGCCACAGTGGACAAGTGGCGACAGAGGGACGTGCTACCCGAACCGGACTACGACTTGGCGGGGGGACCGGTCTGGTGGCAATCCACGATCCTCACGTGGGCGCGTGCCACCGGACGGGGTCAGGTGGGTAGGCGTCGGCCCGAGTGAGGGCGGGAGTCCGACGGGAGCAAAACGCCCGGTGGCACGTGCCCCAACGGTAGCACACCCCTATGCGGGGGTGGTGGTCATCGAATAGGAGGGGGTGCAATAGTGCAAGGGGGGTTGCACGTTGTCGTCTCGGCGGAGGTCCCCAACGGCGTCCCGTTCGATCCGCCAAATGGACCGGCCCGCCACCGATAGGGGTGTGCCCTTGAGGACGGCGTCGGTGTCGTCGGCTACGTCCATGGCCTGTTCGGGGCCGTCCCCCACAACCGTCACCTGGAACTGCAACGTGTGCCACCGGTCCGGGTCGCCCAGGGTGCCGTCGTGGTCGGGAGAGTTGATCGGATACAACACCAGATAGGGGCGGGCAGTCGCGGCGGGCGCCTGGTTGAACCCCACCTCATGACCGAGTGTTTCCAAGCGGGTGATCAACGCGGCCATATGGTCGAGGGTTGAAAGGTCGGTCACACGTTCCCCCTCGCGTTGGACAGGGCACGGGTCCGGTTGAATGGGCCTTGGCTCCGCCCACGGGTGGCGGCCCGGGCGGCGGTTTTCGACCCGACCAGTTCGGCCCCAGCTTCGGCGATGTCGTTTTGGAACGCTCTGCGGTATTTGGCGAGGGCGGGACGCATAAACGGTTGGGGTGCCATGTTGACGGTTCCGAACTCCACAAACCCCGAGTAGGGGGCAGCCGCCACAATGCTCACCGCGGCGACCGTCTAAGACCCTTCCGATCGGCGGTCGGGTTCGATCGAATCTCGCAGGCGGCCGGTGTCAACCGGCGCCAATCGTTTCGCTTCAATGCTCACCTTGTTGGAGTAGTTTTGCACGACCCCCCGCGCGGCGACCCCCACGGTGCCCCCGGCGGCTTCCAGTCGTTGGCGGTATTCGTCCAACTCGCGGACATCCAGATCGAACTCGAAAGGCATTAGGACCGGCCTCCCCGGTTCAACACGCAACCCAAGCGGACGCGAGCGTTGAACGAGTCCGCCTCCACCTCGTGAACCGTCAACACCTGCCCAGCCAATAGGGGGGAGAGGGTGGGTGTCCCGATCGTGTCCACGGTGATCTGCTGGCGTGGCTCCAACCCGATCGTGTCAGATGGGACAAACACGTTGTAGTCGACCAGTTCCACTTGTTCTTGTCCGTGGTCAGTGTCAGTGGCTCCGACCGGGCGCACCAGGCACGCCCCCGAATAGATGGTGGAGGCGGTCCCATCATATGTGTTGGTGGTCTTGTTGTAGGTGCCGGTCCCCTGCGCGACGGACCGGATGGTGCATGTGTCGTCTAACACGTTGTTCCATTGGGTTTGGAAGAACGCCACCCCAGTTCGGAACACGCTCACGACCGCCACCCGCGAACTAGGCGGCTGATGGCGTAGTGGCCGCCGTACACGGTGAAGAACACTCCGACTCCTGCGGCCAGTGAGATGAGAACGTCAACGATCATGGGTTACCACCTGGACGTGGGTTTGTGGCTTCCGGCGATATGCCGATACCGGTATTTGGACACGGTCGCTTTCTCAATGCTGGTGAGTCCGGGGGCGTCCCCCGCCGAGCTTCCGGCCCACCCACTGTTGACGGTGATGGGCGAGACGGTGCCACCCCCAAACGCGACGGAACCGACCCCATCCAAGTCCAACTGTGTCATCGGTCCGGCGGACCCCTCCGGGGTGTTCGCCCACGCCGCCCCCGCCTTGAAGATACGGCCGACGATCATGCCACACGCGATCTTCAACGCTTCGGGAACGTCAAACGCGCCCCCATCCGAATAGCCCGCGTCATAGTCCACGACAACGGATTGGCGGCTGGTCGACCAGTAGCCTTCCCATTCGGTGGACCCGTTCAAACGGACCAGGCGGCCGTCCTCATACCACGCGTAATCTTCGTTGACGGTGAGGGCGGTGCCGTCCTCAGTCACACTGTTCACTGCGTTCACCGGCCATTTGGACAGTCGCAGGGTGCGGTCCCCGCGGCCGTCGATCGTGTCGGTTCGGTCTGCTTCCCAGTCGAATTCGCGGTGACAGTACGACTCAATCATGCCTTGGGCGGCGGCGATCCACAGAGTGACGGCATCCTCCGGGGTGTTCGTGAAATCCACTTGCACGTACTGTTCGATTTCGGCCTGTGTGACTAGCAGGGGCATCAGTTCACCATGGGGTTTCGTCGTCCTGTTCGACTTTACTATTCGGGGTTGGGTCTTTCGTGTACGCCACCGGACTGCGAGTCGCCGCCACAGGGTTCTTGGACGCCCCAACGGGGCTGCGGGTGGCAGCCACGGGACTGTGAGTCCACCAGGCTCCCGGGAGTTTGATCGACAGGACGGCGGTGGCTTGGGCGGCTGCATGACCGGACGCCTCCACCGCGAACGTCATCGACAGGTCAGCGGCACCCTGCGCGGCCGCGGCGGCGGCGGTCGCGACAAGACCGGCGGTGGTTCGGAGGAGGGCGGCACCCGCCGCGGCGGCTGTCCCGGTGGCGGTCAGTCCGACTTCAAGAGTGAGAACACCCGCCCCGTCTGCGGATGCGGACCCGTCGGATGTGACAAGTCGGGCGAACGTTGCGAGGACCGCCGACCCTTCCGCGGCGGCTGGACCGGCACCTGTCAGGTCAACGTTGGCGCCGACCGTGAGGGATGCGCCACCGGAGGCGGCAGCCGCCCCGGCGCCTTGGGCATCTGAGAGGCTTCGCAGTACAGCGGAACCAGACGCCGATGCGGTACCGGCCCCGGTGACATCTGCCAGTGTACGGAGAACCGATGAGCCTTGCGCGGCAATCGCACCCTGACCGGTAAGCGACACCACCCCACTGATTGACAGGGTGGATGAGCCTTGGGCGGATGCGTGTCCGGCGCCGTCCAGGTCGGCGAGCGTTTCCAGTGTCGCGGACCCCTGCGCGGCAGAGGCGCCAGACGCCTCCATATCGGCGAAAGTGCGGAGGACGCCCGACCCGCCAGCCGCGGCCGATCCGGCGCCTGTGAGGTCAGCGAGGGGCCTTAGAACGGCGTTTCCGGCGGCCGCGGCCGATCCGGCACCGTTGAGGTCGTCGAGGGTCGCAATATCGCCCGTGCCGTCCGCGGCGGCCGTCCCAGCGCCGGTCAGGTTGACGACGCCACTGATGGACAGTGGGCTGTCTCCGGAGGTGGCAGCGTGCCCCGCCCCGGTGAGGTCTTGGAGGGTGCGGAGAACACCGGACCCTTGCGTGGCGCTGGCCCCGGAACCGATCAGGTCGGCCAACGTTTGGAGCGTTGCCGAGCCTGATGATGCAGCGGTTCCGGCGCCAACCATCTCCGCCGTGGGCGACAGGGTCGCGGTTCCGGCGGCGGACGCTGCACCTGCGCCCGACAACTCAGCAGTGGGGGACAGAGTGGCCGACCCCTGCGCGGATGCGGCGCCAGCACCATCCAAATCAGCGAGCGTTTCCAGTGTCGCCGACCCCTGCGCGGACGCTGCACCTGCGCCGTCCAAATCAGCGAGCGTTTCCAGCGTGGCGGAGCCAGCCGCGGAAGCCGCGCCCGCGCCGTCCAAATCAGCGAGGGGGGACAGAGTCGCCGACCCTTGAGCGGCCGCCGCGCTCGCGCCGATCAGGTCCGCCAGCGATTCGAGAACCGCCGTACCGGATGCTGCGGCGTGGCCGGTTCCGGTGAGGTCGACAACGCCCGCCACCGTGAGCGACCCCGTGCCGGACGTCGACGCCGTCCCCGCCGCGGTGAGGTCAACGAACGAGCGGAGAACTCCGACCCCAGTCGAGGCCGCCGTCCCAGCACCTGTCAGATCGGCCAGTGTTTCGAGTGTCGCCGAACCGGCCGCCGCAGCGGAACCGGCTCCGGTCAGGTCGACAAACGAACGGAGTGTCCCGACGCCGGATGCGGCGGCGGAACCGGACCCGACAAGGCCCGCGATGGTTTCGAGTATCGACGTACCGGAAGCGGCCGATCCGCCCGCCCCAACCAAGTCGGCGATGGTCTCGAGGACCGCCGACCCTTGAGCGGCCGTCGCGCCCGCGCCGTCCAAGTCCACGTCCCCGGAGGGCGCTTCGGGCAACGCCAACTCGATCCATGACACTCGGTGTTCGACGGTGGTGCCTGGCGACGCGAACCCCTGCAACCAGACTTCCAGGTCGTTGTACGACGTGATCGACGACGCTGACGTGACCGACAACTCAGCGGTGGTCCACGTGGTGGTGGACGACTGCGTCCACTCTTGAATGACCGTGGACGATTGCATCAGTCGAATGAGCAGGTCTCCGGTCCCGGTCGACACCCGATGGCGAACTCTCAGTGTGTGGTTGGTGTCATCTGCCGGGTCGGCCGTGTTGGACAAGGCGAGTTTGGCGGTGCCGGTCCGTTCCGCCAGCGCAGACGATCCTTGTGTCGCGGCGAGTCCCGCCCCGTTCAAATTGGCGAATGGGGACAGTTCACCGTCACCGTCCGCGGCTGCGGCGCCTGCGCCGTTCAGGTCGTAGATCGTGCCGGACGCAACCTCGAGCGACCCGAGGTCGATGAGGAACCATCCGGCCCACTGGGTTTGCATCGTGCCGCCGCCGTTGTTCCCATCCGGGTTGTACTTCTCGATTTGAAGGGTGTCGTTGGCGGAGACCGCCCCGACGTAGGTAGTGGCAATCGCGACGTCTTTGCAGTCGTCGCTGCTCTGGTCGCCTCGTTCGTAGCCGCCGCCTCTTGATTCGGCGTTGTCGACCCCTTCGATCTCATGTCGGATTCCACCAGTCCACCTGGTGCCGTTCGCGGTGGACCGATCAACCTCTATCGCCGCATGGGAGAGAATGTCGGTGGCTGTAGTGACGTCGACGTCGGTGTTGCTGATCCGGGAGAAGGGGGAGTCGGCAGTGCCGACGGTGGTTCGGGCGGCGTTGATATTGACAAGGCCGGTTCCGGTGACCGTCTGATTGCCGGTCTCGTCCTCGAAGATGGCCACGTCAACGGTGTCGGGGAGGGCAATGACCATGACCCCGGCCTGCCCGGCAGCAGCGGAGAGCGCCCACGAACCTGTATCCCAGACTCCCCAGTGAGTGTTTGTGTAGCCGATAATCTGGAAGTCGAGGTCCTGGTTGGCGGTGCCCGGCCGGACCAACCCCATGCCGGAGGGAGATGCGTATTGGTCGGCGCTGTTCCGCTGGTATTCGGATGCGATCGAATGCCAGATCGGATCAGCGTTGTGACGGGCTCGTGTGACCCTATGTGTTCGGCCTGCTCCAGAATCGCTGTTGACCATCGAGTAGACGAACAGGTACGGACGGTCGGCTTCTTTGAGGCGGATGGCGGAGCCGCCCGCTTGCAGCTCGATCACGCTCGTGTCGGTTTCGGTAATCACGTCCAATCCGGCGACCGTCGTCCACGTGTTCGTGTGCGACGACTGGCTGGTCGGGGTGCCGTAGTGGCCGTAGGGGAGCGCTGTCGTTGTGTCGGACAATCGAATGACCTTGACGGTCGTGTCGGTGTAGGTGCCAGCGGGGGTCCCAGCTCCAATGTCGCGGCGATGCTGCACTCGGAACGTGTCGGTGGTCCCGTTGAACGGGGCGATCATGAACCCGCGAATCCAGAGGATCGAGTTGGAGGTGTTTCGCGAATACCCGTCGTTCCACGATCCGGCATGATCGGTCGAGTTCCGTTGCACCTTCCATTGGATGTTCTGCCGGTTGTTGTGCGTCGAGTTGTGTTCGCATTCAACGATGATCAGGTACTGGCCTGGTTCGTCGGGCCGGTACACACCCGCGGACGTTTCAGTCAGGATGCTGTCGACGTCGGACGTGATCGAGCCGAGGTCGATCGTCGCGAACGAAGTGGTCGGTAGCGCCTGACCGGAGCCGGTGACCTTGGCGACTTCACCGGCCATTAGCTGCACACCTCATCGCAACACTGGCAATCGTTCCAGTCGGGGTCACAGAACATCATCGACTGGCGTTCGTGGCCGCAGTCAAGACACGGACAGTATCCGGTGAACACGGGCCGATCGTTCCACAGGTTGGGTTTGCGAACCCCCAAAGTGCCTTTGGCCTCTTTGCGGGCGAGGTAGGCGTCTGGGGTTTCCATTATTCGGCCCCGTCGAAGATGTAATCCGAGTCCGACGCGACGGTCTCGTCAACCTGCTGATACAGCGGCTGCGACGCGGTCGGAGCGGAATCCCAGCCGTCCTTATCCGTGTCACCATCAGGCCGCAGATACTGGAGGGTGACGTCTGGTCCTGCTGCTGTCTTCAGTAACGAGATGGGGAGAGGGTCAGGACGGATGGGTCCGAACGGGTCGGCTGACAGGCGCGACAGTTCAGCGTCGGTCAACCACCGAGACCAGATAGCGGTCATGCCGAGGTCGCCCGCCATCGAACGGTCGAGGTAGGAGCCCGCTCCGACCTGCAGTTGTCGGTCAGATCCCGACGAGCCGATCGACCCGGTATATGTGGAGGCGGATTGAGCGAGATCCAGCCGTCGCCCGTTCCGCCACGCCATGACTTCGACGTAGTCACCGGACCGCCAGCGGCCCACACCCATTGTCCACTGCGACGCGTAGGAGGACCACTCACCGACCGCGTTGCGATCGGTGCCCCCGATGTTGACGATGGCACGCAAATCGTTGATGCCGTCCTCGTCAATGCAGAACGCGTAGTCGCCTGCGCCCCGGTCATCCCACACGGTCAGGGGAGATGCGCCACCGCTGATCGTGGCCTTGGCGTAGAACACGAACGTGACTGCTGAGCCATCGCGGTCGATAGCGCCCTCGATTGCTGGTGGACCGGTCGTCCACCGGAAATCGAATTCGTCGGTGCTGCTGGCAGTGTTGGGAGCAATACCGATTTCGGTGGCCCGCCACACGGGGTATGACTGTGCGGACTGGTTGCTGTCAGACAGGCCGTTGACAAGACACTCGACCTGCTCGTTGTTGTCGCTCGTGTTCTCATACTGTCGCCAAAGGGGCACGTAGGAGACGAGGTCGCGCCAGTAGTGACGCCAGCGGGCGTCCACCATGGTGGGGTCTACTGGCCATTGGCCGGGTTTTATCGGAGGCATCGGACAGCCTCCTTACAGGGCGGTGAGTAGCCGGTAGTCGAGGTCCACGTCGTAGTCGTCGGTCGAGCCTGACGACTCGACACCGATCTGCCAGTAGTAGCACATCGGGATGAACTCGCTCAGCTGCTCCTCACCAACACCGTCAGGCACGATCTCAAAGATGCGCCAGGGCAGATCGTCGAAGTTGGTGCCATCCGTGGACAGGTAAATCCGAACGATCAGCACATCGGTGACGGACAGGGACAGGTTGTCAACGGTGATGTTGAACTGCGTCAGATACGCCGACGAAGCATCGACCGCCGTGAACGTCTGCTCACTGTTCGATACCGTCGACTTCGACGAGGACTGTTCGCTGCCCCAGGTGATCGCCACGAGTCGCCTCCTACGTTGTCACGCTGCCGTCGACGCTCCACCAGCGCAACTGTTCTTCCAGTTCGGCGATCATCTCCGCCTCCTGAAGAACGATTTCGGCTTCGATCTTCGCGACACGCGCAGCCAGGTTCTCGCCCTTCTCGTAGGCGTTAGTCGAGCTGGGCGGTTCGAGCCGCCACTCGAAGTGAGTGCCCGCATCCAGGGACGCTTGACGGCCTGGCACCTTGTTCTCGAGCATGAGCGGTGGAATCTCGCTGAGAGTGCCCTCGTTGTTCCATGTCTTCCACTCGACGAGCACCTGCGACCACGGCAGCCCGGCTTGCTGACCAGCACTACCCGCCGGTGTCGCCGTGTGCACGACGACGATCTGGCCGTTTCCCCTGGCTTTGGCTTCGAGGATCACGTACTCAGCCATTGATGACCTCTCTCACGTTCTGGGCGTCCGGGTTGATCTGCACTTCCAGCAGCGCGGCGAGCAATTGGTTGGTGCGTTCCTGCTCACGCAGCAGCCGCTTGACCTTGCGGTCCAAGCCCTGCCCCACATCAGGAGTACGTGTCTGTCGGGTCACCCAGTTCCACATCAGGAGTACGTGTCTGTCGGGTCACCCAGTTCCAACACCAGATCAGTGGCAAGGAACCGTGGCGTGTCGTTCTGACCGACCGCCTGGTTGGGTGTCACCGCCCCAAAGAACAGGAGGTTCCCCAACGTGAGCGCGTCGAAGATACCGAACCCGACGATCGTGACCGACCCGGCGTCGGTTTTCTGGCCGAACGTGATCGTTGTGCCGTTCGACTTCGACGTGGGGGCGCCTTCCGTCGCGTTGGGCCAGTTCGTGGTGTTGTTCGTGACCGACACCCTGGCGTAACCGGTGTAGGAGGCTTCGACGCCACCCGTTTCGTCGTCGGCTGGGAGGGTCGTATACAACCCCACGAACGTGTTGGCTGGGGAAGCCGGGGACAGTGCCACTCCACCAAAGAAATGGTTGAGGACGTTGGCTTCCATGTCATTGGGGAATCCGCTCATTTGTCAGCCTCCGGGGCTTTCTTCGCTTTCGTTTTGGGTGCCGACTTGGCGGCCTGTTTCTTGGGGGCAGGCTTGGCGGTGAGGCCGAGTCGGTCCGCCACATCCTTGGGGATGGCTTGGCCTTTCTTCCCCAACGCCCTGTGGGCGTCGGAGTGGCCGCGTGGAACCGCTTTGCCGGTCTTGGTCAGGTAGGTGTCCTCTGTCAGTTTGTGCGCCATCAGGCCGCCTTTCCGATGCGGGGAGGGCACCCCCCCGGAAGGGGTGGAGGGGTGCCCTCTTGCCGCATCCTCCGCTCCGCTCCGCTTAGGCGGTGGTTGTGACGGTGGCGGTTCCAGATGCGCGATGCACGATGAGCGCTTCACGCATGGTTGCCCGGAAGGTCAACACACCGGCCAGGAAGTCACCCGTTTCGGACGAGTCGGACACGTTCACGGTCATGCCGCCGTTGCGGGCGATCATGACCGAACCGGGGAAGTCCCCGATGAGGACCGGCCGGTTGGTGTTCGTGTCGTAGGCTTCCATGTTCTCGTTCAACACGACCCGCATTCCCCAAATGCTGGGGGGCAGACCGAGCGACGGGAACGACCGGAACAGATAGTTCCCGGCGGTGTCCTTGACCTGTTCCAGAATCGCCCACGTTTCGGCGTTCATGATCGCCACGGTGGGCTGCTGGAACGACTGCTGGACGGCCGTCTTGGCGTTCCGGATCGCGTCCACCAGGGCGTCGGTACCTGCCGCCTGTGACCAGTTGGCGTTGCCCTGACCGGCCCGCCCGATGATCCCATCAAGGTTCGGGGCGACCCCAGTACCCAACAGGAGTTGGGTGTCCTCTTCGCGGCGAATGTCCTGCTGGATACGAAGCTGCAACATGCCCCGCATCAGGCCGACATCCGACAGCACCTCTTCGGTGCCCTTCACGGCCACACCGATCTTGCGGACGTTCTCCGTCACCAGGGTGAAGTCGGCGGTCGACTCGGACACGCTCGCGGCCTCATTCGTTGCGGCGGCGGCGTCCGTGTAGTTCTCCGTCACATACTCCACGGCGTTGCTCGAGGTGGACACAATCGGGATCAGGTCGGCGATGTTCGGGACCTGAAACAGTTCATCCACAACACCGGGGATGCGATCCGCACGGACCGGGTAGTCCACATCCACCCCAGCCTGGGCGGAGTCTTCACCGGTGGTTGCCTTGAACCCAAACGACTCGATTGGGAACGACGCCTCAATGTTGCGGGCGCCCTTCACCAGGCGGTCACGGAAATCGGACTCCTGGAACAGGCCAGCGAAGTCCCGGCGGCCAGTCTTCACGGCTGGCTGTGGCACCGCGGTGACGGGGGTCCGCATGAACTCGGAGAGTTGCGTGGCGCGGGCCTCTGACCCTGCCATCTTCTCCAAATGCTCCAGGCGGCCCGTCGCGTCCGCCAACTTCTCGTTGAGTTCGCGGGCACGATCCGAGTCGTCGCCGGCCACACGCTCGTAGTCGGTGGCGCCGGTGTCGGCGTTCTTGTAACTGTCGAAGATGCCAACGAGTTCGTCGGACATCTTGGTAATGGCCTCCCGTACCTGCGGAAGGCTCATCTCGGCGAAATCACTCACAGTAGTTGTCTCCTATGGGAGTGGAACCCCCAGCAGCCTGGCCCGGGTTGCTTCAAATCGGGCCATCTCTGCGTCCATGTCAACCGACGACACCGGATCGGGTGGGTCGGTGGGGGGTTCGGTGGTTTTGGGTTCCGTTGGCTCAGGAGCCGCTTCCACCAGTTCACTCAGGAGTGATGTGGTGTCGCCGAGTTGGTCGATGAGTTGGGTGATCGCCTCAGCGGAACGATCCCCGAGACGGCCAGTGCCGTCCTCTTTGCGCAACGCGAGGATTTCGGTAGCGCGAGTCCCGACAGCCTGCACGGCCTCGAGAGTGAGCTTGATCTGGTCGGCAAACACCCACCCGGTTTTGGATTTGACGGCGAGGGTGCCGGTGTTCTCCCCTGCGCCGACCAGGACAGGGGACACTTCAAACACTTTCAACCCGGGTTCACCGGTCGCGGTGGGTTTCAGGAACCGCACCTGGTCACCCTTGAAGGTGCCCCGTTCGGCGCCACCGTCGAGAATGTCAAACCCGTAGGACCATTCGATTTGGGCGGGGGGGTTGTCCATGTCGAACTTCAGCATGGAGTAGAGGGCGCGGGCGTCGACGTGGTCGGGGTCGGTGTTGATCTTCCCCTCAAAGATGGCCCGGTCGCCGTCCTCCCGAATCGTGCCCTTTCCGAGCATGATCTGGCCCCAGTCGTGCGACCCCACGATCTTGACGTGTTGCTCCCCGAACGCTCCTGGGAGGGTCACGTCCCCGTCCTTGTCTTTCACGTTCAACGTGGCAAACACGGCTTGGACGGTGCCGTCCGGTTGGGTGTCCAACTTGAATGTTTTGTGATCCACGCGGATGGTCCTGGACTCGGCTGATTCATGATAAACCACGCAGAGTGGTTTTCGCTATCACCGAGAGTGGCCGCCTAGTTGGGGGACTAGGCGTTGAGGGGTTGAACGGTTCGTTCTTGCCGGTGTTCTACCCAACATCGACAGTTCCGCACCAACCCCGGGGGTCCCGCCGGGTCCCGTGGATACCGCAACGCCACACCATCAACATTGAACGGTTCCTCCAATCCGACCGTCTTCGGATGGATATCAGCGTGGGCGGATCGGACTTTGGCGTCCCCCTGCGTCACCCACGTTTTCACATACGTCCGACCCGTCTGATCCTGCGCCACCAGAGCGGCGGCGTGTTCAAACGTCGAGGTGGCCTGCAACACGTTCTCCAACGCGATCCTGGCGGCCCGACTGTCAATGAACTCCGTCTGATACAACCGGCGCAACGCCCGGGACACTTCCCGCACCCCCGACGGGGTTAGGTCGCCTTCTCGCAGAACGGTTTGGATACGACGCCGCGACCTGGTGACGACCCCTTGCGCTCTGTCTTCCACGAACCGGCGTACCTCCGTGGCAGGCCGTCCATAGCGGACGACCTGTTGGACCAGCGCGGTGAGTTCTTGGGACTGTTTCCCGTCCTGAGTCAGGCGGGTCAACGTGGCGGGGAACACGGTTTCGGCGGCGTTCACCCACACCCTCATGAGAGCGAGTTCCCAGTCGGCCAGTTGGATGGCGTCTTCCGGGTTCGGATCACGCGCCTCCACCCGATCCAACACGCGACGCCGCTCCTGTTTGAAGGTGGCCTTGATGAGGCGGGTGGACCCTTGCGCAATGCGAATGTCCCGGCGGAGCGCCATCGACGCGCGCCGCTGCGCGGTCACACTTCAACCGTTTCGGTTTCGTCTTCTAGGGCGGCTTCAACCTCCGCCACCAATTGGGGGGCCTGACCGTCCATGGGAATCTCCATCAGGTTCATCGGCCGTAGATACACGTCGTCAGTGTCGGTGGCGTCCAGTCCGACGGCCCGCTTGGCCTCACCCACGGTCAACCATCCTTGGGAGACGGCGTTCCCAACCCGGGTCCACACTTCGTTCTGGTCGTCTTGCAACGCCCGCACGTTGTACGTGTTAAACGCCAACCGGTCGTTGATTGCGGGACCGAAATCGGGGAGTAGTTGGGCGGTTAGTTGGTCGGCGTACAACTCCCACAGGGGTGACAGTTTGGATTCGGTGAAGAACTCGCGGAGCCCTTCGGCGTTGTTGTAGGTGCCCCGGTCCAAGCCTGCGCCCAAACCGGCAAGGATGGCGGGCACCCCAAGAACGGCCGACACGCGTTCCTCTGGGACGCGGCGCAACACGTCGAAGTTCATTTGTTCGGGGGTGAATGACACCACGTCAACCTTGACCCGCCCAGTGGGAATCCACGGTCGGCCACGACGCGACCCGCCGAACCGTTGTTCGAACACTTCCGACATGGCGTCGGCCTCTTCCGGGGATGGGCCTTCGTCGTCCTTCTCATCCGGGCTGATGATCACTCCGGGGACACCCATGTTTTTCAACAGGCTGGTGGCGAACTGTCCTGCCTCCTCATCCGACAACACCTCCCGCAACGCCGCACGGAGGGGCGCCTGGCCGACTCGATGGTCGGTCGGGTCCAATCCCAACCGCAGGTGGACCATGTCGTCCCGGTTGATGCGCGTGGCGGCCCCGTTCGGCGCATACTCGTAATAGGCGATTAGAGGCCCCTCACCGTCCCGATACGCCTGTTGCTCCTCTGGTGTCAACCGTGACCCATCCGCCGATCTGGGGGCAACGTAGTCGGGTATCAGGGGCCACAACTGGACGGGGCGACCGCCCGCGGAACGAACCTTGTACCAGTAGGCGTCGCCGGTCAGATGGTTGGCCCAAAGGGTGTACGCCCAGAGGAACTTTCCGACCATGTATGGGTTTGGTTGGGTGACGAGTCGGGCGGCTTCGTGGAACGGGTTCCATTCGGTTTGGCCGTCGACCTCCGTGGAAACGGATACGGGGGGTTCGTTGAACGACGATGTGAGTGTGTTCATGCATGCGACCACTGCGCTGTTCCCGCCGCCGTCGCGGACGCCGCGGGTGTCCATGTATCCGGCCGGGGTGAACCACCAGCCGTTGGACAGTTGGGTGCCGGTTTGGGGGTGCCCCTGTGTGAGTTCTTTGGCTCCCCCCGCTTGCCATGCTTTACGAACGCGGGAAAAAAGTGGGTCGGCCATGACCTTCATGGTATCAGGTGGGTTGGTGATGATTACACGGCTGCCCACCGACGGGGAGGTTTGGCAATCTCCAATTCGGTGAGCGCCCACACCAGGGCGTCCATCCGGTTCGGTGACCAGGTTTCGTCGGGTGTCCACGCGGTTTGTTCCTCCTCCAACTGGGGGAACACGCCAACATGGTGGATGCGGTGCTGTTCGTAGAGGGCGGCGATCGGTTCCGCCCGAATCGCTTTTCCGCGGGTAGCCCGCACGTCAGCGTAGGGGACACTCCCGTCAACTGTGCGGATCACGTGGCGGACCATGTCCCCCCCATAATTCACCTCACCCACGATCCGGTCGGCGGTCGTGTCGGTGAACGCTTGGACGGCGCGGCGTCCCCACTTGTCCGGGCTTCCGGCAGTGGAGTAGTCGGCGAGAACCACCGCGTGGGGCATGCGAGCACCACCGCAAGGGCAATCGTTGACACGGGCAGCGACGACAATACCCGCTTCGGTCGCTCCACCAGGTGGGTCGACGCCGACCACCACCCGATCCAACGTGTTCGGCACCACCCGGAGGCGGTCCTGGTCGATCATCGCATACGTCCAGAACGCCCCTTCCACCTCATCCAACAGGCGGCCACCCAACTCCTGCGCCCCCAGACTCGTACCGTCATACAGGTCATAGAGGGCCGCCTTGCGGTCTTCGTTCAGATAGGGGTTGTCGGAGGTTTCGGCGTGGGACAAGACCACCCGTTTTCCATCCCTGACTTTGCGGTAGGGGGGACGCCGTTTGGGAGTGGACGATCCAACCCAGTGGGGGCGGGGACCGATCCGTAAACCGAACTGCAACTGGGCAAACCCGTCTTCGAGGTATCGCCAGGTGGCGAGCTCTTCCAGCCAGGCGAGACAGTTGTTCCCGGCCGCGCGCAATCGTTCCACGTCGTCTTGGGTGTGAACCCCCAACAGTTTCATCTCGGAGCCGTTGGGCCACGAGAAGATCGTCCCACCGACCTGTTGGCGGAGCTTCCCCGACGGGGTCAGGCTCTTCAAACAGATGGGGTGTCGGGCGGCGGATTCGACGGCGTCACCGATGGTGGGGGCAACGAGGACCATCTTGTGGGGCATGTTGCCGGGGAGGCAGGGGGGGCCGTTGATGTGGTCTGTGACGTATTGGGCGATGGCGGCGGTTTTGCCTGCGCCGCGGCCTGCTTCGATGAGCCACCCGTCCCATGGTTGGGGGGGTGGGGTTTGGTGGGGTTGGAGGGGTTGGAGTTCGACGGCTCCGGCGGCGCGGGTTTGGAGTTGGGCGAGGTATTGCAGACGATCCAACAAGGCCGGACTAGTCATGATCTGGAACCACTGCCCACCAAACCAGAACGGCCGCCAATAGCATCCACCAGTCGAAGTCTCATCAGATGTCGGCTAGTTCGGCTTCCAGGCGGGCTATCTCACGTTCGACCATGTCCATGGTGATCACCTCAATCTGTTTGGGTTCGGTGATCCCCGCCCGATCGAGGATTTCCTTGATGGCCTTATGTCGGATGGATTCGTCCGCGCTGTCGAGGAGGGTGGCGAGTTGGGCAAGGGCAGGGTCGACCAACTCGAGGATGCGTCGGCGGGCGGCGGCTTTGACTTGGGGGGCGGCGCCGCCGTGGACTTGGCAGACTGTGCCGCCGTTGATGGCGTGGCGTCTGCATTGTTGGCCGGTTGCGTTGGCGGTGGCGGTGCATTGCATGGGGGGTTACCAGGGGTTCAGGCTACCAGGGGTGGTTGGGGTTGTCTGGGGGGTGGGGATGACACGGCCCCGCCCCCCAGACGGCTTGGTGGGTTAGGTGGGGTAGACGCCGTTCACTAGGCATCCGGGTGGTTTGAATCCGACGCCATCAGTCACCTCCAATTGCGGAACAGGGACCGCAGCCAGCACCACCAGTGATACCGATGTGGGGCAATGAATCGTTGCCGTGTGTAGTTGCGTCCGCACCAGTGGCAGCGGATCAGCCACGGCGGGACATGCGGGTCACTCATGCTTCCTCCACCAGCACATACACGGGGCTGTCCGAGTAGAAGTCGAAATGGGTACGCCTCCCCACTGGCACTCCTTCTAGCTCAAGCAGCACGATCTCCCTGCCACCGAACCGGCGCAGATCGTTCGAGATGTTGGCTCGTTCGAGTTGGGTCAGGTCGTCGGGTAGCTGCCAGACGGTCAGGTCGCTCATGCGTCCTCCAGTCCCAGAGACTTGCGGAGTAGCTCGTATTGGTTGACCTTGGCGGCGTCCTTGGCCATCCAGCCGCGACTGGCGGCGTCCCTGGCGTGACTGGCGGCGGCCTTGGCGGCCAAGGCGGCCTTGTCAGCCCAGGCGGCCCAGGCGGCCCAGGCGGCGGCTTTGAAAGCGTCCCTGGTGGTTTCCCAGGCGGCGTCCTTGGCGTCCCAGGCAGCGTCCCAGGCAGCGGCCAGAGCCTTGTGGTCGATCAGCCCGTTGGCATAGTCACGAGCGGCTTGTATCGCAGCCACACAACGCTCGTCCGATCCTGTCAGGTGGAGGACAGCCTCGGCACAGTCTGCCGCAAACAGTCGGGCTGTTCGCTCGTTCCACCCGTCCAACCGGCGAACCAACCTCACGCGGCTTGTCACGACCTTGTCGCCAGCGTCGATTGGAGGGTGGTCGGAATCTGGTTCAGCAATCCACAGGGTGGGGGCCAGCCATTCCAACACTTGTTCGTCGCGTGCCAGGTGGTAGCCATACGAGCAGGGGTCAAGTTTCGTGGGGTCTAGGCGTCGGGTCCACCTGCCACGGCCGGGGTAACGGTAGACACCACCGTGGGTTGCCTGTACTCCGTTCAGGGCCTTGAAATAGGTCAGGTCGCTCAGGCTTCCTCCTCCTGGGGCACAATCACGCCCGACACACGATCCTCCCGGATTGAGACCACGAGTTCAGCGCAGAGCTTGCAGTAGAACTCACCCCATCCCCCAAAGTCACCGGCAATGTGTTCGATTCGGTAGACGGGGGTGTGGCGAGCGCAACGGAAGCAGCGCATCGGATACAGGTCACTCACAATCGGATCATTCGCCATCTGTCGCCTCCAGCCATTTGATGCCTTTCGGGGTGGCCGTGTAACGGTAGGGGCGGCGGGTTCCCCATCGGGGTGCCACCGTTTGGCGAGTGGCGTGGCCGAGTTTGATGAGGCGGAGGAGGGGGCCGGAGAGGTTGGATCGGGGCACGAATAGGTATTGGGCGATGCTGTCGGTTTGGTCGTAGCCCATGTGGATGGCTTCGAGGACTTCCGCGCGGAAGGTGGGGGGGCGGCCGGGGCCACGCTTCATCTGGTGTGCACCGTTCATTCTTCGAACCCCAGTTCGGTGGCGGCAAACCCGGCGAGCAAGTCACCCACCTCACTGATCACGCCTTCCCACGAACGACAGTGGCGTTCAATGATGGGGCGGCCGACCCTGTCGACGTGTCGAACCAGGTAGCCGGTGGTGTCGGTTTCCCACTCAATGGAGTAGGTCGACCCGGGGGTGGTCAGTTTGAAACTGCCTCTGCGTGCCATGTCGGTCCCTTTCGATTTCGCACAATGTGATATTACGTGGGGTGTGGGTTAGTTGTCAACCGTCTCCGAGAGGAGGGGTTCGCCGAGTGTGAGGAGGCAAGTGCCGGTCATGTCCAACACGATTGCGTAGCGGTCGGCGTAGGGGCCTTCCATCGCGTCGACCGCGAAGCGGGTGGCGGCGTGGTGGTCTCGGTAGGTGGTGGAGAACCAATGGCCTTGTTGGGTTTGGATGTTGCATGTGTAGAGCATGCGGGGCGACACGTCCATCATGCGCGATCTCGGGAGTAGTAGGACCCGGCGATCAAGATGCCACCGACGACGACGGCAAGGATGGCGCCCCCGATCATGTTCTCACGTGCCCCCGTGAACGGGAGGGTGGAGATGGTCACGGGTGGGATCGTGGTCGAAGTAGTCGAAACTGGCGTGGTGGTTGTGGTCGGCTGCTCCGTCGTGGTTGTGGTCGGCTGCTCCGTCGTGGTTGTGGATGAGGGGGGAGTCGTCGTCTCCGTGGTGGTGGTGGTTGAGGGTGAGGGTTGACATGTGAACTCCAAAGTCAGGTCCGCGGAGAACACCCCCGCGGCTTGGACTGCGATGTCCACGAACCCGCCCATCAAAAGCGGCCCCGACGTGGACGTGAACGTTTCGGATTCGACGTTCGACAGAATGAGGGAGCCGCCACTCGAAGAGGCGAGGATGACGTTGGACCCTTCCCGGAACGATTCGGGGTTGTTGACGGTGGCAATCACGTTGAATGTTTGGCCGTCCCATTCGCTGGTCACGATCGTGTCCAGGTAGCGGGTCTCGCCGGGGTTGTCTATGCCGACTTCGAACACGTCCCGCTGATAGGTGAATCCGCATTCGTCAGCTTGGGCGACGCTTGCCAGGCCGGTGACGAAGAGGGCGAACAGGATGATGAGGGCGGTGGCGTTGCGGGTCATTCGGTGGCCTCCAGGATTCGTT
>JAAUXZ010113114.1_pt1 | contig 33168 bp, 49 predicted proteins | sample 7278131 | NCBI WGS metagenome assembly JAAUXZ01 (sample SAMN14350119, study PRJNA611818) | marine sediment metagenome | isolation source: surface marine sediment (3m) | place: French Polynesia: Moorea | collected 2018-08 | reverse complement strand
CCTCCAGTATGACCGCATCCGTCTCCCCCGCGGCATGGAGCCTGATTCGGTAGCTCACCGCGTTGTCCAGTGCGGGCCATTGCAGGGTCACCGGACCGGGTTCGACCGCCGTCGGCAGGGACGACAAATCAGGCTCAACCAGTAGAGGCCGCATGTTCACCCGGAGTTTGTGCCGGGCCGTCAGGCCTTCCAGTCCCAGCTCATCTATGCCTCGTAAAGTCAGTTGGTAATCACCCGGCTGTAGAATCTCCATTGTTTGAGAGGTCATGTCTGTCAGGAGATCATAAATCACCAAACCTCCTTGATCCGTCTCGAGCAGTTTGATTCTGTAGCTTTTTGCCTCTGCCAAGGGCGGCCAGTTAAATTCCACTGAACCAGAGTCAACTTCGCCAGGGAGCGCGGATAAGTCCGGGGCGGGAAGTAATTTAGTGGGGGCTGCCGGAGGCTTACCGGGTTCGATCAAGGTGCCGAATCCGGCCGTCACCGAGATCGTCTCTCCCTCGGCGGCTACCGCTACACCTCCCTCTGTGACCTCGTTGCGAGTCAATCCGCTTGGCGCTTCCACACCGATACGGAAGTCGGTACCCCGCACCATGGTCACAGCGGCGGGGGTATGGATTTCATAACGGGAGGCTTCCCCTTGCAGGGGTTTGACCCGGCTCTCAACCCGGCCCCGCTTCACCCTGAGGCGGGTATCGATCATGCCCGTATCGCCAAAGGCCGACAGGGTATCAAGGGTAATCTCACTCTGCGCCCCCAACAGCAGGCGTGAGCCATCGGCAAATCTGATGGACACTACGGCATCAGGCCCGGTTACAATCCTATCACCGATCTGCAGTCTATCACTGACCCCAGGCAAGATCGGTTCCTGGTTTGCCATCCGGTAGAGACTCACCTCACCACGTAAAAAAACAATCTCGGCTGCGGCTGGAGACTGCAGCAGCCAATCCAGTGGTATGCGGATCTCAGTCCCGATTGGAATCTGCCGATCCTCTTCGATTTCATTGTGCGCCTGCAGTTGTGCGGGGGTGATTTCCGGTATGAGATAGCGCGCACTGATGGCTGATAAAGTCTCTCCGGGACGGATTCGATAAACCCAGTCTTCAGCCTGTGAGAAGACCGGCATGATCAATAGTGTCAGCAGGGCAAATACCTGAAGACGGAGATAACACTTAACTGTGCTAGGCATAATCCCAACCAGACGCAATGGCCCCCAGTCTAGAGATCGGGTAGTTGTTCCAGTCGGTAGCCTTGATGATAGACAGCCTTCAACCGCCAACCATTTTCTGGCACCAGGCCCAGTTTACGTCGAAGCCGGCTGATATGAGTATCCACCGTACGCGTCACCAGCTCCGGCCCGAATCCCCAGATCGTCTCGAGGAGATGATCCCGGGATAGCAGACGACCCACGTTACTCAGCAACATCCAGGCCAGTTGGAACTCTTTTTCCGTCGTTTCCACCAATTGGCCTGCCCAAAAAATCTGTTTTGTCTCTTTGTCCAGTCTAAACTCACTGATTTCAAGGATATCCTTGCGCAGATTACGCCCTGCATGGCGTCTTGCAAGGGCCTTCACGCGGGCCAGGGTGACTTCTTTGGAAACCGGTTTAGCCAGATAATCATCAGCCCCTTTTTCCAATGCCTCGACGATATCCGCTTCGCTATCCCGATGGGTGATAAAAAAAACCGGGGTATCCAACTCTAATTCGTTTCGGATCCAGGTCAGCAATTCGATACCGGATGACTTCGGCAACTCCCAGTCCATGATCAGCAGATCGTAACTCTCCTGACGCAAGGTCTTTATAAATGAGTCCGAATTATCGAATGCATGGCAGATATGATCGTCAGCTTCCAACCACTCTTTCAGCACACTCGATTGCACCAGGTCGTCTTCTAAACAGGCGATACGCATTTGTCATTACCCAATCTCGCGCTTGAGTGAAACCGCAAATAAAAAGGCAGCGACACTGCAAGTGGTGTCGCTGCCAATTTTTTCAATTGCAGCAGGTCATTACTTCACCTGAAGCTCAACCCGACGGTTGCTCGCTCTACCTTCCGAGGTACTGTTATCCGCAATCGGCTGAGATTCACCCATGCCCTTGGAAGAGAGAGAACCACTCTCCACACCCTGGCTCACCAGATAGTCGGCCACCGCCTGGGCGCGTTTCTCGGAAAGGGTCTGGTTATATGCGGCAGATCCGGAAGAGTCAGTATGCCCGATGACCTGAATGCCGCTGATATCCGCTCGAGACTTAAGGGAGCTCGCCACTCCGTCCAGAATGACCATGGATTCAGTAGTGAGCTGGTTGCTGTTCAGCTCGAAATTGACATTCCTCAGGATGATCTGACTGGCGCATCCCTTTGTATCCACCTTTGCACCAGCCGGTGTGCCGGGACACTGATCCTTATAGTCGGCCACTCCATCGCCGTCAGAATCCAGCGCACAACCATTGGCATCGACCTTGGCTCCGGCAGGGGTTCCAGGACACTTATCCTTGGCATCGACCACGCCATCACCGTCACTGTCCAAAGCGCATCCATCCGCATCGACCTTGGTCCCTTTCGGGGTGCCCGGGCATTTGTCTTTGTCATCGGTGACACCGTCGCCATCGGAATCCAACGCACAACCATCGGCATCAACCTTGGTACCTTCAGGCGTGTCCGGACATTTGTCGCTGGGATCTGCCACTCCATCACCATCAGCATCACCAAAGCAGGTTGGATCTATCGGGAACCCGGGATCTCGATAACTGGTGGTCCAGCATTCTCCATACCCAGTACGAACCACACTGCCCGGATCCGTGCCTTCATGTAGAAAGCCCTTCTCTGCAACTGCAGGTGCAGCCAGCACCATGGGTACCATTACCATCGCAAGTTTCTTCAATTGAGTCTGCATTCCGACCTCCAGATTGATGTTTGCAAACAAAATCTTCATTTATCCGCCTCTCACCCATTCATTATGGGAGCACTGATTGACTATGCACCTTTGTTAAGCAGCATTTTCCTTAAATAGGTGAATATCCTGTTGCGGATAGGGAATACTAACACCTTCTTTGTCAAAAACGGCCTTGATCGCTTCCATCAAATCGGCACGAGTCGCCCAATAATCTCCGGTTTTGACCCAGGGCCGCACCGCAAAATCAACACTGCTCGCCCCCAGCTCCAGGAGCATTACATTGGGTGTAGGATCTTTCAGCACGGTCTCATTCGCCTCGAGGACACCCTTAATCAGGTCACGGGCCTTTTTGATGTCATCGTCATAGCCGATACCGATCACTAGATCGATACGTCGGGTATCCCGTGCCGAGTAGTTGACAATGGTTCCGCCGTAGATTTGCGCATTTGGCATGGTCACTTCACGATTGTCACCGGTCTTCAATACTGTGTGGAAGATCCGAATCTCTTCCACCACTCCGGCTGTTCCACCAGCTTCAACGAAATCTCCCAACTTGAATGGACGGAAGATAATCAGCATCACACCCGCTGCAAAACTGGATAGCGAATCTTTCAATGCAAGGCCGACAGCCAAGCCTGCAGCACCCAAAATGGCCAGTGCTGATGTCGTATTGACGCCGAGTTGTTCCAAAGCGGCGAGCACAACGACTGCCAGCAGCGCGGCATAGGCGATGTTGCCGAGAAAGCTGACCAGCATCTGATCGACCTTGCTCTTGGTCATCACCTTTTCCAGAGCTCTGGACAAGAGGCGAGCAAGCCACTTACCGACTATGAATACCAGCAGCGCCAAAATGATTTTGGTGCCCCATGGGATCAGATAGGTGTTTAGGATCGTATCAAGGGATAATTCCATTAAGCTCTCCTTCGAGTCGCTGATTGTTGTTGAATAAGGCTAGCGATTTCACAAGCCATGTTTGACAAAGCCTTTGGCAAACAGCGCTAGCATAGCGCTAATCATTGCTGCCACCAAACCACCAAAAAATCCACTCACCGGCATCCCCAATGCATAAAAGGCAAAACCGCCAAGCAAAGCGCCTATGACACCAACCAGCAGATCGATTAGCAAATCCCATCCTGCGCTGTTCGTAACCCGGCCAGCCAACCAACCTGCCATCAACCCGATAAAAAGAAAACCGAAGATGCTCATTCGGTGGATACCTGTGATATTTGTTGCCTATAGGATAAGTGAATCTACGATGGTTGCAGAAGTCACGAGCTGTGAAGAATTGTGAACTGAGATAAGATAACGGTTCATTTCTCTCGTCTCTGATTCACTGTCACTCACAAGACGACATCAAATTATGAAGTGTGGATTCACATGTCCGTTCTCATAGAATTCAGTCTGTTCCCGCTCGACCGGGGTGAGAGCCTGAGTGCCGAAGTCGCTCAGATCGTGGAGTTGATCAGACAGAGTGGTTATGACTATAAACTGACTGCGATGGGCACTATCGTGGAAACGCCCGAGGTGAATCAAGCCTTGACACTGGTTGAACAATCATACTCGATTCTGGAGAAAAACGGCTGCAATCGGGTCTATGCATCCATCAAAATGGACATACGGAAGGGTCGGAACGGCCGATTGGCGCAGAAAATCCAATCTATCGAGGATAGAATCGGCGAGGTCAACCAATGACACCGAGCAATCAACAAGACCGAGCCAACACACTAGTACAAGCCGCTCGCCGACTCTGGTTCGGGAGCTATCACGGTATACTCTCGACCCACGCCAAGGCAGTCCCCGATTATCCTTTCGGGTCTCTGGTCACGATGTGCCGGGATTACGACGGTTATGCCCTGTTGCTACTCTCACATTTGGCTCAGCATACCCAAAACCTACACGACAATCCCCACTGCTCGATTCTCACGGTGGAGCTTAACCCTGCAAACATACAACAATCCGCTCGCCTGTCCTGTTTGGCCAGAGCCGAGCCGCTGAAGGATATCTCAACGCCCCTTCTCCGGCGGTATTATCGTTATTTTCCGGATTCCCGGGAGTACTACGAAAATCTGAATTTCAGATTTTACAGGCTGATCCCTCAGCGTTTCTATTTTGTTGGTGGTTTTGGTGCGACTCGTTGGTTCGATCCGAGTCGGATGCTCGCCAATCCTGCATTCTCAGACGACGAAGAGAACAAATGGCTCGATGTACTGAAGTCATCTTCCCAGATTTTCGAGAGTAATACTCAAACGACATCTCCGATTGGCATAGATCCTTTAGGTCTGGATCTCATGCAGGGGGAGACAATTTCCAGAATTATGTTCGCCGAACCCGTTTCTACTCTTGAGCAGGTGCTTGAATCTCTGCGTCAGATCGGCCATGGCGGAACAAAAAACACCTGAAGTTAGCCGCAAGATCCTATGTCCACGTGACTTATACCCGCACTAAAAATAGGGTAGAAATACCCAAGTATTTCGCATTAAGATTCCGTGCAAGAATTACCTACCATTTTACTAGGACATATTAGGAGCAAGACCATGACCGTAGAAATCCCTGAACGTGATGGTGACGGATATCTCACCGACATGAACCAATGGACCCCCGAAATAGCCAGAGCGATGGCGGCCGCGGATGACTTTGAACTGACAGACGAGCGCTGGGAGCATATCGAAAAGGCCCGTGAATATTACGAAGCCCATGCTGTAGTTCCACCCATCCGTAAGTTTTCCAAGTACATCGGGGCCGACAAAAAGGCCATGTTCGAGCTTTGGCTCACCGGTCCCATGAAGCCGATCACCAAATACGGTGGTCTGCCCAAGCCGACCGGTTGCGTATAACGCTCTCATCACTGAGTATCGCCACCGACCTGACGAGCATTTGACAGGCCAGGGCCTAGATTTAGGACCTTGGCCTGTCTCGCTTTCCCCATCGTCACTGCTTCGGCTAACATACAGCCACCCACCCAGCAGAGACGACCCCCATGACTCAACCAGCCATACTGGGCCCGCTCAACAATCTATACGAGATGCAGGCCCAGCTCCTGGAATCCGTTACGGACACGGATGCCTCGCGGCAATATCATGCAAAACTCGGCTCACTCAACTGGTACTACGGCACCGGGGTTTTTCTCGAGCTCTATTGGTTGCGAGAAGTGCTCGCTGGTGATGATGACCTGTCTGCACGGGTTAAGCACCTGTTCCAACCCGGTGCGCTTTCTCTGGCAGACCAATGCAGTCAACTCCCCCCCAAAGATCATCTCTTAAACTGGGGAGCCGAGATTCGCGAGGAAAACCTTCTTAGATTGGCCAACCCCGGTCAGCTGCCGGACCATGAGCTGCTCAGGGCGGATCGCCTCCAATGGTTTCTTCTTCAGGAACAGGCGAAAATTTATGAAACTATGCTGCTTACCCTCAATCAGCGTAGCCTGCAGACTGACCGGCGTGACTACCAAGTAGAGAAACCACTGGTGCCCAGCCCTCCCGGTTGGGAGATCAAGGAACTCTCCCAGGGACACTATCGCATCGGCGCCCGCAATCAACCGGCGGCCTATGACAATGAATTACCACCACAGGCGGTACAACTCAGTAGTTTTCGCATCGCCCTGTCACCGGTCTCGAACAGCCAGTTTCTGGCATTCATGGAGGCTGGTGGCTATACAAATCCAGGTCTCTGGACCACAGAGGGACGTACCTGGCAGCAAGAACAGGATAAAAACCACCCGGAGTATTGGAGGCAGGACTCAACCGGTTACTGGTATGTCCTCGGTATCAACGGTCCAGTCGACCTGTCACCGGATGAACCTGTCTGTGGAATTAATCAGTACGAAGCCCAGGCCTATGCCGCCTGGGTCAACGCATTGGGAGACGAATTCGTCGGGGCGATCTTGCAACACGAATATCAATGGGAGGTTGCAGCCCGTAGCGGTGTCTTCAAGGATCTGGGCAGGGCCTGGGAGTGGTGTAGCAATAGCTTCCATGCCTACCCGGAATTTACTCCATTCCCGGATGAGCAGGTTTCTGCCATCCACTTCAATGGTGAGAATTCTGTATTGCGGGGAGGCAGCCTACACACTCAGCGCGTGTTGCGACGCCCCAGTTTGCGACACTGGGCTCAGGCACCAGACAGACTGCAACTCAGCGGGTTACGCTTGGTCTTTCCCCCGAAACACCAGTGGATTTAACCCTGTTACTTTTTGGACTGTGATGCGCTGACCTATCCAGAATAGATAGACGGGATTGCACTTCACCAACCGGCTTGGATACTCCCCTCCACAACTTAAGTGATTAAAGATTTTGCCCCTGAGGCCCACAACCTGGTTAGGCGTAGAATGGTAAAGGGTATGGGCATTCACTCAATAACCGGGCCGGCCATGAAGGGGATACAGAGCGGTATCCACGGGCTGCGTCGTGTTGCTTCAGAAATCGCCAGTCAACCGGCAGACCCCAAGACCAAACCGACAGACCTCACCCGGGCCATGGTGGAAATGCAGCAGCATACCGTTCAGACCAAGTCATCCCTCAAGGTCCTGAAAACCAGTGACGATATGTTGGGTACCCTAGTGGACGAACGGGCCTGATCCCGATCTCAGACGAAACGCATGGACAGGTCGATCGCCGTGACATCCTTGGTCAAATTCCCCACGGAGATATAGTCAACCCCGGTTTCCGCAACCGACCGGATGGTTTCGAGATCAATCCCTCCTGAAGCCTCCAGCAATGCTTTCCCGGCATTGCGACGCACGGCTTCACGCAACTGATCCAGGCTAAAATTGTCGAGCAACACCCTTTTGGCTCCCGCATTGAGCGCTTCTTGCAGTTCGACGAGCGATTCGACCTCGATTTCGATGCAGTCGACCTTTGGCAGCAAGGCTTGAGCCGCTGCCAAAGCTGCCGCAATCGAGCCCGCCGCAAGAATATGGTTCTCTTTGATGAGAATCGCATCGTAGAGCCCCATACGATGATTGACGCAACCGCCGCAACTCACTGCGTATTTCTGTTGCACTCTGAGTCCAGGTAGGGTTTTGCGGGTATCCAGTACCTTGGCAGTGGTGCCAGACACCTTGTCGGCGTAGCTCCTAGCCCGGGTGGCGGTCCCCGAAAGGGTCTGCAGATAATTGAGGGCGGTTCGCTCTCCGCTCAGCAAGGCTCGGGTATTCCCCTCCAGACTGCAGACCAGTTGCCCCGGTTCGACTGGATCACCATCATGCCCATGCCATGCGATCTCGACCCCGGGATCCAATTGGCGAAACACCTCATCGAACCAGGCCACCCCACACAGGATTGCCCGCTCCCGACAGGTGACTTCCACTTTCGAAATCTCACTGGCATCAATCAGCGAAGCGGTGAGATCACCGGGTCCGAGATCTTCCGTCAGGGCCTCGCGGATCTGACTGACAATGATGTGTGCGCTGGGCAGTTCTGGCATCAGTCGATAGCAAGCAATTCAACATCGAACACCAGGGTGGCATTGGGGGGAATGACTCCACCGGCACCTGCCGCACCATAACCGAGTTGTGGGGGGATGGTCAGCTTGCGCTTACCACCCACCTTCATGCCTTGAACCCCCTCATCCCAGCCACGAATGACCCTACCTTGACCCAGTACAAAGCTAAAGGGCTCATTGCGATCCACTGAAGAATCGAATTTACTGCCATCGGTAAGCCAACCGGTATAGTGTACCGAAACACGCTGCCCCGGCGTTGCCTCTTCACCATCACCCGTAACCAGGTCCTCATATTTCAAACCTGTATCAGTGATTTTTTCAGTCATGAGAATCTCCAATAGTGAATCGCTGGCCCCTGCCACAGGGGCATCTGGACGCAAACTGGGATCTAGTTTAAACCGACTCGTCAGAGAGTCAAAGAGAAGGGGGGGTCACACAGTCACTGAGGACGGATCCGTTTTTTTCAAGGCGGTCAACATGGCGTCCAAGGCACGATCCATGATTGGTGCTGCCGGCAACTCGACCACTTTTACCGTTCCCTCCCTCAGTCTGTTGGCCAGCCCTTGTAGGGTCAATTCCAGGCACTTCATTCCCTTGCGGTTCACGAAGATGTAGATATTCGACATGTTGCTCTTCCAGGAAAGCTTAACCCGAGACTTGTTCACTCCATCATCAATCTCGAGCCAATCACCAACCTCCAGGCTTTCAGCCTGTTGGGTGAATTCATCCTGCTCAGCCACTTCCGGCTCGGTCAATTCCTCGGTAAGCAATGACGAGCTCCCGGACATGAGTTGGCTGTCAGGAAAACTGATCTGTACGGATTTTGCCGGGGCAGTCCCCGGCCCCTTTGCAGTATTGGCATCACCACCCCTGAGGCAACCAATGTGGCAGTTTTGCAACTCCTTGAACAGGCGTGCCATCTTGTGTTGGTCAAAAGAAATGCTATTGAGCCGCTCGCGCAGGTTTCGCAGCAATTCAGGGATATTTCTCAGAAGCTCCTGGCGTTCGGAATACTCGATTTTGGGTTGAACGCTCCATAACAAACGGTCGACGATGGCCAATGAATCAGACCACTCATCACTTTCCGGCCCCTGGCGCAGATAGTTGAGCAAGAGTACATCCTTCCACCCATCCTCGAGCAGTTCCATCACGGCCTCAGGCACGACTTCCAGTTTTTTCAATCGACTGTTGAGTGCCTCAGATACAATCTGTTTGGCGCTGCGCAGCTGCTCTTTGCCTCTGGTGACCTGGTTGGTCCTCTGCTCTGCGACTTCCGCACCGCGCTGCTCCTGCTCCCACCAATCGGAAAATTCTTCATCGAGTTCAGCAAACAGCTGTGGATCATCATGAAAATCATTCATGATGCGCTTGATGACGGATTCTATCTTTTGGTAGAGAGTGTCGCTCTCCCGATCACTACTCTCATTCCAACCCACAGCCGCTTGCGCCAGGTTGTTCAACAAGCGGCGGGCGGGATGGAGCTTCTTGCTGAAGAAGCTCTTATCGATGATAGCAACCTTGAGCATGGGTATCTGCAAGCGACTGAGCAGAGCCTTCATGGCATCAGGCAGGCTGAAGTCTTCCAGAATGAATTCGAAGAGCATGGTAATGACATCAATCGTGTCATTATCCGCATCTCCCAAACTCCGACTCACCTCCCCGCTTTCTCTCTTTAGCAGATCATCGGCCAGTTGTGCCTTGAGCACCTTGGGATTAAGAGTCTGCCCATCAGCCTGCGGCAAGATCAGTACGTTAGACTGCTGAAGAGCCGACAGTGCTCCCAGTAACTCACCGGTGTCAACCGCAGGGAGTGGTAAACCAGATGCCCCGGTCGTTATCAGACTCGAGGCCAGCAGACTGTCGCTCATGGTTGCGCGCCGCAGACCGAGCAGCTGCTGCAGGGTGGCAAACACCTCTCCCTGCATCCTGTCCGTACCACTCGCTGTTTCATCCCTCCTATGAGTGTTATCGGCTGTCAGTTGAGTTTCTGGCTGAGCCGTCTCCCTACCTGTACTGCCACGCTCCACAGCGGGTGCGACCGGGTTGCGCCTGACCCTCGGAGTTAAATTGGGTATGATGCCGGCCTTCCCCAACAGCAGATTGACTTCATCGTAAAGACCGCCCAGAAAATGGATAAAATGCTTCTCGAAGATCTTGTAAACGATCAGCTTGACCGGAAGTTCGACAGGAATGTCATTCATCGCGGTTTGAAAAGCGTTACATACCACAGCGGGTTCCAGAGGATTCAGCTCATGGACAGCCTGCTGTTGATTGCCTCCCTGCAGCAGATAAGTGAAGCGCTGACTCATAGCGTAGCATTCCTTCGAGTAGCGGTTCTCAGCCTTGGAGATCATGTTAGTGATCGCCAAAGAATCCTCCAGCTCCTCATTGTCGAGCAACGCCATTTCTGATTCATGATTGAGTTGATCCAGAGTTCGTTGAACGATCAACACTTCTCCGGTTTGCCAATAATGATCATAGACCCGCAGGAGTTGATCCAGAAACTCGCGATCGATTTGTACCCGTTCTTTGCGCAATACGCGCATTGCATCAAAAAATGAGGTTTGCAGCGTATTGCTGTCAGATTTATCGGCCTTCTCATACAAGGTATCATCGAGTTGCTCGAATAACCCAGCCATCAGTTTGGGAATGGTTGAACCCAGGATCTTACGGCATTCAGCTACGATCCTTTGCCCCTTCGCATCAAGCATAGTAGTGACTCGATGGGTAGCGCCACCGGAAAAGGAGATGATATTGTCTTGTCCTTTCATATGTTGCCACTAGGGTGAAGATCTCACCACACAGCAGAATTCCAAAAGATGCATGATCCGAACACTCGTTAGAGGGGCACAACCCTGTCAATTTGGGGCGAGTCCAATAGAAGGCTAATTCAACCACTAGGCAACGACTGAGAAAGACCTCACAAAAGCCCCGTGCCGGACGCTATAAACAGGGAACTAAACGTAACCCGGGATGAGCCTGAAACTATCACCTAATGGTAGCAGATTCAAACGAGCTCAGAAATTTGACCGCTCTTGGTGATTGATAGTTTAATCAGCCTGGTTTGAACGTCACTTTGGCCAGCCTGTTACAGGATTTTCATTCTAAACGGATAGCTGCGGAAATCTCGCGATATGCAACTGATCAGACACTTGGCCGGTCTCTTACTCGACAGCGGTCGTGACCTGTTACCGATAATACTCGTTATTGCCTTTTTTCAAATTGTGGTGCTCCAGCAACCCATACCAAACCTGGGCGAATTAATCGTTGGTACTATTCTGGTCATACTTGGCCTGACATTCTTTATTCACGGACTCAAGATCGGGCTCTTCCCCCTGGGTGAGAGTATGGCCTGGGACTTCGCCAAGAAGGGGAGCCTCTTCTGGCTATTGCTGTTTGCCTTCGCACTGGGTTTCGGGACCACCGTCGCCGAGCCCGCACTGATCAAGATCGCTAAAGAAGCCGCCACAATTGCCGCAACAGGCGGCATGATAGACTCAGATCAAGCATCCCAGGAGAATTATGCCGATGGCCTGAGATTTACAGTGGCACTTTCCGTCGGCTTCGCTATTCTTCTGGGTGTCCTGCGCATCATTAGAGGTTGGCCGGTGCAATATCTGATTATGGGAGGCTATGTCGGTGTCGTCGTCATGACGGCCTTTGCCCCCAAAGAGATCATCGGCATTGCCTACGATTCCGGTGGCGTCACGACCTCTACCATCACCGTCCCGCTGGTGACGGCATTGGGTGTTGGGCTGGCGTCCAGTATCCAGGGACGCAATCCCATGACCGATGGCTTTGGGCTCATTGCCTTTGCCTCACTCACTCCCATGATCTTCGTCATGGCCTATGGAATGCTGTTATGAGTGAGTTCTTCATGAACTTTCTTGCCATGTCGGCAGACACATTGATGGATGTACTGCCAATTGCAGGCATCTTATTCGGTTTTCAGTTTCTTGTCCTGCGTCGTCCTCTACACAACCCCAAAGATGTCATCTTTGGTTTCGCATTGGTACTGATCGGCCTGGTACTGTTCCTGATGGGTCTGGATATCGCCCTGTTTCCACTGGGCACGCTGATGGCCAACCAACTCACGGCCCCGGAATTTCTCGGCTTGGACAGCACTGCCAGCCATGTCGAATGGCACCACTATTTTTGGGTCTATCTTTTTGCAGCTCTTATCGGCTTTTCAACTACGATTGCCGAGCCGTCTCTGATCGCCGTGTCGATCAAGGCCAACCAGGTATCAGCAGGCGCCATCAGTGAATGGGGACTGCGCATTGCGGTCGCCATAGGCGTGGCTATCGGCATAGGACTGGGGAGTTATCGGATTGTCAGCGGTACCCCCCTGCACTGGTACATAATCGCTGGTTATATCGTCGTGATCATCCAGACGATGTTCGCCCCACGCTCCATCATCGCGCTGGCTTACGACTCCGGAGGTGTAACCACCTCGACTGTGACCGTTCCTCTGGTGGCAGCACTGGGACTTGGCCTGTCCAACAACATCCCGGGACGCAACCCCCTGCTGGATGGTTTTGGATTAATTGCCTTTGCGAGCCTCTTTCCCATCATGTCGGTCATGGGATACGCACAGCTCAGCGAATGGTATGATCACCGTAAAAACAAGGAGAGCTCGAGGTAACCACATGCGCTTTAAACTGCTCATTGCCTTGGTGGACGACACCAAAACCAATTCCGTGCTGGATGCCGCCAGAGACGCTGGCGCTACCGGTTCGACGGTTATCAGCCAGGCCCGCGGTGAGGGCGTCGACAAACCCAAGACGTTTTTCGGCTTGACCCTCGAAAGCCAACGCGACATGGTCCTGCTGTTGGTAGAAGAGCACCTCAGCAGAAGCATTCTGGAAACGATCGCGGAAGCAGGGCATTTCGACGATACACCCGGGAGCGGTATTGCCTTTCAAATCGACATCGAAGATGCCGTCGGCGTCAGCCACCAAATCCAGACCCTATCTCAAGTCGTAGAGGAAGAACTATGAGTGAAAAAGAACCGACCCGTGTCAGGGACGTGATGAAGACGAGTTTCGACATGGTGGATGGAATGGACACGGTGCAGACCGCCTTGCAAAACATGATCCATGTGGGCACCAAGAGCTTGATCGTAAAAAAACGCAATGAACACGATGAATTCGGTATGGTTCTGCTCTCGGATATCGCCCGTCAGGTGTTGGCGGTCGACCGGGCACCGGAGCGGGTCAACATCTATGAAATTATGACCAAACCTGTGCTGACCGTCTCACCCGACATGGACATCCGCTATTGTGCCCGAATGTTCAATCACTTCGACCTGTCTCGGGCTCCGGTAGTGGAAAATGGCGAGGTCGTGGGCATCATCAGCCACACCGACATGGTCCTCAAAGGTCTCTGTCAAAAAAACGCCTTCAAGTGAGGCAAGAACATGCTGAGGTCGATCAGGCAATTCTGCCCGATGCAATCCAGCATCCTTCACCCAATCAGGATGCAAGACCAGCCAAGGCAACCATCAACCTACTGGTCATTCATAACATCAGCCTTCCACCAGGAGAATTTGGAGGTCCATGGATAGACGATCTCTTTAAAAACCGACTCGACCCACAAGCCCATCCCTACTTCAAAGAGGTCTGTAATCTTCGAGTTTCGAGTCATTTGCTGATCAGGCGAGGCGGGCAACTCATTCAATATGTCCCTTTCGATCAGCGGGCGTGGCATGCCGGCAAATCCAGCTACGCGGGAAAACCAGATTGCAATGATTTCTCAATTGGTATCGAGCTGGAAGGGACGGACACTCAACCCTACACACAAGCTCAGTATGATGTTCTGGTTCAGGTGACCCGTGAGTTACAGCTGAGATATCCCGCGATCACATCGGATCGCGTCATTGGTCATGCGGATATTGCTCCAAACCGAAAATCCGATCCCGGCCCAGCATTTGATTGGCAATATTTTCGTCATTTGTTACACAGGCAGACTTGAAACTTCTCAGTCATTCCCTGACACTTAGCCCATGAGTTTGAGCATCATTCTAATCTGCCTGCTGGCTGAACGATTCTTACTTGAATATCAGCATCTTCGGCAAACCAGGTGGATCAATGAATACAGCGATTGGTTCGAACGCCAGGAACTTCCTCACTGGATGCTCAACGGATTTGGCGGCGTAGTCAGCCTGCTGCTCCCCCCCTTATTGACAATCGCCCTGCTCCAGCAACTGCTTGACGAACGATTGCTTGGCATCCCCGGCGCACTTTTAGCCATACTGGTACTACTCTTCAGTTTCGGACCCCGGGATCTGGATCACCAGATCAGGCAACTACACGACGCCAGAGAACGGCATGATGGTGAGCTGACTACCGAGATTGGCAGGGACATCATCGGTGATGAGCCGCCATCGGACGAAACCAGATATTCTCATGCCATCGTTGAATCTATTCTGGAACAGGCGAATCGTCGTATCTTTGGGGTTATTTTCTGGTTTCTTGTGCTCGGCCCCGTGGGTGCGGCTCTCTATCGCCTGGCCACCTGCCTTCCTAACCTGAGGACCACAGCCCGTGAGGCGGATTTTCTACATACCAGCCGACAGTTGGTGGCGATCCTCGATTGGATTCCAGCCCGCCTGACGGCCGCATCCTATGCAATCGCCGGTAGTTTCGAAGATGCCCTGTACGGATGGCGCAGCTACCATGAAAGCCGATTCAATGAATTCAGCTCCAGTGCCAGCGGCATTCTGATCTGTACGGGGACTGGAGCGTTGAGGTTGTCCACCCTTGTCGATAGTGATACCGGCACTCATCCGACTGAGGGTCAACGATATCTAATGGATGCAGCCATGGGCCTGATCTGGCGCTCATTGGTGGTCTGGATCATCCTGATCGGTTTGCTCACCCTGGCGGGATGGTTCTGAGTCGGTGGTAATCACGACAGTCGACCTGCTCAGGCATGGCGAACCAAAGGGTGGTCGGCGCTACCGCGGTCAGATCGACGATCCGTTGAGCGAAAACGGCTGGCGTGAGATGTGGCAAGCCGCTTCCGGTGGCACACCCTGGCAACACATCATTTCCTCACCGCTGTCGCGCTGCAGGGCATTCGCCAACTCACTGAGTGAAAAACTGCATGTCCCGCTAGAGCAGGATGAAAGGTTCAGGGAGGTAGGATTCGGGGACTGGGAAGGCAAAACCGCCGATGAACTGAGGGCTGCGGACCCCGATACGATCCGCCGTTTCTATCAGGATCCCATCGAGAACCGACCCACCGGTGCTGAACCACTCGATCAGTTCAGTCACCGCGTCAGTGCGGCTCTCAATCAATCAATCGAGACCCACCGGGGAAAACATCTCCTAATAGTTACTCATGCTGGGGTCATTCGTGCGGCCCTCACAAAATACATGTCGGCCCCTCTGGGCAGTATGTACCGTCTCTCGATCGCCACAGCATCGATATCTCGCATCCAGATCGATGAAGAGCGTCCACCTACCATCTGTTTTCAGGGACGAAGGAAAATCTAGTCACTTTGTGAAGCATCTCACAGCCTTGTTTTAGGGTGTTTCACCCACTAGACAAATTTAAAAAATATGTAATATCCTCTACACGAACGGAACGAATTTATATCTTTTTTGAAAAGGAGGTTCTCATTTTCTGAACACAATAGAGGTTTGGTTATGTTCTGGATCTTACTCGCGGTGCTTACAGCTGTTCTCGTTTCGACCTTATTGACTAAGACGATAGACACGTCAAAAGAATCGTAAATCAATTAAATTATAATAGAATCATGAAGATAACTAGACTTTCCGTCAACGGAGGGGCGGGCTGACTATCACTGACAATTGCACCAAATTGGTGCGGCCTCTCTCACTCTACACAATAGATGCGGCAGAATCTTTACCCTATGCGATTACCATCAACCTGCCAGATGCCATAGTCTCCATCACTGGTAGTGCTGCGAGCACCAATGCACGAACCCTGAACAGCCACAATCCAAATCCCTGCGCAGAGCATCATTTTGCCCAGTCCAACGGGCCAAGGGAAACATTTCAACATTCCACCTGGAATTACGAGAGTCACCTCTATGCCTTTGACATAGAATTAACTTTCATACCGCTTGACCTCGTTGGCGAACATATTCATACATCACAACAGAAGCGGCAACCGCAACGTTGAGACTTTCTACCTGGCCAAATTGAGGTATCGAGAGACAATCGATATCCGGATATTCAGTTAGACTGAAACTGTGTCCCCACTCCTCATGCCCCAGCACGAAAGCACATTTAGCTGGCAGCACCACATTCACGAGTGAGGATCCACAAACAGTATCCAGCCTGTACACTCGATACCCTCGTTCAATCAATGACCGATAACTCTCATCGAAATTTGAAAAAAAACGCGCCGGCACCTTCTTAAACGAACCCTTGGCTGGTGAAGGATCAAACGGACCAATATCAATCAAATGAACCTCACAGGCCCCAAAGGCTTCAGCGCTACGAAAAATTTTCGCTACATTGAACCCTGCCTTCATGTGGTCCAGGATCAAAATGAACTGATGAATCCCAGGTTTAGCCAGCAAATTTTTTCGCCGCTGTTTGGTATAGCGAGCGAGCGCTTGATCTCGAGCCTCCCGCCTCTCTCTTTTCGATTTTCTTTGTCGCAGCATCTCAGCTCACAAACCCATCATGACTTGCGGATTCTCATAGAGTAACATCCATGAGAGTTCTTACACTTCCTGCATTATCGTCTGACAGTGAATCACATGAACGACTGTAGCCTGGCCTTAAGGATTCAAATTTACAATCGGTAACTGAAGTGACAGTATGCAAATAGACAGGGTCACCCGAGTATTGGTTTGGAGCCGTTGGCTGAGATTATCACATTGGGTGCTGGGGCTCTCTTCTCTCGGACTGCTGATCTCTGGATGGCTCATGGCAACCGACCCTATCCTGGCGACGGATGCCAAAGATATGCACTTGGTTCTCTCGGGCCTGCTCGTTCCAGCGCTAATCTTGCGCATTTATCTGCTTATTTTCAGTGCAGGCACAGACCATCTGGCTGACTGTGAACTCGATTCCCATCGATTGAGACAAGCAGTCGAGGTATTGAAATTTTATCTGACCCTCGGCAAGTTCCCGCTGCCCAACTGGTTCAGCCACAATCCCCTCTGGGGGCCTGTCTATCTTTTGCTCTTTATTTTTCTAACCGTCTCATCGTTGAGCGGCATCCTTCTGCTGCAGGACATCGCATTCACTTTCGGGATCAGTAATCACGCTCTACACAGTGTCAGCTATTCTGCCATTAGCGTGTTTGTTCTACTACACTTGCCGGCAGTATTTAGCCATGACTTGAGCAACAAACATGCAGATATTTCGGGCATGATCAATGGCTATAAGATCTATCAGATCGAAGATAATCACCAGGCTGCCGGCCAGCAGCCACGGACAGTGTCACTCGATCAGTTATTGAAAACACGAAGATGATCCCATCTCATGCCTATTGTTCCATGAATCAGCACTTTGTAACTCTCATCCTGCGAATCACGAAACCTCCCGTGACCGACTATCTAACTGTTACCCACTCGGGCTTACCCCTACATCATGGAAACTCATAACCAGATCAGAAAAACCAAGATCATAGCCACGATTGGACCGTCGAGTGATTCACTCGTCACCATCAAACATATGATCCAGGCTGGCATGAACGTTGCGCGCCTGAACCTGTCACATGGAACCTTCTCAGCGCATAGGGATCGCGTGAAGTCTATTCGACAAGCCGCCGATGAACTCAACACCAACATCGCCATCATGATCGATACACGGGGTATCGAAATACGTACCGGTCTACTCGACACTGACAGCATCGACTTGGCAATTGGCGATTGCTTTACCCTCTACACCGATGATCGGCAGGGCAATAGTGAGGGAGTCTCCATTACTTATAAACAACTCCCTACCGAGCTCGGGATCAATACCCCCATCCTGCTCGACGATGGCAATATCGAACTTGTTACCGAGAAGGTGCACAGCGATCGAATCGACTGCAGGGTGGTCATAGGCGGGCGTCTGGGTGAATCAAAAAGCCTAAATCTGCCCGAAACTGAACTCTCCCTCCGAGCAGTAAGTCCGGAAAACCGTGAAGACGTGATAAGAGAGATGAGTTTTGCAGCAGACAATGAAGTAGACTACATCGCTGCTTCCTTCGTTCAGCATGCCGATGATGTGAACTTGCTACGAGATATTCTGGCAGATCACGGCGTCAAGATCCCCATTATCGCCAAGATAGAAAACCGCGCAGGAGTCAGTAATCTCGAGGGTATAGTCTCGGCCGCGGATGGGATTATGGTCGCCAGAGGGGATCTTGGGGTGGAACTGCCACTCGCCGATGTTCCCGGGACGCAAAAACGCATCATCCGTATGACAGTGACCAATGGCAAACCGGTGATAACTGCCACTCAGATGCTAGAGTCCATGCAGAGAAATCCGAAACCTACCCGTGCCGAAGCGTCGGATGTGGCCAACGCCATCCTCGACGGCTCTTCCGCCATTATGCTTTCCGGGGAAACCGCTGCAGGCGATTACCCGATCAAAGCGGTCAAGACCATGTCGGATATCGCCCTGCGTGCCGAATCCTATCTCAGCGAATACGGTTATCTACAGATCATCTCACCGAACCCGGCAAACATCGTCACCGAAGCGGTGAGTCAGGCGGCTACGACGATGGCATCCAACCTGCATTCTGCCGCTATTTTCAGCCTTACCGAACGGGGTTTCACACCTCGAATGATCTCTAAACACCGCCCCTCCTGTCCGATCATAGCGATCACCAGCTCCAAGGCGGTTGCCCGGAGACTGGCCCTCAACTGGGGCGTTCTGCCGATTTGTTATGCAGGGGTCAAAGAAGACGATGCTAAATTGACTTTCGGGCTTGAGCGCTGTCGTCAGCTGGGCTATCTGAAAACTGATGACGTGGTCATCTCGACCGCTGGTTTTCACCAGCAAGCAGGTGGCACCGATTCGATCAGAGTGCTTCGGATCGATAATGACGAGGATTAAAAAAGCCCCATGACACAATTGGTCATGGGGCTATTAGGTGTCTACAAAGGTACCCAGTGATTAGGCTTCGCTTTCCATCTCAGAATCTGCTTCGGCCGCTTCCTCTTCTTCAATTTGCGGCCTATCTACCAGCTCTACATAAGCCATGGGCGCTTGATCTCCCGGTCGGTAACCACATTTCAAGATACGTAGATAACCGCCCTGCCGCGCCTGATACCGAGGACCGAGTTCCGTAAACAGCTTGCCCACAGCCGCCTTATCACGCAGCCGGGCAAAGGCCAATCTACGCTTGGCCACGCTGTCGGTCTTCGACATGGTGATCAGTGGTTCCGCCACCCTGCGAAGTTCTTTGGCCTTGGGCAGCGTGGTCTTGATCAATTCATGGTTGATGAGCGAAACCGTCATATTTTGAAACATCGCCTTGCGATGGCTGCTGTTACGGTTCAGCTGTCTTCCGGATTTACGATGGCGCATGGTCAGATTCCAAACAAATACTCTATAAAATCAAATTACACCGATCAGTGTGCTAGCTGTTCTTCGATATTTTCCGGCGGCCAGTGTTCGAGCCGCATGCCTAGTGACAGACCACGACGAGCCAGAACGTCCTTGATCTCCGTCAGTGATTTCTTGCCCAGATTCGGCGTCTTCAACAGCTCCACTTCGGTTCGCTGTATGAGATCGCCGATAAGGAAAATATTCTCCGCCTTCAGACAGTTTGCTGAACGCACAGTCAGTTCCAAGTCGTCCACGGGACGCAGCAGGATCGGATCCACCGCCGGCTCTTCCGGTTCGGCCACAGATACTGCAGCTTCGGCTTCCAGATCGACAAAAACCGAAAGTTGATCTCGCAGAATGCTCGCAGAACGCCTGATCGCTTCTTCAGGATCAATCGTCCCGTTGGTCTCCAGCTCGATAACCAGACGATCCAGATTCGTTCTTTGTTCCACACGGGCGGATTCAACAGAATAGGCCACGTTGCGCACCGGACTGAATGATGCATCGACTTGTAACATGCCAATCGGACGATCATCGCCGGCCGCACTCTCGCGTGTCGCAGCAGGTTGATAACCTCTGCCCCGCCTGACACTCAATGTCATATTGATCTCACCTGACTTGGTCAAGGTCGCAATGACGAGATCAGGATTGGCGATCTCTACATCATGGTCCAGGGTAATATCACTCGCCAGTACCGGACCTGGCCCCTTCTTCTGCAAGCGTAGAGTGGCCTCATCCCGAGAGTGTAGAGTAATCGCAACCTGCTTGAGATTCAGCAGAATCTCAAGCACATCTTCCTGTACACCTTCGATCGTGGTGTATTCATGCAACACATTCGAGATCTCGACATCAGTAATGGCACTACCAGGCATCGAGGAGAGCAGGATGCGCCTCAATGCATTACCGAGCGTATGACCAAAACCTCTTTCCAGCGGTTCCAGCGTCACTTTTGCCCGTGCATCTGAAATCGGTTGAATATTGACGATACGCGGTTTCAAAAACTCCGTAACGGATTCGGTCATGAAAAATCCTCTCAACCAGGCTTACTTGGAGTACAACTCGACGACCAGCTGTTCGTTGATCTCAGCCGAAAGATCGGCACGATCAGGGACACGTTTGAAGTTGCCCTTCATCGCTTTTGGATCGACCTCTACCCAATCGACAAATCCATATTGCTCGGCGAGCGACAAGGCACCTTGTATCCGCACCTGCTTTTTCGCTTTTTCCCGTACAGAGATTTCATCTTCTGCGCTGACCTGATAGGACGGTACATTAACAATCTTGCCATTGACCTGGATCGCCTTGTGGCTCACCAACTGCCTGGCCTCGGCACGTGTCGCCCCAAAGCCCATCCTGTACACTACATTGTCAAGCCGGGTCTCCAGCATCTGCAGAAGATTTTCACCGGTTGCACCTTTATTCTGCGCCGCACTCTTGTAATAGTTGCGGAACTGCTTCTCCATAATTCCATAGATTCGGCGTACCTTTTGCTTTTCACGCAGCTGCAGGCCGTAATCTGATACACGGCGGCGCCGATCGCCCATCTGGCCAGGCACCTTTTCCATGTTGCATTTGGAATCCAGGGAACGCACGCGACTCTTCAGGAACAGGTCGGTTCCTTCGCGGCGACTCAATTTACATTTTGGGCCAATGTACCTAGCCATGATTCAACTCCAGGGTTCAGACGCGGCGTTTCTTGGGGGGACGACAACCATTATGCGGGATCGGTGTCACATCTGAGATGCTGGTGATCTTGAAACCCGCATTGTTCAAAGCCCTCACAGCAGACTCACGGCCCGGTCCCGGCCCCTTTACATTAACATCCAGGTTTTTTACACCGTACTCTTTCACCATCTGGCCAACTCGGTCGGCAGCGACCTGCGCTGCAAAAGGCGTGCTTTTACGCGATCCGCGAAAACCCGATCCGCCGGCAGTCGCCCAGGCGAGTGCATTACCCTGACGATCGCTGATGGTGATAATGGTGTTGTTAAAAGAGGCGTGAATATGCGCCACCCCGTCGGTGACACTTTTCTTGACCTTCTTTTTGGAACGACTGCTCGGTTTTGCCATGTTCTGTTCCTACGATAACTCTTGAATGATTTAGCGCTTTATCGGTCGACGCGGGCCTTTACGGGTTCTGGCGTTGGTTCGGGTGCGCTGGCCACGCAACGGAAGGCCTCGACGGTGACGGATGCCCCGGTTGCTGCCCAGGTCCATCAAACGCTTGATGTTCATGGAGATCTCACGTCGTAAATCACCTTCAACGGTAAATTTAGCGACGGCGGCACGTATCGCATCGACCTGATCCTCGCTCAGCTCTTGTATTTTTACATGCGGCTCGACACCGGCCTCTTTACAGATACCAGCGGCCCGAGTCCGACCAATGCCATAGATTGAGGTCAGTGCAATGACCGCATGTTTACGATCCGGTATGTTGACTCCAGCGATACGAGCCATTTTTCACTCTCCTAAATGCCCTCAAATTTTCTTCGGGCGGAAACGGGCAATAGTAGCCCCATTAATCACTCAAATCAAGTGCCTATCATCTAAGACGCTTAGCCTTGTCTTTGCTTGTGTCTGCCTTCTTTGCAGATTACGCGAACTACACCATTCCTGCGTACGATCTTGCAGTTCCGGCATATCTTTTTAACCGATGCACGAACTTTCATAGGTCAATCTCCGAATTCTTTAAATAAACCAGGACAGATCTGTACTAACGGATGAGACCGCCTGATCCTCCGCCTTTGAGGTTTGCCTTTTTCATCAGGCCTTCATATTGGTGAGACATCAAATGCGCCTGGATCTGAGCCATGAAGTCCATGACTACGACAACGATAATCAGCAGTGATGTGCCGCCGAAATAGAATGGCACGTTCCACCCGACGATCAGAAATTCCGGCAGCAGACAAACGGCTGTGATGTAGATGGCGCCAGCCAGGGTCAGACGCGACATGACCCCATCTATGTACTTGGCGGTTTGCTCACCGGGACGTATCCCCGGAATAAAGGCCCCAGACCGTTTCAAATTATCCGCTGTGTCCCTCGAGTTGAAGACGAGCGCTGTATAGAAGAAGCAGAAAAAGATGATTGCTGCCGCATAGAGCATCACATAGACCGGCTCACCGGGAGATAACTTGGCAAAGATATCTTGAATCCAACGGGTATCTTCCGTATTGCCCAGCCACTGTCCCAGAGTCGCCGGAAACAAAATGATACTGGATGCGAAGATTGGCGGTATGACACCGGCCATGTTCAGCTTGAGTGGAAGATGGGTGCTTTGTGCGGCCAACATGCGGCGTCCCTGTTGACGTTTCGCATAATTGACGGTAATTCTTCGCTGTCCCCGTTCGACGAAGACCACGAATCCAGTAACCGCAACCGCCAACACGAACAGAAATAGAATGGTCAATGCATTCAGTTCTCCGGTTCTCGCCAGTTCCAGAGTACCGCCAATGGCGGATGGCAAGCCTGCAACGATACCGGCAAAGATGATCAGCGAGATGCCATTCCCGATACCGCGTTCGGTAATCTGTTCGCCCAACCACATCAGAAACATGGTGCCCGTGACAAGCGAAACCGTTGCTGTTACCACGAATCCAATACCCTGGTGGACCACAACCGTTTCTCCACCGACAGTCTGGCTTTGTAGGGCAATAGAAATACCCACCGCCTGAAACGTGGCAAGTACGACGGTGCCATAACGAGTGTACTGAGTGATCTTTCTACGCCCCGACTCACCCTCTTTTTTTAGCTGCTCAAGGGTGGGTATGACCGCACTCATCAACTGCATGATGATGGATGCAGAAATATACGGCATGATACCGAGCGCGAATAGACTCGCCCGCTCCAATGCGCCTCCGGAGAACATGTTAAACATGTCCAGGATTGAGCCCTGAGCCTGTTCGAACAAGGCAGCCAAGGCCACTGGATTGACGCCTGGTACGGGAATGAAGGTACCAATGCGGAATACCAAAAGCGCGCCGGCTACGAAGAGCAGCCTCTGCCTAAGCTCCGTCAGGCGACCCATGCCACCTAACGCATTCATCATTCCGGAGTCGTTCTTGGCCATTTATTCCTCGACCTTGCCACCAGCCGCTTCGATCGCAGCCCGTGCGCCTTTGGTAACCATTAGCCCTTTCACCGTAACCGCCCGATGCAGTTGACCGGACGCGAAAACCTTGGCTCGGGTCATCGACTTCTTGACGAGATTCGCTTGCTTCAAGACCGCCAAGTCCACAATGTCCTCAGACAATTTTGCCAGCTCACCGAGTCTGATCTCAGCAGTGGTTCGACCAATCCGGGAGCTGAAGCCCACCTTGGGCAGCCTACGCTGCAATGGCATCTGACCACCCTCGAATCCTACCTTATGGAAGCCGCCAGAGCGGGACTTTTGCCCTTTGTGGCCGCGCCCGCAGGTCTTTCCCAGGCCGCTGCCGATGCCTCTACCGACCCTTTTTGCAGCCTTTTTACTGCCCGCAGCAGGTCTGATTGAATTGAGATTCATCTCAAGCCTCCACCACTTTGACCATATATGAGACCTTGTTGACCATACCTCGGGTACAAGGTGTATCTTCAACATCAACAACCTGGTGCATCCGTCGCAGCCCCAACCCTCTAACACAGGCTTGGTGACTGGCCAGGCGGCCGCTCATGCTGCGTACCAGGCTAACCCGCATCATCTTCTTATCAGACATTGTCGCTTACCCCAGAATCTCTTCAGCCGACTTACCACGTTTGGCTGCCACAGCCTCGGCGTCCACCATATTGTTCAGGCCGTTGATGGTGGCGCGTACCACATTGATCGGATTATTGGTGCCGATGCATTTAGCCAAAACGTTTTGCACGCCGACCACCTCGAAAACCGCGCGCATCGCACCACCGGCGATGATACCCGTACCTTCGGAGGCAGGTTGCATATGCACCTTGGCGGCTCCATGTCTACCGATCAGTGCATATTGCAGGGTCGAGCCATTTAACTTTACATCGACCATGTTCTTACGAGCACTCTCCATGGCTTTCTGAATCGCAACAGGTACTTCTTTCGCCTTACCGGTACCGAAACCAACACGACCATTACCATCACCTACCACCGTGAGGGCTGAAAAACCGAATTGCCGTCCACCTTTGACAACCTTGGCCACACGGTTAACGTTGATCAGTTTTTCCAGAAGCTCTTCGCCTTCGGGCTTTGCATTGAAATTTGCCATGTTCTTGAACCTTAAAATTGCAGACCGACTTCACGCGCCGCCTCGGCCAAGGCCTTGACCCGCCCATGATAACGAAATCCCGAACGATCGAACGCGACGCGCTCGATTCCGGCATCTTTCGCCCGCTGGGCGATATGCTTGCCGACGACGGACGCCGCTGCGGCATTTCCTGTCGAACCGGTGATCTCGCTTTTTACTGCCTTGTCCAATGTGGAAGCACTGGTCAGCACCTGTTCCCCATTGGGCGCAATGATCTGCGCATAGATGTGTTGCGATGTTCTGTGCACAGTCAGACGATGAGCACCCAATTCGCGAATCTTCGCGCGTGCACGTCTGCCGCGGCGTATACGAGCTTGTTTCTTGTCCATCGTTAAACCCTGCTATTTCTTTTTGGCCTCTTTACGTGCCACATACTCATCGGAGTAGCGCACACCCTTACCTTTGTACGGCTCGGGCGGTCGATAGGCACGTATCTCAGCTGCCACCTGACCTACACGCTGCTTGTCACAGCCAGAAACCACGATCTCAGTCGCGGAAGGCGTTGCAATCTCAATACCCTCCGGCACCGGGTAGTCAACTGGATGTGAGAACCCGAGATTCAAATTGAGCACCTTGCCTTTGGCCTGAGCTCGATAACCGACGCCGACCAACTCCAGTTTCTTACTGAAGCCTTGGCTGACACCGGTCACCATATTGTTAATCAGGGCACGGAAGGTGCCCGCCATTGCCCATGACTGTTTGTCGTCTTTGGTCGGAGAGACCGTCAATGAACCATCTTCCTGGGTGATCCCAACCTGATTATGGGCCTTGATTTCCAAGGAACCCTTGGGGCCCTTGGCAGAAACCATCTGACCGTCAATCTTTACTTCCGTACCCTTCGGTAGAGAAATGGGACTCTTTGCTATTCTTGACATCGAACCACCACCTTATGCAACGACGGCAATGACTTCGCCGCCCTGCCCAGTCGCTCTGGCTGCACGGTCAGTCATGACACCTTTTGAAGTGGAGATGATGGCCACGCCAAGACCACCGCGAACCTTCGGAAGATCCTTGCACGCCTTATAAACTCGAAGACCAGGGCGACTGACCCGCTGGATTTCCTCAATCAATGGGGTTCCCTGAAAATACTTGAGCTCGATCCTGAGGACCGGCATCACACCTTCATTTTTCACGGAAACCTCGTTGACGTAACCTTCGTCTTTGAGAAGATTGGCGATTGCCAGCTTTTGCTTGGAAGAGGGCAGCTCGACGTGGGTCTTATTAGAAGATTGGCCATTGCGGATGCGTGTAAGCATATCCGCAATCGGATCTGACATACTCATTGATGAGCTCCTGGGGTCAGGCCGTCTTTAATGACGCGATACCCATAATGTAAACCGGCCGGACAAAAATAGGTGTCCGGCGAAAAACGCGCTATTTTACCAACTTGCTTTCACAAGTCCAGGAATATCTCCACGCATGGCAGCTTCACGCAGCTTGTTCCGGCAAAGCCCGAACTTCCTGTAGTAACCGTGAGGGCGTCCCGTCACCCGGCAGCGATTGTGCTGACGAGAAGAACTTGCATCACGTGGCAGTTTCTGCAATTTCAGTGTCGCCTCTTCGATCTGTTCGTAACTGCTCTGTGGATCTTTGATGACGGCTTTCAACGCCTCACGTTTTGCGGCGTATCTGGCGACGCTCTGTGCACGTTTCTTTTCCCGTGCAATCATGCTTTTCTTTGCCATATCTGAGTCTCAGTTCTTAAAGGGAAACTTGAAGGCCTCGAGCAACGCCCGCCCTTCTTCATCGGTCTTGGCGGAGGTGGTAATGGTGATATCCAGACCGCGCAAGGCGTCGACTTTGTCATAGTCGATCTCTGGAAAGATGATCTGTTCATTGACACCCATGCTGTAGTTACCACGCCCATCGAAGGCCTTGCCATTCAGCCCACGGAAATCCCGAATACGTGGTATGGCTATATTGATAAGCCGATCTAAAAATTCGTACATACGTTCCCGGCGTAGGGTTACCTTGCAGCCGATAGGCCAGCCTTCCCGAATCTTGAATCCGGCATTGGACTTTCTGGCCTTGGTGATCACCGCTTTCTGCCCGGCGATCTTCTCCATATCGCCCACTGCATATTCGAGAACCTTTTTGTCTCCGATTGCCTCACCAACCCCCATGTTCAAGGTAATCTTGGTGATCTTGGGGACCTGCATGATGCTGCTGAATTGAAACTTGTCCATCAGCTGCTGTTCAATAGTATCCTTATACTGTTGCTGTAATCTTGACATCGCTGGTCACACCTTAGATATCCACGACTTCATCGTTGGATTTGAAAATTCGAACCTTTACGCCATCTTCCAGGATCTTGAAGCCGACCCGGTCTGCCTTGCCAGTTTCCGGATTAAACAGAGCGACATTCGAGATATGCATTGGCATCTCTTTATCCAGGATACCACCCGGTTCACCCTTGTTCGGATTGGGCTTGGTATGTTTTTTCACCATGTTGATGTTTTCGACGACCACCCGATCATCACCCACCATCTTTATGACGGTACCACGCTTGTCTTTGTCCTTTCCGGCCAGAACAACGACTTCGTCACCCTGCCTAATCTTGCTAGCCATAACGATTCCTCACAATACCTCAGGAGCAAGCGAGATGATTTTCATAAAACGCTCACTTCTCAATTCTCGAGTGACTGGGCCAAATATGCGTGTACCAATCGGTTGATGCTGATTGTTCAACAAGACAGCCGCATTGGTATCGAAGCGAATAATCGAGCCATCGGGCCGCCGCACGCCTTTTTTGGTACGCACGACGACTGCGTTGTATACATCGCCCTTCTTGACCTTACCGCGTGGTATCGCATCTTTGACACTGACTTTGATAATGTCACCGATGGCTGCGTAACGGCGATGGGATCCACCCAGCACCTTAATGCACTGCACACGACGTGCACCACTGTTATCGGCCACATTCAGGTTGGTCTGCATCTGAATCATGGTTCTGCCCTAATTAATTTTTAACTGTCTGATGTCCCGGGATCGTTAAAACTCAGTTCGCACGTTCCAGTATCTTTACCAGACGCCACGTCTTGTTTTTAGACAATGGCCGACACTGGACGACCATAACGGTATCACCCTTGTTACATTCATTGGCTTCATCGTGCGCATAGACTTTTGTCGAACGGCGCATGAATTTACCATACACAGGATGTTTGACCCGTCGTTCCGCGACAACGGTGATGGATTTATCCATTGCACTGCTGACAACCACGCCGGTCAATGTACGGTTGCTGGCTTCCTGTTCGTTCATGATGCTTTACTCGACTTCTGTTCATTCAGCACGGTTTTGATCCGTGCAATCTCTTTACGCACTTCCTTCATCCTGGACGATCGACTCAACTGTCCGGTACCTTGTTGCATGCGCAGATTGAATTGCTCTTTGAACAACTCTTCCAAACTGCCGTTCAACTCTTCCGGTGTTTTTTCTCTCAATTCACTTGCCTTCATCACATCACCGTCCGCTTCACGAAAGTAGTGGGGATCGGGAGCTTGGCTGCCGCAAGCGTAAAGGCTTCCCGCGCCAGCTCTTCTGAAATGCCTTCTATTTCATAAAGCACCCTGCCGGGCTGAATCTGCGCTACCCAGTATTCGACGTTGCCCTTTCCCTTACCTTGACGAACTTCCAGGGGCTTTTTGGTGATCGGCTTATCGGGGAAGATGCGAATCCATATCTTGCCACCGCGTTTCACGTGGCGAGTGATGGTGCGTCGTGCAGCCTCGATCTGGCGCGCAGTGATCCTTCCGCGACCAGTCGACTTGAGGCCGTATTCTCCGAATGAAACATTGCAGCCGGTTGTCGCCAGGCCACGGTTTCGGCCTTTATGCTGCTTGCGAAATTTAGTTCGTTTTGGTTGTAACATTGCTTATGACCTTTTACCGGCACTCATCGACTTGGTTTCGACTGACTCGCCCTCACCTTCACCGAATACCTCACCCTTGAAGATCCAAACTTTGACGCCAATGATTCCATAAGTGGTGGACGCCTCAGCAAACCCATAATCGATATCGGCACGCAGCGTATGCAGAGGTACACGCCCTTCGCGATACCACTCAGAACGGGCAATTTCAGCACCGTTCAGGCGACCACCGATATTGACCTTGATACCTTCAGCGCCAAGCCGCATGGCGTTCTGCACGGATCGCTTCATGGCGCGCCGAAACATGACGCGACGCTCCAATTGCTGAGCGATGCCCTCGGCCACCAACTGGGCATCGAGTTCCGGTTTACGGATCTCCTCGATGCTCATGTGTACCGGCACACCCATCATGCCTGAGACTTCCGCTCGCAATGCATCGATATCCTCGCCTTTCTTGCCGATAACCAGACCGGGTCGCGCCGTATGCACGGTGATATGTGCATTATTTGCAGGGCGGTCTATCTGAATACGGCTCACAGATGCCTGAGAGAGGCGTTTCTTCAGATAATCTCGGACCTTGAGATCACTATTGAGTAAATCAGCGAACTGTTTGGTATCCGCATACCACTTGGAAGTCCAGTCTTTGACGATGCCAAGTCGTATTCCGGTTGGATGTACTTTCTGCCCCATATCGGTCTCTCTTACCTGTTACTTGTCCGCAACCGTCACATTGATATGACTGGTGCGTTTGAGAATTCTCGATGCCCGTCCTTTAGCACGTGCACGAATACGCTTCATAGTCGGCCCTTCATCAATATTGACGGCTGACACCTTCAGCTCATCGATATCCGCACCTTCATTATGCTCTGCATTGGCGATGGCTGATTCCAGCACCTTCTTGACCAGGATCGCACCTTTCTTTTTGCTAAAAGCCAAAAGATTCAGCGCTTGCTCTACTGGCAGGCCGCGAATTTGATCAGCTACCAAACGTCCCTTTTGCGCTGAGAGGCGCGCGTGTCTCAATTTTGCTGTCGTTTGCATCATGGACCCCAATCAGGATTTCCTGTCTGCCGCATGACCACGGTAGGTCCGGGTCTGAGCGAACTCACCAAGTTTATGGCCGACCATGTTCTCGGAGATAAGCACGGGAACATGCTGCCTCCCGTTGTGGACGGCGATCGTCAACCCGATCATCTCCGGCAGGATCAACGACCTGCGCGACCAGGTCTTGATCGGACGTTTATTGTTCTGTGCTACAGCCTCTTCAACCTTCTTGGTTAGATGATGGTCTACGAAAGGGCCTTTCCTAATTGAACGTGGCACGGCGGTAACCCCTAAAATTACTTACGATTTCTACGACGTACGATCATCTTGTTCGTACGTTTATTGGTTCGAGTCTTATGCCCTTTGGTGGGCACACCCCAGGGCGACACGGGATGACGACCACCAGAGGTCCGACCCTCACCACCACCATGTGGGTGGTCGACCGGATTCATGGCGACCCCGCGTACGGTCGGCCGCACACCTCGCCAGCGCTTGGCCCCAGCCTTACCCAGGGAGCGCAGATTGTGTTCAGCGTTCGACACCTCACCGATAACGGCACGGCAATCGGCCGGTATCTTGCGCATCTCTCCGGAGCGCAGACGCAGGGTGGCATACTCGCCTTCACGGGCGATCAATTGCACCGAAGCACCTGCCGAGCGGGCGATCTGCGCACCCTTTCCAGGTTTCATCTCCACACAATGCACGACCGTACCGACCGGCACACCGCGTAAGGGCAGGCAGTTACCCACCTTGATCGGCGCTTCAAGGCCGGACTCCACCTGATCTCCAACCGCCAGATTCCGGGGCGCGATGACATAGTTGCGTTCGCCGTCCGCATAGCGCAGCAGGGCGATGTGTGCCGTCCGGTTTGGATCATATTCCAGCCGCTCGACAACCGCAGGGATACCTTGTTTGTTGCGCTTGAAGTCGATGATGCGGTAGCGCTGCTTGTGGCCGCCACCACGATGACGCGTGGTGATGCGACCTTTGTTGTTACGCCCACCGGTCTTCGACTTCTTGCCCACCAGCGGTCCGTGAGGTGCGCCCTTGTGTAGATCCGCATGGACGACATTCACCACAAAGCGACGGCCCGGTGATGTTGGTTTTGATTTTACGACTGCCATTCTCTCAATCCCGTAAACTTGCTTCAGGCACCGGTTGCGAAATCTATTTCACTGCCGGGCTGAAGTCGGACGTAAGCCTTTCTCCAATCGGAGCGCCGACCCTGGATAGCGCCAAAACGCTTCTTTTTACCCTTCACATTGACCACCTGAACACGCTCGACCTTCACGTCGAACAGTTTCTCCACGGCCCGGGCGATTTCTCGCTTGGTTGCGTCGGTCGCCACCCGAAAGGTGTATTGCTGGTTTGCATCGGCCACGATGCTGCTCTTTTCCGAGACCACCGGGCTCAACAGCACCTTCATCATACGTTCGTTGTTCATGCCAAACGCTCCTCGATCTCTTTCAGCGCCGCCTCGGTCATGAGGACCTTCTCATAAGCGATCAGGCTGACCGGATCGATCTCTGCCACGTCTCGCACATCGACGCCGTACAGATTTCGTGCAGCCAAATGGAGATTTTCATCCGGCTTGTCACACACCAGCAGCACGTCGGTCAGGCCCAGCTCATTCAGTTTACCGACCAGCTCTTTGGTCTTGGGGGCCGACACGGATAACTCACTGACGGCCACCAAACGATCCTGTCGAAGCAGTTCGGAAAGGATCGAACGAACTGCACCTCGATACATCTTGCGATTGACCTTTTGCCCATAACTGCGGGGAGAAGCGGCGAAATTCACTCCACCACTCCGCCAGATCGGACTACGACTCGTACCCGCACGAGCACGGCCCGTACCCTTTTGCCGCCAGGGCTTAGCACCGCCGCCGCGTACCGCTGAACGGTTTTTTAGCGCCTTGGTACCTGACCGAGCCGCCGCCATGTGGGCGGTCACGACCTGATGGATCAGACCCTCTTTGAGTTCGGCGCCAAACACCGCATCCGAGACTTGAATGGTCTGTGCGGCATCGTCAGTGGATTTAATATTCAGCTCCATCGGAATCACCCTTTGTTCTTCATCTTGATCGCCGGCGTTACGATGACATTGCCACCCTTGGATCCCGGTACTGAACCACGCACCAGGAGCAGGTTACGTTCTGTATCCACCCGCACGACTTCGAGATTTTGCTGGCTGCGCTGCACCGCACCCATCTGGCCCGCCATTTTCTTGCCTTTGAAGACGCGGCCCGGGGTCTGGCATTGCCCAATGGAACCCGGAGCCCGATGCGAGATCGAGTTACCGTGGGTGGCATCCTGCATACGGAAGTTGTGGCGTTTGACACCACCCTGGAAGCCCTTGCCCTGGGACTGACCACGCACATCCACCAGCTGTCCTTCGCTGAACAGATCAGCCTTGATCTCACCACCCAGCTCCAGGCCTTGCGCCTCTGCCTCGTCCAAACGGAATTCCCAGAGTCCGCTTCCGGCTTCGACACCGGCCTTGGAAAAATGACCGGCTGTAGCTTTGTTCACTTTCGAGGCCTTACGGTGACCGGTAGTCAATTGGACTGCCAAATAACCGTCTGACTCCGCTGTTTTCAGCTGGGAGACCCAGTTTGGCTCCACCTCAATGACGGTCACCGGTATGGAAACACCCTCTTCGGTGAAGACCCGGGTCATGCCGGCTTTACGTCCGACCACTCCAATCGTCATGGTTCTTAACCTCAGTTCAGTTTGATCTGCACGTCAACGCCGGCAGCCAAATCGAGCTTCATCAAAGCATCGACGGTCTTGTCGGTGGGTTCGACGATATCCAGCAGGCGTTTATGTGTGCGAATCTCATACTGGTCCCGCGCATCCTTGTTCACATGCGGCGAGATCAGCACCGTATAGCGTTCTTTCTTGGTCGGCATCGGTATCGGACCGCGTACCAGCGCACCGGTGCGCTTGGCGGTCTCGACGATTTCCCGTGCAGACTGGTCGATCAAACGATGATCGAACGCTTTCAGACGAATACGAATTCTCTGGTTTGCCATTATTACTTACTCGATGATCTTGGCGACCACACCGGCCCCCACGGTCCGGCCACCCTCGCGGATCGCGAAGCGCAGACCGTCTTCCATCGCGATCGGCGCGATCAGCTTCACGGTCATCT
>JAAUXZ010012042.1_pt1 | contig 33371 bp, 36 predicted proteins | sample 7278131 | NCBI WGS metagenome assembly JAAUXZ01 (sample SAMN14350119, study PRJNA611818) | marine sediment metagenome | isolation source: surface marine sediment (3m) | place: French Polynesia: Moorea | collected 2018-08 | reverse complement strand
CATCTTCAAACTCATCGTAGAGTGCTACGGGCTGTACACTAGATGGCTCAATCTCATTATATAGGTGAATATGAGGAGTTTGAAGATGCGCTGAATATAGTTCATTCCATAAAGCCTAAAAAAAGTCAAAGCAAAATCCACAATGCCTTGCCTATTCTGTCTTATTTAAAGCAAAGAGAGAATGTAAAAGGTGCCACACCCCAATTGCGTGCCCAGATCTTTTATTTATCGGGTTCTATAGAAATCGGAGGGAATCTCATTGGAATTGATGTGATGGAAGAGGTACGGCTTTCCAATTTCCAGGACTACATTGTCGCTGGCAGTGCCGAAGCCCTATTAAATTTAGATAACGGTATCCTATTAGGGGCCGGTCTTGCGGATAAAATGTCGCTTGATATCGGCGACCGAGTACAGATAAGCACTGTCAGGGGAGATATATTCCCTCTTAAGATAGTCGGATTATACCAAAGCGGGATTGCAGATATTGACAACATACAGAGCTATGCCAACCTTAACACAGTACAGCGCATCCAGGGTGAAGCCGAAAACTATATTACGGACATCAATGTGAAACTATATAATATAGATGAGGCCGTGCCCATGGCCAAACAGTTGCAAAATCAATTCAATGTCAAGGCCACCGATATCAAAGCTGCCAATGCCCAGTTCGAGACTGGTTCAAATATCCGTAATCTTATAACTTATGCAGTTTCTGTTACTCTTTTGATCGTGGCTGGCTTTGGAATATACAACATTCTGAATATGCTCATCTACGAAAAAATGAAAGACATCGCTATCCTGAAAGCCACCGGCTTCTCAGGTAAAGATGTACAATTGATATTTATGAGCCAGGCCATGATCATTGGTCTGATAGGTGGTATTCTTGGTCTTGTCATAGGTTTAGGACTGTCCAGAATAATTGACAATGTACCATTTGAGACCGAAGCGCTTCCTACTATCACCACATTTCCGGTCAACTACAGAGTGAAATACTATGTTATCGGTATTGTTTTCGCATTGCTATCAACCTTTATAGCGGGCTATCTACCCTCAAGTAAAGCGAAAAAAATAGATCCGGTTAGGATTATTCGAGGTACCTAAGAAGAAACTATGGGACTAGTACTAGAAGCACAAAATATCAATAAACATTTCAGAAAACCGGTGGACTTTCATGTCTTAAAAGACATTAGTTTTACGGTAGGTGAAGGCGAATTCGTTTCCATAATGGGTAAGTCGGGTTCCGGCAAGTCGACCCTCCTGTATGTGCTCTCAACATTAGATACGGATTACGAAGGAAAGCTTTTCTTAAATGAAAAACTCCTTACCGGGAAACCGCATCAGGAACTTTCCAGTGTACGAAACAAACATATAGGTTTTGTTTTCCAGTTCCACTATCTTCTTTCTGAATTCTCGGTTTTAGAGAACGTCATGCTACCAGCCCAAAAGCTCGCTGAAAAGACTCAAATTGAAATAGAAAGGGATGCATTGCACAGTCTTGGTATGCTGGGAATAGATCATCTCGCAAGAAAACGGGCCTCGAGAATTTCAGGAGGTGAAAAACAGAGAGTGGCCATAGCAAGAGCTCTAATTAACAATCCTGATATCCTGATGGGTGATGAACCAACAGGCAATCTAGACAGCTATAATTCTGAGAATGTATTCCAGATTTTCAAACAACTCAAGGAAGAAGAGGGGCTTTCACTCCTGGTCGTCACTCATGACAATGACTTTGCAAACCGGACAGACCGTATAATCGTTATGGAAGATGGAAAGGTACTGGAAGGAGTTAAGTTTTAGGCGAAGCACTTCCTGTTAAAGCACAGCAATGGAATTGTACTCGCAGATTTCATTCTACGCACTTTATCACCATAAATAAATCTATTGAAGAATCCTTTCTCTTCTCTCTCCAGCATACCAAAAAGATCAGCTTCGGTATCTATTACAAATGATTGAATACCCTCTAAAACACTATCCGACAACACCAGGTGATAATCTATTTCGTCAGATTTCACATTTTGATCCACCATATCTTTAAACCATTCCATCTGTTCAGTTCCAGAGTACTCTTTTTTGGTTGGAATATGTACTACTTTCAACAAAGCGCTGCACGATTTGGCAATTGCTTGAAGGTAACTGATGGCCAATACGTCATCGGCCTCAAAATCTGATGCATAGACCATGGTATGGATCCGGAATGGTGAGATTGTATCCGGTATGATCAACAAAGGACATTCTAGCTTATCCAATAATGCGCTAGCTATATTTCCTGCAAATAGACCCCGGGTACTATGTTCATCCTTTCTGCCTACTACAACGAGATCTACAGTGATCTCGGCAGCTGTAGTGAGAATAGTATTGGCTATTGAGTTGCTCTCCTTTACATAGAATTCAACAGGAACACTATCAGTTGAGACCGGATGATAAGACTCGTGATATTTTTTGAGAACTTCCAAGTGTTCTACCGAAGCATTTTTGCTCAGCTGCTCTGGGGAGCGAAAGGTAGAATATACAATTGGGGGTAAGCTATAGACGTGAAGAAGATTTAGCTGAGCTCCAATAGTATTGGCAAATTGCAAGACGTATTTCAATGCAGGAACACTGTGCTCAGAGCAGTCCGTGGCGTACAATATCTGTTTCATATATCCGGTTTTAAAGGGCAAGCTAACCGATTTAAATTCAGAATAAAATGATTTTTGTCAGCGCTGCAGCTCATGACTTATATCATATTAATTCTATTGTTACAGGGTTATTTTTAATCAACTTTTAAAATTAGAGCTATGAGTAGTGCTGATAATAAGGAAAAGACAATAGCAACTTCAGGTCCTCAATGGGGTAATTTCTATGTATTAGCTGAGCATTGGCAATCCGACCTGGAATTTTACAAAGATGATCTGCGTTTTCTGCATCTTTTAGTTGACAAATATTTCATATGGATCACCAAAAGTGAAAACATCGATTTGGTGAAAGAAATAATGATCCAGGTACAACAGCTAGAAAAAGATTGCCATAAACTTATTGACGATGTTGTGAAACATAAATCCAACCTCAGTAAAATAGCTGAAGAATACAATGCTGACAGCATGGAACGATCGACGATAGATCACGAAAAGCTGGAAAATGAGCTATACAGTTTTGTCAAAGAATTTAGGGCCAATAGGAAAGAGGTTTTCAGAATTACTGAATATGTTATTGACAGTGAAGAACTCAGTAGTTTAATGAAACAATAAAAGCAGGAATTCACCGCTCTCATTGGTGAAAACTGCTCGCGAAATAGAAATACTTCCCTATATTTGTGCTTCCAAAAATGACGCCCAGGTGCTGGAACTGGTAGACAGGCATGGTTGAGGGCCATGTGTCCGTTAGGGCGTATGGGTTCGACTCCCATCCTGGGCACAAGATAGACCCCCGTTTTCGGGGGTTTTTTATAATCAAAATACAATGGGAGTATGGGCACTGACGTACTGACCAAAAGGTCAGAAGTCAGTATGCTGATCGGAACGTCGGCATTAGACTCCAATCTTGGCAATTAAATCCCTTTGTTGTTGCAGCGAAGGGATTTTCATTTGTAGGATGACCTATTATGTATACATCCTATACTCAACAAGACTAAATCAGTATTACAAAGGCCAGACAAATAATCTCGAACGTAGAATAATGCGTCACAACTCGGGTGCGGAAAGATTTACTAAGGCTGGTAGACCATGGCAACTGGTCTGGTATACCACCAAACAATCCAGATCCCAAGCCAAGCAATTAGAATTAAAACTTAAAAATTTGTCCAGGAGTCGCTTGGAAGCATTTGTTCTAAGTTATCCTGACTAAGTTTAAAGCAAAGGCGTATGGGCACTGACGTACTGACCAAAAGGTCAGAAGTCAGTATGCTGACCGAAGCGTCAGCATTCGACTCCCATCCTGGGCACAAGATAGACCCCCGTTTTCGGGGGTTTTTTATAATCAAAATACAATGGGCGTATGGGCACTGACGTACTGACCAAAAGGTCAGAAGTCAGTATGCCGACCGAAGCGTCAGCATTCGACTCCCATCCTGGGCACAAGATAGACCCCCGTTTTCGGGGGTTTTTTATAATCAAAATGCAATGGGCGTATGGGCACTGACGTGCTGACCATAATGTCAGTAGTCAGTATGCTGATCGGAACGTCGGCATTAGACTCCCTCCTGGGCTCTTAACTCCTTCAGGAAATAACGGTGCTTATTTTCTGCCTGAAGGCAGTGAGCCTCGTCAGAATGACCACAATATTTCCTTAAAAATGGGTAGAACAACTTCGGTTCATTATCGCAATGTATTAGCTTTTCTATACAAGAATGGACATTTTAATGCTCACTTCATTTCTTTTTGCAACCTTCTTTTTAACCATTATTTAGTCGCAAATCCCTTATAAATAAGCTGTTTCCGGATAATTAATTACGTATTATAATGAAAATTTAACGTTACTATTAGATTTTTCACCAACTAATTATCGTAGATTTGTTTAACATTTAGGCAAAAAAAATGAACAACGTTAAGAAGTTTTTTAGTATTCGTGATTTAGAAAACTTATCGGGCATCAAGGCTCATACCATACGAATTTGGGAAAAGAGGTATAATCTGCTATCACCGGAAAGAACAGACACTAACATTCGTATTTACAGTCTGGCGAGTCTTCAAAAGCTTTTGAACATTGTGTTGCTCTACAACAACGGCTATAAGATCTCTAAAATAGCAAAGTTACCTGAATCAGAATTGCCATCCGTAGTCAGGGAGATAATTGCCAAGAATAGCATGAAGAGTCACGCTATCAACGCGTTCAAACTTTCAATGATAAATTTTGATCTGAGTCTATTTCAGAATACATATAACAGCTTGTTGAGTAATCGATCTTTCCGCGAAATTTTTTGGGAGGTTTTCATGCCCTTGTTAAACGAACTGGGTTTGTTATGGCAGACAGATACTATAAGTCCGTCACATGAACATTTCATCACCAATCTTATCAAGCAAAAGATATATACAAGTACAGAAAAGCTTCAGATCATTGAGCCAACACGCAAGGATAAAGTTTTTGTACTATATCTACCGGAAAATGAAATCCATGAGATAGGGCTTTTATTTCTTAATTACGAGATCGTCTTAAAAGGCTACAAGACAATTTACCTAGGCCAGACAATGCCACTAGAAAATCTTACAGATTTACTTAAGTTCTATGAAAATCTGTATTTTTTGTCTTACTTTACAGTCGAGCCAAACAAGGACAAGATTGATCGCTACATGCAGGAGTTTAATGAAAAGCTCAATGCCAATGGCAATTCAAATCTGTGGATTCTCGGAAGACAGACTCAGCATATCAATGAGGCCGCCTTACCCAACGGCATCAGGATATTTCACTCCATTGAGGAATTGTCTGAAGCCTTGTGAGGTTTCGTTAAGATTTCACTTAGTACCCAATGAGTAAAAAAGTTGCGATAATCGGTTCAGGATTCTCGGCACTTGCCGCATCGTGCTACCTTTCAAAAGAAGGGTTTCAGGTTGATGTTTATGAGAAAAATGGTACCGTAGGTGGTAGAGCTCGTCAGATGACAAAACAGGGGTTTACATTTGACATGGGGCCCAGTTGGTATTGGATGCCGGATATTTTTGAACGATTTTTTAAAGATTTTGGTAAGTCTACATCTGACTACTATGAATTAGATCGTCTAAGTCCGGCATATAAGATATTCTTTCAGGACGATGTAATCACCATTGGTGACTCGTTGGATAAGATCTGTGAAGAATTCGAAAGGATTGAACCCGGTAGTTCTGGAGCGCTAAAACGCTTTATCGACAAGGCCAGACGCAATTATGAAATTGCGATCGATGAAATAGTCTACAGACCGGGCATTTCGCCTTTGGAGCTGGTAACCAAGGATACTGTCCTTAGGGTCGACCAATTTTTTAAGAATATCAGCGGAGAGGTCAGAAAGCAATTCAAAAATCCCAAATTAATTGCCACACTTGAATTTCCGGTCTTGTTCCTCGGAGCTAAACCCAGTAACACGCCGGCATTTTACAGTTTTATGAACTACGCCGATTTTGGTTTGGGTACCTGGCATCCAAAAGGAGGTATGTATAAGATTATTGAAGGCATGCGCAGCCTGGCTGAGGAATTAGGGGTCCAATTTCACACCAATCACAATGTTGACGGTATTGTTGTAACTAATGGTAAAGCCACCGGGATTAAAACCGAAGACAAGCATATTGATGCTGATATGGTATTGAGTGGTGCTGACTACCATCACACCGAATCACTCCTGGAGGAACCGCTCAGGCAATTCTCCGAATCCTATTGGTCTAAAAAAACTTTTGCGCCTTCCAGCTTACTTTTCTATATAGGTTTCGATAAAAAATTAGATAATATTGAACATCACAATCTTTTCTTCGATACTGATTTTGAAAAGCATGCAACCGAAATCTATGATACGCCTAGTTGGCCTAGTGACCCGTTATTCTATGCAAACTTCCCGTCTGTCACAGATCTGAGTATGGCCCCGGCATCGTGTGAAACCGGATTTTTCCTCGTACCAATAGCTCCAGGATTGGAAGACACCCCTGAATTACGCGAACAATATTTCGATATCATAATAAAGAGGTTCCAGGATAGAACCGGTCAAAGCGTGGAAAATAATATTATATTTAGAGAGTCGTTTTGTGTTAAAGACTTTGTGGAACAGTACAACTCCTACAAAGGAAATGCTTATGGAATGGCAAATACACTGACTCAGACTGCATTTTTAAGACCCGGATTAAAAAGCAAAAAGGTTCGGGATCTTTATTTCACAGGTCAGCTAACTGTGCCAGGTCCCGGAGTACCCCCCTCATTGATTTCAGGAAAGTTGGTTTCCGAATTAATGAGCAAGAAAAGATAAAATAACACTATGAAATCTATTTTCGACCGTGTCTCATTAGAATGCAGTAAGACTGTCACCGAATCGTATAGTACGTCTTTTGCACTGGCCACCAAGATGCTATCTTCTTCCATAAGAAACGATATCTACAATATTTATGGATTTGTTAGATTCGCAGATGAAATTGTAGACACTTTTCACGAATATGATAAAGAGCGACTTTTCAATGACTTTGAACAATCCTTAGAGGATGCTTTGAATGACCGAATTAGCCTCAATCCAATACTTAATTCCTTCCAGTCTACCTATCACAGATACAAAATACCCAAACATCTTGTCGACTCGTTTTTGAAGAGCATGCGTATGGATCTCACTAAGACGGAATACACCACGCAAGAGGAATACAAAGAATATATTTATGGCTCAGCAGATGTAGTAGGACTAATGTGTCTTAGGGTATTTGTCGATGGCGATGATGACAAATATGAGGAACTGCAGGAAGCAGCCATGGCACTTGGTTCTGCTTTTCAGAAGATAAATTTTCTCAGAGATCTAAAGGCCGACTACGAGAATCTACATCGAACTTACTTTCCAAATACAAACCTTGAAGATCTTGACGAAACTTCAAAGTCTCGAATAGTAAGTGAAATAAAGCAGGATTTAAAAGTAGGATACGAAGGGATCCTTTTACTTCCTAACAGCTCAAAATTCGGTGTTTATACAGCCTATAAGTATTATAATAAGTTGTTGAATAAGTTGAAAAAGACACCTTCACGTAAAATAATGACGGTGCGAATTCGTATACCGAATTATCAAAAATTTGGTTTATTGGCCAAATCATATGTAAATTATAAACTCAATCTGATTTAAATGAATATAGCCCTTTGGATATTGATATTCTTAGGAACGTTTTGTTTCATGGAGTTCATGGCTTGGTTTACCCATAAATACATCATGCATGGCTTCTTGTGGAGTTTGCACAAAGACCATCACAAAAAAGACCACGATTCCTGGTTTGAGCGCAACGATGCATTTTTCCTTTTCTACGCCGTTGTGAGTATGGTTTGCTTTGGCTTTGGCGCAAATACTGATTTTTGGTATGGCTGGCCCCTTGGTTTCGGAATTCTAGCTTATGGCATAGCCTATTTCATGGTGCATGATATTTTCATCCACCAACGTTTTAGAATGTTCAGAAATGCCAATAATTGGTATGCCCGGGGCGTGAGAAGAGCCCATAAGATCCATCACAAACATTTGGGTAAAGAGGACGGTGAGTGTTTTGGTATGTTAGTCGTACCGTTCAAATATTTTAAGAAATAGACACTTTTTTCTGAGTCCCTAATCATTCAAAAGACCATCAATCATTGCTCTTGTAGCCTTGCTATTCCATGAGGCCGCTCCTTTTTCAGCTACTACTAATTTGCCTTTTTTGTTCAGAATAAAAGTGGTGGGTAAACTTGACGTCTGCAGTTGTTCAGGTGCCTTACTTTGTTCGTAGAACACGGGAAAATTGTATTGGTGCTTGACCAAAAACGCATCTACTTTTGCTTTCTGATCGCGTGCCACAAAAAGAAATATCACTTCGTCACCGTAATCGCGATACAATTCATTGAGATCGGGCATCTCCGCTACGCAAGGTGGACACCAGCTTGCCCAGATATTTATCAGTACCACCCGTCCACGAGCCTGTTCAAGATTGTACATCCGGCTTGTCCCATCAACTAGATACCAGTTGTAGTTGTCCAGAAATTGCTGATCTTCCACTGCTATTTCAGAAGGACTCCAGGAAATAAGCCGGTTTACATATACTTTAAAGTGAAAGCCTATCGGAGTAAAAAGCAGAATGCCTAAAAATAATAGCAGGAGGATATTTACTATTTTACCTTTCTTCATCAGTCTTCGAGCAACTCATCGAGAAGTGCATATATCTCGCTGTTATCCCAATCAGCTATGCCGTCTTGCTGCACTCGTACAAATCCTTGTTTATCAATAATATAAGACGCCGGAGGTTCAGGTATGACAACTGGTGCACTCTCCCCTATAATTAAGTAAGTGACTGGAAAGTGGAATTCATTTTCAGTCATAAAATCCAATACCGGTTCCCGCTCCTCATCGGTTATAATATAAAAATCTACCCGATCCCCATAGCGGTCATAAAGATTTTGAATACTCTTGAGCTCCGCTGCACATGGTAATCTCCAGGATGCCCAGAAATTAATGAAAATCACTTTGCCATCTGACCTGTCGAAACTGAAAAAATTCCAGTCAGGATCTTTTAATTGCCAGTTGTAGTTAGAAATCTTATTGGCTTCAGATTTTTGGATGATTTCAGGGCTGAATGAAAAAAGCCTGTTCAGAAGGATCTTGCTGTGATATCCGAGGGGTGTAACAAAGAAAGAAAGAATTACGGCGAAAAGCAGAATATTAATAACCGTTTTTCTACTAACCTTCATAGCAACTTAAGCAGTGATCTATTAGATTTCATGACCTTCAATACCCTCAGCTTAAGCATTTTCTTTCTTGATCACGTTCAGTGCTGAACCCTCCTTAAACCACTGTATTTGAGACTCATTATAACTGTGATTGGCGCTGATAACATCTTTGGAGCCATCATCGTGGATAACTTCAATGGTCAACGGCTTCCCTGGAGTAAAATCCTCAATATCTGTAAAGTTAAATGTATCGTCTTCTTGAATAAGGTCGTAGTCATTTTCATCCGCAAAGGTCAGGGCAAGCATCCCTTGTTTTTTAAGATTTGTTTCGTGAATTCGGGCAAAAGACTTGACCAGTACTGCGGCTACCCCCAAATGTCTTGGCTGCATTGCTGCGTGTTCCCTGGATGAACCCTCGCCGTAATTGTGATCTCCCACTACTATGGTTTTAATTCCAGCTTCTTTATAAGCTCTTTGGGTATCAGGCACCCCGCCGTATTCACCAGTAAGCTGGTTCTTAATGAAATTGGTCTTTTTATTGTAAGCATTCACGGCACCTATGAGTGTATTGTTCGATATATTGTCAAGATGACCGCGGTAACGAAGCCATGGCCCTGCCATTGAAATATGATCAGTGGTACATTTTCCAAATGCCTTTATCAGTAATTTCATACCCTTCAGACTGTCAGGGGCAATGGGAACAAATGGTTCTAATAATTGCAATCTTTCAGAAGTAGGTGAGACCTTCACTTCTACCGCTGAACCATCCTCTTCAGGTGCAAGGTAGCCCGCATCCTCAACGGCAAATCCTTCTGGCGGTAGTTCGTAACCCCGAGGCTCATCAAGCTTTACCTCCGCCCCGTCTTCATTGATCAAAGTATCGGTTTGAGGATTAAAGTCCAAACGTCCGGCAATTGCTATAGCTGTTACCAATTCAGGAGACCCTACGAACGCCAGTGTATTAGGATTGCCATCAGCACGCTTGGCAAAGTTCCGGTTAAATGAATGAACTATGGTGTTCCTGGGTCCCTGTGCTGCTTTGTCACCATAGCGGTCCCACATGCCAATGCAAGGCCCGCAGGCATTAGCAAATACCGTTGCTCCAATGGAGTTGAAGGTATCTATAAAACCATCGCGCTCAATCGTATAACGAACTTGTTCGGAACCTGGAGTAATGGTAAACTTCGATTTGGTCTTTAAATTCTTATCCGCTACCTGTTTTGCCAGGGAAGCAGCTCTGGAGATATCTTCGTAGGAAGAGTTTGTACACGAACCTATCAGACCTACTTCAACGTTAAGAGGCCAATCGTTGGCTTTAGCGGCTTCACTCATTTTAGAGATAGGTGTGGACAAGTCTGGTGTAAAAGGACCGTTCAGATGAGGTTCTAACTGGTTCAGATCTATTTCGATCAATTGATCGAAGTAGTTGGCAGGGTCATTATAAACTTCTGGATCGGCAGTCAGATAAGATGCCACTTCCTTTGCGGCATCTGCAACATCAGCTCTGTCGGTTGCACGGAGATAACGATCCATTGATTCATCATATCCGAAAGTTGAAGTAGTAGCACCAACCTCGGCACCCATGTTACAAATTGTTCCTTTACCGGTACAAGACATGGCTACAGCACCTTCGCCAAAATATTCAATAATTGCACCTGTACCGCCCTTAACTGTCAGTATATCGGCAACCTTCAGGATTACGTCTTTGGGTGCCGTCCATCCTGATAGCTTTCCTTTGAGCTTCACCCCAATCAGTTTTGGAAACTTTAGCTCCCAGGGCATCCCTGCCATCACATCAACAGCATCCGCTCCTCCTACACCAATGGCTATCATTCCAAGCCCACCGGCATTCACCGTATGAGAATCTGTACCGATCATCATCCCTCCCGGAAAAGCGTAATTCTCCAAAACCACTTGGTGAATAATTCCCGCTCCCGGTTTCCAAAATCCTATGCCGTATTTATTAGAAACCGATTCAAGGAATTGGAAGACCTCATTGCTGGTCTCATTCGCTCTTTGCAGATCTGCTTTGGCTCCCACTTTGGCCTGAATAAGGTGGTCGCAATGCACAGTTGTGGGGACTGCCGCTTTGGGTTTACCTGCATGCATAAATTGTAATAATGCCATTTGGGCCGTGGCATCCTGACAAGCAACTCTATCCGGGGCAAAATCTACATAATCCTTCCCTCTTGTAAATACCTGAGAAGGCATACCATCCCAGAGATGGGAATAGAGAATTTTCTCGGCCAGAGTCAAAGGTCTGCCGACAATTTCACGAGCTTTGTCAACACGTTCCGCCATCCCGGCATAAACCTTTTTAATCATGTCAATATCAAATGCCATAATTGTGCTATTTTCATTTTATGCAATTCACCAAAAGTAGTAAAATAGAAGGGTAAATAAAACTTTTGAACCTCTTGTAGCTCTATAATTATCAGAATTACAAAAGCCGTTTAGGATAATGCCAAATACCTCAAATTTTTAAGGCTTTTATAGAGGAATCCTAGTTGTTAAAAGGTATAAATTAGAGCAGTCTGCGTATAATATCTTCTTCGGTAATACTCTCAGCCTCGGCCTTGTAATTTTTAATGATCCGATGTCTGAGGATCCCATAAGCAACTGACTTCACATCTTCAATATCAGGTGAGAATTTACCATTGATGGCAGCGTGTGCCTTGGCTCCCAAAATAAGATACTGTGAAGCCCTGGGACCGGCACCCCAATCGAGGTATTGCTTTACAAAATCAGGTGAAGATTCCATTTTTGGACGGGTGCTGTTTACTAAGTTCACCGCATAATTAACCACATTGTCGGCTACAGGTATACGTCTTACCAAATGTTGTACCTGTAAAATCTCCTCGGCCGAAAACAAAACACCTACCTCCGGCATTTCGTCATTGGTAGTAGTCTTTACTACCTGAATCTCTTCCTCCACAGATGGATATTTTAACTCTATAGCAAACATAAACCTGTCGAGTTGAGCTTCAGGTAAAGGATATGTACCTTCCTGTTCGATAGGATTCTGTGTGGCCAGCACGAAATAGGGTAATGATAATTGATAACGCTTGCCGGTTATAGTTACTGCTCTCTCCTGCATAGCTTCTAGCAATGCCGCTTGTGTCTTTGGAGGGGTTCTGTTGATTTCATCGGCGAGGATAATGTTGGCAAATACCGGGCCTTTGATAAATTTAAAATTCCTGTTCTGATCCAACACCTCACTTCCCAGAATATCACTAGGCATAAGGTCTGGTGTAAACTGTATTCGTTTAAAATCAAGTCCGAGGGTTTTGGCAATAGTATTAACCATAAGGGTCTTGGCCAATCCAGGGACACCGATCAAAAGAGAATGCCCTCCAGTATAGATAGACAATAAGATTTGGTCAATTACCTTATCCTGGCCAACAATTACTTTGGCTATTTCTTTTTTGAGGTCGTGGTGTTTGTCTACAAGACTTTCGATTGCTACTACATCAGACATGCATTATTCCTTTATCCAGTTGTTTGCAAAATTGCAATCCTTATTCTCTGGACTAACACTAACATAGGTATCCTTGATATGTTCATCCATCCAATCCTTAATGGCATTAAACTGCTTTTCTCTTAAGGCTAGTTCCTGGATCTTGATATAGTCCTTGGCAAAATCAGCAACATGTTCATCATACCTGTTGGTGACCATTAATATTTTAAAAGTAGGAGGACCTCCCCTGGGATCCTGCTCCATGATGGGATTCGAAATTTCATTATCCTTTAAATTCCGTACCTGATTGTAAAGACTGGGGTCCATTTTTGTAAGTTCGAAACGGGAATCAAAATTGGTTGGATTCCTAAGCAGTCCCCCGTCGAATTTCGTCTCTTTTTCGTCAGAGAAGTTTAGGGCTGCATCAGCGAAGGTATATTTTTCTTCGAGTATTTGTTTCCTTATTGTATCCAACTCTTTGCGTGCTTCTTCCAGGGCAGCTTGTGGGATATCAGGCTGAATAAGAATATGCCGAAGATCCAATTCCTGGCCTCTAATCTTCTCTATATAAATGATGTGGTATCCGAAAGTAGTCTCAAAAGGATCTGATATTTCGCCTTCCTGAAGACTAAATGCTACATCCTTAAACTCTTTAACAAATGGTGTTTGGCGTGTCATACTGTAAAAACCACCTTTCGATTTTGAGCCAGGGTCTTGTGAATAAAGGATAGCTTTTACACTGAAACTCGCATCATTATCCTCCACATCGGCTTTAATCTCATTAAGCTTATCAACAACTCTCTGCTTTTCCTCTTCAGGAATCACCGGTTCCTTCACAATTTGTGCAATTTCCATCTCGGCACCAAAAACAGGTCTTTCACTCTCCGGGATCTTGTTGAAAAACTGCCTTACTTCTTCAGGAGTAACTTTTATATCCGCAATTATTTTTTGTTGCATCTTCTCTGAAAGCATACGCAACTTATTGATGGTAAAGAGTTCTTCCCTGAAAGACTCAACGGATTCTTTTTTATAAAACTGCAGCAATTTCTCCATGGATCCCACCTGTTGAACAAGCTGTTGGATCTGACGGTCACTCGTACTATTTACCTCATCATCTGAAACCACTATACTATCCTGTACCGCCTGGTGTGCATACATACGGTCTTCCATCAGTTTACCCAGTAAACTGCAATGAGTAATATCCTGGGCCGATGCGCCTTGATTCCTCAAATCGATAAGTGTCTTTTCAATGTCGGAATTCAGGATCACATAATCACCAACAACTGCGGCGATACCATCTAATTTTATACGCTTAAAATTATTGACAGTATCTTTTGTATAAATCCTGTTCGCAACCATTGGTTCTTCTGGTGGCTCTATTTGCGTATCCGGAATAGAATCCTTTACCTGTGACCATGAAACCGTCGAAATAATAAGGCATACCATTAATGCCCGAAACCTGATCCTCTTAGTCATATACCTCAAATTCTTTTTCTTTTGTAGCTTCATCAATTATATCTGTTTCCAGTCTTCTGATATAATCCAATTTTCTCCTGTTGATTATTAGTTGTCTTATTCTCGGTTCAACATAAGGAAGGGGAGCAATTTCATTAACCTGAAGGACGTTGTTAATATTCACCAAATATACCCCCATTGCATCCTGCAATTCAAAAAATTGTGATTTTTTTAAGTATCTGTCCTCATTATCAGGTGTTAACGGTCCTATCTCCTGTATAACACGAGAAACTGGCACCCACAACGAGTCGTTAAAATTCAATTTCTTGAATTGAACTCCTACCGAGTCCAGATAATCCACATCGTCCTCATCAAATCTCTTTAAACGCTGACTGATTTCATCCTTGTTCAGGAATTGTGGTGGAATTTCTACAAACCTCAATTGAACTATTCTTTCCTTGAGACGGAAATTTTCCTTTTGAGATTCGTAAAACGACTCCAATTCAGATCTGTTTATAGTGGTGTCTTCATCTTGTAATACCAGGGCTTCCTTGTAGGCTCTTGTATAAAGGTCTGTCCTGTAATCCTCTACCAACCTGTCAAATTCTTCCAACTCATTTTCAGGGAGGTTAATCTTTGCCTTGGAAAGCAGGAGTTGTTTGGTGGCCCATCTGTTGATATAGTTGGTAACAAATGAAGCGCTATCAGCATCAGTCATATCTTCAGTGAGCAATCTGGAGATATCTTCACGATATAGATAGGTATCCCCGACACGTGCCACCGGTTCTTGCTCCTCATTACTCCTGAAAAAATTTCCGCATGAACCCAGGAGACCAATTGCTGTCAATAAAAGCAGGCCATAGATCTTTTTCATTAAGTCTGGCTTAAGAAATTGCAAAGGCAAAAATAAGAATTCAATAAAGTTCAACAATAGGTGCTTTAGTGTATATACGCAATTATTGTACCCTACTGCGGTTAATTTATTAAATTAGTACGAATTCAAAGGGGTATTCTATGAATTATACTACAGAGATCTCAGTTGATCTACCAAGAGATGAATTTATGGAGAAGTTCGACGATGCTGATAACATGAAACACTGGCAAAAAGGATTAAAATCTTATAAGCAGTTATCTGGGCCACCAGGGCAGGAGGGTTCTAAAATGGAATTACACTTCCAAATGGGGAAAAGAGAATTGGTGATGGTGGAGACAATTATTAAGAATAACCTGCCCTATGAATTTCATGCGACCTACGACGCCAAGGGTGCTCACAATATTCAAAAGAACTTTTTTAAGGACATCGATGGTAATAGAACTGTTTGGGTATCGGAATCTGAATTCCAATTCTCCGGTCTTTTCATGAAACTGATGGCTCTGCTAATGCCAGGTGCATTCAAAAAGCAAACACTTCAATATATGAATGACTTTAAGGCTTTTGCTGAAGAAGGCAGTTCTGTATCGAATTCGTAATTCAAATGGGGTGAATAGACGCATAAAACTTATTTGGGATTTTAGGGGTCCTACCGCCAGTGAAGTCGCCCGACATCACGAAAAGCATCTGCGTGAGTATATAGTAGCCGAGGATCTTCCCTTAAACATCACCGGCTTTAAGGATTTTAGCAGTGCACACAGCATTGCTTATATGGTAGTTGAAGAAACGGATATGCTCAGCGTACGGGATGCTCTCATACCTCACCGTGGAGAAGTATACGAAGAATTCAGCTGATCCTCTTAATGTAATTCGTTTAAAACGATTAATAATGTTACCATCTCCTGCAATTGATAGAATTATGGTCTGCTTCTTGTTGGTAGCATTGCTTTGCTCATGTAGCAGAGAAAAGGTAGAAAATCCAATTGTACACGTCCTGAACACCTCGCAGGAAGAGGCAATCCGATCTGTTATGGATCAATTGAATAATTACGAGGTCCAGATCCATTTTACACAGATCGACAGGATAAATGACGGCATTGAGTTCAGCGATCATACATTTCAAGAAGTGGATACAAATTATTTTTATCCGGCAAGTACAGTAAAATTTCCTGTTGCGGTTTTAGCACTGGAAAAGCTTTCTACTTCCGGGAATATCGATTTAAATACCCGGTTTTATGTCGAGGGCGATACGGTGGAAACGACTTTTGCCGATGAAATAATAAAGGTGTTTGCTGTCAGTGACAATAATGCCAATAATCGTCTTTTCGAATTTCTAGGGCAGGATAGGATAAACCGAGGGCTGCGAACAAAAGGAATCGGACCGGTAAGAATTGCACATAGACTCTCTACAGATGATGCGGACAATGTGACCACCAAGCCACTAATTCTTTATTTGAACGATAGTACAACCACGGCTTTTGAAGGGAGTATAAACTCTCCCCATGAACCGCTTTCAATCAACGGCTTAAACAAGGGTGTTGGTTATATGGTGGAAGATTCTCTTATTCGAGAACCTTTTGATTTCAGCTACAAGAATTACTATCCTATCCATTCACAACAAGAAGTTCTGAAAAGAGTGATATTCCCTGCAAATTATAAGAAATCTAACCAATTTGTGTTGGGTGATAAAGAACGGGACCTTTTGCTCAAGTCTATGTCGCTTCCGCCGCGTGCCTGGGGTTACAATCCTGATGAATACTATGATAGCTACGGAAAGTTCTTTATATACGGAGATTCCAAATCACCTATTCCAGACCATATCAGTATTTACAACAAAGTGGGATATGCCTATGGTACACTTACAGACTGTGCCTATGTAATAGACAATAAGAATGATATTGAATTTCTGTTAACTGCAACAATATTGGTAAACAGAAATGGTATTTTTAACGATGATACTTATGAATTTGATGAGATTGGTATCCCCTTTCTGGCTGCACTGGGAAGGGAATTATACCAATTTGAACAAGAAAGAAATTAGCAATCATGGAAACCTTAAATTTTCACTCATTTACTAAAAAGATCTATATCAAGGCACCTTTGGAGAAATTGTATTGGTGCTGGGCAACTACTGAAGGGATTTGTTCCTGGTTTCTAAGGGAATCTATCTATGAATTGAAAGATGGAAGTACGCGTTCTTCCGCCGATAATATACAAGCTGGAGATCATTATACCTGGCGGTGGCACAACTGGGATGGACAAGAAACCGGAGAGGTAGTTATGGCCAACGGAAAGGACGAAATTGAATTTACCTTTGCAGGTAAATCAAAGGTTCATATAAAACTAACCCCTGATTCCGGGGCTATTTTGGTGACCCTAAGGCAGTATCACATACCAACTGATGAAGAAAGCAAACTTCACATTCATGTCGGATGTAGTAACGGCTGGACATTCTGGCTTGCGAATTTGAAAGCTTACCTGGAACACGGTATACTTCTTCATGAAAGAGAGATCGATCTCCGGGATGTCCCACTTTCGGCTTTTGAATTTGTCAATCTGTAGTTTTGCCAATAAAAAAAGCACCATCAAAATGGTGCTTTTAACTAGATGTTTCTGGGTAATTAAGGCATCACTACATCTTCTATGATATGGATAACTCCGTTGGAGGCCATAACATCAGTCTTAGCGATTTTACTGTAATTTCCATTCTGATCTTTAAGAAAGATCCCGCCATCCTTACTTACTGCTGTGATTGTAGCACCGTTCAGAGTAGTAAGTGTAGCTTTACCGTTACCGCCTTCCAGAGCCTTTACTACATCGGCTGCAGCCAATTTTCCAGCGACAACGTGGTAGGTTAAGATCCCACCAAGTTTTTCCTTGTTTTCTGGCTGAAGTAAGCTATTCAGTGCGTTGGAATCAATTTTTGCAAAGCCAGAATTGACAGGTGCAAAAACTGTAAAAGGTCCATCGCCCTGGAGAGCACCAACCAGATCTGCTGCTTTCAAAGCAGTTACAAGCGTTGAAAAATCTTCAACTGAAGCAGCAATTTCCACTATGTTCTTAGAATTATTCTGAGCTGTTACGGCCTTTGTTCCGAACATAAATACCGCTACGGCGATTAATAAGAATACTTTTTTCATGATTTTTTTTTAAATACTGTTAATAATTATGTGCAAGTTTCTTTTCTAATTACACGCTGTTTCTCGCCTTGGATGAGTAGTGGAAAATTTTATCATATATTTAACACAGCTATGTCAAAGACCTCTTCTGATCTATTTCTCATTGAACGACTCCAAAGTGGGGATAAAGATGCCCTGTATACTCTATATGACAAATACGCTGCGGCCTTGTTCGGAGTTATTGTAAGGATGTGCCGCAATAAAGATCTGGCCGAAGACCTGTTACAGGAATGCTTCGTTAAAATCTGGGAAAAAATAAATACTTACGACGCGTCCAAGGGTAGATTTTATACCTGGGCTTACAGAATTGCCAAAAATACCACCTTAAATCATCTTAGAAAATCATCTCCTCTCATCCAATCAGATGATTTAAGTGTATATGATTCTAAACAGCAAGAGGAACCGGAGCGAAATTTTGATGAGCTCAATGGGATATTGAACAAACTGGAGCCCCATCATCGGGCGGCTATCGAGTTGGTATATTTCAGGGGATATACCCATAGAGAGGCTCATAAAGAGATGGAAGTGCCTTTAGGGACTTTTAAATCGTATGTAAGACAAGCGCTTTTCAGGTTACGAGAATTGCACTCAGAGCTATTGACTCTATTAATAGGAATTGAAGTATTGATAAATGGATAGAAAGAGAATTATAGAAGACGGCCTGTTAGAAGACTATATCCTTGGATTACTTGCTCATGAGGAGGAAGAAGCGCTGCAGGATATACTTGTTGAGGACCCCGTGCTCAAGGAGAAATTCAGCGACCTGGAATCTGATTTAGAACGTGTTGGATTTGAGAATGCCATTGATCCTCCATCTCAGATAAAAGAGAAATTGCGGAAATCTTTAGACCTGAAAGATCTGACCAAAGAAATATCTATTACAGTTGCTAAGGCCCCAAGCGATACATTGCAGTCCGGAAAGCTTCTCGTCGCTGCAAGCCTTGCTGCTTTGTTTGCCCTGGCTTCTTTTTGGTTCTATATTCAATGGGATGCCTCTATGGACAGTCTTCAGAGCCTTCAAAAACAAACTGTTGATCTGCAACAAAGATTGGACAATCTGGAACGTCAATATGAGAATACCCAGGAACGCTATGTTTCCATTAACAGTCCGGATGTAATACCTCTTTACCTTGTGGGCAATAATACATCACCTGAGTCGCGGGCCGTGGCTTTTGTCAACCACAAAGACAAGACAGTCATCGTCAATGGACTGGGTTTAGTACCACTCGAAACAAATAAGTCATACCAAATGTGGGCCGATGTGGAGGGTGAAATGATAAATATGGGACTAGTTCCGGCAGACCAGGAATATATACCTCTGCGCTATATTGATAAGGCCGAATCACTTAATATTACCATTGAACCAGCCGGAGGAAGTGAACATCCTACCGTGGAGAATTTGATCTCTAATATTTATCTCTAGTCCTCAACTGGCCGACCATATAGATCAAAGTCCGAAGCATCAGTGATTTCGATGTTGGCAAATTCACCTATTTTCATATAGTGCTTTGAAGCATCGATTAAAACTTCGTTGTCCACGTCAGGAGAGTCTTGCTCCGTACGTCCGATAAAATATGCTCCTTCCTTTCTGTCTATCAGGCAGGTTTGCACGGTACCTATTCTCTCCTGGTTGAGCTCCCAGGATATTTGTGACTGGATCTCCATGATCTCATTAGCTCTTTCTTTTTTTACACTTTCCGGAACATTATCTTCCAGCGAATATGCATGTGTATTTTCTTCATGGCTATAGGTAAAACAACCCAAACGATCAAATCTCATTTTCTTTACCCATTCCTTTAAAATTCTAAAGTCGTCTTCGGTTTCACCCGGGTATCCAACAATCAAAGTTGTACGAATAGCCATCTGTGGTACTTTTTGCCTAAACACCTTCAAAAGCCTATTCGTTTTTTCCCGGGTTGTACCCCTTCTCATACTTTTCAGAATCGGATCGGATATATGTTGTAAAGGGATGTCTATGTAATTGCAGATCTTGGATTCCTCACGCATTACGTCCAGCACTTCTTCGGGGAAACCTGTTGGAAAAGCATAATGCAGTCTTATCCATTCTATTCCTTCAACCTTTACCAGTGCACGTAGAAGATCGGCAAGCATTCGCTCTTTGTAAAGATCCAATCCGTAGTAGGTAAGATCCTGTGCAATTAGAATGAGTTCCTTTATTCCCTTGACAGCGAGGTTTTTTGCTTCCTTTACTAAATCCTCAATTGGCTTACTTTTATGCCCACCCCTCATCAACGGAATGGCACAAAATGAGCAGGGCCTGTCACAGCCCTCTGCGATCTTTAAATAGGCATAGCTCCTTGGGGTAGTAACCAGGCGTTCTCCCAGAAGTTCATGTTTATAATCTGCTTCAAGGACCTTGAGTAGTCCAGGAAGGTCACTGGTACCAAAATAGGCGTCTACATCAGGGATTTCCTTTTGTAATTCGGGCTTGTACCTCTCGCTCAGACATCCTGTTACAAATACCTTGTCCACTAACCCAGACTCTTTCCTGCCGACGTATTCAAGTATAGTGTTTACACTCTCTTCCTTGGCATTATCGATGAAACCACAGGTATTGATAACCACTACGTTTCCTTCTTCCTCGTGTACTACATCCTTGCCATTAGCCCTCAATTGTCCCATAAGGACCTCTGAATCGTAAATATTCTTGGAACAACCTAGTGTTACTACATTGATCTTATTTTTTTTAAGCGATTTTGTCCTCATACAATTCTAAAGATCAATCTTTTACAGACACTTCCTTCTTCCAAGCATCTATGTTTTTCTGATTTATTCTCACAAATTCGTCCTTCTCCAATTCCTTTGCGAGTTCCAGGGATACTTGAGCAGATTGAATGGCACCTTTATAGTCATTTAGTGAAGCCTGTACCAGTGACTTCACCCGGTGAAAGTAGTAGGTGTCACCACCCAACTCAATAGCTTTATCCAGATATTCCAGAGCAATATCCGGATCCTTCCCCTGCTCCTGTAAATATCGTCCTGCCTCGTAATAGGTCTGTGGTGAACCATTTACTTCCAACTGCCGAATAATATTGCGCATCATGATAGAATCCGTATTGACTTCAATGGGGATTGTAATCTTTGTATACTCCCATTGCCAAATCATGTCCAAACCGTTGTGGTCTAATTTGTCAAATGTGATAAGAAAATTTTCCTGTAATTCTTGTAATTGTTCTGGGACAATATCAACACGGAATATATCTTCTTCTGGTTGGTAATTTTTCCTGCCGTCGCCCCAATGCGTTGTATTGCCGTGAAAAACAATCTCCCATTTGTTCTCATATGGAAAAGCATAAAGTGCGTAGGTGCCTGGGGCTAGAGTATTACCCATTATCTCTACTTCTGTGTCAACCGAGAATTTTGTCGATTCATTGGCGCCTACCCTCCAAATACGCCCATAGGGAACAAGATCCCCAATTATTTCCCTATTTCTGACACCTGGTCTGGAATACTCGACTTTAATCGTAGAGAGCCCTACTTTTTGTTCTACAACAGACAATGGACTGACGCGGGGATGCTCTATCTGAGCAAACAATCCCGTAGCCAGGAGCAATGCCAAGCAAGAGATGACTCTTTTCACACTTCAGTCTTAAAGAAGGAATCCACAAACTCAAACTTATTGAATACCTGGAGGTCTTCTACTCCCTCGCCAACACCGATGTATTTCACGGGAATCTGGAATTGATCTGAAATTCCTATAACTACTCCTCCTTTGGCGGTACCGTCTAATTTGGTTATGGCCAGGGTTGTAACTTCTGTGGCCTTGGTGAACTCTTTGGCCTGCTCAAAAGCGTTCTGCCCCGTGGAACCGTCCAGTATAAGCAGGACTTCATGCGGGGCATCGGGGATTACCTTTTGCATTACCCTCTTAACCTTGCCCAACTCGTTCATTAAATTCACTTTATTGTGTAGCCGGCCCGCGGTATCGATTAAAACCACATCTGCTTGCTGACTTACCGCCGAACTCAAAGTGTCAAATGCTACAGAAGCAGGATCACTTCCCATTTTTTGTTTTACGATAGGCACTTCTACCCTTTCAGCCCAAATCTCTAACTGATCAATGGCTGCGGCCCTGAAGGTATCTGCGGCACCCAATATTACATTGAGCCCTTGTTTTTTAAACTGATGTGCTAGTTTTCCAATAGTTGTGGTCTTACCAACTCCGTTGACTCCTACCACCATAATTACATATGGCCTGTCGGTTTCAGGAATAATGAATTCTGTTTCTTCTCCTCTGTGTGTCTCTGCAAGAAGGCCTGCAATTTCTTCTCGCAAGATGTGATTAAGTTCATCAGTTCCCATGTACTTATCCCTGGCGACTCTTTCCTCAATTCGTTCAATGATCTTTAATGTTGTGCTCACTCCAACATCTGAAGTTACCAATACCTCCTCCAAATTGTCCAGCACGTCATCATCAACCTTTGATTTACCCGCTACCGCTTTGCTCAGCTTTGCAAAAAAGCTCGTTTTGGTCTTCTCCAGACCCTTGTCGAGTGTCTCTTTTTTGGACTCGGAAAAAATTTTCTTGAATAATCCCATACCTTTAAAAAATCGCGCTGCAAAGATAGGAAATAAAAAAGCCGCTGTCTTTAGACAACGGCTTAAATATCTTTAGCTTAGTTCGCTACTTCTTGTTCAACCAGTCGTTCACCATTTCTGGCGGCATAATTGATTCTACAAAGGTGTAGGCGCCGGTTTTTGGAGATTTTACCATCTTTATCACCTTGGTCAATCTCTTCGAAGAAGATTGTAATGTCGCTACTGTTTTCTTTGCCATGACACCTTATTTTATCTCTTTGTGAACTGTCATTTTGTTGAGAATAGGATTGAATTTTTTAATTTCAATTCTATCCGGTGAATTCTTCTTGTTCTTTGTCGTTATATAGCGTGATGTACCTGGTTTCCCAGAAGCTTTGTGCTCTGTACACCCTAATATAACCTGAACTCTGTTCCCTTTTTTTGCCATTGTAATGAATTTACTTGATTAATCCATTTTCCCTGGCCTCTTTTAAAACCGCGGAAATTCCTTTTTTGTTAATCGTCTTCAGCGCTCTGGCGGATACCTTTAAGGTAACCCAGCGGTCTTCTTCAGGAATATAAAAACGCTTTTTAGAGAGGTTTACATTAAACCTTCTCTTCGTTTTATTGATAGCGAAAGACACGTTATTCCCGAACATGGCCCTCTTTCCAGTGATTTCGCATACTTTAGACATCGCGCTTTTTTTACTTAATTCAAAACAGGGTGCAAATTTAGATCATTTTTATGGGATCGCAAAAAACTTTCCTAGAATTTTAGGATTTCTTTTTGCAGCATTTGAAAAGCCCTGTGAACAGATTTCTGTACGATCCGGGTACGGTTATTTCCCATGGTAAATTTTTGAGCAAAAACCTCATTCGGAGTAGCCAGAGCAATATAAACCGTGCCTATATCGGCATCCGAATCGCCTTTCGTTGGTCCAGCATTTCCTGTAGTTGCCAACCCGAAATCTGCACCTGTAATTCTCTTAATGTTGGAAGCCATGGCCTTGGCTACCTGTGGGCTTACCACCGAGTGCTTATCTACAAGTTCCTGAGGTACATTGAGGACATTTACTTTTACGGATGTGGCGTAACTTACAATACTACCCAAAAAATACTCCGAGGCCCCTGGAATTGCGGTAATAAGTTCTGCGATACTACCACCGGTAAAGCTTTCAGCCGTTGCCAAGGTCATATTCTTTTCTGTCAGGAGCCTGCCAATGATGGCTTCTATAGTGCCATCCTCTTCCTCACCGTAAATGATATCCCCGATTGTATTGTAAAGACTTTCAACCGTTTTCTGAACTTCCCCAACTATGAGATCTTTGTCAGTTCCCTTGGCCGTAAGACGCAAACGTACCTTCCCTAAATTAGGTAAGTAAGCCAGCTTTATAAACTCTGGCAGACCCTGTTCAATTTCTGATATTCTCTGAGCGATCGCACTTTCACCTAATCCGTAAGTGACCAGTGTCCTGTGATGAATAAAAGGTGTGTGGAAAGCGTCGGCCAATCTGGGTATAACCTCATTAGACACAAGCTGTTTCATTTCAAAAGGAACTCCGGGGAGTGATATGAATACTGCCTTTTTCCCACGCATCCACATTCCAGGTGCCGTTCCATAAGCATTGTGAAGAACTTCGGCCCTTGAAGGCACTAAAGCCTGTTTTCTGTTTACATCAGAAATAGGTGTTGAAATATACTTCTCGAATAATTCTTCCACATGTGCAAGCACCCTCTGATCAGTAACTAATTTATCATCGAGGTATTCGCAGAGCGTTCTTTTGGTAATATCGTCTTTGGTCGGACCTAAGCCACCTGTGGTAATTACAACCTCTGCCCTGCTTTCAGCTTCTTCAAAAGCCTTTAAAATATGGGAGCGATCGTCTTGTACGGTGGTAATTTGGAATACGGAAATGCCAATTTTATTGAGCTCTGAAGCAATGAATGCCGAGTTTGTATCGATAATCTGTCCAATAAGAATCTCATCTCCAATGGTGATGATCTCGGCAAACATCAGATCTGGAAATCTTTTCTAAGCTCAGCAATAACCTGCAAAACATCCTTCTTCAGCAAAGGGAACTTCGATTCAATTTCCGCACTATTCTCAGCACTTTTGCCCAGAGTCTCGATCTCCAGTGCTGTAGCCCTGGATTGTTCCATTCCGAAAAGATCAACATTAGGTTTGATCTTGTGGGCCAGCTTATATACATTTTCAAAGTCCTTTTCTGCAATGGCGGTCTCCAGTGCTTCCAAATCGTGAGGAACTTCTTCAAGAAAAACAGTAACTACAGATTGGACGAAATCCTCGTCGCCCGCTGCCATTTCATTTATTTTATCCAGACTGTAAATCATTCATTTAATTTTAACTGATAACATCTCTTCATTTTCCAGCGTACCCGAAAGGTAATCATTTGCACTAATTTTACCAACACCAGCCGGTGTTCCAGTGAAGATCACATCACCTTTTTTCAACACAAAAAATGTTGAAACATAGGAAATGATCTCATCAATTTTCCACAGCATATGACTCGTGCTGGCCTGCTGTACTATTTGCCCATTCTTCAATAATGCAAAGTGGATATTATTCACATCTTTGAAATTGGATTTAGGCAGCCATCTTCCTATTACAGCGGCTCCATCAAATCCTTTCGCTTTTTCCCAGGGTAACCCTTTTGACTTTAACTCGTCTTGTAGATCACGTGCCGTAAAATCAATACCCAGTCCGATTTCATCATAGTAAGTGTGGGCGAATTTCTTTGCAATGTGCTTACCAACCTTCTTTATCCTTATCAGGACCTCTACTTCGTAGTGAACTTCATCGGAGAACTCCGGAATGAAGAAATCCTGTTCTTTGGGCAATACGGCAGAATCTGGTTTTATGAATATGACCGGTTCTGCTGGCTTTTCGTTGTTAAGTTCGTCTATATGTTCAGTATAGTTGCGGCCAATGCAAATGATTTTCATATGCCAGTGTCGAATTAACTTAATTTATTGTTCAGCCTGCTCAGTTTAATTTGGGTCAACACTTTCTTTGTATATAGGGGGAAGTCTGCATTCATGATCCAACCAAAATAGCCGGGTTCAGATTCCATAATTTCCTCAACTTTGCGCCCGTTGTGCTTTCCAAAAGTGAATATTGGTTCCCCATCTGCATCCCTACCTATAAAACCAGCAAAATCCATTGAATTTTTCCTGTTAGAGAACTCTGATAGCTTTTTTACATTATTCTCCAATTCGGGGTACCGCTCAAGTTGCGATAACAATACCTCATAGGTAGCGTTTGTATCAGCCTCGGCGCTATGGGCACTGGTTAGTTCCTTGTTGCAGTAAAACTTATAAGCCGCTTCCAGTGTTCTCTTTTCCATTTTGTGGAATATGGTTTGAACATCTACAGATACCATATTTTTCATATCAAAATCTATACCTGCTCTTAACATTTCTTCCGCTAGTAGGGGTATATCGAATCGATCCAGGTTGAAACCCGCCAGATCACTGTCTTTTATCAACTGAAATATCTCTTTGGACAGACTTTTAAAACTCGGTTTGTCTGCTACTTTTTCGTTAGTTATGCCATGTATGGCCACTGCTTCCTCTGGAATAGTCATTTCCGGATTAACCAACCAGGTCTTACTGATCTTGTTTCCATTTGGATGAATTTTTAATATCGATATTTCTACTATTCGGTCTTTGGCCACATTTGTGCCTGTAGTCTCAAGATCGAAGAAACATATGGGTTTGGTAAGATTCAATTCCATAGGAGAAGCAATTTTTTTGATTAATGACTGATGGGTAAGGGACTTAAAATCAATGTCCTTTTTTTAGATTTCTCGTTTTGTATCCCAGGCTTCCAGAAAATCGGCTATTGTTTTAACAAACATACCGCCGAGCGCACCATTTACCACCCGGTGATCATAACTATGCGAAAGGAACATCTTATGACGGATCCCGATGAAATCGCCTTCACTGGTTTCTATTACTGATGGCATTTTACGGATTGCTCCAAGAGCCAGAATACCTACCTGCGGCTGATTGATTATCGGTGTTCCAAAAACACTTCCAAAACTACCCACATTGGTAACTGTATAGGTGCCGTCCTGAATTTCATCCGGTTTTAGTGAGTTGTTCCGGGCCCTATTGGCCAGGTCATTAACTACTTTTGCCATTCCGACCAGATTTAACTGGTCGGCGTTCTTAATGACCGGTACAATTAGGTTCCCATCAGGTAATGCTGCCGCCATACCGATATTTATATTCTTCTTCTTAATAACCGAATCGCCCTGAACAGATATATTCATCATTGGAAACTTCTTGAGGGCTTTGGCTACCGCCTCCATAAAGATCGGCGTGAAGGTTAGCTTTTCACCTTCTCTCTCCAGAAACAGATCTTTGACCTTATTCCTCCAATTAACCACATTGGTGACGTCTACCTCGATAAAACTCTGTACGTGTGCCGAGGTCGACACACTATCAGCCATATGTTGGGCAATTAACTTACCCATACGGGTCAATGGTATTATTTCATCCTCTCCATTTGCCTGAACCCTGGTTACTTCATGGGGCTGCTCCTTTGGCTGAACCGGTGTTTCAGTTCTTTCAACAGGTTGCTCAGTAATCACAGGTTTTTGATCTTCGACCCTCTCTTGTGTTTTACCTTGTTCCAGATAAGCCAAAATATCGTTTTTTGTAACTCTTCCTTCTTTCCCACTGCCGGCTATGCCTTCCAACTCATCCATCGAGAGTCCTTCCTGTTTGGCTATGTTTTTTACCAGAGGTGAATAAAAACGTTCAGAACCTGAGAAGTCTTGTACCGGAGCTTCTGTAACCTCCTTAGCTACTGCAACCGTCTCCTCTACCTGTGTAGCGAATTCTTCTTCAGTGGTTTCAACTATGTCACCTGCACCTTTACTATCCATTTGACCGTTTTCTGAGCCTTCAGTCTCGATCACAGCTACAGTTTCACCCACTTTAATTATGTCATCTACATCAAACCGCTTTTCGGTCAAAATGCCTTCAACCTCACTAGGGACTTCAGAATCTACTTTGTCAGTAGCAATCTCAAATACCGCCTCATCCAATTCAATGGTGTCACCAACCTCTTTCAGCCAGGAGGTTAACGTTGCCTCCGCAATACTCTCACCCATCTGCGGTAATTTCAACTCAAACTTTGCCATATTGTTATTTAAAGTACAGTATCGGACTAATTTTTTGCAAAATTACTAAAAAACTACCTATTTTATTGATAGTCTTTAACAATATTCGCTTAAGAGGTTTTGAGGGAATTCTCAAATGGTATTCTGTTAATTATACTCCTACCTAAGGTCACCTCATCTGCGTATTCCAACTCATCACCCACTGAAATCCCCCTGGCAATAGTTGATATTTTTACCTCTACGCCTGCCAGCTGTTTATAAATATAGAAATTCGTTGTATCGCCTTCCATCGTGGAACTCAATGCAAAAATCAACTCCTTAACAGTTCCATCTTTAACCTTTTCAACTAATGGTGAAATTGAAAGATCTTGTGGTCCAACACCTTCGATAGGTGAGATCTTACCACCGAGAACATGATAATGCCCTTGAAACTGTCCGGTATTTTCAATAGCCAGAACATCTCTTATATCTTCAACAACACAAACAAGGCTGGCATCGCGTTTTGCATTTGAACATATCTCACAAACTTCCATATCTGAGATATTGTGACAGTTAGAACAATATCTAATCTGGTCTTTTAAGGTGCTCAATGCTTGTGAAAGTCTATGGGTTTGATCTGTCGGTTGCTTTAGTAAATGTAAAACAAGCCGAAGGGCGGTACGCCTTCCTATTCCGGGTAATTGCGACATCTCATATACCGCATTTTCAAGGAGTTTGGACGAAAATTCCATAAAGACAAAATTACATAATGTTTTAAGTTTTTGTACTTTGCACTTGAATTTTATTTCTATGAGGCCTCTGCATATCCTGCTTCTCATCGGCGGTTATTTCCTTGTACTTCTTCTTATATCCTACTTCACCGGTAAAAACGATTCCAATTCTGATTTCTTCAGAGCAGGCAAGCAATCCCCCTGGTATTTGGTGGCATTTGGAATGATCGGTGCCTCGCTTTCGGGTGTCACGTTTATTTCCGTACCAGGTTGGGTTGAAAGTTCACAATTCAGCTATATGCAGGTGGTTTTTGGTTATCTGGCAGGTTATTTTGTTATAGCATTCATCCTCATGCCCATATACTACCGCTTGAATGTTACATCGATATACGAATATTTGGAACAACGATTTGGAAGGGTAAGCTACAAAGTTGGTGCTTTGTCATTTTTTGTATCGCGCGTACTTGGCGCTTCATTTCGTTTATTCCTGGTGGCAATTGTTCTACAGCAATTCGTTTTCGATGCCTGGGGGGTACCTTTCGAACTCACGGTAATACTTTCCATTCTTCTGATATGGATCTACACTTTTAAGGGAGGTATAAAGACAATTGTTTGGACCGATACATTACAAACGTTGTTTATGCTGTTATCTGTGGTGCTATGCATCTACTTCATCAATGATAAACTCGGTTGGAGCCTGACTGAGTATTTGGCTTCAGACCAGATCAAATCATATGACAAGATCTTATTTACTGAGGATTTCTTCGCCAAGAACCACTTCGTAAAGTCGTTTCTTGGAGGCATGTTCATAACCGTTTGTATGACAGGTCTGGATCAGGACATGATGCAAAAAAATCTCACTTGCAGAAATCTCAAAGATGCTCAGAAGAACATGATATCGTTCAGCATTGTCCTAATCGCGGTCAATTTTATTTTCCTTCTTCTCGGGGCACTCTTATTTATTTATGCAGCCTCTATGGATATCGGAATACCATTGATGGATGGAAGTCCAAAAGCAGATCTTCTATTTCCGGAAATTGCGCTTAATAGCGGCTTGGGAACCACAGTTGCAGTGACTTTCGTTCTGGGATTAATCGCCGCTGCCTACAGTAGTGCGGATAGTGCCCTGACTTCACTTACCACATCATTTTGTGTAGACTTTCTAGATATTGAACACAAACCAGAGGAAAGGCGCAAGGCAATAAGAAAAAAAACTCACGTTTGGATGAGCATCCTGCTGGTTATTGTGGTCATTATTTTTAAGTATGTACTTGACCGTAATGTTATAGATGGGTTGCTCACAGTGGCCACCTACACCTATGGACCTTTATTAGGTCTATTTTCCTTCGGAATTTTTACCAAATACGAGATTAAGGATCAGTATGTTTGGGTTATCGCAATACTCGCCGTGCTGACAATTATTGGAATAGCTAACATACCAACTGAGAATATTGGCGGGTACTCAATAGGTTATGAGCTACTACCCGTAAATGGGATCCTGACATTTTTGGGACTCTACTTAATTAGAAAATCCGGGATCAAAACTGCCCAGTAGCCAAAAGGGTCAGTGTACAGGCCTCCTCCACTTCTATATTATCCTTTTTGAGTAACTGATAGAATTCAGGGTTTTCCGTCCCGGGATTAAAGATCACCCGCTGAGGTTTCAGGTCGATAATAATATTGTAGTAATCTTTTTGTCTTTGAGGGTTCATATATAAGGTAATGGTATCGATATCTGCTATATTTGTAGTATGCGTTGTGACTGGTATACCGTGTATTTGCCCTGAAACCGGACCAAAAGCGACGGTATTAATTCCGTAGTCTCGAAGTCTGGCAACAACCAGGTTACTGTATCTGTTGGTCTTTAATGAAGCTCCGAAAACAAGCGTCTTTTTCATTTGTAAAAGCCCGTTGTTAAAGTGTGTTAATTAGTCTAATGATTGTGTTAAACCGTGTAACTATATTAGAAAAAATTCGTCTATTCGTCGTACAAAACTCGTAATAGTCATTGATATTTCTATATTTTTTATAGTTAATGGTTAGTGTTTAGTATAGTTTATCAATGAAAGGAACCCCGATCCCAACCCAAATGGAAATCGGGGTTTCGTCTTCTTAATTACTCCATACCAGTACTTTCTGAATAAATCCTTTTGCTAAGGCTGTTATTACCAAAGAGATACAATATTCTCCTTTGAAATATGCAATTTCTTATAAATGTTAAAAACTGTTAAAGAAATTATATATGGGTAACATCTCCACTGAATAATCGTCAAGTAAATAGCATCAATCAATCAAAAAACAGCAATCATGAAAAAAGCCATTTGGGCCTTTACTCTACTTTGCTATGCTTCACTATGGGCTAATCCCGACCCAGAAATTACCGATCTTAGAATTGGCAGTATCAACGGGCAGGTTATCGAGAACAGTTCCGGTAATCCTGTAGCCTTTGCTGCCATTGTGCTTAAATCCCTGGAAGATGGGAGTACAATTACCGGCGGTATTACCAAAGAAGACGGAAGTTTTGAACTCAAGAAATTACCGGAGGGAACTTTTAGATTAGAAGTTCAATTCATAGGCTATAAAACTCATAGTCGCGAAATAACAATTACCAAAAGAAACAGAAAACTCGAACTAGGTACAATCGGACTTGAAGAAGAGGCTGAAGAACTCAGTGGGGTTGAAGTGGTTGCAGAACGCACCACTATAGAGCAACGCATAGACCGCAAAGTTGTAAATGTGGGCAAAGACCTCACAACAACCGGGGCCACGGCTTCAGATATCATGAACAATATTCCCTCTGTGAATATTGATCAACAAACTGGTGAACTAACACTTAGGGGAAACTCTAATGTAAGGGTTATGGTAGACGGGAAGCTTTCCAATGTACCAGTAGAACAGTTATTGCGCCAGATCCCATCAACATCCATCAAACAGATTGAACTTATTACCAATCCCTCGGCCAAGTATAATCCCGAGGGCATGAGCGGTATTATCAACATCATTCTGCATAAGAACGTGAACGTTGGATTCAACGGTAATTTTAACACCGGTCTTACTTATGGGGAGGAAGCCAAGTTCAACAGTTCTATCGATCTTAACTACAGGAGAGGGAAAGTAAACCTTTATGCCAATTACGGAAATAATATTGGGAAATATGTTAACAATGGCTTTATTAACCGGCCGGATGAGAATTCCCGTCAGGAGTTTGATTTTTTGAATAATAACAAATCACATCTATATAAGATCGGTGTGGATTTTTATATCAACGACCATCACACAATCTCGGTTTTCACCAATCAGAATCACTTTGATGGGGAAGCAGATGGTACTACCGATGTGACGTATGCAGATGATCCTTCACGAAACCAGGTTCAGTTCTTTAGTCCTGATAATAATAATCACAGCGAACAGTACAACTTCGACTATAAATGGGACTTTAAAAAAGAAGGCCACAATATAGAACTGGAGATAGATCACAACCGCTTTGAAGATGATGAAGTCTCCGATTTTAGATTTACCGGTGCAAGTCTTTTCCCTGACTACAGAGACTTTGTCGATACGGAAAGGGATCAAACCTTTATCAACCTCGACTATGTAAATCCTCTCGACTCTATTTCCAAGCTGGAAGCAGGATTGGAGTCGAGGGTGTTCGAAACCAACATTGATTATGAATCTACCGGCCTGTCCTTTAATTCCAATGGTGATCTGGTACCTACACCGAGTACCGACTTCCTATATGACATGGATATATATTCGGCCTATGTGACCTTTGGTCAGAACTATGACAAATGGTCGTATCAGGTAGGGGTCCGGGTTGAGGATGTTGAAGTAAAGGCCGATACAAATCAGGTAAGGGCTTTTACCGACAGCTATACCGAATTATATCCGTCAGCATTCGTGACCTATTCACCCAGCGATAAGAATCAGTTCCAGATAAGTATGAGCCGACGTGTAGACCGACCCGGACTATCGCAGGTAAATCCGATTCGTGAATGGGCTACGCCACTGATCTCTTCCTTTGGTAACCCTAGTTTGGAACCCCAATTTACTATGTCATATGAAACAAATTACACCAGACGATTCGAAAAGGGAAGTCTTACTGCAGGAGTTTTCTACAGATCGGTGAAAGACGAGATAAACAGGGCGCTCTATATAGATCGACTCGACCTGAACAAGGTAATCCTCACCTATGACAATTTTGATGATACATCCGCATATGGCGTGGAAGTCTCCAGCAATTACAAACCTACTAAATGGTGGAACTTCAACGCCAGTTTTGACCTGTATTCACAAACTCAGCGCGGGATTACCGAAAGATTACTGGAAGACACGGCTACGGCCACACCCGATGATATAGTTGCCGAAGAAGTAGAGGTAGACAATACAGCCTGGAACCTCAGAATGAACAACAGTTTTATCGTGAGCAAAAAGCTGACCTTTCAGCTATTTGGCTTTTACAGGGGCGAGAATAGAACTATTCAGGTTGATATTGATCCAATGTACTTTGTAAATGTAGGAGCTCGTCTCAACCTGCTGGATGGAAAAATGACATTAAGTGCTAACTATAACGACATATTCAATACCATGCGCTTTAAATTCGACGGTACAAGACCCTATCCTCAAAACGGCAAGTTCTTCTGGGAGAGTCAGAATGTTTACGTGGGTATGGCCTATAGGTTTGGCAGTGGCAAGAACCGGGCT